>Ga0126384_10000310_pt1 | contig 26044 bp, 20 predicted proteins | sample PanSoiMetPlot_36_FD_92543 | JGI IMG/M metagenome (GOLD analysis project Ga0126384, IMG submission 92543) | Tropical forest soil microbial communities from Panama - MetaG Plot_36 | ecosystem: Environmental > Terrestrial > Soil > Tropical forest > Bulk soil | place: Panama | collected 2016-02-17 | reverse complement strand
CGAACAGATCGAAGAAATAGCGCTGATCGCGGCCAATCTGCACAAGGATAAGGTGGTCGAAGCCCGCGTCGATAAATTTGCCGATGGCTTCGAGATGGCCTTGCGCCGACGGCCCGCAGCTAATCTTGTCGGCGACCGCCTCCGCGCTGAGGTATTGGCTCGCCGCCGCAAACGCTTTGCTGTCGGGTAATTCGGCCTGGACCGGCCAGCCTGTGAGCGACCAGCGAAAATAATGGTGGGCGGTGTGCCGGGCGTCGTCCTCGCGCGCGCTACAACACATGGCCACCTCGGCGTAGCACGGTCCCGAGCCGCCCGCCGCGCGGAAGGCCTCGATCAAATCCGACCGGGGCTCGGTGGCCAGCAGGCCATCACCCTTTTCTCCTGCGAATCGCGCCGCTTTCGGACCGCCGGCGGCGATCACTACCGGCGGCTTGACGCTCGGTCGATCGTAGAGCCGCGCGTTCTCGACCTTGAGATGGGTACCGGCGTAGGTCGCAAGCGTTCCGGCCAGCAAGCCCTGGATGATATCGACGGCTTCGCCAAAGCGCGCATGACGCTCGCTTACGCCAGGCCAACCCGCGCCGATGACGTGTTCGTTCAATCGCTCTCCCGAACCAAGCCCAAGGCTGAACCGATTGTTGCTGAGCAGGGCCAGCGTCGCCGCGCCCTGCGCCACCACTGCCGGGTGATAGCGCAAGATCGGGCAAGTCACCGCCGTCATTAGTCCGAGACGTTGGGTGGCGTGGGTGATCGCGCCCAACACCGGCCAGGCCAACGGTGAATGACCTTGTTCCTCAAGCCATGGAAAATAGTGGTCCGAGATGGCGGCGAAGTCGAAGCCCGCATGCTCGGCGCGTTGCGCATTGCGCACGAGGTCAATGGGCGGGTGTTCCTCCGACATCAGCTTGTAGCCGAGTTTAAGCACCGTCCAGTTCTTCCCTGATGCCCGGTTGGTCACAAAGCTTGGCCGAGCAACCGACCGCGTCGGTGAAAGTTCCCGTATCGGTGAGCTCGGAACGTCGGCCTGCTGAGGCCGTTTCCTGAGCAGTGACAGCGAGCGCATCGCCCCGCCCTGGGCGGGCAGGAGGCAACATGAAAGCCCCGAGCATACTCGTAACGAGCCTGGCCGGCCTGTTCCTGGGGATGGGCCATGCCAGCGCTGCCTCGTGCAGCCAGGAGATCATGGATGTGACGAAGACGCTTGCCGGCCAGGACGCCGGGTCGGGCCCAACCTCAGGCACCCCGTCAGCCTCGGCCGGCGACGAGAAGGGTCAACATCCCGCCACATCGCTGATCGGCAAGGAAACCGCGGGCAAGGCCACGTCGGCTGAGGACGTGCGGCGGCAATCCGGGCTCAAAACCGCAGCCGGCGAGGCCCTCGAACGGGCGCGCTCGCTCGTTGCGCAAGGCAAAGAAAAAGAGTGCATGGACGAGGTCAACAACGCCAGGCAGCTGGCGGGGCGGTGAGGGACGTGGGCTCCGGCGTCGCCGATCTTGGCCCGTCAGGAGCGCTGATGCCGCGCATTGGCGTGGGGGACGTTTGATCTGGGTGTTCCCTCGACCGCGCGGCTCCAACGTCGTCGGCGGCAGGAACGCGTGTGGGATTCTGCAGTGCGCCTGCGGGAGGACCCTGATTTCGGGCGAGGATCCTGATCTCCGGCAAGGTATCAAGCTTGCGCCGCCGACGGCGCAACGAGCGGGGCTGTAGAGGCGTCCCACGACAAGCCACCCAAAGCGCACCACCGCAGCGACCACCTGCGCGTGAGATCCGATGACGGCACTGCTAATCCGGTGGCCCCATCGTCCTCTCGTGAGCCGCTTGAAGCGGTCAGCAACGACGTCAGGAGGCGTGACCTCCCGCCTCCGCCCCCGGCCAAGGGGTCGGCCGCGGCAGCCAGCGCGGGACATTGCTGCAGAATACGTCGTAGGCCGCGCCGAAGGTGCGCTTCAGCGTTGGCTCTTCATAGGTTACGACATAGGCGTGGGCGAGCAGCCAGAACACACCGCCGTAGGCGATGAGACGCCAGTCGGCGAACACCAGAGCCTGGCCGAGCACAAGTGCAACCACCGAGACGTACATGGGATTGCGCACGTAGCGGTAGAGACCCGTCACCACCAGCTGCTTGGGTGGTGCGACCGGTGCCGGCGTGCCCAATCCTTCGAGGGCAAAACGTGCAAAAGAATCGACAATGCCAGGCCCCCCGGCCGACACCAGGATCAGGCCAAGGAGGCGGGTGAGCTGCGTATTGAGGAACGCCGGTTGCAACTCCCAGCCCGTAATCCACCACGGCACCAGCACCGCTGCCACGACCGGCGCGATCACAAAGAAGACTGCCGAACCCAAAACGGCGTGCCGCTTTTGCATCCGTTATTCTCCGATCGGCCGCCCGCCACACGTTGGCACCTTGGATCGGTGCCCCGGCCGGCGTCCGCCCCCCGAGGCTGCCGGGTCTTTTCACAAGAGTGTCACATCAGCGCCGAACCATTCGCCACCGGCTCGCGGTTTGCGATCCACCGGCCCAGCTGCGAAACTGCCGCCTCAGCCTATCACGGAGATTGCCGATGCCCAGCGCTAAGCGTGCAAAGGATTTGGATGGCCGCATGCGGGAAGAACTCATCGACAGTTTCGATGAAGAGCTCGAGATGGAGATCGATGATTCGCGCCTGAGCAAATTAACCGGCGAACTTCTTGCGCGACCCGAACACTCCGGCGTCGAACGAGCCGTCTATTTTCGCGAGTTGTTCCGGCTGCAGGGCGAGTTGGTCAAGCTGCAGGACTGGATCCTCAATCAGGGTCTCAAGGTCGTGGTGATTTTTGAAGGCCGCGATGCCGCCGGCAAAGGCGGGGTCATCAAACGCATCACGCAGCGCCTCAATCCGCGGGTCTGCCGGGTCGCCGCCCTGCCGGCGCCCAACGAGCGCGAGCGAACGCAATGGTATTTCCAACGCTACGTTGCCCACCTCCCTGCCGCCGGTGAGATCGTGTTGTTCGATCGCAGCTGGTACAATCGCGCCGGTGTCGAGCGGGTCATGGGCTTTTGCACCCAGGACGAGTACGAAGAATTCCTGCGCACCGTCCCCGAATTTGAGAGGATGCTGGTGCGCGCCGGGATCGTGCTCATCAAGTATTGGTTCTCGATCAGCGATGAAGAGCAGCACTTTCGCTTCATGATGCGGATCCATGATCCGCTCAAGCAATGGAAATTGAGCCCGATGGATCTGGAGTCACGGCGGCGCTGGGAGGACTACACGCTGGCCAAGGAACTCATGCTCGAACGCACGCATATCCCCGAGGCGCCGTGGTGGATCGTCGAGGCGGTGGACAAGAAGAAAGCCAGGCTCAATTGCATTCACCATCTGCTGCAGCAAATCCCCTATCGCGAAATCAAACGGCCGGGGGTGATGCTGCCACCGCGCACCCACCACCCCGACTATCAGCGCCATCCCATCCCCAAGGAGCGATACGTCGGCGATGCCTACTGATGGTTGAGGCCCGAGCCGGCCCGGTCGGCGCCAGCTTCGACAGGGGTTGGCAGATCACCACCTGCCACTCGTGATCCCGGATGGCGGCGGCTCGGGATGGCTGCGCTGAGCGCTGTTGCCTTGAAGCTGTTGCACCGCTGGCGTCCGAGCGCGTACACCTGGCGTGAAGCAAGGCCCCAGCAACCGAAGGAAGGATCGCCCATGGACATCATTTCAATTTGCGGCAGTCTGCGCCAGGGCTCCTACAATCGCATGGTCATGAACGCCTTGCCGGGTCTGGCGCCAGCGGGCATGCGCCTGACGGAAGCGCCGTCGTTTGCCGCCTTGCCCCTCTACAATTGGGATATCCAAACGTCGACCGGCTTTCCCGCGGCAGTCCAGACCTTGGCCGACGCCATCCGCGCCGCCGACGGCGTGCTGTTCACGACGCCGGAGTACAATTTCTCCATTCCCGGCGGCTTAAAGAATGCCATCGATTGGGTTTCGCGGCTGCCGAACCAGCCCTTTGCCGGCAAGCCGGTGGCGCTGCAGTCGGTCTCACCGGGGCCGCTTGGCGGCGCTCGCGTTCAATACGACCTGCGCCGCACCATGGTGTTCCTTGACGCTCTGACGCTCAACAAGCCGGAAATCTTCGTCGGCAATTGCGCCGCGAAATTCGACGAAAAGACCGGCGAGCTCAAGGACGAGACCACGCGCACTTTCATCAAGCAGCAGCTGGAAGCCTTCGCCGCATTCATTCATCGCCTTGGCGGCAAACGCTAAAGGCGGCCGGCGTTGGCGGCAGGGCCGACAAACCGACCGTGCTCGGGCGAGGCACCGCAGTCAAGGCGTGGCGGCGGCGAGGTCAGAGGTCTGCGTTGAGCGCGAATTTGCGTTCGTGCGCCCAATTGGCAAACGGCGCCGTCGACAGCATGCTGTTATAAAATTGGGCTTGGCCCGTGACCTCTTGGCCGACCCACGCCGGCAGCTCGATGCGCTGGTGCTCGTCGCGCAGCTCGATCTCGGCGATCACCAGCCCCTCGTTTTCGCCACCGAAGACGTCGACTTCCCACACCATCCCGGCCACGGGCACGAGATAGCGCTCTTTTTCAACCACGATGCCGCGGCGAAGGGCGATCAGCGCCTCCGCCTCGATCACCGGGATCGCGTATTCAAGCTCCAGGCGCCGACGCTCCGCCGCACGCGATTTGATGGTGAGCGTCGCTCCTTTGTCGTTGATGCGCACACGCACGGATGCCTTGCCATCCGTGGCCAGATAGGCTTGGCGAATCTGCACGCGATCGGTCGCAAGCGTGCGCCAATGCTCGCCGCGAACAAGAAATTTGCGTTCGATTTCAAAAGGCATCGGGCCCCCTACTGTGCTCCGAGGCGAATTAACCACATCGCGTGGTGTCACGCGACTGTCATTTCTGCTGCGGTGGGAGGGCGCTGTGTCGCGGCTACCGCCCTGCCGCAAGGTTGCTTCGACGCATCAGCGTTGCATCATAGCTGTTGAGCTTACCCAACGGGAAACGTGCGGCGAGGCGAATGGTGCCCGGGTGGGCCGCTAACCCTTGGCGGTCAAACGGGAACTGGGCCCCTGCGACGGCAGACCTTGAGCGGCATGGTTCGGCCTGCGGCCAAGGTGACGCTTCACCGGCAACCCGCATGGAGAGGCCATCAGTTTCTGCTGCATCTCGGCGCGCGCCTGGCAGCGAGACGGCTCGGCCGCCCCAGTCCGGGCCAGCCCCCGGCGGGTGCGCGGGCGGCGCCGATCTGTCCGGCCTGCATCGCTGAGGCGGGTTGTCCCCAACCTCAAGTGACGCCGATGCTGTCATCAATCTGTCATGCTAACAGCCTAGCGATGACGCCCCGTCCACAACATTTGCCTTCCGTTGCCCCAATGGGTATCGACAACACATTCATCGACCTCATCGATGCGCGCATTGCCGAACTCGATCGGCTCACCGACGCGACGGTGGCGCCGAGCGCGCCGGGCGGCGATGGGGCGCGGCTCAAGGTCTTGTTGGCCGCGCTGCGCGCACTGCGCCGCAGCAAGCTTGGCAAATTTGGCAACGCCTAGTCGAACGGCGGCGGCCGATCGCGGCGGCTGCTCGCTCGGCGCTTAGGTCTTGGCCGGTCGGCGTGTTGCGCCAAGCAAGCCCGGGGTTGCCGCCGCAATCAGCCTGTTGACGTCGATCCCCGGTGCCACCGAATCGTAATCTTGATCGATCAATAGCGAGGCGGCGCCATGCACAAAGGTCCACAGCCGCAGCGCGATCTCCTGCGCATCGCCGGGCACTTTGTTGCGTTTGCAGTAGAGTGCGACCTGATTGATGACGTGCACAAAGCAGTCCTGGCCGGTGCCGACGACGGGCTTGGCCTTTTTCAGTGATGGCTCCTGGCCGAACATCAAGCGGAACACGGCGGTCTCGCTGACGGCGAAGGCCACATAAGACTGGCCCAGGGCGATGATGCCCTCAAGCGTGCCTTCGCCTTTTTCGGCGACCACCGCCATCGATCGCGTTTTGAGTTCGTCGAAGCCACGCGAGGCGATTTCGGCCAGGATTTCCTGCTTGCCCTGGAAATGGCGGTAGGGCGCCGCCGTGGTGACGCCGGCGACGCGGCAGGCATCCGCCAAGGTGAAGTTCTCCGCGCCACGCTCTTCCACCAGCTTGCGCGTGGCCGCAATCAGCGCTTCGCGCAGCTCGCCATGGTGATAGCGCGCCTTGGCTTGTCCCTGCTTGGCCTTCGCTCTTGCCTTCACTTCGGTTTCACGATGAGTTGAAAAGTTAGCGTCGCTAACACTTTGCGATGTGAGCGTCGCTAACATATGTTAGCTGGGCTTACATCGCAACCCTCGGCGTGGCGCCGGGAGCAAACCAGCCGACGCAGCAAGCTAGCACGTCGGCCCAGCAAGGAGGGAGATGCTGCATGAGCACCGGGAGCCTACGTGCCCTGCATCGGCAACAGCCCTGGCCAACCCGCCGTTACGGCCTGGCGCTGAGCGTCGTCGCCGCCCTGGTCGGCGGCTGCAAGGGCGAGGCCGCCAGCCCTCAGGAAGCGGTGCGGCCGGTCAAGGTCGCCATCGTCGAGGCCGCCGCGTCGGGTCGCACGCTCAGCTACTCGGGTGTGGTGCGGCCACGCGTCGAAAGCGCCCTTGGCTTCCGCGTGGCGGGCAAGATTATCGAGCGTTCCGTCAACGTCGGCGATCGTATCGAGGTCGATCAGCAGATCGCCCGCCTGGACGAGACCGACCTCAAGCTGGCCGAGAACAGCGCCCGCGCCGCCGTCGGCGCCGCCCGTAGCCGACGCGATGTCGCCAACGACCACCTCGACCGCGCCAAGGCGCTGTTGCCCAAGGCGGTGATTTCGCAGGCAGCCTACGATAGCCGCCGCAACGAACTCGATGCTGCGACCGCAGCGCTGGACAGCGCCGAGGCGCAATTGCTGCAGGCCGTGAACGCGGTCGGCTATGCCCGGCTCAAAACCGACAGGGCCGGTATCGTCACCAACGTGGCGGCCGAACCCGGACAGGTGGTGGCTGCCGGCCAGCCGATCATCACCGTCGCCGATGCCACCGAGACCGAGATCGCCGTCGCCGTCCCGGAGCAGGATGCCGGTGAGCTCAGCATCGGCCAGGTGGCCAAGGTGACCCTATGGGCCGGGCCGGGGCTCAGCGTCGATGGCCGTATCCGTGAGATCGCCGGACAGGCCGACGCGGCCTCGCGCACCTATCCGGTGCGCATTGCCATCCCCGCACCGCCGCCGAGCATGCGCCTTGGCATGACCGCGAGCGTGGCGCTGAAAGTTGCGCGCGACGCCTCGCCGATGGTGCTCCCGGTGGCGGCCTTGACCGAGCATGCCGGCGGCCCGGCAGTGTTCGTCGTCGATCAGGCCAACATGGTCGTGCGCCAGACCCTTGTTGCACTCGCCGGCACCAGCGACGATGGGGTGCGCATCGCCAGTGGACTGAGTATCGGCGACATGGTCGTCACCGCCGGCGTGCAATTTCTCCGCGACGGCATGCGCATCCGGCTGCCGGAAGCGCCGTCGCAAACCCCGGGTAACCGCATCTAAGTCGCGTCTAATCGACCACAAACGGCCCGAACCGGTGCTCGGCCGGGCCGCACCTGAGTGCCGGAGCGATGCCACCATGCCAAGCAAAACGACAAAATTGCCGTCATCGGGCTTCAATCTATCGCGCTGGGCCATCAGCCATGGCGCCTTCACCGCCTTCCTGATCGTGTTGCTGCTGGCCTCCGGCGCCTTCTCGCTGCTGCGGATCGGCCAGAAGGAGGACCCCGACTTCACCTTCCGGGTGATGGTGGTGCAGGTGCTGTGGCCCGGCGCCACCACCCAAGAGATGCAAGACCAGGTGGTCGACAAGATCGAGCGCAAACTGCAGGAGACCCCCGGCCTCGACTTCCTGCGCTCCTATACGCGGCCTGGCTTTGCCAATATCTTTGTCAATCTCAAGGGGGCGGTGCGCGGCGAGGCCGTCAAGGATGCCTTCTACCAAGCGCGCAAGAAGGTCGGCGACATCCGCCAATCGTTGCCGGAGGCGGTGATTGGTCCCTTCTTCAACGACGAGTTCGGCGACACCTACATCTCGCTTTACGCCCTCAGTGGGCGCGGCTTCAGCTATCCGGAGCTTAAGGATTTCGCCAAACGCGCGCGCGACATCCTGTTGCGGCTCGATGGCGTGGCCAAGGTCGACCTGCTTGGCTTACAGGACGAGCGCATCTTCATCGAACTGTCGTCGCTGGCCTTGGCGGAACGCGGGCTATCCGCGACCGACATCGCGGCGGCGCTCGCCGGCCAGAACGCGATGGATCCGGCCGGCCGAATCGAGACCAACGAGCGCTCGGTGCGGATCGACGTTACCGGCGGCTTGCGCTCGGTCGACGACATTCGCGAGCTGCGGCTGCGCGTCGGCCAACAGACCTTCCGCCTCGGCGATATTGCCGAGGTCAAGCGGGGGCTGGAAGATCCCCCCACTGCCAAGAACCGCTATCAGGGGCGCGATGCCGTGCTGATCGGCACCACCATGGCCCCGGGCGGCAACGTCACCGAGGTAGGCGCCGCCGTCGAGCAGGCTCTCAAAAACATCGAACAGGATCTGCCGTTCGGCGTCGAACTCGGGCGCATCTCCGACCAGGCGCAAGTGGTGAGCAAGTCGATCCACGAATTCCTCGAGGCCCTGGCCGAAGCGATTGGCATCGTGCTGGTGGTGTCGTTGCTGGCGCTGGGCTGGCGCGCCGGCCTGGTGGTGGCCATGACCATCCCGCTGGTGCTCGCCGCCACCTTCTTCACCATGTCGCTGCTCGGCATCGATCTGCACCGCATCTCGCTCGGCGCCTTGATCATTTCGCTGGGCCTGCTCGTCGATGACGCCATGATTGCCGTCGAAATGATGGACCGGAAGCTCGAGGAAGGTCTGAATAAACTCGAAGCCGCGACCTTCGCCTACACCTCGACCGCCTTTCCGATGCTGACCGGCACCTTGATCACCGTCGCCGGCTTTATTCCGGTCGGCTTCGCCCAGAGCCAGGCCGGTGAATATGTGAGCGCCCTGTTCTGGGTCACCGGCGTCGCGCTGATGATCTCGTGGCTGGCGGCGGTCTACTTCACGCCCTGGATCGGCTACCGTCTGTTGCGCGGCCGCGCCGACACCGGCGCCGCCGCCCCAAAGTCGGCGTTCGACAGCCGCGCCTATCGGGCGATCCGCGCCGTCGTTGCCTGGTGCGTGCGGCGTCGCCGCACGGTGGTGGTCTTCACCGTGCTGGCGTTTGTCGCCAGCCTGGTTAGCTTCGCCTTCATCCCCAAGCAGTTCTTCCCGACCTCCAATCGCCCGGAGATCCTCGTCGATCTGTGGCTGCCCGAGGGCGCGTCGTTCGCCGAAACCGAGCGCGATGCCAAGCGGCTCGAGCAGCAGCTCATCAAAGATCCCGACATCGCCTACGTCGTCAGTTTCATCGGCGAGGGCGCGCCGCGCTTCTATCTGCCGCTCGACCAGCAGCTCAAGAACCAGAATTTCGCCCAGCTGTTGTTGATGTCGAAATCGATCGAGGCGCGGGAGCGTGCGCTGACGCGCGTGCGCGAGGTGCTGGCGCAGGATTTTCCCAAGGTGCGCTCCAAGGTCGACCGCTTGTTCAACGGTCCTCCGGTCGGCTGGGCGGTGCAGGTACGCGCCACCGGGCCGGATCGCGCCGAGGTGCGGCGCCTCGCCGATGCGACCGCCGAGGTGATGCGATCGACCCCGCCGCTGAGCAACGTGCACGACGATTGGCTGGAGCCGGTGCCGAGCCTAAAGCTCGACATCGACCAGGATCGCGCCCGCGCCCTCGGCGTGACCTCTCAGCAAGTGCGCCGCTCGCTGCAGGCGATGCTGACCGGCCTGCAGGTCGGCGAGTTTCGCGAGGATGATGAGACCGTCAAGGTGATGCTGCGCGAGCCAGCAACCACGCGCAATCTGCTGTCCGCTCTCGACAACGTTTATGTGCGGACCGCAACCGGCGTGTCGGTGCCGCTGCGACACGTGGCCAGCGTCAACGTCGTGCTGGAGCCGGGCATCGAGTGGCGGCGCGACCGCCTGCCGTCGATTACCGTGCGCGGGACGGTGCCCGATGATGTGCAATCGCCGGACGTCGCCAGCGCCGTGTTCGCCAAGCTGAAACCGCTGCGCGACGCGCTGCCCGCCGGTTACCACATCGAGCTGCAGGGGGCGATCGAGGAATCGGCCAAAAGCCAGGCGTCGATCAACGCCAAAATGCCGGCCATGCTGCTGGTGATCCTGCTGCTGTTGATGATCCAGTTGCAGCATTTCGGCAAAACCCTGCTGGTACTGGCAAGCGGGCCGCTGGGCCTGATCGGCGCCGCCGCCGCCCTGCTGGCGTTTCAGGCGCCGTTCGGCTTCGTTGCCATTCTCGGGGTGATCGCGCTCGCCGGCATCATCATGCGCAACAGCGTGATCCTGGTGGATCAGATCGAACAGGATCTGGCGGCTGGCCACGACGGTTTTGCCGCCGTCGTGGACGCGACCGTGCGCCGCTTCCGCCCCATCACCTTGACCGCCGCGGCGGCGGTGCTGGCGCTCGTTCCCCTGGCGGGCGAAGTGTTCTGGGCGCCGATGGCGCTGGCGATGATGGGCGGGTTGATCGCGGCCACCATCCTGACCTTGACCTTTTTGCCGGCGCTCTATGCCCTGGCCTTCAAAATTGAGGTGCCGACGCGGCGCGAGGCCACGCCGACGCTCGACAGCAACCGGCAGCAGGCCTTGAAACACGCCTTGCCAGCGGCGGCGTGAACGGTCTCGGCTTGTGTCGCCGGCCTGGCCGGACCCGCCGTGCGCTTGCGGCTCAGCCAGCGCCGGCGGGGGGCAGGCTGTGCCGAGGCGCAAGCCCTTGCCGGGCCTTGGAGTTTTGCGCCTTCCCCCGGGCCGTGCTCAGTTCGCACTCTGCCAGGCCACTTTTCGGCGGCAAACTTGAAGCATGAGCACCTCCTCGATTATTGCCCACGCCTTGCAACTGGCCGAGCGCATCGACCTTAAGGGCTTGGAGCGTCCCGACCAATTCTCCAGCAATCCGCTCGCCTTCAAAGTGGCGAGCGGCGGCACCGTGGTCTTGTTTCGCTTCGGCGCCGCCGTCTTCATCGGCATGAACCCCCTCGAAGAGGACGGCATCGTCAAGCGGCTCGACGGGCGCCTGATCGATCCGTTGGTCGAGCGCGAAACCGAGACCGCCCACATTCTGCTCAAGGCCGATGGCGAGGATCAGCCGCTCCCCAACGGCGCCATCTGTCTCAAGAACGACGCCCCGGAGCGCCTGCTGTTGCTGGCTGAGGCGTTGGCGATGAGCGTGGCTTTTGCCTATGACGAACGGCGCATTACCCAGGCCTTCGATCGGGTGGTGCCGATTGCCTCGAGCCTCAAGCAGCGTAAGCTGCTGCGCGGCAGTCAGGGCAACCTGGTTGAGCAGATCGGCGAGGCCTTGTTGATCCAACAGCGTCTGGCCGGGCGGGTCGAGTTGGCCGATCGCCCGGATGTGCTGTGGGATCATCCCGACCTTGAGCGCCTGTGGGTGAAACTCACCGATGAATATGACCTGGGACCCCGTGCGCGGGCGGTCGGTCAAAAGCTGGAGGTGATCCGCGAGACCGCCGATACCATGGCCGATCTGCTCTCGACCCGAACCAGTCACCGCCTCGAGTGGTACATCATCGGGCTGATTTGCCTTGAGCTCCTGCTCGGGCTCTTCAATCGGGTGTTTAAATGAGCCCAAGCGTCGGGCGCGGATGCCAGCACCGAGGTAACGCGCATCGCGGCCCTGACCCGCAGCGCCCGCCGCCACGGCGGGTCGCCTGCCTTGGCCACCATCACCACCACCAGGGAGGGTAGACCCATGCTGAGGATCCACAACTTCGCCCGCGGCGCCCGCGGCCAGCGCGTGATGTGGCTGTGTGAGGAAATGGGCCTCCCGTATTGCGTCGAAAACCATACCTTCCCGGTCTCGGCCGCCTATCGCGCCTTGAACCCGCTCGGTACCGTTCCCTTTCTTGAGGATACCGGCGGGGTCGCCTTCAACGAATCCATCGCCATGCTGATCTACATCGTCCAACGCTACGGACCGACGCCGTTGTGGCCGACGAGCGATCCGAGGTTGATGGCACGCTGTCTGCAGGTGACGGTTTTCGGCGAGACCGAATTGGGCATGAACCTCAATGCACTGCTTGCCGCCCACTTCATGGCGCCGCCCACCGCCAAGGGCAACTGGTCGGTCGTCCAGCTGGACCAGCGGGTGAGGCGCGCCCTCGACTACGCGGCGGATCTCGTGGCGCCGGCCCGCTACGCGGTGGGCGAGACCTTGACGCTCGCTGACATCTCGCTCAGTTGCGCCCTCAACATGTGGCAGGGCGGGCTCGGTGGCGAGCTGCCACAGGACCTTGCCGCCTACCAGGAGACCATGCGGCAGCGTCCGGCCTACCAGCGGGCCAGGGCGCGCTGTGCTGAGGACACCTCGGCGCGTTGAAGGCTGCGAGGCTGCTTTGCGGTCTTGCAGGTGGCGGGATCTGGCGCTCACCCCCGAACCGGGCTTGGGAGCCCGGTCGTGGCGGTCCGCCGCCTCAGCGTGCCTTCACTGCCCAATCCGGAAAGTCGCTAAAAACCCCGTCGCAGCCCAGGCCATAGAACAACTTGTATTCCAAGTTGGGATCGTCCTTGAAATCCGAGACCAGTCGGCGCGGTTCGTTGCGAAACGTCCAGGTGTGAACGACCAGCCCTGCGGCGTGGGCATCCTTGATGAGGCTGCTCGGCGGCAAAAGCACGCGATCGCGCTCGTCGATCTTGCCGTCGCCATTGAGGTCGTCGGGGGCTCCATCGCCGTTGGCGTCGACCAGCCGCGCCGAGACGATATAGCGCTTCCAGGGGCCGATGCCGTCGGCGTAGGTTTTGATCTCGGCCAGGCCCGCCTTGGTGACGAGATCCTTGAAGGTTCGCGGGTCATTGGTTGCGGTAAAATCATAGGGCCGATCGAGCGGCGGCTTCAGGACGATGTTGCCGTCCTTATCGACGTCGTCGGCATCGATCAACTGCACGAGGCGCACGCGCGTCCTGCTGCGCAGGTATTTGAGGCTGCTGGTCTCGAAGCTCTGCACGATGACGGGCGAGGATGGTTCGGTCCAGCCCGCGGCATTGATGAGCTCGAGCAGACGGTCCTCGAGCTTGAGCCCGACATCTTGATGGAAGGTCGGGTGCTTGGTTTCCGGGTAGACACCGATCGGGCGACCCGCTGCGGCCGACTTCTGTTTGGCAAGATCGATTACCTGAGCAAAGGTCGGGATCAAGAATGTGCCGTTCTTGGATTGATCCCGTTCCGCCATCGCCTGCTTGGCCCGCAACTGCCGGATCTCCGCCAGTGTGAAGTCGGTGGCGAACCAATCGGTGACGTCGACGCCGTCAATCTTGCGCGTGAGGCGCCGCGCCGCAAACTCGGGGTGCTCGGCAACATCGGTGGTGCCGCTCAGCATTGGCTCGTGCCGGGCGATGAGGACGCCGTCCTTGGTGGCCACCAGGTCCGGCTCAATGAAGTCGGCGCCCAGGTCGATGGCCAAGCTGTAGGCTTCCAGCGTGTGCTCCGGGAGGTAGCCGCTGGCGCCGCGGTGGGCGATCACCAGGGGGCGTTGTCCGTCGAGCGTCGGGGCCTGCGCCAATGGTGCGGTAGAAGGGATGAGGCCCAACCCCAAGGTGAGGAGCCCGGCACACACCAAGCCGCGCTTGGCGAAAGGTGGCGTCATGCGCTCTGCCAGCATCGAACACCTCATGCGGAAGCCTCACCGTGCCAGGGCTGTGGCACACCGCCATTGCGGTTCGGTGACAATATATTGGCGGTATATTGGCGGCAGTGGGTCATCCCCAGCTTGGTTGGCCAAGGGCCGCGTCCCGCAATGGCGAAGATCGAAAACGACCCGACGTGTCGCGCAGGCAGGCGCTGCCTTACCCCAGCAGCCAGAACAGCATAACGCCGCACACGGCCAATACGCCGAGGACGGCGATCAGGGTCCAAGCAGCGCTTGGTTGGCGTTGGGCCTCGGGAGGAGACATCAACGATTATCCCGCACGGCGGCGACAATCACGCAACGGCGCAGTCGCGACTACCACGCTGTCCCGCTGCTAGCGGTTCGGCGCGACAGGGATGTGAAACGGCCTGCGCGCACCAGACCGCCGTCCAACGCGCGCTTTCACGATTTCTTAGTCGAGGCGTCGCGCAACCTTCATGCCGCGGGATTAGAGTTGCACCTCATGGATCGCTCCCTGATCGCCCTCGGTCTTGTTCTCTTGAGCGTGCCCATCGTGTTTGGGATCAGCCGGGGCCTGTTCGAGGCGATGCTGATGGCGCCGGTGCTCGGTGCCGTCGCTTACTATGTGCTGCTCCGCGACTGGGAATAGCAGCGCCAGCGAAGCGCGACGCCGGGGTTTCGCGCCGTTGTGCTCGATCGGGGCAGGGTCGCGTGAGCGAAGGAGCGCCAACTGCCGCGCCGCGCAGGCACTAGCAACCGTCGCCTATTGGCCGAAGCGGTAGCTGAGACCCACCAGCAGTTGCGGCGACCACAGATAGGTGTTGAGGTGGCCGCCACCTTCCAAATCAGTGGCGAGGTGCGAGTAGCTGAGCTTGCCTTCGGCAAACAGCGACCAGGGGCCCGTCAGCCGATACTCGAAGCCGCCCAGCACCTGGGCGGCGCCGCCCGCCAATTGGTATTCCCAGGTGTCTTGGCCAGGGAAAGCCTTGAGCTTGACTTCCACATGCGGGATCGCGAGCCCGCCGCCGGCCCCGACATAGGGCAACAGCCGGCCGTCCATCAGCGGACTGAAGCGGTACATCAGGTTCAGAATGACGAGATTGTTGCCGTCGGTGAATTCGAGGTGGCGATAGACGGGATCGGTGGCGAAGTTGAGGGGCGCGTAGGCCTTGGTATGGGTGTAGTCGAGGCCGACGCCCCAACCGGCTCCGGCATTGAGCCAATAGGTGGCCTGCGCACCCCAGTAGGGCGGCATCTGGAACGGCCGACCTTCCCAGTCCATGGTGCGCTCGTCTCTGAGCGTGCCCTTGCTGAGGGTGGCGGGGCTGCTGAAATTGCTGTTGGCGCCGCCGTAGACGCCAATCTGCATTTCGGCCATGGCGGCGCTGCTGGTCAAACCGAGCACGCTCGCCGCCGCCGCGAGCCAGCCTCGCCAATGGCCCAAGGTTTTGAACATCAGTGCACGTGTCGTTGATTGCCCACCGTTGGTGTTCTAGCCGGCTTCGGCCAACGTTCTGTGACAGTTCGGCGATGGTGAAGGGCCGTGGTATTTGCGCCACGCGCGGCCGGCGCCTACTCGGCGGCGGAGCGGGGCGCCACATCGGCGCGCAGACGTGGCGCGGCGGGTGCGAAGCTGTCGGCGCGGGCCATGCTCCAGGCGGCGCGGAAACGAGGGTGGTCGGTGCCCGCCAGCAGTTCGCCGGGCTCCAACAGGCGGTAAAGGTCGGCGAAGGTGACCACGCGGTCGGCCGCCGCCCGGCGCATAAAATGTTGCGGTCGCAGTTGGTTAGGGTGATCGAGGCCGGCCGCGCCGATCAGCTCGCCCAGAGCCTTGACCGTCTCGCGATGGAAATTGGCAACCCGCACCGACTTGTCGGTCACCACCACCGCGCGTTGCCGCAGCGGCTCCTGGCTTGTGACCCCGGTGGGGCAATGGCCGGTGTGACATTGCTGGGCCTGAATGCACCCGACCGCGAACATGAAGCCACGCGCGGCATTGCACCAGTCCGCCCCCAGCGCCATCACGCGCGCCATATCGAAGCCAGAGGTGATCTTGCCCGAGGCGCCGATCCTGACGCGATCGCGCAAATTGGCCCCGACCAGCGCCGAATGCACAAAGGTCAGGCCGTCGCGCAACGGCATGCCGAGGTGATCCATGAACTCAAGTGGCGCGGCCCCGGTGCCGCCTTCGGTGCCGTCGACGACGATGAAGTCGGGAGTAATGTTGGTTTCCAGCATCGCCTTGACGAGCGCCAGAACCTCCCAGGGATGGCCAACGCAGAGCTTGAAGCCGGCGGGCTTGCCGCCGGCCAGCCGTCGCATCTCGGCGATGAAATGCAGCATTTCGATCGGCGTCGTGAACGCCGAATGCGCGGCAGGAGAGATGCAGTCCTCACCCCTGGCCACCCCACGAATCTCTGAGATCTCCCGCGTCACCTTGGCCGCCGGCAAGACGCCGCCGTGCCCCGGTTTGGCTCCCTGGCTCAATTTGAGCTCGACCATCTTGACCTGCGGCGATGCGGCCACCTTGGCGAAGCTGTCCGGCGAAAAACTGCCATCGCGGTTGCGACAGCCGAAATAGCCCGAGCCAATTTCCCAGATGATGTCGCCGCCGTTCTCCCGATGGTAGGGGCTGAGCCCGCCCTCGCCGGTATCATGCGCAAAGCCGCCGATCTTGGCGCCCTTGTTGAGCGCGCGGATGGCGTTGGCGGACAACGAGCCAAAGCTCATCGCCGAAATGTTGAAGACCGAGGCCGAATAGGGTTGGGTGCAGTCCGATCCGCCAATCACAATGCGAAAATCCTGGGCGGCGGGCCGCGGCGCCATTGAGTGGTGCATCCACTCGTACTGGTTGCCGTAGACGTCGTATTGCGTGCCGAACGGGCGCTTGTCGAGCACGCCCTTGGCGCGCTGGTAGACGATGGCGCGTTTGTCGCGCGGAAACGGCAAGCCATCCTTGTCATCCTCGAAAAAATACTGCCGCATCTCGGGCCGGATTTTTTCGAAGATGAACCGCAGGTGCGCGATGATCGGATAGTTGCGCAAGATGGCGTGTCGGGACTGCGTCAGGTCGCGCACCCCGACCACGGCCAGCGCCGCAAACAGCCCAAAGCCGAGCAGGGGGCCCACCTGGCCCGGTTCGGTCCAGGCCCACAACGCAAAGCCCGCGGCGCCGAGGACGGCAACGATGAGCGCGAGGTAGCGCATGTAAAACGTGGTGGGCAGAAGGCGCATGGGTCACCGCCATGCTTCGGCGCAAGCAAGGTCGATACCCCCGCCCGGGCCGAAGACCTCGGAATATCTAGAGCAGCTGCACGAACAGGTAGTAGAGCAACCCCGACAACATGATCGCCATCGGCAGGGTGAGCACCCAGGCCATCAGCAGATTGCGCACGGTTGCCAGCTGCAGTCCCGACCGGTTGGCGGCCATGGTGCCGGCAACACCCGACGATAGCACGTGCGTGGTCGACACCGGCAGCCCCAGTACATCGGCAGCGCCGATAGTGCCGGCAGCTACCATTTCGGCGGCCGCGCCCTGCGCGTAGGTCAGGTGCGATTTGCCGATCTTTTCGCCGACGGTGACGACGATCCGCTTCCAACCGATCATGGTGCCGAGCCCAAGCGCAATGGCGACGGCCACCTTGACCCAGAGCGGAATGAAGCGGGTCGCGTCATCGAGCGACTTCTTGTAGCCGTTGAGTTTTCCGGCCTCCTCCTTGCTCAGCTCGTTTTCCTTGTCCTTGAGCACGAAGCGGACGGCCTCCGAGGCTAGATACATGTCGTTGCGGGTGTTGGAGACGAGCTCGCCCGGCAATTTGGCGACCGAGCCGTAGGCATTAACCTGGTTCGATATCTCGCGCACCAGCGCCGCCAGCGAGGGGTAGGTTCCCTCATTGATCTTGCGCGCCGAAATGAAGGCGGAGACCGCCGGGCGCGGGTTGCCGTAGACATTGTACCCGGCCGCCTTGCCCTCGATGATCTGGGCCGCTGCCTCCGAGCTGGCTTTGAACTCGGTGACATGGCTCGGGGACGGGGTGCGGTTGAGGGCGTAAGCCATCGGTACCGTGCCGATCAAAATCAGCATGATCAGCCCCATGCCCTTCTGGCCGTCGTTGGAGCCATGCGCGAACGACACACCGGTGCAGGTGAGGATCAGAATCGCCCGAATCCACAACGGTGGCGGCGCGGCGCTCTCGGGCGCTGCGTAGAGTTCTGGCTTGCGCACGAGCAATTTAAGGACCAGCAGCAACAGCGCCGCCATGAAGAAGCCGAACAGGGGCGACAGCAGCAGCGAGTAGCCGATTTCCGTGGCCTTGCTCCAATCGACGCCCGAGGTGCCGTCCATGCCGCGCATCAAGGCATTGGCGACGCCGACACCAATAATCGAGCCGATCAGGGTGTGCGATGATGAGGCTGGGAGGCCGAGCCACCAGGTGCCGAGGTTCCAGATGATGGCCGCGATCAACAGCGCGAACACCATGGCATAACCGGCGCCGGAGCCGACCTGCAAGATGAGTTCCACCGGCAGCAGCGAAATGATGCCGAAGGCAACGGCTCCGGAGGAGAGCAAGACGCCGAGAAAGTTCCAGGCACCAGACCAGATGACCGCGACATTGGCTGGCAGCGAGTGCGTATAGATGACGGTTGCCACGGCATTCGCCGTATCGTGGAAGCCATTGACGAATTCGAACCCGAGCGCGATCAGCAAGGCCACCCCGAGCAACAGGAACGGCGCCCAGGCTTTGATCGGCATGCCCGATTGGACGATGTCGTTCTCAAGACTGTAGACGGCGAACAGCACCCCGGCCGCGAGCAGGCCGCCGAACAACAGGATCACCAACATATTGGGCTGCGCCTCAAGGTGCGGGCGCTTGGCTGCGCCCGAATCAGGTGTCGCTACCGCATCGACCATGTGTGCCGGACCCTCTGAAAAACCTTCACCCAACCGTCTAGTTAGCCGCGTTCAAGTGACAATGCCGTGACATTGCCGGTGCCGCGCTAGGGTTGCCCGTGGCGGTTTTCGGCCATGCCGGCCGGGATGGCGGCAGCCCAGGCTTTTCTACAGGGCCTCGCCGCCTAGCACGTCAAGGTGTTGACAGGGCTCGGGTCTTGGCTTGATTTTGGCTGGCGGTGACCCCATTTTTGGCGCCAGGGTTGGCCCGTGAGGTTGCAGGTGATGATTGTCGCCAGCGCGAGGCTCCGCGCCGCTAGCGCGCGATGCGCCGGTTTGGCGCTCGCGCTGTCCTCTGTGGTTTGGCTGTTTGGCGCCCAGGCTTTGGCGCAAACCAACCCCTCCCCGCCGCAGCCACCCGCGGCCGACAAGGGGGCGCCGGCTCAGGGCACGAGCGAGACGGTCATCATCTCCAATATGCCCGAGCGCAAAGGGGTAATTTACAACTTTCTGAAACGGCTGTTCTGCCGCAACAACGGCGCCGTCACCGGGGCCGCCAACTCGGAAGTTTGGTCGGTGCCGCAGGGGCAGACCGGGCGCGTCTCTCGGTGGCTGGAAAGCCTGGGCATGAAGGTCACGCGGCTGCGCGAGGATTGGAACCACCTCATGAAGCGGCATCAAGGTGCGATGTCGCCGCAACAGCAGGCGATGATCGACCGGATGAAGTCGGCCCCGGGCACCATGAGCGTGCAGGTGCTGGAGGCGCCGGACGCGGCGCTCACCGCCTTTCTGATGACCAGCGACATTGCTTACCGGCCGAGCGTTCCCCCCGAGCTGCAGACGCCCTCAGACCCGAACCACCCGCAGGCCCCGATGACGGTGGTGCTGCCGATCAGCGCCGACAAGACCGTCACCCTCGAACGCGTCCGATATACGAGCGACGAGCGCGGCTGTACCTGGCACGGCATCGTCGCGGAGACCGGGGAGAGCGCGCTGCTCATGCGCTGGGCCGACGGCCACATCACCGGCCTGTTTGGCTACAAGGGCCGCATTTATACGGTGGCAAGCCTCGGCGGCCAGCTCCATGCCGTGGTCGAAATGGATCCGCGCCAGATGCCACCGGATCATGCGGCGGCCAAGCCCACCGCCGATCCACGCGCCGAATTGCGCCCCGATGCGCCGGCCAAGGTGGCGCAGCCGGCGAGCCCGCCGGCGATGGCGCCGTTTCCCGACGCCGAACGCCAGGCGCTCGAGGCCAAACAGATCGTGATCGACGTCATGATCCTTTACACCACACGCGCGGCCAGCCGCTATGTTCGCAATCCCGCCGATTTGTTGGCGATGGCGATCGAGCAGGCCAACGATGCCTTTCGCAACAGTGGCCTCGGCAACATCAGCCTGCGCTTGGTTCACACCGAGGCGATCGACTACGACGAGACCGAGGGCGACCACTTTGAGCACCTCTACCGCATGGTTGACGGTGTCGGCGTGTTCGCAAATGTCCGCAAACTGCGCAATGAAAAGAAGGCCGACATCGTCGGGCTGATCGTCGATGATCCGTCCGGCTGTGGCTTGTCGACGCGCGTGGCCGCCGATTCGGAGGACGCCTATTTTGTCGTGCATCACTCCTGCGCCTCGATCACGATCTCGATCGCGCACGAGATCGGTCACATCCTCGGCGCCCGCCACGACCGCGCGATCGACGCCAATGATGCGCCGTTCGCCTACGGCCACGGCCACGTCAATGGCAAGTGGCGCGACATCATGAGCTACCGGCAAAGCTGCGATGGCTGCTTGCGCATCCCCTACTGGTCGAACCCGCGCGTCATGTACCACGGCGAGCCCACCGGCACCGACAGCGAGGACAATGCCCGCGTCATCCTCGAGCAGGCCGAGCGGGTCTCCAAATTCCGCTGAGCACGGGAGCGGTGCGCACAGGCGCAATCCTGTTCATCCCCTAGAAGGTGGGCCGGCGTGACCCCTATGCTTCGGCGCCCTGCCTCGCCTTACCCGGCGGGCGTGGGCTGGTTGCGCGCCCGCACGCCGCGGCCGCCGCGATCCCCTTTAGGCTTGGCGCCCCAGCTCGCCCGCGGCCGCCGCGGCAGGAGCCCGCCGCCGCCCCGCCAACAGCCCGGCAACGGCCCGGCAGATGACGTAGAACACCGGCGTGAAGATCAGCCCGAAGGTGGTGACGCCGATCATGCCGTAGAACACCGCCGTGCCCAGCGCTTGGCGCAGCTCGGCGCCGGCGCCGATGGCCCACACCAGCGGCACCACGCCGAAGATGAAGGCCAGCGATGTCATCAGGATCGGTCGCAACCGCAACCGCGCCGCTTGCGCAGCCGCGGCCCAGCGGTCGCGGCCTTGATCCTCGAGCTGCTTGGCGAACTCAACGATCAGAATGGCGTTCTTGGCGGCAAGGCCGATCAGCACGATGAAGCCCACCTGGGTCAGGATGTTGTTGTCCATCCCCCGCCAGACGATGCCGGTAATCGATGCGATGAGACACATCGGCACGATCAGAATGACGGCCAGCGGCAAGGTGAGGCTTTCATACTGCGCCGCCAGCACCAGGAACACGAACACCACCGCCAGCAGAAAGGCAAACACCGCCGTGTTGCCGGCGCGCAGCTGCTGATAGGCCAAGGTGGTCCACTCGAAGCTGAAGCCCTGCGGCAAGGTTTCGGCGGCCAGCTTTTCCATCAGCTGGATGGCTTGCCCCTGCGAGAACCCCGGCGCCGGTGCACCGTCGAGCTCGGCAGCCGGATAAAGATTGTAGCGCGGCACCCGGTAGGGACCCGAGACGTCGCGCACGGTTGTGAACGAGCCGAGCGGCACCGTCTCGCCGCTGTTGCTGCGGACCCGGATCTTGAGCACGTCCTTTGCGTCGAGGCGATAGGCGGCGTCGGCCTGGGCGGTGACACGGAAGACGCGGCCGAGCAGATTGAAATCGTTGACGTAGGTCGAACCGAGGTAGGTCTGCAGCGCCGCGAACACGTCGCTCATATTGAGGCCCAATAGCTGCACCTTGGTGCGATCGATGTCGAGATAGAGCTGCGGCGTCGACGACTCAAACAGCGAAAACACCTGGGCGAGGCCGGGGGTCTGCGCGGCGCGCCCCATCATAGCGTAGACGGCGTTCTGCACCGCCTGTGGGCCGGCGCCGGCCCGGTCCTCGACCATCATGCGGAAGCCGCCGGACGTGCCGATGCCACGCACCGGCGGCGGCATGACGACGACGATCAGGCCGTCTTCAATTGCGCCCAGGCGCTGGAACAGGGCCGCCTGGATGGCCGGTGCCGACTTCTTCGGATCGCGGGCGCGCGCCTCGAAGGGATCGAGCGTGATAAAAATCGCGCCGGAGTTCGGCGCATTGGTGAAGGTGGCGCCCGAGAAGCCGGCAAAATTCACGGCGTGTGCCACGCCGGGCTGCTCGAGCGCCAGATCCACCACCTTGCGGTTGACCGCATCGGTGCGACTGAGCGAGGCACCGCTCGGCAGTTGCGTGACGACGATCAGGTAACCGGCATCAAGCTGCGGGATGAAACCGGCCGGCGTCTTGCGGAATTCGTTGAGGCCGTAGGCGATGATGCCGGCGTAAACGGCGAGCATGACAACGGCAAAGCGCACGATCCGCGCGGTCAGGCGGCCATAGCCCCGGGCCAGTGCATCGAAGCCGGCATTGAACCAGCGGAAGAAGGTGCTGACCGGCAACAGCCACCAGCGCCTCTGGCCATGATTTGCGTGCGGCCGCAGCAGCAGCGCGCACAGTGCCGGCGATAGCGTCAGCGAGACGATCAGCGAGATCACCGTCGCGCCGGCAATCGTCAGGGCGAACTGACGATAGAATTGACCGGAGATGCCGGTAATGAATGCCGCCGGCACGAACACCGCACACAACACCAGGGCGATGGCGATCAGCGCCGAACCAACCTCATCCATGCTGCGATGCGCCGCCGCTCTGGGATCGAGGCCGGCCGCGATGTTGCGCTCGACGTTCTCCACCACCACGATGGCATCGTCGACGACAATGCCAATCGCCAGCACCAGTCCGAACAGCGACAGGTTGTTGAGCGAGAAGCCGAACGCGGCCATGAAGAAGAAGGTGCCGATCAGCGAGATCGGGATCGCGACGATCGGAATCACCGCCGCGCGCCAGGTCTGCAGGAACAGGATCACCACCAGCACCACCAGCAGCACGGCCTCGCCAATGGTCTCGACCACGGCATCGACCGACTGCTGAATGAACTCGGTTGGGTTATAGACCACCGTGTACTTGAGCCCGGCCGGAAAGTCCTTGGCGAGCTCGTCCATGGTCGTCTTGATGGTATGCGCCGTGGCCAAGGCGTTTGATCCTGGCAACTGGAAAACCCCGAGCGCGACCGCGGGATCGCGATCGAGGTAGGAGTTGGTGGTGTAGTCCAGGGCCGCGAGTTCGACGCGGGCGACGTCCTTCAGGCGCACCACGGCGGTGGGCGTCTGCTTGACCAGAATATTGCCGAAGGCTTCCGGATCGGCCAGACGTCCGAGCGTCTGCACCGCCACCTGGAAGGCACGCGGTTGATCGACCGGCGGCTGGCTCAGCACGCCGGAGGCCACCTGCACGTTCTGCGCCTGCAGCGCACCGACAACGTCAACCGTGGTGAGGCCGAGCGACTGCAGCCGGTCGGGGTCGAGCCAGACCCGCATCGAATAGTCGCGACCGCCGAATACGGTGATCGAACCGACGCCATTGATGCGATTGAGCACGTCAATGATGCGCAGGTTGGCATAGTTGGAGATGAAGAGCGTATCGCGCGACTTGTCGGGCGAATAGAGGTGCACGACCATCATCAAGTCGGGCGAGGCCTTGGCGACGGTGACGCCGATATTGCGCACGTCGATCGGCAGCCGCGGTTGCGCGATCGCCACCCGGTTCTGTACCTGGACCTGGGCGATGTCGAGATTGGTGCCGAGCTCGAACGTGATGGCAATCGTGAAGCGGCCATCGCCGGTCGAGTTCGAGGTGATGTAGAGCATGTTCTCGACGCCATTGATCTGCTGCTCCAATGGCGTGACGACGGTGGCAGCGACCACGTCGGCGCTGGCGCCGGGATATTGCCCGGTGACGTTGATGACCGGCGGCGCGATCTCGGGATATTGGGCGACCGGCAGGCGTCCAAACGACACCATGCCGAAGATCACGAATACCAGCGACAGCACCGAAGCGAAGATCGGCCGGTTGATGAAAAAATGCGAGATGCGCATGGCTGACCCGCCGTTAATCTAGTTGGCTACCGGTTGCGGCCGCTCGGAGCCGGCAGCATTGGCACCGGCCACTTCCTGCGGCGCCACCTTCACTCCGGGACGCGCCCGCATCAGGCCGTTGACGATGACGCGGTCGTCGGCGTCGAGCCCCGACGCAATCACGCGCAAGCCCTCGACCAGTGGACCAAGGGTGACGTACTTCGGCCGCGCCACGTTATCGCCGTCGAGCACCAGCACGAACTTGCGGACCTGTTCGGTGCCAACCGCGACGTCGGGCAGCAGTATGGCCTCGCTGGCCGGACCGGTCGGGACCTGGATGCGGCCGAACATGCCGGGGGTGAGCCGGCCGTCGGGGTTGGCGAATTCCGCCCGGCCGCGGATGGTGCCCGAGGCGCGGTCAACGGCGTTGTCGACGAAGTCGGTCTTGCCGACATGCGCGAACTGCGCCTCATCGATCAGTTTCAGCCTGACGGTGATGCCGGTGCCGCGCTCATTGCCGCTCCCAGCCTCGCCGCCGGCGCGCAAACTCTTGAGATAGGAGGCCTCATCCATGGTGAACTCGAAGCGGATTGGGTCGATCGAGGTGATGGTGGCGAGCAAGGTGGTGCTACCGGTGGTGCCACCGGTCACCAGGTTGCCGGCCGATACGCGCCGGTCGCCGATGCGCCCGGCCACAGGCGCCCGCAGCTCCGTGAAATCGAGGTCGAGTTTGGTTTGGCGCACGGCCGCCTCTTGCGCCTTCACCGAGGCCTCGGCCACGCGCTTGGCCTGGGTGCGCTGATCGAAGGTTTGTTGCGTGATGGTGCTGCCGCGCACCAGACCCTGTCCGCGCGCCAGATCGGCCTCGGCAAAGGCGAGGTTGGCGCGTGCCTGCGCCAAATTGGCCTCAGCCTGCGCCAGAGAGGCCTCGAATGGCCGCCGATCGATGGTGAACAGCAAATCGCCCTTGTTGACGAGTTGGCCGTCCTTAAAGTGAATGGCGTCGAGGTAGCCCGAGACCCGCGCCCGCACCTCGATGGCGTCGACGGCGACGAACCGGCCGACATATTCATCGTAGTCCGCCACCAGCCGCTTGGTCGGCTTCGCCACCGTGACCTTCGGCGCCGCCGGCGGGGCGGTGGCGGCCTTTGGCTGCTCCGGGTCGCACCCGGCGATGCCCACCGCGACGGCGAGGAGCGCGCCAATCATCAACCCCGGAAGCGGTTTGTAATGGGCCATGAGATGTCCGTGATGTAAAAAGAGGGTGGATCGTCGCAATATGGTGTCAGGCGCGCGCTGCGGCAGACGGGCTCGCGAGGACGTGAACCAAAGCGAGCGATTGGCCGCTGCCGGGCGTCGGTTTGAGGGCCAGCGGACGGCCCGGTGGCTGCCACTTGCCGTGGCAATGGGCATGGCTTTGCCTCGATAACGCCCAGCCGGTCGCGCAGCGGCTGCCGCTGGAGGCCGCTATCATCCGCCGGCGGTCGGTTTCCTCCCGTTATGCATCGGGCGGCGGGAACCGGCCCAGCATATAGGCCCGGTCTTCGACGTCGGGTCGGGCGAACGGAAAGCGCAGACTGGCGTCGAGATAGTCGTGCGTGTGCACCACGACGGTGTCGGCGCCGATGAGGACGACCGCATAGGCCGGCGGCTCGTGGCAGGCGTCGCGTGCCGCCGTCGGCGATAGATCGAAGCAAACCTGGTGGTTGGTGCCGCGCAAGGTCGAAAACGGGATGCCCAGCCAACTGCCCGAGATCGGGCGATGCACGTGGCCGAAAAACAAATGCCGGATGCGGGCGCGGTATGGCCTGACCACCTCCATGAAACGTGCGGGCTGCGCCAGGGACGCGCGATAGGCCGCTACCTCGCCCCAATGGGTGAGATCGCCCGTGACGATGGCGAGCTCGGCATCGAGGTGATGGCCATTGATGTCGGCAATGGCCGCGTTGAGCCGGGCGCTGGGGTCGAGGCCGTAGAGCCTGAGGCCGGGCCCGACAAGGTGCGTGTCGGTGATGTGGATGAGCTTCATGGCGTTTGCTGTCACAGGAGGGGTATGGGCGAATGTTGTGGGTTTGCAGCAGGGCGGGCCCGGCAACAGGGGGCGCCCGCTGTTGCCGACAATCTGTTTGCCCCCTATGCGCGCTTGGGCAACAAAGCTTCCACGTCCTT
>Ga0126384_10000309_pt1 | contig 26136 bp, 22 predicted proteins | sample PanSoiMetPlot_36_FD_92543 | JGI IMG/M metagenome (GOLD analysis project Ga0126384, IMG submission 92543) | Tropical forest soil microbial communities from Panama - MetaG Plot_36 | ecosystem: Environmental > Terrestrial > Soil > Tropical forest > Bulk soil | place: Panama | collected 2016-02-17 | reverse complement strand
CGCACCGCAGGAAGCATCCGTAGTGATCGTGGCCCACAAGGTCGTATTGGCGAGCCCGAATCGCACCTCTTTGCCTTCCATGTTGCCACCAGACTGAGTCGCACTAGTTCGCTGGTCGACACCAGCGAGCAGCGGGTTGCCCTTTGCCTCAGCCCAGTAGGAAACAAACATGCCCACAAAGAAAAGCACGGCCATCGCTGCGAATACTGCCCAGCCATGTTTCTGTGAACGCGTCATGCGTCCCAGCGTGTAGGTGAGTCCCGCCGAGACCGCAAAGATTGCGAACATCTCAATCAAGTTCGTGAATGGTGTAGGGTTTTCGAAGGGATGCGCGCTGTTGGTATTGAAGAATCCACCGCCGTTAGTGCCCCACTCCTTTATAAACTCCTGAGAAGCAACTGGTCCCTGAGCGATAGTCTGTTCGGTAACGGCCTGAGTCTCTTTAACGGTGTTGCCCTGCGCATCTTTTACGACGTTGCCGTTTGCCTCCTTCTTATCAACTTCGATTGTTATCTTCTTGTCGACTAGTTGAGCTTTATCGTATGGCCGCAGATTCTGAGGAACACCACCAGCAACCAGGACGAGGGCGCCGATGATGCAGAACGGCAGACAAACCCAAAGAGCTGCACGGGTCATGTCCACCCAGAAGTTACCAATCGTCTTCATCTCACGGCGTGCAATCCCGCGGATGAATGCAATGGCGAGCGCAATACCGACTGCTGCGGAGACAAAGTTGTGATAAGCCAGACCAGCCATCTGTGTCAGATAGCTCATCGTGACCTCGGGGACATAGCTCTGCCAGTTCGTGTTGGTAGTGAATGATGCCGCTGTATTGAAAGCTGAGGCGACGTATCCGCCGGTTGCGCTCGCGCTTGAATCGACGCCGGGCAATTGCTGAGGATTGAAAGGCAAATGGCCCTGCAAACGTTGTATCAGATAAAGGACCAACATCGAGACGCCACTAAACAGGAGCATCGTGACTGCGTATTCGGTCCAATGCATCTCGCGTTTGTCGTCCACTCGCGTTAATCGGTAAATGAGACGTTCAATTGGTACCAGGACCGGATCCAGAAAAGTCCGCTCACGATCGAAAACATGGGCCATGAAAATGCCCAGCGGCTTCGTCACGAGCAGAATCAACGCGAAAAAGAAAAGAATTTGTAGCCAGCCATTTACCGTCATTTCAAAACTTCTCCGGACGCAACAGCGCGTACCCCAGATAAAAAAGCAAGAGAGCTGAAGCAATCAGGCTCACAACTGTTTCTAAATTCATTGCACGCTCCTATCGCAACTTCTCACATCCACGCACGTACGCAATGGCGATCAGAAAAAAGACGATTGTTAGCCCGATGAAAATGAGATCAAGCATTGTCAGTCTCCGCAGAGCATTTCGTCCCGACCCAATTGCTACAGTCAGCAAACACGTCTGGTCTCCCTTTCGCATGCGCACGATTAGGCCCGAACGCTTTACGAGCACGCCATAGGTGGCCGCTACCTTGGACGAGTTTCAGATTCTTTAACCTTGCTGCTCGCTCCCTTCGTTGGGCACGAAGGGTGCGCCACACAATGAAGTGCGCGAGGTACAGTGAAGCGAGCAGACCAAAATCCTTTGCGAACACAATCCACTTCTCCTTCAAACTTTTAATTGTTTCAGGGCACTTCTTCATAACTGCTACTCTCGTATGGGCCTTGCACACTTCAAACTGCTCACTTCGGGGGAGGCGAATCAAACGTGAATATGGTCGCGAAAATCAGCAGGTGCTGCTGCGGTGTCAACCCGACCACGCCAGGACTCAATTCAGCCCCTCTAAAGAAACCTCCATCAGGCCCACGCGAGTCATCGAAACGGTGCTCCAGGCGAAAGATCGTGGTGGTCCAACGATAAGGCAGGCGATATTCGAGCGTAGAAGTGAATGCCTTCACCGTCTGTCTCGCCAAAGTCCACCGGCCATCACGATCCCAGAACACCTCCGGCCGAAATGACAGACTCCATCGCTCATTCAGTGTCCAGCGTGCCGGTAATTGCCAGGACATCATCAAAGCGCGAGGCTTACCGGGTGCATCAACGCGTTCGGTCGAGAATATGTATTCGGAAGCAAAAGTTAATTTCGCCGTCTTGCGTTCAACGATCGTGTCCGTTAGAAAGCGCCAAAACTGGAAGGCCGTGTTTCGCTGATGTGATCCGGCCAGAATCGTTTCTTTCAACGTCACTTGCGGTGTCAGCTTGTAGGCGACCTGCCCACCTACACTGGGCGCGCTGTTGGCTCTTGCCAGGTGCCAGTATCCATTGACTACGAAGAATGTTCCGGTGAGCTTCTTCGTAAATGGATAACTTGCGTTCGCTCCCATCATGAGGTAGGGCGTGAAATCTGCTCCCCATGGTCTCGTGTAATTGAAATTATCTTTGGCGTACAGCGAGTCGTATCCAATGAGACTGCTGAAGATGCCGGCTTGCAGTGTGAGCCCTTTGCCCACGGGCGCCAGATAAGAGACGTTCGTCGGTCCGAGGTGGCGCAGGAATTTGAATCCGGCGATGTTCGGCGCGGTTGCGGAGAATCCGAAAAACTCGTCATCCTTGCCGGCCTGCGCCGTCAACTCAACGCCCCAACGCGAGTGTTCAGACGCCTTCTTTCTGACGTAGACTGCGGCCATGTTCAGCCAAACACCGTCGGTGTGAAAGGCCGTTCCTCGACTGCGAAACAACCGGTTTTGCGGATGATTGAAATCGAGCGGGTAAGCTAGATCAGCGAATCCGCCATACTGCCATTTTGAGTTCGATTGCTGGAAAGCAATTGGTTCGCTTTCGTTATGGTGCCGCTCAACCCATTGTTCTACGGGGTCTGGCACGGCATCCAGATTTTCTGGTTCGAGGAATATGCGCTCGCCCGTTGTCGCATCATGGCCCTCCGATTGTTGATGATCCTGGGCGGTAGTGCTTGATTGCATGGAAACAGCTCGATTCCTGCGCATTCGATCTTGAGCGAGAGTCTCCCCGCTGTACACAAACAACGCTGACGTTCCTAATGCCAGGATTCTGATCAGCCGTCTTGTTCGGACCGAGGAATATCCTGTTCTGATCGCCACGCGCGTTGTCCTTTTCGCTCAGACTGGCTTCGGCGGCACCCGAAGCGTTCTTCGTCTTTAGTACTTAACAAGAATCGCCAGTGTGAATCTTCTCTCCTGTTTCACCAGGTCAGGCGTAAAGCCCGGCACAAACGATCCGGGAGGTCCGAAGTTGCCGCCCACCGGCGTGATGCCGCCTCTACCCGACCAGTACGGCACGTTCGAAGCTCGATGGTTGTACTCACCGCGGAACGTTATGTACTGGCTCGGCATGTAGTCGAATGTGACTGAACCATCAATACCCCTAAATTGATCGCCCGGATTGGCGGTGAAATAGGGCGTTCCTGAAAATGCGGTTGCGCCGTTAATCGGTGGCAGCAAAACCAGGTAACGGCCAGGATTGGTGATAGCGCCACCTCCCAAGGTCAAAGCGAACTGATCCTTCTTGAACCAGAACCGGTTGTAAGCCATGAAGCCAAGGAAGTATTGCGCCGGCCGCCCTGGATCACCTGAGCAACTGACGCCACCGCCGTATTCACATCCGGCATCAAGCGTGAAGGTGAAGGCGCCCTTGCTCAACCATTTATCCTGGTTGTCGTAGTATTTGACCTGAACGCTGTCGTCGGTATGGATACGCTTGCGATCCGGATTGTTGAGCGTATCTTTCCCCCAGTAGTTATTGAAGACGAATGCGACTTTGCTATTGGGACGCCAGGCGATCTGCCCACCTATTCCCGGTGCCTTGTTGAATTTCCCGTACGACTGCCAACCGTTAATTAACCATGGTTCAATCTTCAGTTTGTCAGACGGAAAGATCTGCACTCGCAAGCCGTTGAAGAACCAGGGAGTATTGGAAGAAACAAAAGAGGGTTGGTAGGTCCAATTATCAAAATTATAAAAACTCCACAACCCTATGTACGAAAGAAAGATTCCGGCGTCGACGTTGATCCCATGCATCTTGTCGATGTGATAGCCGCCATAAGCCTCCGAGATGTAACGATACGCATTGTCCAACTGCCATTGACCGCGGGCGGTGCTGGGATCGTTTCGAGGCTGAGTTTGTGAATACATACCGATCTGTGTCATAAAGCGGCCGCGCACATTGTCGTAGTGAAAATCGCCACCGAGTCCGAGCTGAGTAAGTTGAAATTCGCCTGAGCGAAAAATCTCGCTGGAACCACCGATGGTGTTGTCCTGCGGATGGTTGAAGCTGCTGGTGTAATTGACATCGAAGCGAATCTCTGGTGTGAAGAATTTAGAATCCAGCGGCACCTCTTTTGTGCGCGGGTTTCCGCTTAGCCAGGTCCAATCGGCGAACGCAAAAGGCTCCGCCTTCTTCTTTTTTGGCGGCTGATCCTGTGCTGGCTCGATAGACGGGGCGGACGAAGTGGTATTGGCTGCCAGGTCGGTTGGAGTTTTCGTTGATTCGATTGCTGGCGGCGCACTTGTTTTGTTTACAAGGCTCTCGACTTCAGCGAGTCTTTTCTCCAGCAGATCGATGCGCTCAAGGAGTGTCTTTTCCCTATCGGTAACTGGACGTTCTTCTTTTTTTGGGCTTTCGGCTTTTGGTTGCGCAGGGCCTTGCTCTGGTGAAGCAGCCAGTTTTGCTGGCGCCGACGCTCCGTCAGCCGATTGTCCATGAGCGTGAACTAAAAATATGGCACTCGATAACAGTAATAGAGCAACACGATAGGCGCCGGCTGAAACGACTTTCAAAGCGCCACGAGTCGAGCAGACCTGGTTTATCCGGAAACTTATTCTCATTGTTCTTCCCTTTTCTTCTTCAGTGCGTTATTGGCGAGAATGACGAAGCTAGCGACTCGCGAATTCTTGCTAAGCTCATCAGAAGTGTCGTTATCAGTCTTCATTAGCGGCACGAACTTCTCCATTGCGCGAAGCTTGACCGCCAATAACGCATTCACGGATCGTCCCAAGAATGATCGCATGCTCCCTTTTAGTCGGTCTGACCAGCCGTTTAATGCTGCGTCAAAGTTTTCCTACTTTCCGCGAACAGCCTTGAACTCGTCTTTCTGAATTTTGCTCAAAATGCATTGGTACTGCTTCATTCTCACTACTAGAGGACTTTTGGATTTGAATTTCGTACGTACAAACGTCCTCAGACCGCACAGCCTTCGGCCTCGCGTTGTGCAGCTTCCGGCGAGATGTTTTCCGTGAGCTTCAACATTTTTCCCAATCGAATCTTATGAAAACTGTGATTGCCGTCTCCGTTTTCACATTGAATGCAACTGATTTCGTCGTCCTCTTTCACACCGGCTTCTGCAACTGCGTTCTTTATCTCTGCCCAGGTCACTGCTATTTCCTTTCTCATGTCCGCGTCCGCGTTCATTTCTTGAAAGTTGACGGCGGGACTCTTAGAGAATCCTGCCTGTCTAGTAGATCGAGACAATGAGCGCCGAAGATAAGAAGAGGAATGGTCAAAAAAAGCAGGATCGTGCCGTTACGTTGCATGTGCCATCCATGCCAGACAGACCCTGTGAACCAGCTGATTGCCGTAAATACAGATCCAAAGACGGGCGCGAGTATCCCCCCGCAGAGGCCGATCGCAGCGCCAAATGTTTTTGGGTTCCAACCATGTATACCTAACTCGCGCAACACAGCACGCGGCGTGAGCTTCGTGGCTGTAAACATGGATTCAGTCTCCATAACTTTGCTTCCACCCAAAACGAAAAACGGCGCGAAGCAACACGCTTCGCGCCGTAATCAAAGGCTAGTTCGTGTCCTTCCCTCAGCCTGCGAGGTTAGCTGTCGGGCTCGGACTCATGGGAAGTGTCCTACGCTATCTTTCGCGATTCGCCCCGTGTCTCGTTGCGAGACCAGTTGGTTCCCCCGCGCTGCCGCTCTCGCATGACCGGTCGGCAGCTTCGGCGCTCAATTATCAACAAGCCGAGATTACGAGGAAATTTATAAGAAAGGTGTAAAGAGTCCGTAAAAAGATCATAAGGATGATCCGTGCTGGCTAGAGGAAACCTTGGATGCGGTTGAATGGCCAGAAGAGGTAAAAGGCTGCTGCTGTTGGAGCGTCTAACGAGGCTCGCCTGGTTCGAATCGATAGCCAACCCACGGTTCGGTGCAAATGTATTGAGGTTTAGTGCCCTCTGGTTCTACTTTCTTTCGCAGTTGACCAACAAAAACTCGAAGATACTCATTTTGCTCCACATAATTGCCACCCCAGATCGCATTTAACAGCGTGCGATGGGTCAGAACCTTGCCGGCGTTGTTCATAAAATACGTGAGCAGATCAAACTCTTTCGGTGTAAGGTGAACTTCACGTCCTGCAACGCTGACACGGCGCGTCTCCAAATCGGCTCGAAACGCACCAATTTCCAGAACCCTCACAGTTTTATCCGGCAGGCCCGTCGCTGAACGGCGGAGCGCCGCGCGCACGCGTGCGAATAGTTCATCGATTCCAAACGGCTTGGTAACAAAATCGTCCGCCCCAAGGTCCAGCGCTTCTATCTTTGTTTTCTCTTCGCCCTTGGCTGAAAGCACTATTATCGGGACCTGCGAAGTCGCTCGTAATTGGCGGCAGAGTTCTAAACCATCCATCTTTGGCATAGCCAAATCAGTGATTACCAGTTCCGGCTGCCACTCGCTGAACATTTCCAACGCCGTCATCCCGTCCGTGGTAGTCCGAACCTCGTAGCCCCGTGACTTTAGTCCGGTGCGCAAGACCCGAATGAGTTGCGGATCATCGTCGACTACTAAGATTCGTCCTGGTTCGTTCATGCACAATAACGTCAAGCTGAACGTGACTTGGCATCGTATTGTGCCGTCATTTCATTAGTCTCTTCGTCACCAATCGGCAGAGTGAAGCAGACGCGCGTGCCTCTGTCGTTAAAGCCGTTCTCGATCCATATTTGGCCGTTGTGTGCCTCAACGATTCCTTTGGCAATGGCGAGACCCATTCCAGTTCCCGATGGGTTGCGCGTGGTGACGTCTCCGTCACGCATCGCCCGAAAGAACTTATCGAAAACTCGATCCCGTAATTCCGGCGCTATGCCTCTCCCCTGGTCCTCGACCGCCATATGGACCATCCCATCATCAACCAGACGTGCACTTATACGGATTGTGGTATTGGGAGAAGAATATTTTGCTGCATTATCAACCAAAGCATAAACAACCTCGCTGACCGCACGATCGTCTACCCTAACAACGGGCAACTCCTTCTCAATTTCAATTTCAATGTTGTGCTGAGCCGTTAAAGGTTCCGCACGCGTTAAAGCAGTGGTGACGATCTCGTCAACCGCGCCCCACCGAGGTCTCAATTGAAGTTCGCCGGCTTCGATTCGGGCCAGCTCGATCAAGTCCCCAATGAATTGATTCAAGCGATCGCTTTCCTGATCGATGACTTCCATCATGTCTAGTCTCGACTCCTTATCGAGCACGACGGGTGGTTCACCATTTAGAGGTCCGCGCGCCTCGTCGAGTAGTGTGGTAATGGAGGCTTTCACAGAAGCGAGCGGTGTACGCAAGTCGTGAGTCACGGCATCCAGCAGAGCAGTTTTGAGCTTTTCGCTCTGCCTTAATGCCTCTGCGTGGCTGGCACGCTCAAACGCATCTCTAAGTTCAGAATACAGACGTTCGATCTCGCGTCGGCCGCTCTCGGCTTCTTCGGCTCGCTGCTTAGCACGCGCGGAGAGTTGGCCGACAGCAACAGCAGTTGTAAAGAATACAGTCAATGCCACCCAGTTCTGTGGATGTGCAATTGAGAAGGTGTAGAGCGGGGGAAGGAAGAAGAAATTAAAGGAGAGCATTGCCAACACTGAAGCTAAAAGAGCCGGCCGGCTGCCCCAAAATAGCGCTGTAAAGAGCACCACAATTAAGAATGTAAGGGCAACGGTTGTAGAGTTGATCTGGTTGTGAAACGGGGCAAGTAGGAGTGTCAGTAACAAAGTGCCGAGTAGAGCTCCAACGTAACCCGACCAGGTTGAATTGAGCAGATTTCGTTGCACGCGCTCATTGTACCGCGCTGAGGGCTGAGGGCTGAGGGCTGAGGGCTGAGGGCTGAGGGCTGAGGGCTGAGGGCTGAGGGCTGAGGGCTGAGGGCTGAGGTGCAAAGCTAATTTGTCATATATCATTTCGCAATGGTCATTTTTCATTTCCGTGATGTTCGCAGCACATTACTTTCGTAACCTTTACGACTGTCAGCTCAGTCTGTGGTTTTGAAAAATGAGAACTGTGAAATGGTATAGGGAAATCGTAGGCGATCTTTGCCCTCAGTTCTTTGCCCTTTGCCTTGCCTCTTTGCCCTTTGCTTTATTTATTTGTAGCTTGAAGGGGGCAAGAGTATACTCAGGCCGCAGCTAACCACGCCGGCCCTTTTTTCGCCCCCAAGGGCGTTTTATATTCGGGCATTATTCGAAACAACGAAAGAGCCGGAGAGATTCTTACTCCCCCAAAGCGTGAGAGTCTCGGCCCAGTGTGTCACTGTCTTCGCGCATTGATGGCCGACTTCAAAGGCCAGAACGAACGGCTAAATCTCGCCAAACCAGTCCCCCCGGTTCGAATTGCGGATTGCGGATTTTGTCCGGCGAAGTGTCGTCAGAATAACGGAGCCGAAGCTTTGGATGTTCAGGGTTCAAGCATTCAAGATTGACGCTGTGGAAAGATTGAACTCTGAACACCTGTTGCAAAACAGTGTGCGTTACATAAGAGGACGAAAGGAGCGAATAACATGATTACTACGATCCTTTGGTGGTTGATTGTCGGGCTTGTCGTGGGTGCTCTGGCACGCTTTCTTTTGCCGGGAAGAGACCCGATGGGCTGGATAGCAACGATACTGCTTGGCATCGCCGGATCGATCGTGGGCGGCTTTGTCGGTAGCTATGTCTTCAACACTTCAAACGATGGCGGATTTCACCCTGGTGGCTTCCTCCTTTCGTTGTTGGGTGCGATCATCTTGCTGCTGCTGTGGCGCATGATTGGTCCGAAGACAAGCGTGAGCTGACGCTTCGACTCGCTCGAGCGCCGAGCGCGCCGCGCAATCTCCCCAAAGTGAACTCAACGTGAGCACGCGCAGCTTGCGCGTGTTCACGTGTGGGTGACCGTGCCACTCTTGCTTTTGTTTCAGGTTGAGCCTGGCCGGTTCGAAGCAGTTCAAAGGAGAGAGAAATGCATGCGCTGGCAAGGTGAGCGGGAGAGCGAGAACGTCGAAGATCGACGTGGGCTTTCAGGCGGCCGCATAGTTGTAGGGGGCGGGCTGGGAACGGTGTTGATAGTGATCCTGGCGCTGCTCTTTGGAGCTGATCCACGCCAATATTTGAGGACAGGCGGCGGCGCACCCGGTCGCGGAATCGAGTCTTCTCGCTCTGCGAAGCCTGACGAAGAACAGTTAAAACAGTTCGTCTCTGTAGTACTCGCAAAAACTGAAGATGTCTGGACCGACATCTTCACCAAGTCCGGCCGAAGGTATCGAGATCCCACGCTCGTGCTGTTCACGGACCAGGTGCAATCTGCCTGTGGGATCAATGGCGCCGCAGTCGGCGCCTTCTATTGTCCGGGAGACGAGAAAATCTACATCGATCTCTCTTTCTATAAAGAACTACGTCAGAGATTCCACGCGCCGGGAGACTTTGCTCAAGCGTACGTTATCGCGCATGAGGTTGGACATCATGTGCAGAATTTATTGGGCGTAACAGAAAAAGTAGAGTCGCTGCAGCGGCGCGTGAGTGAGAAACAGGCCAACGAGTTGTCCGTGCGTTTGGAATTGCAGGCGGACTTCTTTGCGGGTGTGTTTGCGCGTTATGTGAACGACAACGGCGTGCTTGATCCGGGAGATATTGAAGAGGCAATGCAGGCTGCGAAGTCGGTCGGCGATGACTCGATTCAACGGCAGTCAAGGGGCTACGTGGTCCCTGACTCGTTCACGCACGGCACTTCCGAACAGCGGTTGCGCTGGTTCAGGAAAGGGTTTGAGACAGGTGATATTCGCCAGGGCGACACCTTTAGCGTCGCGTCCCCGTAGCGGGCGGCAAAGAGCTAAGGGCAAAGGACTGAGGGCAAAGGACTGAGGGCAAAGGACTGAGGGCTGAGGGCTGAGGGCTGAGGGCTGAGGGCTGAGGGCTGAGGGCTGAGGGCTGAGGGCTGAGCGTAAGACTAATTTTCCATATATCGTTTCACAATGGTCATTTTGCATTTTCCGTGATCTTCACAGGGCCACCATTTTTCGTAACCTTCACGACTGTCAGCTCGCCTTGGCCTGTGGATTGAAAAATGGAAAATGAGAACTGTGAAATGATATATGAGAAATCGTAATCTCTTTACTCTCAGCCCTCATCTCTCAGCCCTCTGCTCTCAGCCCTCTGCTCTTACCTCTTACCTCTTTGCTCTTAGGGCGTCACCGGGCGGACAGGCGCGCTTTCACGTCGGGCCACTCGTCGTTGATTATGCTGTAAATTACGGAATCGCGGATGCGGCCGTTGGGCATGATCATGTGATGGCGCAGAATCCCTTCTTCCTTCGCGCCTAACCTCAATATCGCTGCTCGCGACTGCGAATTAAGAACATCCGTGAGAAGCTCAACTCGGACGCAATCCCACTGTTCGAAGGCGTGCGTTAGCAACAATAGTTTAGCTTCGGTATTGACCGGCGAGCGTTGGGCGCTCGCAGCCAACCATGTGTAGCCAATGGACACTTGCCGTTCGGCGGGCTTCATGTAATAAAAGCGCGTCGTTCCTACGACTGTGCCGGTCGCTTTGCGCACAATCACGAACGGCAACTCCTGATGCAGTGCCTGGCCTTTAAATGCGGCTTCGATGTAGTCACGCATGGTATCGCGCGTAGGCACCACGGTGACTTTAGAATTCCATAGTTCGCCATCTGCAGCGGCCTCAACCAGCGCTTCCTCGTGGGCCATCGTCAGTGGTTCCAGCCGCACATGCTGACCTTCAAGTGTAATTGGAGTGACGTCCATTGCGGTGAACATAGCTGTCAGCTTGTTAGCTAGTCTTTGGCCTTTAAACTGATTGCTATTTCGTTATCCAACTCGCAAACACCAACCACGCGTGGGTGTTCCCGATAATGAACCGCAGAGGATGCGATACGATTATCAACAGTCCGCCCAGCATTGTGGCTCGGTGCGGTCGTCCACGCGTGATGATGTCATAAACCAGGCACGGCACGATAAACAGGTCGCTCAGGCCGAAGAAAGCCACCGCCCCACCCTGCTGAATGAATGCAAGCGGCAGCCTGGAAACAGCCGCCAGCAGAATCGCAATGGTGGCCAGAATCATCAATCTCTTGTGCACGTCTACGCGACGTCGAAAAAAGAAACCTGCACCGACCAGCAGCGCAAATACCAACATGTCGCCGAGAGGTATGGTCAGAAAAACAAGTGGAGATGGCGCGCCTGGTGGCGGTTGAAATGTTTTTACCCTAATGATCGCGGTCGTAGTGCCAATCACTATCATAAGGACCGCTAACACCACACCCGCAACTCCGAGCTTGCGATGAATGCGAGTGCGGTTAGTGGCTACCAGTGCAGTCTGCGTGACTAACAACACAAGCCACAAGCTGAACACGAAGCCATGCAGCCTCAACAGCGGTATCAAGGGCTCGCTCTGAAAATAGGGTCGAAGGTAAAAGGTAGGTGCAAAGCCGGCGAAAACAGTAACTACGAAGACGAGGCCCATCCCCATGTAGAAAAGGCGTTCGCGTCGACGATCAATGATTCTTTCCTGAGCAGTTATGGTGTGCATCGACAACGGCGAACGGCAAATGTCTAATCACGGGCGACGTCTAGAATGCATCAGTGGCTCAAATCGAAGCAAGCTAGCAGGTGCGGAGCCCCAGAACGAAAAGAGGCACGCCCAAGGTGGCGGAGCCCACGCCGCACATCCGGCGGCAGAGCCAAAGCGATGCCTGCAAAAGGGGCTTGATTTGATTTGTCACACTGATGCATCCTAGACACCGCTTCGAAACATCTGCGCTCTGCTCTTCGCTCTTCCCCTTTGCTCTTTGCCCTTTCCCCCCGCGAGGTTTTTATGAAACGCTATCTCTGCACGCTTCTTCTTGTCATCTCTCTACTCGCGCCACTCTCTTTTGGTCAGTCTGGCAGCGAAGCCCAAATCAAACGTGTCGAGCAGGGACTCCTGCCCGTCGTCCTCATCAAAGGCGAGCCGGGCTGGTCCATCGCTGAGCGCATGAAGCACTACAAAGTACCTGGCCTCAGTATCGCCGTCATCAAGGATTTCAAAATCGCCTGGGCGCGCGGGTACGGACTGAAGGACGTGCAAACGAATGAAGCGGTCACAACCGAGACACTGTTCCAGGCCGGCTCGATAAGCAAATCAGTGAAGGCCGCCGTAGCGATGAAAAAGGTCGAGCAAGGAAAGATTTCGCTTGATGAAGATATCAACAACAAACTCACGACATGGAAATTGCCAGACAACGAGCTGACCGCAAAAAAGAAAGTCACCCTACGCGAGATACTGAGTCATACAGCCGGCACAACCGTGCATGGCTTTCCAGGTTATGCCGTCAACGAAAAGATTCCGACACTGCCACAGGTTCTGGACGGCGTGCCGCCAGCCAATACTCCTGCGATCCGAGTTGACCTCGAGCCGGGAACGCAGTTCCGCTACTCCGGAGGCGGAATAACGATCGCACAACTTGCGATTACCGACATCGAAAAGAGACCTTATCCGGAAATTGCCGGCGAAACTGTGTTGACTCCGCTCGGCATGACGAACAGCACTTATAACCAGCCACTGCCCGCCGACTGGCGCAAGAAAGCTGCGACTGGTTATCGAGGAAACGGCGAAGAGGTGGAGGGAAAGATCCATGTCTATCCTGAAATGGCCGCGGCAGGCTTGTGGACCACGCCCACTGATCTCGCAAAGTTTGCGATTGAGATGCAGCTTTCGCTGGCGGGGCGATCAAACAAGATCCTGAAGAAGGAAACCGTCGCGCTGATGACGACGGGAGTGCTGCAGGATGTTGGCCTCGGTTTTTTCATTCAGAGGCACGGAGACGCACTCTATTTTGGACACGACGGCGCTGATGAGGGCTTTCGAGCCCAAATGCTCGTCAGCCGCGACAAGGGCTATGGAGTCGTGGCGATGACGAACTCCGACAATGGTGAGATTCTCGATGAGATAGTCCGCGGAGTGGCACGAGAATACAACTGGGAGCAGTATCTGCCCACCCCCTATGAAGTGGTGAAAGTGGAACCCAACACTCTGCAAAAGTATGCCGGGAAATTTCAGCTCGATGCAGACACAGTCCTGACTGTTAAGACTGCCGGCGAGCCGGCAAACAAATTGATAGCCGAGGCCACCAGTGAGCCCCCATTCGAGCTGCTGCCAATCTCATCCACAACCTTTATCCGGCGCGATCAGCACGTGAAGATTGAGTTCGTGGGCGCAACCGCTGGCGGCGGCATGGATGGAAACGGAGCTGCAATGGGAGCAACAGCAAGCGCGGCGCGAATCGTTCTGCCGAGGCGTACGGCTGAGGCTCCGCGCGTGTCTGCGGTTACCTCGGTTCCATTCGAACTTTTGCTTAATGGCAAGATCTCGGAAGGTATTGATGGTTATCGGGCCATCAAGCAATCGAAACCTAACGATCGAACCATTTCCGAGGACCGACTTAACCGGCTGGGTTATGTCCTGATGCAACAGAAGAAGCTGCCTGAGGCGATTGCTCTTTTCAAATTAAACGTGGAGTTCTATCCCGGCGCCTGGAACACGTATGACAGTCTGGGTGAAGCCTACATGAACAATGGGGACAAAGAGCTCGCGATTACCAATTACAAAAAGTCGCTCGAACTAAATCCCGGCAACGGCAACGCCACCATGATGCTCAAGAAGCTGCAATAGCGGGGCAAAGGCAAAGCGGCTGAGGGCTGAGAGCTGAGAGCTGAGAGCTGAGAGCTGAGAGCTGAGAGCTGAGAGCTGAGAGCTGAGAGCAAAAGCTAATTTTCCGGATATTCATTTCACAATTCTTATTTTCCATTTTCTTTATGATGGCCAGACGTCGATGTCCGGTTTGAAAATGGAAAATGAGAATTGTGAAATGATATATGAAAAATCAGAGTCTTTGCTCTCAGCGCTCAGCCCTCCGCTCTTTACCCTTACCTCTTTGCTCTTTGCCCTCTGCCCTCTGCTCTCAGCCCTTTGCCCTTACCTCTTTGCCCTTACCCCTCTGCGGCTTTCTTTATGGCGCTGATGTCGAGCTTGACCATTTGCATCATCGCCTTCATTACTCTCTGTGACTTCGCAGTGTCCTTGTCCTGCAATAGCTGCATCAGGACGTCGGGGACTATCTGCCAGAAAACACCAAACCTGTCTTTGAGCCAGCCGCATTGCACTGGCGAGCCGCCGGCTAAAAGCTTGTCCCAGTAATAATCCACTTCCTCCTGTGTTTGACAGTGGACCACGAAGGAGATGGCTTCATTGAACTTGAATTCTGGACCGCCATTCAACGCAGTGAATTCCTGCCCCTCGAGCTGGAAAGATGCCGTCATTACGGTGCCCTTTGGTCCGGGACCCACTTCGCCATAGCGGGTCACGTTTTGGAGTCTCGAGTTCCTAAAGATTGAAGTGTAGAAGTTGATTGCTTCTTCGGCTTGATGATCGAACCACAGAAAAGGGGTGATCTTTTGGCGGGGAGCATTCATTCGCTGCGGTGTTGCCATCGGGTTGTACTCCTTTCTATGTATCGGTTCATTCAGCTTGCGCCGTAAACTGCCCTTTTCTGTGGCAATTTGATTGAGTTCCTGTGAAAGGGGCAAAGAGCTAAGGGCAAAGAGCAAAGAGTCAAGCGCGGATAGGTGCGTTTAGAGTTCAGAGTTCAACTTCAGTTTGTTTCTCCGAACACGCAATCTAAAGATTGAACTCTAAACGTCTGTATCCGCGTTTGCCCCTTTGCTCTTTGCCCTTTGCTCTTTCGTACCTTTACTTGACGCCCGGCGCGGATGAACGCGGAGAACGCGGATCATATGAGAGAGAGCGCTTTACTGATTGATCCGCGTCATCCGCGTTTATCCGCGGCTAATTTTTTCGCACGCTTGTTACCGATTCGTGGTTCTGCCTTGTTTCCGCAATCCGCAATCAGCATTCCGCATTCACTTGACTCCGATCTTTCTGTGCACCAGGCTCTCGACGTCCATTGGTACGCCTTCGCTTTTGGCCTGGCGCAGGAACTCGCTATCAATCTTGAAAATGCGAAGCTTTACCAGATCTTCAATGTGTATATCAGTGAGACCTTCATTGCGAACTTCAGTGATGAACTCCGGAGTGACCTTGAAGATCTTCATCTTGACGAGGCTTTCGAACGGCTCTTTCACAAAACCAATCTGCGCTACCTCTCGCACAAACTCCGGATCGATCTTGAAGATGCGCGCCTTTACCAACTCTTCCATGCCAAGGTTGGGAAAGCCGCTCGCTTTCATCTCTCGCATGAACTTGGAATCGATGTTGAAGATTGCTGCCTTGAAAAGATCGTCGACATCGAGTTTGCCGAATCCCGCCGACGTCAGGTCGTCAGCCAGAGCGGTAGTGACATTCAACGCGGCCGCTGAAAACAGTCTGTTCTCCGTCGAGTCGCGCCACGTTGATGATCCTTCGAAGTCAAAGCCGCGGCTCTTCATCGCTGCGACGAAGTCCGGATTTCCAGTGAAGCGATACGTGCCTGAACCTTTACCGTTTTCAAAGCTGCCTTCGCAATCGATTCGCCCGGCCTCACGCACGAGACTGAACTTGACGGGACCGCCTCTGAGGGCTTGTTCGCGGGTCAGCCCCTGGAGATCCGAGAATTGATAGCTTTGGCCAATCTGATTTTGGTGGCCCTTTTCGGTACGCCGCTCGAAATTAAGCTGGATCTTGCCGTCCTTGTCGTGAACTGAAGCCGACCAGTCGCCTGTGGTCTCGGTTTGGGCCACGGCGTTGAAGGTGCCAACGAGCGCAATACCGGCAATCAGAACGGTCACTGCCAGGCCGGCAACGAAGCGAGCCAGTTTTCTCTCAGCCAACCATTCGTACATAGGGATTCTCCTTGACATGGTGTTCGTCCTCGACTTGAGTTTTTGCTCTTCAGAGGTGAAACACCCGCCACGCTCGATTTGTGGCAAGAATTTATGGACTTTGCGTCTTTGCTCCTTGGCGGCTTTGCGTGAGAGGCGATGCAACTAAAAGAATTCACGCAAAGCCGCCAAGGAGCAAAGACGCAAAGAGTGGAAATGGCGGCGGTCGGAGTGGTATTCTGCGGTTCTCGCTCGGCTTAAGTTGAAAGGATCGTGGCCGGTGTTTTCGCCCGCTGCGACCCTGTGCCCTTTTATTCCAATCTGACAACCATGAACAAAAATCTATTCCGTTACGCGGGTATTGGACTCTGCGTCTTCTCTCTTTTGGTATCGCCCCTCGCTTCCGCACAGCAAAAATCTGCGGCCACTCAACCCAAACCGGCGGCAACCGGAAAAAAGTTTGAGCTTACGGTCGATAGCATCATGCGCGGACCGCGACTTGTTGGTTATGCGCCGGCAAACGTCTATTGGTCTCAAGACAGTCAGCGCGTCTACTTTCGTTGGAAGCAGGCCGACGAACCTCGGTTGAAGGAACCAAGTCTTTATATCGTCAATCGGGACGGCACGGGTCTGAAACGTCTCACCGATGAAGAAGCTCGGCAGGCGCCACCGGCTAACGGAGAATTGTCCCGCGACAAGACTCTAACTGTCTTTACCGAGGAGGGCGATGTCTTTATTTACGACCACGCGAAAGGCGTTCGTCGACAGGTGACGCGCACTACAGAGGTTGAATCAAATGCCCACTTCACCATGGACCAGAAGCGCATCTACTTCACACGGGCGAACAATCTTTACGTGATGACGCTTGACGGCGGCTCGATTACACAGATGAGCGATATACGAGCCGCCGTTCCTCGCGGCCAGCAGATTGCGGGAGCTCGTACGGGGGGCGGCGGCCAGTTCGGAATCGGAGGCCAAGGGCAAGGTCAAGGACAAGCTCAAGGCCAGGGGCGCGGTGACGATGATGAAGAACAACGACGCGGCACCGACAGCCAGGAATATTTGAAGAAGGAAGAGCGAGGATTGCTCGAGGCGGTGCGCGAGCGTGCCGAGCAACGGGAGGAACAGGAAAAGAAACGCAAGGAACGTGAGAAGCGAAAACCCTATCGCCTCACTATGGGCCAGGTTGTTTCCAGCCTGACACTCTCGCCTGATGAAAAGTACATCATTGCTGCGATCACGGACCAGGCTATGGACGCCAGGAACACGATCGTGCCGAACTATGTTACCGAGTCTGCTTTCACTGAAGACATTGCGGGCCGCACCAAAGTCGGTGAAACACAGGCCCGGACTCGCGTGATGATCATCACCACCGAGACTGGGGCCGCCAAACGCGTCGATCACGGACAGAGAAATCCGACCCCTCCGGCAACAGCTAAGCCAGAAGTGGCGAAGAAAAGTAATGAGGAAGAGGAACAAAACCGCGAGCAGACGGAAGAAACCGAAAGTGCAGAAACAGCACGTCAACGCCAACAACGATCGCGCGACCGTGATGTGCAGCTATCTCCGTTGCAGTGGTCGGACGACGGCAAGAACGCAGTGCTTTTGGCTCGCGCAGCCGACAACAAAGATCGATGGGTGATGCTGCTGGATATCGCCACCGGTAAAACGAAGGTGCTCACTCACAATCACGATGACGCATGGCTTGGTGGACCGGGCGCTAACATCCTCGGTTGGTTGCCGGACAACAAACATGTCTACTTCGAATCTGAGCGAGACGGCTGGGCCCATCTCTATTCCCTCGACATCAGTGGTGGCGAGCCGGTGCAACTTACTTCCGGGCAATTTGAAGTCTCTGACGTGCGGCTGTCGCCGGATAAGAAGAAGTTTTACTTTACCTCGAGCGAAGGCAGCTTCTTCGAAAGACACCTGTACTCAATGCCGATTGCCGGAGGAAAGCGAACACGCATAACGGGACTGGCGGGCAATAACCAGGTCGAAGTTAGTCCGGATGATCAAATGCTCGCAGACGTACGATCGTACAGCAACAAGCCGCCTGAACTTTACTTAATGCCGAATGATCCCCTGGAAGATGCGAAGACACCGCAACCGAATCCAGTCACTACTTCGCCTATTCCTGAGTTCTTTACCCACGATTGGATTGATCCGCGCATCATTAGTTTCAAGGCGAGGGACGGCGCTACGGTCTATGGAAGGATGTACGTGCCCTCAAACTGGAAGCGTGGTGGGCCAGCGGTGCTCTTCGTCCACGGCGCCGGCTATTTGCAGAACGTGCATCGCTGGTGGAGCCAGTACTATCGCGAGTACATGTTTCATCATCTCCTGATGGAAAACGGCTTCCTGGTGCTGGACATTGATTATCGCGGCAGCGCCGGTTATGGACGAGATTGGCGCGTCGGCATCTATCGCCACATGGGTGGCAAGGACTTGAGCGATCACGTCGATGCGGTGAACTACCTGGTTAAGGAGCACGGCGTTGACGCCAAACATGTTGGAGTTTATGGCGGGAGCTACGGCGGATTCATAACGTTGATGGCGATGTTTACAGAGCCGGATGTGTTTGCTGCCGGAGCTGCACTGCGACCGGTTACTGACTGGGCACATTACAACAACGGCTACACGTCGAACATTTTGAATCTGCCGCAGAATGACGTTGAGGCTTACAAAAAGAGCTCGCCAATTTACTTCGCGAATGGCTTGAAAGGCTCGCTGCTGATTTGTCATGGAATGGTCGATACGAACGTGAACTTTCAGGACACAGTGCGGCTGGTCGAGAAGCTCATCGAGCTACGCAAGGAGAACTGGCAGGTGGCGCCGTATCCTGTCGAAGATCACGCGTTCGATCGCGACGCAAGCTGGGCCGACGAATACAAACGAATCTTCAAGCTGTTCCGAGAGACGCTAAGGGCAAAGGGCTGAGGGCTGAGGGCTGAGGGCTGAGGGCGGAGAGCTGAGGGCGGAGAGCTGAGGGTAAAACTAATTTCCCATATATCATTTCACAGTGGTCATTTTTCATTATGGCCACAGGGCCACCATTTATCGTAACCTTCACGACTGTCAGCTCACCTGTGGTTTGAAAAATGGCAAAATGACCATTGTGAAATGATATATGGGAAATTAGTTTTACCTCAGCTCTCCGCCCTCAGCGCTCAGCTCGTTGCTCTTTGCTGTTTTTGTAGACCACGCCGGCCTTCATCACGAAGACGACTCGGCGGACGGCGTTGATATCTTTCAGAGGATCGCCATCGAGCGCGATTATGTCGGCTTGAAGCCCCGGCGCGATTGAACCAATCCGATCGGCGAGGCCCAGCGATTCAGCGCCAAGCGAGGTCGCCGAGATCATTGCCTTCATCGGATCAACACCACAATCGCGCACGCGATCGATTAACTCTTCGGCGTTGCGCCCATGCGAGCCCGCCAGCGCGTCCGAGCCGAAGACAATCTTCAGCCCTCGTATTCTCAACGCCTGTTTCACAAAATCATGGTATATCGGGATCAGTTTCTCCATTACCGCGAACCCTTCGAGCGTGCTCGGATAGCCTGGAGTGCCGACAAATTTTTCTTTATTCAAAAGATAGTTTTCCCAGACAAGGCCAGCTTGCGGATCGAGATAAGTTCCCTTCGCAGCCATCAATTTCAGATCGTCGTCGGTTGCCAGCACGCCATGCTCAATCTCGGTGCAGCCGGCTAAGGTCGCGGCACGGACTGCATCCTTGTAGGCATGGACCAAGGTGCGCAGTCCCTGCTTCTTCGCTTCATCACAGGCAGCGTTCAACTGCTCCTGTGAAAGAGTCATCTCGGGATGATTGGGACTGGCGGCTGCAAAGATCTTGATGAGATCTGCGCCGGCTCTCTTTTGCTTTTGGACAAAGGCTCGAATCTCTTCGGGCGTGCCGGATTGTTCGCCCATTCCTACAAGTGGCTCGGCTGACGTAAGGATTCTCGGGCCGGGCAGCTTACCGCTTGCGATGGCGTCGCGCAGGGGAATATCCGCGGGGGAGCCCACGCTTTGCACCGTGGTAAATCCCGCCATCAGAGTCATCCGCGCGTTCACTGCGGCAGCGTAAGCGGATTCAACGGTGGTTCCTCCTCCGCCTGAATTCCTGCCATCCTTACCGAAGCTCCAGGTGATGTGGACGTGCGCATCAATCCAACCCGGCATGACGGTGAGGTCACGCAGATCGTAGTCCACCGGACCAGCCTTCGGATCAATGGCGACGATCTTAGAGTTCTCGATGACGATGCGAGTGTCGTGCAGCACCCCACCCTTGCCATCAAGAACAGTGCTCGCCGCAATGACGATGCGTTTGGTTTGTGCCGGTGAGTTGATCTTGGCTTGCGTGACAACACGAGCCGTCGGTTGGCTGAAGTTGCCAACGAGGATGAGAATAATCAGCTTGGCCAGTCGCGAGATTAGCAAACCGCTTCGGTGAATCCTACCAACGGGCAGTTGGTAGTTTGTTCAGATCCTTTCTACTAAGAAAAGTTTTTAACGGGTACGGTCGAATCCTACCAACGGCAGTTGGTAGTTCGTTCAAGTCCTTTCTACAGATGCCCGTTAATAGCTCGATTGAATCCTTCCAACGGCAGTTGGTAGTTCGTGCAGATCCTTTCTAAGACGTCGCCAGTTGGTAGAAAGGATCTGAATAATCCACCAACTGCCGTTGGTGGGATTCGATGAAATCAAGAGGCCGCCCTCAGTAGACAGGATCTGAAGTAACCACCCACTTCCGTGGGTGGGATTCGATGAAAGGGCTTTGCCTCTTACCTCTTTGCTCTTACCTCTTAGCTACTTCTTCAGCTTGATCACTAACCAGTCACTTAGAGTCTTCAACACATCGTCGCCGATCGTGGTCGTCTCAAGTTTCGAGTATTCGCTGAAGGCGCCCGTCTTCGCCGGCAGAAACAGATGATTTAGATTCGGAAAGACGTGCGTCGTCACATCTTTGTTGCCGCCCTCCCGCGCTGCCTGTTCGAGCATAGCTGCTTGCTCGGCGGTGATCTGCCGGTCGAGCCCACCCTGCAAAATCAGAATTGGCTGCCGTACCTTTCGAATTGTCACGAGCGGATCGTAAGTCCAGAATTCTTTTGTCCAGGGCAAGCGCACCTGCGCCGGATAATTCGACAAATCGGCGCCCGATTGAACTGCCTTGATTATCTCCTCCTGCTTCGCGCGCTCTTTGTCTTTGACTTCCTGAGTGAGATTCGGAGTCCGCTCCAGCACATCGTTCAGTTGTTCGCGGGTAATCTGATCGCCGCGCTTGCCACTGCCCGCCATCAGCACAATGGCAGCAAGCTCCGAATCCGTTGAGGCAACCATCGGCGCGATGATGCCGCCCTCACTATGACCGACCAATGCGATACGTTTTGGATCAATCTCATTTCGAGTGCGCAGAAAAGCAAGCTCGGCTCGCACATCGTCTGCAAAGCTGGACGTGGTCGCGTTCATCAGAGAATCACGTCCACCTGAGCCTCCTACACCGCGGTCATCGACACGGAGAACAGCGATGCCGTTCGCGGCGAGAGTCTCGGCAATCTGCCGCATCGGCACGTACTTCTCAAGGCCCGGGAGGGCGAGCGGTTCGTCGCGAGTCTGTTGTCCGGAGCCAGTGATGGTGATAACAGCTGCGCACGGTCGTTTGCAGTTCTTTGGCAGTAATAGCGTGCCGGCGAGCGTGAATCCCTTTGCCGGCACCGTTACCTCTTCGGCTGTGAATGGCGCATTCGGCGGCGCACTGTAGTCGATCGTTGGTTTGTTGGCCTGACCGGTAACCGCCGCGGCGATTAATGAGATGAGAATGAAGTGACCAATCTTCGTCATGATGGAACTCTCTGGTTAGTTTGGAATGATGGTTCGGCTTGGGGCGCAGTCCCGGGAAAATAAACAGGACGCGGACAGCGGGGCGAAGCCCTCGCCTCACATCAGGCGGCAAAGCCGAGCTCACGACAGTGGACCTTGTGAAACAATGTTCTCACCGCGAGGTGTGTCCTTCGCCTCACATCAGCGGCAAAGCCGAGTCGTCACGGACTTCTACCGTCCAGGCTTCTAACTTCTAATCGCGCTTGAGTTGTTTTGGTGTTACCACCCACTTCAGGTCGCCGCGGTGTCCTTTAAGTTTGTCCCAACTGTCGATGCCTAACTCGATACAAGCCAGCGCGGCGGTAGGCAGACGAGGTTCATCACCAGTCAATGCTGAGAATAGCTCCTCAAAACCTGGATTGTGTCCAACCAGTATGACACTGCCATTGGGTTCGGGGATCTCTGAAGCAACCTCGATCAGTCGATACACGCTGGCTTCGTAAATTCGCTCATCGAATTGCAGCTCAACCTTCAAGCCTGACGACTTGATGAATAGTTCCGCCGTTTCGCGTGCGCGTTTCGCCGGAGAGCTAATCACAAGATCGGCGGTGATTTTTTGCTTGCGAGCGTAACGTCCGATCAAGCTGGCATCCTCCACTCCGCGTTCGTTGAGCGGGCGATCGAAGTCTCTAATGCCAACAATGTCTTTACTCGATTTCGCGTGCCGCAGTAGTAAAAGTGTTTTCATCGCACCCAACCCGTCTTGACTTGAATCTTCGCAGTCTAGTTCATTAAACGAGCAAAGGGCAAAGAGGTAAGAGCAAAGAGCTGAGCGCGGAGGGCTGAGCGCTGAGCGCTGAGGTATATGGGGAATCTTCACTCTCTGCCCTCAGCTCTCTGCCCTCAGCTCTCTGCCCTCAGCTCTCTGCCCTCAGCTCACTGCCCTCAGCGCTTGCCCTTACCTCTTTGCTCTTACCTCTTGGCTCCTTTGGTTCACACATCTGTAACATTTTGATGTCAATATGACCGACACAAATGATCTCTTACGGGCATCACCGTTACCCAGGCCGACTGTTTGTAGTAGAAGGAACGGACGGAAGCGGAAAATCAACCCAGCTCTCGCTGCTCTATCAGTGGCTCAAATCAGAGGGCTACTCAGTTTTCTTCTCCGAATGGAACTCTTCCCCACTGGTTAAAGATACGACGAGGCGCGCGAAGAAGCGGCGCCTGTTTACCCCCACCACTTTTTCCCTCCTGCATGCGACAGACTTCGCGGACCGGACCGAGCGAGACATTATTCCTCCCTTGAAAGCGGGCGCCATCGTGTTGGCCGATCGCTACATCTACACGGCCTTCGCGCGTGACGTGGCCCGCGGGTGCGATCGAGCCTGGGTCCGCCAGGTTTATAACTTTGCCGTTAAGCCAACTGCTGCTTTCTTTTTTCGCGCGCCGCTCGACGTGGCCATCGATCGGATCTCTTTCGCTCGTCCCTTGTTGAAGTATTATGAGGCCGGCATGGACATGGACTGGGCCGATGACGAAGAGGAAAGCTTCAAGATTTTTCAAGGCAAGATTCTCGAAGAATACGATCATATGGTGAGCGAGTTTGGCCTTACCGTGATTGACGGCGCCCAGCCAATTCGCACGCAGCAAGGCCAAATGCGCGAAATCGTCAGTCGCTATTTGAAAGAGAACCTGAAAGAGAAGGCGGTGCTGCCACAATGACCGAGATGAAGTTTTATGGCACCGCATTACCCGGCATTGAGATAGGACCTTATAGCGGCAAGTTGATTGTAATAGAAGGAACGGACGGCGTCGGGCGCTCAACCCACGTCGCTTTGTTGCGCTCGTGGCTCGAGTCGGCGGGAAACGCAGTGCTCGATACCGGCATGACGAGATCCGTGCTCGCAGGGCGTGGTATTAAGGATGCGCGAGCCGGACATACGCTCGGCCGCCTGACCATGCAGCTGTATTACGCGACCGACTTCGCCGATCGTTTGGAGAACCAGATCCTGCCCGCCTTACGCGCCGGTTTCATCGTGCTCACGGATCGCTACATATATTCCGCGATTGCGAGAGCGATGGTTCGTGGTGTCGATCCTGAATGGGTGCGCGCGATTTATGGTATAGCGCTCGTGCCTGATGCCGTCTATTATTTGCGCGTGCGATCACCAGAAGAATTGGCTGCACGCGTACTCACTTCCGGTAACGCCTTTGACTACTGGGAGTCAGGGATGGACCTGGGCCTCGGTAATGACTACTACGACAGCTTCATTAGTTATCAGAAACTGCTGCTCAAGGAATTCGACCGCATGAGCGGTGAATACGGATTCAAGGTGATTGATGCCTCACGGCCGGTCAGACGCGTGGCCAGTGCCCTTCGCCGATCAATAGCGCGCGTGATAGAAGATGAGAGCCCCAAAGGAAGTGGCACCGTGAAAGAGACGGTGAAGATCGAATCTCAAGATAAGGCAAAGACAGCATGAAAGTCGGCGTGATAGACGTGGGCTCGAACTCGATCAAGCTGGTCGTGGTCGATGCTGCTTCAAGCGATTCATTTGCAGTATTGGCGCGGGAAAAAGACATGGTGCGTCTGGGCCATGAGACGCTGCAGCAGGGACGGCTTTCTCCCGCAGCCATCGAGCGCGCTTCTGAGTGCGTCAAGCGTTTCCGCTCGATTTCTGAGGCTCGCGGCGCCGAACGCATCTTTGCAGTAGCTACAGCCTCGGTACGCGAAGCTCGCAATGCCTCGCAGTTTATAAAAGAGGTGGAACGCCGCGCCGGTGTTTCAGTCCAAGTGCTCTCGCCAATTGAAGAGGGCCGGCTGATTGGATTGGCGGCCGCCCAGGGTTGCGCAGCCGACGGGGTCTCTCTCATCAATATCGACATCGGCGGTGGCTCGACCGAAATATCGCTCATGCGCGAAGGCACACCTACCGGACTGTTCTCCTGCAAGCTGGGCGCGATTGGTCTTACTGAACAGTTCCTAATCACCGATCCTCCCAAACAAAAAGAACTAAAAGCCCTGAAAGACGAGGTACGCGGCGCGTTGGAGACGCCGGCCCGAGAACTGAAGGGTGCACGCTGGGAACGAGCTACCGGAACCTCGGGGACCATCAGCGCTATCGGCACAGCTCTGCGTTTGCGTGCATTGAGCGAAGGGAATGGCCATACGGAGGGCGCACGGGTTGCTGGAGATGAGATTGAGCTGGCAAAGCTATCGCGCTTCAACTCCCGAATTGCAGCGATGAATTCCGCGGAACGGCGTCTTGTGCCCGGTGTCAGCTCTCAGCGCTCTGAGATCATCATTGCCGGAGGACACATACTCGAAGGCGCGATGCAAGCGCTGAACATTCAAACATTGCGCACTTGCGGCTGGGCGTTGCGCGAGGGAGTGCTCATCGATCGTCTTCGTGAGATTGAAGCGCAGTCGCGTCCTCCCCTGCCCGATCTGGCAGACTACAGACTACGTGGGGTACATGCCGTTGGGCGCCGGTTTGGTTATGAAGAAGCGCATGCGCAGCAGGTAGCCCGCCTGGCAGAAAAGATCTATGACTATCTGGCGCGATCCGAGTTGACTACAAACTTTGATCGGCATCGTCGCACGCTGCTTTCGGCTGCGGCACTGCTTCACGACGTGGGTTATCACATCGCGCACGAGTCGCATCACAAACATTCACTCTATTTGATCAGACATTCCGAACTCACCGGCTTCTCCGAAGCTGAGCGCGAGGTGATTGCCAACGTCGCACGTTATCACCGCGGACAGGAGCCCAGGGAGCGACACGAGGACTACGCCAAGCTCGATCAGATTGATCGCAACACAGTGGATGCGTTGGCGGCCGTTTTGCGCGTCGCCGATGCGCTCGACCGGCGTCACGATGGACGCGTCACAGACTTGCGGTGCGTGAGGAATGGCAGAGTGGTCCTCATTGAATTGCAGGCTTCGTCCGAGTGCGATCGGGAGATCTTTGCTGCAGAACAGAAACGGGAATTGTTCGAACGCGTTTTTAACTGTCGTCTTACTTTCGGCCGCCGCGTCGCCCTGAAACGCGCGTAGCAGGCAAAGCGCAAAGGGGAAAGAGGTAAGAGCAAAGCGGTAAGTGCAAAGAGCGTTGAGTCCAAGCAGTCTTAGCGAAAAACATTAGCGGAACCTGAAGCGTGAATCTTGCTCAGCGGCCCTTTGCTCTTTGCCCTGATGCCGTGAATCTTGCTCAAGGACTCTTTGCTCTTTGCCCTTAGCTCTTTGCCCTTAGCTCTTTGCTCTTTG
>Ga0126384_10000308_pt1 | contig 26144 bp, 25 predicted proteins | sample PanSoiMetPlot_36_FD_92543 | JGI IMG/M metagenome (GOLD analysis project Ga0126384, IMG submission 92543) | Tropical forest soil microbial communities from Panama - MetaG Plot_36 | ecosystem: Environmental > Terrestrial > Soil > Tropical forest > Bulk soil | place: Panama | collected 2016-02-17 | reverse complement strand
GCGGGAAGCTGCCGCCGATGATTGCCTGACCCGGGATTGCTTCGGCGCCCATGGCCGGGGCAGTACCGGGTCCCTTGATTACTGGCCCGGCTTGGGCGAGCTGGTCGATGCGGCGCTGAAGCAATTCCTGATTGGCTCGCAGATCCGCCAACTCGTCGGCGTTCGCCGGCGGAAGACCCGTCAGCAATGCAATCGCGGCGGTCAAACCCCCGATTGTCGCCACCCTCCCGATTTTCCGTTTAATGATCCTTGCTCCCCCGAGAAATCAAAGGTTGCAGTCAGCCGGGCAAACGGCATCCGCCGCTCTCGCGCCATGATATGCAAGGGTGGGGGCCGATCAAGAAAGCTTTGCCCCTCGCGTGGTGTTTTCGTCTCAGCGTGGCGAAAGTGCAACATTTCAATCTAAGCCAGCACCAACGCTCACTAAATCATATTAGCCTTCGAAACCAGAAAGGTTGCCCAGGCTCGTTTGCTCTATCAGATCGCACTAGCCGAATGCGCGAGATCGGTCTCGAAACCGCACCAATTCAGCCCTGCCGTTTTGAGCACATACGATCGTTTCGGGTGTAATCGCGCAGCGCCACCCAAGCGGACGGCTTGTCGGCGCGTCTACGATTTGCGGTTTTCGTTTTAGAACTTGAAGCCGAGCCGGGCACCGGCGTCGGTCATCCCTGCATTGTGGGGCGCGAGGTCGGCATTCGACGTATGGCTAAGGAACCCCGATACGCTGAGGTTCGGCGTCAGCTGGTAGCCAAGTTCGAGGCTTCCGCGGAACAGCGCCGTGGAGCCGAGATTTTTGCGCTCTGGTGGGGCGTCGTTGTGATAGCCGTCCTGAAAAGCGCCGCCCAGGCTGCCGTTGAGAAAGACACCGCCTCCCCAACCGAACAGGTTCTGGATCAGTTTGATGCCCCAGGTCAGCCCGAAATAGCCGGTATTGGTGTTACCCGCGGTGTTGAGCGTGCCGCCGAGATGAGGCCGCGGGGAGCCGATGACGCGAAAGAATTCCGGCGGTGTGAACAGCATCTCGAAATTGACGTCTGCCCCCGATTCGACGTGCGGGTCGAAAAGCCCGACGTCATGGGCGAGCACGCCAAATTTGAATTCGTCGACAAGGTAGCTTTGCGCCGCGGCGATAGCCGGCAGAACGGCGACAAACAGAGCGGCGACAACCGCGGGTCGAACTATTCGCACGTTCTCGATCCGCACTTACCGCAGTTGTTGTATCACGCAGAAAGCTAGTCGATGTTTCGCACGCCGCCAACCCTGCCCTAGGATCAAGCCTTTTTAAGATCGCGCTGCAAACGGGTTGAGCGCCTTCCATCGGGCCGACCAGCGGTGCCGGCTGAGCTCGCGTCGCACGACGGCCGAATCGGTCACCCAGTTCAGCTGCACCGTCCGGCGCTCGCCGACATGCGCGCGATGCCCGTGAAACGAGCGGGCGCTGCGGCGAAATGCCAGCATCGTGCCGGCCAGCGGTGCGACTTCTCTCGCGTAGTCATCCATATCATCGGGTCCGCGCAGCAGCCGCAAACGGCCCTCGGGACAATCCCAGGTGGCATTCAAATAGAGCAACAATGTGATGATCTTGCTTTGCGAGTCGGTGTGAATTCGTCCGTCCTTGCCGTCGCTCCTGCCGCGAACGGTTACCATTGTCGGGCGATCCTTCAGATCAAGCGCGAATTTTTCCTCGACGACACGGCGCAGCGCCGGCCCCGTCAGCGCAGCAACGAGACGGGAAAAAGCCGGTCCGCACGCTAGGCTTTCTACCGGAAAGCTGCCGTGATCAGGGACATGCGGAAAAGCGGAAATGAGAGGGCCCAGTTCGTCGCGGCACACAAAGTCTTCGACGACGACGAAGTCGAACGGATCACGGCACAACGGCGCCGCCTGTAAACGATCAAGAGCGAGCAAGGCGGGCGCCGCCTCCTTTGTCGGTCACGTCGAGCAGATATTTGCTCGGGCCGCATTCGGCAAACGAATTCGCCGCAACAGGTGGAGGTAATTGAAGCCGCCCTTTCGGCGATACCGCGCCCGGTGAACGAGCGAGCAGACAATATGGATGCCGAGCCCGCCGACAACACGGCTTCTGTCTGCGGCATCCAATTCAAGCTCTGGGGCGGCGAGCGGATCAAACGCCGGCCCGTCATCGATGAAAGTGATCCCAAGGTGGTTCCCTCTCAACCCCAGCGCTACAGCTATCTCGCCTGCGGCCCCCTCTAGTCGACAACCATGCGTCACGGCGTTGGTAAGGAGCTCTTCGAGGATGATCAAGAGCCGCGACCGCTCGTCGTCCGGCATATCGCATCCTCGCGCGAATTCGTCGGCGAAAGCTTGAAGCCGGACCAATTCCGAATGGTCGGCACGCAGCGCGATCGACGCTCTCATCTTGCCGCTGACAGCTTGCCGGTATCGTGTATTAGGAGGAGCGTCATCAACCGAGGAGAAAGAAATTGGGTCCGGCGCTGTGGTTCGCGGCAGGTATGTTTATAGGAATGGCAGGCGTCTCATGCGCAGAGGAGGCTTCGCCGATTGCGCAGGTCAAAAAAGTGACGGGAGAAGCGGTGATCGTGCGCTCCGGTGAGCGTCGCCCCGCGGGTCTCGGGGACCTGCTGCTTGTCAAGGATGTCATCGAAACGGGTCCGGACGGTGCAATCGGCATAACCTTCGTCGACAATACGGTGTTTTCGGCCGGCCCCAACAGCCAGCTCGCGCTCGACGAGTTTCAATTCGACTCGTCCAATTTCCGTGGCTCTATGCTCGCCGATATGCGCCGGGGAACGTTGGCGGCCGTTTCCGGTGACATCACCCGCAGTTCGCCCGGAGCGATGAAGGTCAAGACGCCGACGGCGGTGCTCGGAGTCCGTGGCACCACTTTTGCCATCCAGGTCTACGCCGACCATTGATCACGCCCCGGTCCATAATACCGCTCCTCTGCACGATCATTCTATCGGGCTGTCCTCGGCAAGCGCTGTTCGTCGTGCTGCCGAGCGAAGGAGGTGGCGCAGGAGCGATCTCGGTCGACGACGGCAAGGCGGTCACGATGCTCGATCAGCCTTATGCGGCGGCAGAATCGCGCGCCGGTAGCAGCGCGCCGGTCCAGGAAAGCCGCGGGAATATCGGTGTGATTTTTCGGCGCGCGATTGCCGCACAGCCGATCCTGCCGCAGCATTTCAGGCTGTATTTCACGCTGGGAAGCGATGAGCTGACCCCGCAATCGGCGATTGCGTACCGCGCGGTTTTCGACGACATCAAACAACGTCCCGTCTACCAGGTCGAGGTGGTCGGCCATACCGATACGCTTGGGGATCTGCGAACCAATCAGGCCTTGTCGCTTGCCCGCGCCGCCGCCATTCGCGACCGGCTTGTCCGCGACGGGGTTGCGTCCGACGCGATCTCAGTCACGGGCCGCGGAAAGCTCGACCCGATCGTGCCGACCGGCGATCAGGTGGCCGAACCGCGTAACCGATGCGTCGTGGTCACTGTCCGGTAGCCCGTGCAACGCTGCCCGCTCGTCGTACCGCAAGCACGGTGACATCGTCGGCCTGCTCGGCCTCTCCGATGAACCGCCGTACGTCCTCGATGATGGCGGTGACCAGGTTCCGGGCACTGCGCGTTGGCGCCTCGGCTAGTGCGGCCGCCAGCCTGCCGCGGCCATACAGCGCACGGTCCCCATTTTCGGCTTCGGTAACCCCGTCGGTGTAGAGCAACAACACCTCGCCCGGCTCGAGTCGGTCACGGTCGATAGGATAAAGGAAGGCGCCCACCGCGCCGAGCGGTGGGCCTCCTTCTGTCGTCAGCCGACGCAAGCCTCCGCCGCCACCGAGAATGTAGGGCGAATCGTGCCCAGCACTGGCGTAAGAGATCTCGCCGCTCAGGACATCCAACACGCCGACGAAAGCGGTTACGAAAACGCCGCCCTCCACTTGAAGATCGGTGCTCGCCGCCGCGGTCTTCTGGTTTGCTTCGACAATAATTCTGTCGAGCGCCGCGCCGAACTTGAGCACCGCTTCGCGGATGACCTCCTTCGTCGCCGCCATCAACAGCGCCGCCGGAGGCCCCTTCCCGGAAACGTCCGCAATTGCGAAAAACAGGCGGCGGTCGCGATCGATCAGCAGGTAATCGTAGAGATCCCCGCCGACTGTTCGGGCCGGCTCGATTTGGGCGTAGACATCGATTTCCGGGCGATCGGGAAAAGCGGGGAAGCGGTGCGGCAAAAGGCCCATCTGGATCGCCCGCGCGGCGGCGAGTTCGCCCTCGAACCGCTGCGTCGCCTCGCGATGCCGGCGAAGTTCCTCCTCTGCGGCGCGCAATGTGCCGACCAGCATGACGCCAAACACCGCCAGCAAAGTAAGCGCCGGATAGGTGCCGTCAAACAGCAAGTCGGCGACCCGGAACGAGAGGAGCTCGAAGCCGATCAAACCCGCGACGCCGACCAGAGCAACGGCGGCCGCGCGTACCGGGCGATCGTAGCGCAGCAACCAGATAGCGGCCAAACCGGCGATAAGCGTCACTGCCAGCTCCAGCCAATCCATATAGGACGGCCGGTGGAGCAAGGTCCCGAGCAACATCGACTCGATCAGCTGGGCATGAATGTCGACGCCCTGAACCAGTCCCAAAGGCGTCTGTTGAACGGGCGCGCCGAGGCCGGCGACGCCTAGCAACACGATTTGCGACTGCAGCTCGGCAGGGTCGAACGCAGGATCGAGGACGTCGACGGCGGAAATATATCTTGCCAGCCGCGGCGCGAAGTGCGGGATCGCGCGTCCGCGCCAATCGGTGGGAAGCGTCACGCCGCCGATGCGAATGTCTTCGATTCCGAACCGTCCGGTGTCGATGACGACCGAATGCTCCACGCCGCCGACGCGCAGGACCTCGAGCGCGAAACTCGGAAGGATCGTTCCGTTGTGAGTAACAGCAAGAGCAATTCGCCGAATGATGCCGTCTTCGTCCGGCTCGGCCGCTATTGCGCCGGCTCCCTGGGCCGCGGCGGCGAGCCCCGGCAGGCTGCGCAGCAGCGATTTGTAGCCGATCAGAAAGCGGCTCGCGTCGCCGCCGGCTTGACGGATCGGAGCAGGACGCATCGGGGGTGACGCAGGCGCCGTGTCCTCGCGGCCGGGTATCAGCGCAAGGACCGTCGGCACCGCGCGCATCGCCTCGGCGAGTGCAGTTTCGCTCGGCGGCTGCTGCGCAAGACTTTGCAAAAGGGGTGCTGGCAGACCGGGCAGCTCCCGCGCGATTTCAGGCGGAGAAAGTCGGTCCCGTTCGGCAAAGACGATGTCGATGCCGAGCACCCGCGGGTGTCCTGCTGCAATGCGGCGGACGAGTTCGGCGACCAGCGTCCGTGGCCACGGCCATTGCCCCTCTTCTTTCAGGCTCTTCTCGTCAATGTCGACAATCACGACGCGCGCCGGGTCGCTCGACCGTAGCCAGACACGCTCCTCGATGTCGAAAGCGCGCAGCCGGACTTCCGGGACGATGCCGAGATCGAGGGCGCGGAGCACAACGGCGGCGGCCAACACCCCGAGAGCGGCGCCACGCCCAGGGCCTCGGAACCATGAGACGCCCCACCGCATGGCGGAGGGGGGCTAGACAGTCAACTCGAGGCCGTCATAGGCCGAGATGACCTCGACCTTATCGCCACGCCTACTGATCCACTCGTATCGTAACGCGTCTGCGAGGACGACCTCGATCATCCGATCATCTAAGACGGGTTCATGATGAAATAGCGCGAGCCGCTTGACCTGGGCCGCCTGTGCCAACTCGACCGCGATGACATTGCTCGAATGCCCCCAATCCTCCTTGATCGAGACCGAGTCACCGAGCGAGTACATCGCATCAAAGATCAGCAAGTCGGCATTCCGGTAGAATTCGATGAACGGGTAAGTTTCGTCGAGATGCGAATACTTATGTTCACAGTCGGTTGAGTAAACAATCGACTTGCCGCCCCGAGAGAAGCGGTAGCCATAGGAATCGCCGGTGTGAAACTGTTTGATCGAGGTGACGGAGAAGTTGGCCACTTCATAAGTGCCGCCCGGCTCCAGGGTGATAAATTCGACGCTGGCGGCAAGCGAGTTGAAATCCACCGGAAACCAGGGTGCCGAGTGCTGGGTGCGCAAAGCTTCGCGCAACCCGCTGTGGCGGCCGTAGACGCAAATGCGATTGCCGGGAACATAGGCGGGGGCGAAAAACGGAAATCCCATGATGTGGTCCCAGTGCGAGTGGGACAAGAACACGTGGAAGGTGTGGTTGCGGTCGCGGCCGTGCTCCCGAAGCACGCGATTGCCGAATTCGCGCACGCCTGTGCCGAGATCACAGAGCAAGTATTCATCGCCGCCGGTGGCGATCTCGACGCAGCTCGTATTGCCCCCAAAGGTGCCGCGCACCGAGAAGGGCAGCGCGTGGTCGATAAAGGCATCGATCGCCTCCGGCGTATCGAGCGAGCGACCGCGCGCGGCAAGAAGGGCATCACGGATCTTGCCGCGCACCGCATGCTCCCGCAACGGCGCCGGCAGAGAGCCGCGCGTGCCCCAGAAGCGGACCCGCAATGACACCGCCGGGTCTCTCGCCGCATTGGCATGCGGCGCGGTAGGTTGCGAATGCGTCCGCGCCTCCCAGGCGGCGCCCGCCTCCTCCACGGTCGCAAAGATCGGGACAAGGTGGGAGAACCGGCTGATCGTGAAAATCTCATGCACGACCGCGTTGAGACGCGCCACCCCGAGCTGCCGCTCTTTCGGTTTCTGGCGAGAAGCTGTCATCAGCGCGCGCAGGCCGGCGCTGGAAATATATTCGACCCCCGAAAAATCGATCACCACGTCCGCCGAACTGGAGGTAACGGCGGCGAGCAACCGCGTCTGAAACTCCGGGCTCGTCAGATTGTCGATGCGCCCAACCGGGGCCAACACCAGGATGTTTGCTTGGCGTCTTTCGCCGATATCCACGGCTGCCCCCATTACATTGGTGCAAGCCGCCATTGTCAGGATTTGGCGGCTCGAAGCAAGAAATCCGGCGAGTTTGCGGCAGATGACCCCATATCGGACTGGCACGAACTAACGTTTAGCCAACCCGTCGGGTTTGGATTACAGGTAGGCTTCGCCGCGGCGGCGGCGATCATCGGCAAGAGGGAGCATGGAACAGCGCTGGGGCTTGCCCCTGATCGCCTGGCCGTCCCGGCTGCGCCCCAATCTTTGGGATCTGGTCGCGCTGCCGATGGTGCTCGGGTTGATTGCGCTAGTCGCTTGGGGCGGGATCGCGATGAGCGCCCGCTACCAGATCGGCGAGGTTTTGCCGATCAGTCTCGACCCGTGGCGGCTGCCGGAATACGCACTTCGCACGGTACTACGCATGGTGTGCGCGCTTGTCGCCTCGCTTGTCTTCAGCCTCGTCTACGCGGCGGTCGCGGCGAAGAGCCGACAGGGCGAGAAGATCCTGATCCCGGTCCTCGACATCCTGCAGTCGGTGCCGATCCTCGGCTTTCTGTCGATCACGGTGACCGGCTTCATCGCTCTTTTCCCGGGCCGGCTTCTCGGCGTCGAATGCGCGGCGATCTTCGCGATCTTTACCTCGCAGGCCTGGAACATGACCTTCAGCGTCTACCAGTCCCTGCGCACCGTGCCGGCCGAGCTGATCGAGGCGGCACGGATGTACCATTTGTCGCCGTGGAGGCGGTTCTGGCGGCTCGAGGTGCCGCATGCCATCCCGTCGCTCGTCTGGAACATGATGATGTCCGTCTCCGGTGGCTGGTTCTTCGTCGTCGCCTCGGAAGCCATAACCGTCGGCGGCCGGACGATCATGCTTCCCGGCATCGGGTCCTACATCGCGACCGCGATCAATCAGCGTGCGCTCGCCGCGATCGGCTACGCGGTACTGATCATGTTCGTTGTGATTCTGCTCTATGATCAGCTGCTGTTTCGTCCGCTCCTCGCCTGGTCGCGCAAATTCCGGGCCGACCCGTCGGTCGACGAAGACAATGTTCGACCGTGGTTTTTTATTGTGCTCCAGCGCGCCCGGGTGTTCGACCTGGTCCAGGCGGGGATGCTCGAACTCAACCGGAAGATCGACGACGCGCTCGCCGCCCTGGCTCGGCGGGGGCCATCGGTCGAACGGCGGCCGCGGCCTGAGCGGGAAAGATTGTTTGATATCTCGTTGCTGGGGCTTGCCGGGGCAGCCGCTGCGTGGATCATCACGTTCATCAGTCAAACTGTCGATCTTGGCGAGATCGGCTGGGTGTTTCTTCTCGGCCTAGTGACCGCCGCGCGGGTGCTGATCCTGATCGGCTTGGCCTCCCTGATCTGGGTTCCGATCGGTGTGGCGATCGGGCTGCGCCCGCACCTGGCCGATCGTGTTCAGCCAATCGTGCAGTTCCTCGCCGCTTTTCCGGCGAATCTGTTCTTTCCGGTGGCGGTGGTGCTGATCTTGCAATTTCGGCTGAACCCGGAGATCTGGCTCAGCCCGCTGATGATCCTCGGGACGCAATGGTACATCCTGTTCAACGTTATTGTCGGCACTACGGCCCTGCCGATGGAGCTGCAGCGCGCCGCGCAGAATCTCGGCGTCAGACGCGCGTTGTGGTGGCGGCGGGTGATCCTGCCGGCGATTTTTCCGGCCTATGTCACCGGAGCGGTCACCGCAGCCGGCGGTTCATGGAATGCCAGCATCGTCTCCGAGGTCGTCCAATGGGGCGACACGACACTGACCGCAACCGGAATCGGAGCCTATATTGCCCGCACCACCGTCGAGGGTGACAGCGCCCGCATCGCGCTCGGGATCGGCGTCCTTTGCCTATATGTTCTGACGTTCAATCGACTGCTCTGGCGTCGGCTCTATGATCTCGCCGCCGAACGCTTACGGCTCGATTGACGTCGCCTTGGTTCGGAATGCCGATGAGTGAGCCGCTGCTGCGTACCAAAGCCGTCTCGAAGACCTATCAAACCCCCGATCACCACGCGCGGCTGGTACTCGACCATATCGAATTCACTCTGCGCGACGGAGAGATCGTCGCGATTCTCGGTAAATCGGGATCCGGGAAGTCGACTTTTTTGCGAATTCTCGCGGGACTCGTGCCACCGAACGAAGGCATTGTCGAATATCGCGGCATAACGGTCGGCCAGCCGATTCGCGGTATCGCAATGGTCTTTCAGAGCTATGCGTTGTTTCCGTGGCTGACCGTGCTCGGCAATGTCGAACTCGGGCTCGAGGCTCTCGGCATTTCCGGGGCCGAGCGACGCCGGCGGGCGGTCAGTGCGATCGATCTGATTGGCCTCGACGGGTTTGAGAACGCATATCCGAAGGAGCTCTCCGGCGGCATGCGCCAGCGTGTCGGCTTTGCGCGCGCGCTCGTCGTCGATCCCGACATCCTGCTCCTCGACGAGCCCTTTTCGTCGCTCGATGTTCTGACCGCGGAAACTCTTCGCGGTGACCTCCTCGATCTATGGGACGCGCGCCGCATTCCGACGAAGGGAATTGTCATCGTTTCGCACAACATCGAAGAGGCGGTCGAGATTGCCGATCGTATCCTGATCTTCAGCAACGATCCCGGGCGCATCCGCGCGCAAATTCCGATCTCCCTGCCGCGCCCGCGCTCCTCCGAGAGTGCCGGTTTTCGTCAGGTCGTCGACCAGGTCTACACTCTGCTGACAACCGAACCCGGGCGCGACGGGCGGCGTGGGGCAAAGGCCGAACCCATCGGCATCGGGTTTCGCCTCCCGGATGCCTCGGTCCAGCAACTTTCTGGACTGATTGAGAGGCTGACGGAGGCGCCTTACTATGGACGCGCAGATCTGCCCCACCTCGCCGACGAGGAAAATCTCGACATGGACGAGCTGTTCCCGTTGATCGAGACATTGCAACTGCTCGGGTTCGCTCATGTCAGCAGTGGCGACATCGAGCTGACGCCGCTCGGGCGGGCGTATGCCGAGGCGGAGATGCTCGCGCGCAAGCCGATTTTTGCCGAAGCACTGCTAAAGCACGTTCCGCTGGCCGCCCACATTCGGCGCGTCCTCGACGAACGGCCGGGGCACCGCGCGCCGGCGGCGCGGTTTTTGCGCGAACTCGAGGATTACTTGTCGGAGGAGGAGGCCGAGCGGGTCCTCGAGACCGTAATCAACTGGGGCCGACATGCCGAGATCTTCGCCTACGATTACGACAGCGAAGTGCTGAACCTGGAGAATTTCTAAGCCTTATTGTCAGCGTGGCCGCAAAGTCGGGAAAGCAATGACATCCCGGATCGAGGGGCTGTCGGTCAGCAGCATCACCAATCTATCGATGCCGATGCCGAGTCCCCCGCACGGCGGCAGCCCATATTCGAGCGCGGTCACATAATCCTCGTCGGGCGGCTGCGCTTCCTCATCCCCCGCGGCGCGCGCCCGCATCTGCGCTTCAAAGCGCTCCCGCTGGTCTTGCGGGTCATTGAGTTCCGAGAAGGCGTTCGCAATTTCCCATCCGTAGATATAGGTCTCGAACCGTTCGACCAACCGGGGATCATTTCGATCGGCCTTGGCCAAAGGTGAGATATCGCGCGGGAATCCGGTGACGTGGATCGGCTGGATCAGCGTGTCCTCGACGCTTACCGCAAAGGCTGCTTCGAGCGCCTGGCCCCAATTCTCGCCGCCGGCAAGGGCGGCGCCCATGCTCGCCGCCGCCTCGCGCGCCGTCGCGGCGTTGTCGATCGCGAGGAAATCGACCCCGGTTGCCGCATGGACAAGCTCGGCCATGCTGCGCCTGGGCCAGGGCGGCGACAGATCGATGGCGGTCCCCGCATACTCGATCCGCAGGCTTCCGGCCACCGTCTCGGCGATCGTGGTGATCAACTCCTCGGTCAGCTGCATCATCGCCGTGTAGTCGACATAGGCCTCGTATAGTTCGAGCATCGTGAACTCGGGATTGTGCCGCGGCGAGATGCCCTCGTTGCGGAAGTTGCGGTTGACCTCGAACACCTTGTCGGCCAGCCCGCCGACGACCAGCCGCTTCAGGTGCAACTCGGGCGCAATCCGCAGATAAAGGTCAAGTTCGAGCGCATTATGGTGTGTGACAAAAGGCTTCGCCGAGGCACCGCCAGGAATCGTGTGCATCATCGGCGTCTCGACCTCGAGATAGCCGCGCTCAGTGAGGAAGCGGCGGATGGCCGCGACGATCTGGCTGCGCCGGCGCAGCGTGTCGCGGCTCTGCGGGTTCATGATCAAATCGAGATAGCGCTGCCGATAGCGCAGCTCGACATCGGCGAGACCGTGATATTTTTCCGGCAACGGGCGCAGTGCCTTTGCAAGAACGGTAATCGCGGTTGCGTTGATGGTCAGTTCGCCCCGCGGGGTACGGCGGACGAGACCCTCCACGCCGATCAGATCGCCGATGTCCAGGAGCCGCACGACAGCGATCCCTTCGGCTCCGAGCAGATCCCCGTGGCAGAACAGCTGGATCTTGCCCGAGGCATCGTGCAGGTCGATGAACATGCCGCTGTTGCGCATCGCCCTGATGCGGCCGGCAACGCGCACCCGGTCCTCTGTCTGTGTCCCCGCAGGAAGTCCCCCGTAGCGCCGCTCGAGCTCGACCGCCTCATGCGTCCGTTCGAAGCTGTACGGGTAGGGTTCGATCCCGAGCGCCTTCAGCCGATCGCGCTTGCCGATCCGGACCTCGCGCAGCGGGTCTTCTTGGACGCTCATCGAAACGCCTCCGCCGCGGTTTCGTCCGTGTCGATCACCCTACCGCCGCTCGCGAAATCGGGGTCCGCGCGAGGTCGACGACAACATCGTGGAACCGCCGCAAATTACCGTGATGGCCGACGCTGACGATCGTCGGCTGCCAAGGCGCTTCGCGCAACAGCCGGTAGAGAGAGATTTCGGCCGCCTCATCGAGGGCCGAGGTCGCCTCGTCGAGAAACACGATCTGCGGACGCGCCAGCAGCACCCTAGCAAAAGCCAGCCGCTGCTGCTCGCCGATCGAGAGACGCTGAGCCCAGTTCGCCTCTTCGCCGAGCCGGTCGACGAGCTCGGGCAGCCCGACCGCACGCAGCGCATCGGCCAGCCTGCCGCGCGGCTGTTCGGCAGCGCTGCGGGGATAGGCTAGAGCGTCGGCCAGCGTGCCGAGCGGCAGGTAAGGCCGCTGCGGCAGGAATAGAGAACGCCCGTCGCCGACGCGAATGCGGCCGCGACCGAACGGCCAAAGACCGGAAATGGCGCGCAGCAAGGTGCTCTTGCCCAGGCCGGAGGCGCCGGTGATCAGGAGCGCCTCGCCGGGGCTTGCTGCCAGCGAAATGTCCGACCGCAACAGCTCTCCGTTCGGCAGATTGAGATCGAGCATATCAACCTCGACGCCGGTGCCTTCGTGCTCGATTTCGATGGGCTGCGGCGATTGCCGCTCCGCAACGATGTCGTCCATCCGCGCCCGAAACCCGGAGAGCCGTTGCACGACGGATTGATATTCGGCGATCTCGGTGTACGAGCTGATGATAAACGACAGTGCGTCCTGAACCTGGTTGAAGGCGGAGGAGATCTGCATCAGCCCGCCGAGCTGGATCGTCTTGTCGAAATATCGGGGCGCCGCCACGACGAAGGGGAAGATGATAGCCAGCTGGGAATACCCGGTTGTGAACCAAGTAAGTTTCTTGCGACGCTTGATGATGCCCCACCAATTCGCCACGATCCGGGCAAAGCGGCCTTGAAACGTGTCAAACTCGCGTCCCTCGCCACCGTAGAAGGCGACGTTCTCAGCATTCTCGCGCAGCCTGACCATACTGAAGCGAAAATCCGCTTCGTAGCGTTGTTGATCGAAATTGAGCTGGATCAAGGGATGGCCGATCCAGCGGGTCAGGAGGGTGCCGCCAACGGCGTAGATGAGCGCGGCAAACACCATATAGCCGGGAATTGTGATGGCCATGCCGGCGCCGAGCGGGATCCTCAATGCGCCGGACAGGGTCCAGAGGATCGTGATGAACGAGGCGAGCGTCACACAGGAGCTCAGCAGGCCCAGCGACAGCGCCAAGGTGATCGTAGCAAAACGATCTAGATCGTCGGAGATGCGCTGGTCCGGGTTGTCCGTCGTCGCCTGGTTCAGCTGCATCCGGTAATAGGACTGGTTCCCCAGCCAGTCGCGCAAAAAGCGGTCGGTGAGCCAGCGTCGCCACTTGATGTGTAGTATCTGCCGCAGATAAAGCGAGTATACGGCGACGACAATCAAAGAAAAGGCGATTATCCCGAATATTGCGAACTGCCGCCAAAACTCGGACCAGTTGTACTGCTGCAGCGCATCATAGAAATCGTTGTTCCAGGAGTTGAGACGGACATTGAGCGCGACGGTGATCAGGTTGAGCGCAATGACGGCGACCAGCAGCCCGCGTGCTGTCCACTTCTCTTCGGAATTCCAGTAGGGCCAGGCAAGGTCCCAGGCCTGACGCAGGAACCCCCGCTTGGTCACCACCGCCATCATTACCTCCGTTGGTCTCGCCCTGCCTGATGATACGCCTTATGATGCCCGGCTCGTCATGTGTGCGTCCGCCGTCGAGCCGACCAGCGCCGCCCTTCTGTCACGCGGAGCCTGCCGCACCCTCGAGCAGCTCGGCTATGTGAGCCTGCTGGAATTCCCGCTCGCCGATGGCCGGCGTGCCGATATTCTGGCTCTCGGCAGAACCGGCGATCTCGTGATCATCGAAATCAAGACTTCCATTGCCGATTTTCGTGCCGACCGCAAATGGAGCGCCTATCGTGACTTCTCGGACCGCCTCTACTTTGCCGTGCCAAACGACTTTCCGGGCGCGCTGATCCCCGATGAATGTGGCCTGATGGTGGCGGATTCGTTCGGCGCAGCGGTGCTCCGCGACGGCACCACGACGAGGCTCGCGGCGGGCCGTCGCCGCGCCCTGACGATACGCTTTGCCCGCGTCGCTGCGACGCGATTGCATCGCCTTCTCGATCCTGAAGCGGGGCTCTTCGAGGTAATCTGACCCATTGATGGGCTGGTTGGAACGCGTCGCGCAGATCGAGCGGACCGCCGATGCCTATCAGCTGGCGAGGCGGGCTATCGTCGCGGTCGTGCTGTAGCCAGGCACGACTTTGGCGAGAAGCACCTCGCCACCGGCTTGCCTGACGAAGTCGGCCCCGACCACCTCGTCCAGCCGATAGTCGTCGCCTTTGACGAGAAGCTGCGGACGGATGTCCCGGATCAGCTCCATCGGCGTGTCCTCCTCGAATACGACTATCAGGTCGACCGCCGAGAGCGAGGCCAGCACAGCTGCGCGCTCGTGTTCCTTCTGGATCGGACGTCTCGAGCCTTTGAGTCGCGCCGTCGACGCATCACTATTGAGGCCCACGACAAGCCGATCGCACGCCGCCTTGGCTTGCCCGAGCAACGCAACATGCCCTGGGTGCAGCAGATCGAAGCAGCCGTTGGTGAAGCCGATCCTGAGGCCGTGGCGGCGCCAGCGGACGACCATATCCAGCGCGTGGGAGCGCGGGACGACCTTGTCCGCGGCGTGGAGATCCCGGCCGTTGAGCGCGGCGGTGAGTTCGCTCGCATAAACAACCGCGGTGCCGATCTTGCCGACGACAATGCCGGCAGCGACGTTTCCGAGACGCGCCGCATCGGGTAAGCCGACACCAACCGCCAGTGCTGCGGCGAGCGCTGCGATGACCGTATCACCGGCGCCCGAAACATCATAGACCTCGCGGACCTCGGCGCGCTGAATGTGGGCCGCACCGTCCGCCGAGATCAGTATCGATCCTTCCGCACCGAGCGATGCAAGTACGGCGTTGAACCCGCAACGCTCGATCAAGGTGCGAGAGGCCGCAATGATCTCGTCGTCGGTTGCGACGGGCATTCCCGTGGCGTGAGCCAATTCGCGCCGGTTCGGCTTTACCAGATCAGAGCCGCGATATCGTATAGGATCGCCGCCCTTTGGGTCGACGATGACACGGGCGCCAGCCTCGCGAGCCGCCCGGATGATCTCGAGAGCCACTCCTTCGGTGAGCACACCCTTGGCGTAGTCCGAGATAACGACGACCGAGTGGTCGGCCACGAGCTCACGCGCGAGTCGCAGCAGGTCTTCACGTATATACGGATCGAGCGGGATCGCGCTTTCGCGATCGGCCCGCAAGAGCTGCTGGTTTCCAGCGATATAGCGGGTCTTTACCGTTGTCGTGCGCTGCGGCTGGACCAACACATGCGCCTCGGCGCCCTCCTGCGCCTCAACGAGACGCCCTATCTCGCGGCCGGCTTCGTCGTTGCCGACAACGGAGATGAAGGACGCGGCCGCTCCCAACGCCCGCAAATTGCGCAACACATTCCCCGCACCGCCCAGCGTCTTCATCTCGCGCTCGACCCACAGCACCGGGATCGGCGCCTCGGGTGATACCCGATCGACCTGGCCATAGATGTAGTGATCGAGCATTACGTCGCCGATGCACAATACGCGGGCGGTCTCCAAGCGGTTGATATAGGGCAGGAGATCGGCGTTGTCGGACATCGGCAATCCACTTGCTGAGGGCGTTTCGTCTTTTGACCGCTCCGAGAGGCACCTGCAAGGGAAATGCCGCGGCATTCTTGCGATCGTTGCGCGAAATGCGACCATTCGTCTCGTTTTGGTTCAGCGATGACGGCGCAGCAGCAAGTACGTAGCGCCGGGCCCGCCGTGATGCGGCTGCGCCGGAGCAATCGCGAGGATTTGCCGGCGCAGCTCCGGTTCTTCGAGCCAGCGCGGCACCGAGCTCTTGAGGATCCCCGGCCCGCTCTGGCCCAGTCCCCGCCCGGTGATGATAAGCACGCAGCGGCGTCCTGCACGGTGCGACGTCGCGATGAAGGCGGAGAGAGCCCGGTGCGCCTCGACTTGGGTCATCCCATGCAAATCGAGACGCGCTTCGATCTTGCGCAGCCCCCGCTTCAGCTGTTCCGCATTGGCGCGGTCGATCCCGGCGTAACGGTCGAGCGGCGGCATGTGCGGCAGGGTCTTGCGCCTCTGCTCAACCCATGTCCCACGAGCCTCTGCTGCAGGGGGCGGTGCCTCCCGAGCGACCGCAGGTTCGCGACGCAACGGCCGCACGTCACGAACCGCTTCTTGCCATAGCTCACGATTGTCCTGCGGGCGCTTGGTGTTCCTCGTCCTCTCCACTTCCCGTCGCCTGACCGTTCTCGACGAGAACGATATGGAGACGCCGGGGCCCGTGCGCACCCAGTTCAATATGCTGCTCGATATCCGCGGTACGCGATGGACCGGTGATGAAGTTGACGGCGCGCGGCAGATCCTCCGGCATTTCGCCCGTTCGCAATCGATCCCAGCCATCCTCATAGGTCGCGACCACCTGGTCGGCCCGGACCAACACGATGTGGGTCTCGGGCAAAAAATTCAGGGTTATCGGCGTCTGCGAACCGGAAACCAGCATCAAGGTTCCGGTCTCGGCGATCGCGACATGACAAGGTGTCAGGCTGACCCTGTCTTTCGCTTCGGCCCGGCCGCGACGGATCCGCAGCAGCGGCCATGTGCTCCACGGGACCGTGTCTAGCCTCGGGTCGGGAGCCATGACCAGCTCGGCCGGAAGGTTCTCGGCGCTGAGATAGCGTGCGACCGCTTCCGGCACCGCTGCGGGTGAGCCGACCCTTGTAACCGTTGCCTGCACCTCCTCGGCCATCGCAACGAACAACTCTACCTGCCCCTGCTCGTCGAGCGCTGTCGCTCGGGCCGGAACCGGATTCCGGCGATGCGCCGCAATGCCGGCGCGCAATTCAGCGTCGCGGGCGGGATCAAGCCGGCCGCGACCCAGCGCGTTCCGGATATCGGAAAGGATCCGCTCGCGGGCCTCGCTCACATCGCCGCTCTATTCTTCTGTCGTCGGGCCCAAAGACTGTGAAAACTGCGGCCCTCCGGTGCCGGCATATCGCGCACCCTGGTCCAGCCCGCTGCCGTCGGCAACGCACGAAACCGGCCGCGCCCGCGGCCAGCCCAGCCGAGCGCCCGGCTGGCGATTTCGGCGAGCGCGTGATAGAGCGCCGGGCGGCGCGCCACCCACGCCCACGCCGAAAGTCCGGTGCGGTAGATGGGCGGATTCAACTTCATGGCGTATTCGCGTTCGCGCCAATGGCGCATCATCTTCGGCAGCGGGATCTGGACCGGGCAGACGCTCTCGCAGCGGCCGCAGAAGGTCGAGGCGTTGGGCAGGTGTCCGGACTGATGAATTCCGATCAGGCTCGGCGTCAATACCGCGCCCATCGGCCCCGGATAGACCCAGCCATAGGCATGGCCGCCGATTGCGGCATAGACCGGACAGTGGTTTATGCAAGCCGAACAGCGGATGCAGCGCAACATGTCCTGGAATTCTGTTCCGAGCATCGCGCTGCGCCCGTTGTCGAGCAGAACCACGTGGTACTGCTCGGGGCCGTCGAGATCGCCAGCCCGGCGCGGTCCCGTCGAGATCGTCGTATAGCTCGAGAATTCCTGACCCGTCGCCGAGCGCGCCAGCAAGCGCAGCAATGTAGCGGCATCCTCGAAAGTCGGGACCAGCTTTTCGATGCTGGTCATGACGATATGGATCCGGGGCAGCGTCTGCGTCAGATCGCCGTTGCCCTCATTGGTCACGATGATGCTCGACCCGGTCTCAGCGATCAGGAAATTGGCCCCCGTAATCCCGACATCCGCGGCAAGAAATCGCGGCCGCAGGACCGCTCGCGCCTCGTCGCACATCTGGCGCGGTTCGACGAGCAACCGGTCTGGGTCGAGCGAGCGGTGCTCGCTGCGAAACGTGTCGGCGACCTGTTCCTTAACCAGATGAATTGCCGGCGCAATAATGTGGCTCGGTGGCTCATGGCGCAGCTGGATGATGTACTCGCCAAGGTCGGTCTCGACCGGGGTGATACCGTTCGCCTCCAGGAAATCGTTGAGCCCGACCTCCTCGGCGACCATCGATTTTCCCTTGGTGACGGTCTTGGCGCCGGCCGATCGGCAAATCTGCAGGACCGCGGCACAGGCCTCCGCCGATGTGTCTGCCCAGTGCACCCTGCCGCCAGAAGCGACGACCTGGCTCTCATAGAGTTCCAGGTAAAAATCGAGATGTTGAAGCGTGTGATCCTTGATAGACCGGCCGCTCTCGCGCAGCTCCTCGAATTCCGGAAGCCGTTCGACGGCAAGGCGCCGGCGGAGCGGAAACCCGGTTCGCGCGAGACCCAGAGCCCGCTGCAGATTATCGTTGGCGAGACCGGCCTGCGCTGCGGCCTCGAAATTGCGACTGGTCGCGAGCACTGGTTCTACCGTGGCGCGCCGATCGGCGGAACCTCGTCGGTCATCCCGGCGAGAACCTCCGCGACATGGCGCGCTTCGATCTGCCGGCCTTGCCGGTAGAGCTTCCCAGCCATGTTGAGCAGACAGCCAAGATCGCCCGCTAAAACTGCATCAGCGCCGGTTGCGGCGATATCGGCCGCCTTGTCTGTCACCATCTTGTCGGAAATTTCAGGGTACTTGATGCAGAAGGTGCCGCCAAAACCGCAACACACTTCCGCCCCCGGCAATTCCTCGATCCCCACACCGGCGACGGACGCGAGGAGCCGGCGAGGCTGAAGCTTGACTCCGAGTTCGCGCAAGCCCGAACAGGCGTCGTGATAAGTGATCCGACGGTGCCATTGCGCCGCGACCGCCCGCATTCCGCAGACATCCACGAGGAAGGAGACCAACTCCCAGCTGCGTCCTGCAAGTTCCTGCGCAACCGGCAGGTTCTTGGGGTCGTCGGCGAACAGCTCCGGGTAATGCACCCGCAGCATCCCCGCACAGGAGCCCGATGGGGCGACGACATGGTCGTAGCCGGCAAAGGCGTCAAATACCTGCAAGGCGATCGCCTTGGCGTCGGCCCGGTCACCGGAATTGTAAGCCGGCTGGCCGCAACAGGTCTGGTGGCGCGGGACGTCGACGCTGCATCCTGCCTCTTGGAGCAGTTTAACAGCCGCAAAGCCAACCGTCGGCCGGAACAAATCGACAAGGCACGTGACGAGCAGCGCTACACGCATTCGGCTGGACCTGCCGCTGGTGGCCTAAAGTAGAAGTGCCGAAAATTACGCTCTCTTTCGGACATCAAATCAACGACGGGCCGCACGCGTGCCACCAAGCGGAGGAGCCCGATCCCCTCTCTCCCATTGCGTCGCATCGCAGGAGAAGGTGCCGAGCGGAGCGAGGCGGGTGCGGGTCTCTCAGGAAAGGGTCATTTCGGGCAGTGGGACGACCTGGACGCCGGCGGCTTCGAGGGCCTCCCGGGCGGCGCGGGCGACGATGACGCCGCTCGGCTCGTCGCCGTGGACGCACAGCGTATCGAGCCGCACTTTCAGCGGCTTGCCGCCCCGCGAGACGATCTCCTCGTTCAGGACCATCTTGATGACCCGTTCCTTGACCACCTCGGGATCATGCAGAACCGCGCCCGGCACTTTGCGTGAAGTCAGGTTGCCGTCGTCGTCGTAGAGTCGGTCGCAAAAGCCTTCGCGGGCGACTGGCAAGCCTAGCTCCCGCCCCGCCTTCTCCATCCCCGAGCCGGCGAGCGCGACGTAGATGATGTCGCGGTCGACCGTCTTGATCGCCCGCCCGATCGCCAGCGCCAGATCGATGTCCTCGGCTGCCATATTGTTGAGGGCGCCGTGCGGCTTCAAATGCGTCACCTTGGCGCCGGCATAACAGGCCATCGCCTGCAGCGCGCCGATCTGGTAGGCGATCATGTATTCGAGCTCGCGAGGGTTCATGTCGATGCGCCGCCGCCCGAAACCCCATAAATCGTTAAACGCCGGATGGGCGCCGATGCTGACGCCTTCGGCGACAGCCTGCGTGACAACCCGCTGCATTGTCACCGGATCGCCGGCGTGGAACCCGCAGGCGATGCTCGCCGACCGGATGATCTTGAGCAATCCAGCATCGTCGCCGATGTCGTACGCGCCAAAACCCTCGCCCATATCGCCGTTGAGATTGATCTGCTTGGCCATGCCGCCTCCTTACTTTAATCGGCCAGCGCCGCCGTCCTCGCCAGTCTACCAGGGAAAGCGATGAAAGTGCGTTTCCTGTCGGCCGGAGACCGCGCCCTTGTCGTCGAGTTCGGCGACCGCGTCGATCGGGCGCTAAGCGAGCGCGTGCTGCGCCTCGACGCGATCATCCGTTCGAACCCCTTTGCCGGAATCGTGGAAACCGTCCCGACCTTCCGATCGCTGGCGGTCTATTTCGATCCCTTGCTGACGAGCCGCGCCGAATTGCAGCGGGCCATCGGTCCGTTGCTCGGTCGCCGGGACCATCGGCGCGGCGCGGCGAGCCTGTGGCAGGTGCCGGTCTGCTACGAAGGCGAATTCGCCCCCGATCTGGCGGAAGTCGCCCGCCTGACCGGGTTGACGCCGGACGAGGTCGTCGCACTCCACAGCGGCACTCGGTTTCACGTCTACATGCTCGGCTTTCTCCCGGGTTTCCCCTACATGGGTGATCTGCCGGCGCAGTTGGCATTGCCGCGCCGCGCCGACCCCCGGTTGCGGGTGCCGGCCGGATCTATCTCGATCGCCACCTCGCTGACCGCGATCTACCCTTGCGAAAGCCCCGGCGGTTGGCATCTGATCGGTGCGACCCCGATCCGGATGTTCGACCCAGAGCGGACCGAACCGGCGCTTTTTGCGCCTGGCGATGCCGTCAGGTTTCATGCGATCGATATGGCGGCTTTTGTGTCGATCCGCCAGGCGGTCGAGAACCGCAGCTACAAAGTTGAGAGCGAGCCGGTTGCGATATGACGCCGGGTCTTTCCGGCTTGAAGGTATTGGCGCCCGGTCTTCACACAACCGTGCAGGACCTAGGACGGATTGGCTACCAGAATGTCGGCGTTCCGGTTTCGGGCGCGCTCGACGGCTTCGGCCTGCGCCTCGCCAATGCGCTAGTCGGTAATCTTCAAGGGGCGGCGGCACTCGAGATCCTGGTCAGCGGGCCGAGCTTTGAGATTGCCGCCGGCAAGGTCAGGGTTGCGCTCGTCGGCGCGGGAGCCAGCCTCGCGATCCGCGGCGAAAGGCCTCGCACCGTTAGCGAAGGTCAAAGCACGACCTTACTGCAGGGCGAAGTCGTGCAGGTGGTCGTCGGGCGCCAATCGGCATGTTGCTATCTCGCTGTCGAAGGTGGGATCGCGGTGCCGCGCGTGCTGGGCAGCGCTTCGACCTATGTGCGCGCTGGCCTCGGCGGGCTGAACGGACGCGCCTTGCAGCGCGACGCTGTCGTCCCCTTGGCGATCGGGTGCGCGTCCGAGCGCGGCGAGCTCCGTGCCCCTGTGATGCCACCGGCGCCCGTCGACCGGCCGATCCGGATTGTCCTCGGGCCGCAGCACAAATACTTCAGAAAGGAAGCGCTAACGACCCTGCTCGATGCCGAGTTCCGCGTATCGAAAGATACCGATCGTATGGGAATGCGCCTGGACGGCCCGTTGCTGCACCATAGCACCGGCTGGGACATCGTCTCGGATGCGATCGCGACCGGCTCGATTCAGGTTCCCGGCTCAGGGCAGCCGATCCTACTTCTCGCCGATCATCAAACGACCGGCGGATATCCGAAAATTGCGACCGTGATATCCGCCGACTTGCCGCGGCTCGGCCGGTGCCGGCCCGCCGATCGGTTACGCTTCGTTGCCGTCGACCCGGAAGCGGCCGAAGAGCTGTGCCGGCAGGCGGAACGCGAATTTGCAAGCCGCATCGCGGTGCTCGAACCGGTCCCGGACAGCAGCGGTCTCAATCTGGGGCTGCTCTACGGCGAGAATTTGATCAGTGGGGTCACCACGGGCTTCGAATAACGCTACACTTGGGCGAGAGCCATCGGCTCGCGCTCGAATGCGGGCATGATCTCCTCGGCGAAGGTGCGCAGGCCCGCGACCGATGCGCCGGGGGCGGCGAACAGCACATTCTCAACGCCCCCCGCTTCAAGTCGCTTCAGTTGGACAATGATTTCCTCCGGCGTGCCGAGCAGCGGCGCGTCGTCGAGCACAAACGAATCCTCATCCTCCTTGATGTGGGCGTAGCGCTCGGCGCCGGGGCCGCGAGCGAGATCGCCAATATTCTTCAGCACCTGCCTGCGGGTGATGATTGCACGCCGGCGCTCCTCTTCGTTGTGCACGATCTGCAGCCCGCGGGTGACGCCGACCATCATCGGCTCGTAATGCCGCCCGACCCGGTCGCATTCATGGCGGAAGGTGGCAACGCGCTCGATGATCAGATCGCTCGGCGCGATCTGGTCGAGCAGCAGGTTGTAGCCCTCGCGCGCAGCGCGGCGTATCGACTCGGCGCTCCCGGCACCGAGCCAGAAGGGCGGGTGGGGTTGCTGGATGGGGTATGGCTCGACGACGACGTTGTCGAAATGCCAGCGCTCGCCGTGATGCGAGAACCGGCCCTGGCTCGTCCACGCCTTGCGGATCACCTCGATCGCTTCGTCGAACCGCTCGGTCGCTTCCTCCGGCGGAATGCAGAAACCGGAAAATTCGTAGGCGCGATAGCCCTTGCCGACCCCGAAATCGAGGCGCCCGTTCGACAGCAAGTCCAGGGTCGCCGCCTGCTCGGCGACGAGTATCGGGTTATGCCAGGGCAGCACCACGACGGCGGTGCCGAGGCGGATACGCTCGGTCCGCGCGGCGAGGTAGGCCAGCAGGCTCATCGACGCCGAGACCTGGCCAAAGCCGGTGAAGTGGTGCTCGACAAGAAAGACGCTGGAGAAACCGAGCTTCTCCGCCTCGACGACGTAATTGATGAAGTCGTGGTAGGCGGAGCTGTCGCCCGCCGGGCCGCCGCGAGCACGAGCCCCGCCGAAAAGCCCGAATTTCATGTCCAGGGCCTCCTCTCGTTCATTTGCCGAATATATGGCCCCCGGCGGGGCGGGTCGATGATGGCGGCCGTAAGATCACTCACCGGAATGTGATGGCATAGCGGCAATGTGCGCGGTGGTCTGGGCTTCCGGTGGCGCCAATCTGTTTTGGTGCGCCGCAACATCATGAGGTGGATCATGATCGATGCCCTCGAAAGGAACCGCGCGCCCCGCACAGAAGACCAGCAAACGGGAGGCTGGCGCGCCGTGAACGCGGCCTGGGCGGTCCTCCTGTTCCTCCTGCTGCTGTTCGCCGGCGTCAACGCCGTGGCCTGTCCGCGTGGCGATGCCGGAGTGCACCGACGTCTCGCCGCGGACGCAATCCCGCAGCATGATCCGTGTGTCGGAGCGGGCGTGCCTTCCGCGCCAGATGTCGACGGCTGCAGGATCATTCCGCTCGGCAGGAACTGGGCCGGCTACGCCAACTACTGGTGAGGAGGAGCAAACGCCGCCGTCGGGCTCTGCTGGCCGTCGATCGCGGCGAGTTGCGCGGTTATCTGATTGCCGGTAATCGCGATGGTCTTTTCCGCCCCGGAGCCTGCGGTGAAGACGACCTTCAAGCCCTGCGGGTTGGCGCGCAGCTCGCTCTCCGGAATGTCGGCGGCGAATTCCTCCGCATAGGAGCAGCCGCCGTCGCAGGTGATCCGCTCTCGGCTGATCTCGACAAACCTCAGGGCGTGTCCAGCGCCATCGCGGGCAGTGTCCCAGCGCCGCTCGGCGTCCGAATAACTGTCGGACACATACAGCTGGTGGCGGGTCTCGCCGGTTTGGCGGTCGATAAAGCTGCGCAGGCAATAGAAATTCGTGTCCGGCACGCCGAGAAACGGCGGGGCGTGCTGCGCCTTCGTGCCGATCAGCCCAATGAACCGGGAATTCGTATCCTCACGCATTGGCGCAACGGCTACGGCTGGGGCTCCCGGCTGAACGGGAACGTCCGTAGCCCGCGGCTGCGCGCAAGCGACCAATGCCAACCCGAGGAATGCGGCGAAGACCCCACGAAGATGAACCCTCATCTCGTCGGCTCAAGAAGCTCTTCGTTGTCCTCGCCGAGCTGTGGCGCCAGCTTGGTCAGCGGCGGGCGAGTACCGTCGAACGACAGCGGAAGCCCGAGGAGCGAAATCGACCGCAATTGTTGAATAATGCCGAGTGCCGCAGTCTGCGCGTCCGCTACGACCTGGTCGACCGTCCGGATCGGTCCGTTCGGGATCCCCGCGGCATCGAGCCGCTCCGCCCACATCGCAAGGGGTTGGGTTGCAAAGAGATCCGAGAGGATCGCGATCAGGGCTTCGCGGTTGACGACTCGATCGCTGTTGGTTCGGAACCTCGGGTCCTCCGCCAGACGGGACCGTCCGATTGCATCGCACAGCCGGCGGAACAGATTGTCGTTCCCTGCCGCCACCATGATGTGCCCATCGGCGGCCGCGAAGGCCTGGTAGGGTACGATCCACTCGACACCCGAGCCGTAACGCTTCGGCACTTCGCCATTGGCGAGATAAGTGGAGATCGGCAGGGTCATCCAGGCGAGCGTCGTCTCGTAGAGCGAGGTGTCGATGAAACCGCCCCGCCCCGTTTGGCTGCGTTCCTGGAGGGCGGCGAGAATGCCGATTACCGCCCACATCGCCGTCGCGATGTCGATGATCGAGACGGTGACCCGCACCGGCGGCCTTCCATCCTCCCCCAGCAAGCTCATCAGCCCGCCATAGGCCTGCATCATCGGGTCGTAGCCCGGTCGGTCGCGTATCGGCCCGGTCGATCCGAAGGCGCCAATGTTGCAGTAGACGAGGCTCGGCTTCTCGGCCGTCAGCGCAGCCGCCGAGAGGCCGTAGCGGTCGAGCGGGCCGAATTTGAGATTGTGGATCAGCACGTCGGCGCGTTCACGGATCAGCCCGTGTAACTTCTCGACCTGTGCCGAATCCGTAAGGTCGACCGCTACGCCTCGCTTCGCGCGATTGAAGGCATGGAACGCCGTCGCGGTTCCCTCGCTGAACGGCGGACCCCAGCCGCGGCAGGCATCACCCCCCTTCGGGTTCTCGACCTTGATCACCTCGGCGCCGAGTTCGCCGAGGATCATCCCGGCATAAGGCGCCGCAACGCTGTGACCGATTTCGATGACGGTAATGCCTGAAAGCGGGCGGGGGCTCGACATCGACGGGTTTCTCCAAAAGACAGCGGTGGCCCGAAGCCCTTAGCACCACCGAGACATCGAAGGCAGGGTTTTGTCGACAACCGCCCCGGCGCAACTACGGCGTGTATCGAATATTGCGATTTGCTGCATCTGCAGCAAATCAGCAGCAAAAATTCGTCGGAAGGTGGTGGCGCTGGCTCATGCAAGGCCGCCTTCTCCCGGCGTTGTTCCCAGTTCCAACGGCCGGCGATCCTATGGAATTCGAACCGCAATTTGGAGTATCACTCGCCATCTTCTGAATCGTAATTCTCCAAATAGGATATTGCGAGTTTAATGGCAATATCGGCTACGAAAATCAGGCAAATTTTAGCGATAGACCATTCGCCCGGTTGACTTGTGTACACAAAACGCCAGCATTACATACCATGCTGCAATGAGACAAGGCTAAACGCCTAGAGAATATCAAGCGGCGCGGCCTCGATTTTGAGGACGCCGATCTCGTGCTCGACGGGCGGCCGGTCACAACGGCAGCATCCCGGCGAAATAACGAAGATCGCTTTGTCTCAACCGCGGAGATCAGCGGCAAGCTTTATACAGTTGCGCGGTTGTGGCGCGGCGAAAATCAACGGATCATCTCATTTCGGAGAGCGAGCAATGCCGAAGAAAGAGCGTACCGTCAGATATTCGGCTGAGGAACTGGCCGCAAAGCGAAAGCGGGGGGAGAGCAGTTCCGACTGGGAGCGCGCGTCAGCCATGACTCGGGAAGAGATCGAGGCCGACATTGCTTCTGATCCGGACGAGGCGGGCATGGTGGTTGATTGGGACAGTGTGTCGATCGAATTGCCGAAACCTAAGGCCGACCTGCACATGCGCATCGACCGGGACATACTTGATTTTTTCCGCAAGAGCGGGCGCGGCTATCAGACCCGCATCAATGCCGTGCTGCGCTCCTATGTCCAGCGGGCCCGACAAGAATGACTCGCGTCAAACCGCCGGGGGCAACCGAAATTGACCAAATACCAGAAGCGCGAGGCGATCCACCGCCGCGATCATGACGGCGAGCCCGAGCGCGAGATCGCCCGCAGCTACAACTTAACTCACAGCACGATTCCGGCCTGCCAGCCTTGAACTTCGCGCTGATGTGCCCCATCGCGACCGGATAGGAATTTCGGATACGAAGACTGGCGGAGTTCAATCGCGGCACTTGAT
>Ga0126384_10000307_pt1 | contig 26158 bp, 25 predicted proteins | sample PanSoiMetPlot_36_FD_92543 | JGI IMG/M metagenome (GOLD analysis project Ga0126384, IMG submission 92543) | Tropical forest soil microbial communities from Panama - MetaG Plot_36 | ecosystem: Environmental > Terrestrial > Soil > Tropical forest > Bulk soil | place: Panama | collected 2016-02-17 | reverse complement strand
TACGCGAGCGAGTGCTTGCAATGAAAGAGATTTGGACGAAGGACGAAGCAGAGTTCCACGGAGAGTTTGTCAACTTCGACAAGATCTGGTCCTATCCAAAACCCGCACACAAACCGCATCCGCCAATCCTGATGGGAGGCGACGGTCCTACTACTTTCGATCGCGTGGTAGAGTTTTGTGACGGTTGGATGCCTATTGGCTTCAGGATGCGTAATCTGCCGGAGCGGCTTGCGGCATTGCACGAGCGCGCCAGAGCGGCAGGTCGCGATCCGAAGTCGATTTCCGTTACGATCTTCGGCGCCAATCCTGAGGCGAAAACGCTCGATGCTTTTGAGGCAGCTGGAGTCGAGCGAGCAATTTTCATGTTGCCACCGGCGGGACGAGAGACTGTACTCCCGCTTCTCGATAAGTATTCCGCATTTCTAAAATAATTAGATCCGATCGTGGTATCGAAACTGCGTAGGACTAGACTGATGCCCAAAGCGGCAACCGCCAAACAGAATTGGTGGCTTGAATCGGGACACGATCAGTGTGAGTCGTGCAGCTACACGTACGTTTATGAAACGGGCTATCGCTGCGCGGCTTGTGATGCTGCGATTTGCTCTTTCTGCGTGGAGGAAACGGTTTCCGTAACTGTACTCTGCGCACGATGTAAGGAAACCGAAAACACGGAACTGTGATATGGCTGCGAGAGCAATCTGGAAAGGAAAACTCAAGTTAGGCAGGACCATCGTTCCGGTGGCTTTGTATTCGGCGGTCGTTGACCGGACAGTGCGTTTTCACGTACTTGACCAACGTTCAGAGACGCGAGTCAAGCAGCACATGGTGAGTCCGGAATCGAAGAAAGAAGTTACCAACGACGAAATTCAGAAGGGCTACCAGATCGAGCCTGGTGTATTCGTGATCTTGAGTAAAGAAGAGCTCGAAAAGGTACAACCCAAACAGTCGCGTGACATTGAGCTTTCGCGATTCGTGCCACCCCAGAATATCAGCAGTCTATGGTACGATCGCCCGTATTACCTTGGTCCTGACGGAGACCAGTCCGCGTACTTCGCCCTCGCCGAAGCACTGGTCAATGAGGACAGAGAAGGTATCGCTCACTGGGTAATGAGAGGAAAGGAGTATGTCGGAGCCTTGCGGGCACAAGGCGATTATCTGATGTTAGTCACACTCCGCCACGCCGAAGAAGTTGTTCCGGCAGAAGCCCTACCCAGTCCCGAAGGCCGAGCCATCGACAAGAAAGAGATAAATATGGCGCGCCAACTGATCGAGGCGCTTGCGGGCGAATTTAATCCTGAGGAATTTCGAGACGAGTATCGCGAAAGAGTGATGGAATTCATTGAGCAAAAGGCGAAAGGCAAGAAACCTCGGCTCCATGCGGTGAAATCCAAGGAAGCAACTCCTTCGCTTGCCAGCGCGCTTTCAAAGAGCATTGCCGCACTAAAGAAGCAAAAGGAAAAGAAGCAAAAGGAGAAGATCGCTGCCTAGACAAGCCGCAAAAAGGAAGAGCAAGGAGAGCAAAGACGAGAAAGCTACCATACGCCCGTTTTGGTCGGGAACTATCACGTTCGGACTGGTCAGCATTCCTGTCGATATGTACCCGGCGTACCGCCGCGAACGAGCGCAGCTCAGGATGTTGTCTCCAGATGGTGTGCCGCTGAAACGTCGCTATTATTCTCAGGAGACCGGGCGCGATCTCGATGACGAACAGATGGTTCGCGGATATGAAACCGACAAGGGTAAATATGTCATCGTAACCGATGAGGAGCTCGAGAAACTGGCGCCGGAGAAAAGCCGCGATATCGATCTTCGGTTATTTGTCGACCAGCAAACAATCCCACCGATTTACTTTGAACGCGCGTACTATCTGACGCCGGCACGCGATACTGAAAAGGCCTATCGACTCCTGGCAAAAACGATGGAAGAGACAAAGCGTGTTGGGATTGGCACGTTTGTTATGCGCGGCAAAGAGTATCTTGTCGCGATCACATCCGAAAACGCTATTCTTATCGCACAGACGCTTCGGTTCGCGGATGAGGTTCGTTCGTCAGCAGATGTGGGACTTCCGGAAAAGAAAAAAGTATCCAAGGCCGAGGTTACGAAATTTGACAAGTTTATAGCTGCACACTCAGAAAAGAGCCTGCCAGACAAAGAACTTAAGGATCAGCAGACGGAACGGATTCTAAAGCTGGTCAAAACAAAGAAATCACGTGGCAAGGACGTGGTCGAAACAGACGTTGAATCAACGCGCGAGGACAATGTGGTTGACATCATGGATGTGCTGAAAAAGAGCCTCGCCGCCGCCGGTCGATGATAGGCAGAACTCAGTCAGCGGGCAATTCGCGTCGCACGTCTTCCGGCTTCTTATCCTCGCGAAGACTTTGAAACGACGGGTGACGGATGGAACCGTCCGAAGTCCACTCCGTAAAAGCAACTTCCGCTACCAGCTTAGGCTCGCACCAGTGGGCTTCGTTTAAACCTTTGGCATCCGGCTTGATCGCAAACGGCATCGTTGCGCGAGCAATTCGATCGAGCTTTTTGCCTAGCTCCGCGCGTTGCTTCATAGTGAACCCCGTGCCTACGCGGCCGGCATAGATCAGCTTTCCTTTCTCATACACGCCTAAAATCAAAGAGCCGAAGCCTGGTAGTCCTTTATCAGACGGTATGTACCCGGCAATAACAAATTCCTGGCGCTTGCCGCATTTTACTTTTAGCCAGTTTCGATTTCGCGCCGAAACATACTGCGAATCGGCTCGCTTGGAAACAATTCCTTCCAGGTCATACTCGCACGCGCGCTTGAAAAACAATTCTCCGCTGCCCCCATGATGATCGCTGTAGTGCAGGACAGATGATTTCGGGCCAGTCGCAATAAGCTTTTTGAGTTGCTCTTTTCGTTCGATCAGTGGACTTCGCGAAAGATCGAATCCGTCCAAATAAATTAGATCAAACGCCTGGTAAATAAAACCGCCTGGTCCTCCTCGCCCCATCGCCTGCTGAAGTCTTTGAAAACTGGTTCGACCGCCTTTATCCATAATCACAACCTCGCCGTCGATAATGGCGGTTGTTGCTTCTAATGAGTTGATTGCTTTAGCGATGCCAGGAAATTTGGAGGTCCAGTCCTTTTGGTTTCTGCTGAAGAAACTGACTTTGCCATGATCCAGATGGCAAAGCATTCTGTAGCCGTCGAACTTGATTTCGTGAATCCAGTCGTCACCGAGAGGGGGGTCGTCGACCAGCGTCGCAAGTTGCGGCGCAACGAACCCCGGCATAGAAGCTTTGCGCGCCCCGGGAATGTTGTTGATCTGCTTTTGAGCCAATTGAGTTCGCAGGAGACCCTGCTACTGGTTATTTTTCATTAGGGAATCGGGAAAAGCAAAGGCTACGTTGGGTAATTCAGTTGAGTAATTCAGAGTTCAACGTTTTTGCAGGAGGTTTCTTCTTAAGAGGGGCGGTCGCGAAAGTGATCTCGCGGTCCTAAAAGTTTCTACTGGATGGACATCGTTTTGCCTCCTGTGCGCTAATATAACGAGCTTCAGCTGGGTCAATCGCAATTGGTTTACGCATCTGGAGGAGGAGTGAACGAAACATTCCAGTTTCTGGTAAGACATGGCTATTCGGTGCTTTTCCTATGGGTGCTTGGCGATCAGCTGGGACTGCCATTGCCCGCAACTCTGCTCCTATTAGCGGCTGGTGCGCTGGCAGGCGCTGGACAGATGAATCTTGCGCTCGCGGTCGTACTCGCGGTTTTAGCGTCACTCCTCGGAGACTTGAGCTGGTATCAGTTTGGAAAACTACGCGGAGGCAAGGTGTTGAACCTGCTTTGCCGAATTTCGCTCGAGCCGGACTCGTGTGTTCGAAAGACCGAAGAAGCGTTTGTTCGAAACGGAGCTCGATCGCTCCTGCTAGCCAAATTTGTACCGGGCCTTAATACGATGGCTCCGCCCCTCGCAGGAATAATCGGTATGCGACTGGGTCGTTTCCTGCTTTTCGATACTCTTGGAGCGCTTCTCTACCTTGGCTCTTTCATATTGCTCGGTTTCATTTTTAGCGATCAGATCGAACAAGTGGCGGTCAGAATCGCAAACCTCGGATTCTGGGCGCTGCTCATCGTCGTTGGCGCGTTGGCAGCCTACATCGTCTGGAAATACATTCAGCGTCGCAGATTCATTCACAGCCTGCGAATCGCACGTATCTCGCCCGAGGAACTCAAACGTAAGATCGACTCCGGAGAAGAAGTAGTAGTTGTAGATCTTCGAGGCTCGCTCGATTTCGAAGCCGACTCCAGGACGATACCCAGCGCTATTCGTTTAGCTCCCGACAGAATAGAAGAAGAGCACGGTCAGATTCCTCGTGATCGGGAAATCGTGTTGTTTTGTACCTGACCGAACGAAGCAACCAGCGCCCGGGTGGCGCTATTGTTAAAGCGACGAGGTATTGAAAAGGTTCGTCCGCTGGAGGGCGGATTCGCAGCGTGGTACGATCGCGGATATCCGGTCGAGGGCCAACAGCTTCATATTTTAAGTTCAGCAAAGAGGCGGACCGATTGAGGTGAGACTCAACGTTGTTGTGCTTTTAGCGCCAGCACGACGCGAAGTCGTTCGCGAATTCGGTGAAAGAAATCGGATGTCTGCCGAGAATCGCCTCAACGTCAACAGACACAGGCGCACAGAATCCCTGACGAACAAGCCTGTAAAAGCCGATCAATCTTTCGGTGCGCGACGCCGACAACCCGGCTCTTTCCAGGCCAGATCGTGCGGTATCTTCTGAGATCGGCACGTAGTCTATTCTTCGATCTGCTGCGTCAGAAATGTGCTGCGCTATCTCATAGTGATCGAGAGCACTGCCGCCGGTTAGAGTGTAAGCCTTTCCGATATGACTCTCATCGATTAATGCCCTTGCAGCAACAGCCGCTATATCACGCACATCTATGTAAGACCGTTTTGCGTCCGCAGCGGGAATATGAATTCCACCCGTCGAGCGAATATCTGCCAATAATAGGCCAGTGCTGAACACCTGCATAAAAAAGTTTGGCCGCAGATGAGTGAAGCCTAGACCAGAGTCTTCCAGATAGCGCTCGATCTTTCTTAGAGCCATGTCGTCTCGGGTCTCAGCGCCCATTGCAGTAAGGTTGACCACCCGACTGACGTTCAGCCTCTGCATTTCGTCAATGAACGGTAAAGCAACCACATCGGCGTGATCATCTCCGGGACGGGCAATCATGAATACGCGATCAACACCGGTCAGAGCCTTTTCGAACGTCAGTGGGCGTTCAAAATCAAATTCAACATTCTCTACGGAGTCGTTGCTCGACCCAACCGACTGCGGCGTTCTGGTCGCAGCATTGATTTTTTGACCGGCTCGAATCAGCTCATCCACCACTGCGCTGCCGACCGATCCGGTCGCACCAATCACTAGAACCCGTCCTGACATTCCAGCCTCGCTAGATCATCGAAACTTGAGATGGACATTAGCACCGCTCGCTTATGCTCCCAGGTACGCTTCCCTCACCCGTTCATCGTCCAGCAGGTCCTTACCGGTGCCATAAAGTACTACTCGGCCGTTCTCCAGCACATAGGCGCGATCGGCAAGCTTCAGACTTTGATGAACGTTCTGCTCCACCAGGAGTACGGTGATTCCCTCACGATTTATCGTTTGAATTATCTCGAACATCTCCTGAACGATGATTGGCGCGAGCCCGAGGCTCGGTTCATCGAGAATCAGGAGACGTGGCCGCGCCATCATACCACGTGCGATCGCGACCATCTGCTGCTCTCCCCCGGAAAGCGTGCCGGCCATTTGCGATTCGCGTTCTTTCAGTCTTGGAAACAGCGTATAGATGCGATCGAAGGATTGCGACCGTAGCCGTCGTGCATCAGGCGTCGCCGCTCCAAGCTCAAGATTCTCTTTGACGCTCATCAACGGAAACAGCCTGCGTCCCTCGGGAACATGAGCGATCCCCCGCGCGGCAATGACATGAGCAGGCGATCGATCGATGCGTTCGCCTGCAAATATTATTTCGCCTTCATCCGGCCGCACCACGCCTGATATCGCCTTCAAAGTGGTGCTTTTGCCGGCACCGTTTGCGCCCACCAGGGTAGCGATTTCCGCCTCTCGAACAGCCAGGCTTACGCCCCACAACACGCGAACGTCGCCGTAGCGCGCGGATACGTTTTTCAATTCCAGTAGCGTGCTATTCGTCAACAATGCCTCCAGTAACAACGAGAAACGCCTGAACGAGCAGTGAATATAAAGGTGCTTGTTGGACGAAACAAGAGACGCCGAGAAAGACGGCCGATGTTGAATAGGGCTAACCATGTTTGGAATATCCGACATAAACAACTTCTGATGCGTTGAGAGCCGCGTTTCTTTCAGATAAGATTTCACCACAAAAGGAGTATCCGTTATGCGTTCCATCTTTCGCGTTACTCTGACCATCTTTTTGACAGTAGTCTTTATTACACCCTCGATCTCGGGCGCGACTCAGCAGACTTCTCCTCCAGTCTCGCCTCAGGCTTTCGAACCACTGGTTAATCGAATACGCGAAGGACTCAAACTCAACGAAACGCAGGTAGGCGATCTCAGAAAAATTCTTATTAAGCATTCGCCGAAGCTCATGGAGCTTCGAAACAGAGCCCAAACGAATCCCTACGCTCCCGGTCTTCAACCAGAAGTCGACAAAGAGCAGAAGGCCATTCGCGAAGAACTAAGCGCACTCCTCGATGACGACCAGAAGACAAAACTTGCGGAGATCGATCTTCGGCCGCTGGTGCCAACCGGTCCGCCCTTCGTTGTTGTAAACATTCTTCCACGAATGCGACTCGAGCCCGGCAGCGTCAAGCTCGCAGGCACCGAACGATCAATTCCTGCTCCAGTCATCGCCGCAAAAGGTCGTTCCACGCGACTGACTGACGATCAAAGAATCCTTCACCTGCTCAATCGCCTTACATTTGGTCCGACACCAGGCGCTATCGCACACGTAAGAGAAATCGGGGTTGATCGCTTCATAAACGAGCAGTTACAGCCGGAAACAATCGACGACTCCGATCTGGCGAAACGGTTGGAGGTGCTAGCGACTCAAAGATTAGCCTCGGCGGAGCTCTATCAGTTTTATCCTCCATTTCAGGTTGCCGAGCAGCGGGCGAATGATAAGAACGCCCCGCCGGTTTTCGGTCGACCACAACAGATCACCGGGGAGTTGGTTCAACAAAAAATTGTCAGGGCGGTATCGAGCAATCGCCAGCTCCAGGAGGTTCTCACTGATTTCTGGTTCAACCATTTCAACGTGTTCGCGCAAAAGGAAGCTGAACAGTGGTTGGTGACGAGCTATGAACGCGACGTGATAAGGCCGCGTGTGCTCGGCAAGTTCCGTGATCTGTTGCTTGCGACCGCTGAGAGCCCGGCCATGTTGTTTTATCTCGACAACTGGTTGTCGGCATCCCCCGATTCGAAACAGCCTCGACCGGCCGTTCCGCGGCCGCAAAACGTTCAACCGTCAAGACCGGCTCCTGGAGCCAATCAGAAACCTCCTGACGGTGTGATGACCGCGCCAGGTGAAAAATCCGTTGAAGGCACTAAGATTGACGGCAGCGTCACAGACCCGAATGCGCGAATGACTGGAAGTAAACAGACCGAACAAAATCAACAGAGCGCGGCGAAGAATCCACAAGCCCCACCTCCCAATCCTCAACAAGCTCGTCCGCCCGCGCGCAAGCCAGGAATAAATGAAAACTACGCTCGCGAGCTGATGGAGCTTCACACGCTCGGAGTTGACGGCGGCTATACCCAAAAGGACGTACAGGAAGTCGCACGCTGTTTCACCGGCTGGACGGTCGATCGCCCGTTTCAAGGTGGAGGATTTGTTTTTCGGCCATGGATGCACGACGACGGTTCCAAAGTCGTACTCGGCGTCACTATTCCGGCAGGCGGCGGAGTAAACGACGGTTTGCGTGTAATTGAAATACTCGCGAAACACCCTTCCACCGCGCGTTTCATTTCGAAGAAGCTATGCCAGCGATTTATCTCCGACGAACCTCCAGCGCAACTTGTCGAACGAGTTGCCCAGGTATTTCTCAAGACCGATGGAGACATTCGCGAGGTTCTTCGTGCCATTATTAGCTCGGCTGAGTTCAACTCACCTGCAGCATTTAGGGCTAAGATCAAGTCGCCTCTCGAGCTCATGGCATCGGCAATTCGAGCGATCGATGGTGACACAAACGGGGCGCCTGCATTACACGAATGGATCCGTCGGATGGGTGAGCCTCTTTATCAGTATGCATTTCCGACCGGCTATGGGGAAGATTCGGCAAAGTGGGTGAATACCGGTGTCTTTTTCAACCGCATCAATTTTGCGGTTGCGTTCGCAAATAATCAGATAAACGGTACAACATATGATCCGTCGCGATTGGTCGCAACAGATGTGACCGGCAATCCAGATGCGCTTACAAGTCAACTCTCAGCGTTGATCGTCCACACTGAGCTTTCAGCAGAGAGCTTGCGCGCTGTTCGAGCGGGACTTGTAGAACAATCTACACCGTTGAACGCAGCCAACGCGCGGCCGGCGGTTAATACTGGAAGCCGTCCTGAGGCGGTGCCGGCTCGCGCAACGCCTGTTGATATGAATCCAGAACGTCGAAAGATTGCACAAGTGGTAGGTCTGCTCCTGGGAAGCGCAGAGTTTCAGAGAAGGTGAGGTACTGTAGACTGTCCAGTCTGCGGCCAATTAACACAAGTCCAACTAAGTATCCGTTATTGGGAAACGCGCACAATCACCGCAGACTAGACAGTCTACGGTACATCGGTACGGTCGAAAAAAAATGACAACAAACAGACTCGGAATTGGATTCATAGGTAGCGGGTTCAATACTCGCTTTCACATCAGATCATGGGTCGGCGTCCGCGATGCAGACGTTCGTGGAGTATGGAGTCCCAACCCAAAACATTCTGAAGAAGCCGCGGCGCTCGCCCGCTCTTTAAGGGTCGGCGATGCTAAAGCTTTCGGGTCCATTGAAGAAATGGTCGCAGATCCTGCGGTCGACTGCATCTGGCTATGCGGCCCGAACCATACACGCATAGCAAACATGGAAGCGATAGTGGAGGCGGTCGGGTCCGGCAAGGGGCAGCTCATCGGGATTGCCTGTGAAAAACCGCTCGCTCGGAATACGGCTGAAGCTCGCCGAATGGTCGAGCTTGTTGAGAAGAGCGGTCTGCTTCACGGTTACCTTGAAAACCAGATCTTCACTTCTGCTATCCAGCGAGGGCGCTCATTGATCTGGGCGCGGGGCGCAGCCACTACGGGCCGTCCGTATCTTGCTCGCGCCGCTGAAGAACACAGCGGCCCGCACATGCCGTGGTTCTGGCAAGGTGAGCTTCAAGGGGGCGGCGTGCTCAACGATATGATGTGCCATAGCGTCGAAGTTGCGCGTTACTTGTTGACTGAGCCCGGAAAGCCTCGCTCGAGCATTCGCCCCACCTCAGTCTCCGCACAGATTGCGTCGTTGAAATGGTCTCGCCCCGAGTACGTCGAGCGACTCAAACAGATGATGGGCAGCGGGGTCGATTACAAGAATAAACCTTCGGAAGATTTCGCACGTGCGACGGTGAATTACATTGACGAGCAAGGCCATCCTCTTATCGTCGAGGCGACCACCTCCTGGAGTTTCGTCGGAGCCGGTTTGCGTTTGAGCCAGGAGTTGCTCGGGCCTGAGTACTCTCTGAATGTCAACACGCTTGATAGTGGTTTGAAGCTCTTTTTCAGTCGAAGCGTGAAGGGCGAGGCCGGCGAAGATCTTGTCGAAAAACAGAATGCCGAGCAGGGTGTGATGCCTGTGGTCGATGACGAAGAAGCCGCTTATGGTTATGAAGGCGAAAACCGATACTTTGTCAGTTGCTTTCTTGAAGGTCGACAGCCAGAGGAAGATTTTTATGACGGCCTCGAAGTAAGCCAGTTGTTGATGACCGCCTACATGAGCGCCGAACAGGGTCGAGTAATCGAGTTCCCGCCAAAGGACCTGGATTCGTTTATCCCGGCAGTGGCCCGCGGCACCTGGAAGCCGTCACCCTAGTCGCAACGTTTCAACATCCTATCTGCGCAATCTGCGTAATCTGTGGATGGGCTTCGAAGGCTTACTAATTCATCGATTCATCCGCAGATTACGCAGATGGAATAGAGTAAGATCTCAATTCCATTTCCAATGCCCGCAGATATCAATCTCACTTGCCATCAATCCTGAATCGAAGCGGATCAATCAGTGCGTTTAGCTTAATCTCAGAGAAATTTCTGACATAAGCAAAAGGTGGTCGCGACCACTTGATTGTAAACGGCAGCTTCACTCCACTCACATCACGATAATCGCTAAAGTCCATCACTTCCGGTATCGATCCAAAAGCAGTCCTGAATGCTGAGGACTTTCGAACAAGTAAACCGCTCGCTACATCGAAATAAAGCTTATCACGATCGCCTTCACGTGATGTCGCACCAACCACAAACACTTCCCGAGCTTCGATCTTCTCTTTTCCGAGTACGCGCATCTGAGGATAGGTATCTTTGATTTTCAGATATCGGAAAAAGTCGGCCTCTTTTTTAATTCGGTCCAACTCTGAATCCTTAACCTCACTCGTGCCTCGTTCATCCCTGTTCCAGCCCTTCGCACCATCAAAGCCCTCGGTTGTCGTTCCGCTCGAACTGCGCCTCGCGATTAGAAGCTTATCGGGGGCTGCTTGAATAATCTCGATTGAACTCCTTTTCGATGGGGTCATTCGATTCGTCGTCGTCTCGCTTCCCTTTGACAAACGCGTCTTCATCGAAGCTATCGCAGTTGCGCCAACGGCGCGAAGGTATTTGTCGGCGATTTCATCTGTCGCCGGAAGAGCCACTTTGACCGTGCTGCTCTCGTCCTCGGATGCATTAGTGAATGCAATATCTATCGGTGGGTTCGGAACAGAATTGTGCTGACCTCGATGGCAGGTGTAGCAGGTAATTGTCGGGTTTCCGCTAAAGTGCTCAACATTGATACTGCGGGTCATCTGAATCATGCGTCGCGCTGCGATCTTTGCAGTTTTCTCATCGCTCTCCCAGGGATTGATATGACAGTAAGTGCAGCCAACCCCTAGTGCGGCGGACATGAAATTCATCACTCCATCGAGCTCGGACGCGCGCAAATCCTTCAGTACCTGTATGTTCTTGTAGACCTGCTCCACAGTCTTTTCGCCGTCCGACTTTTGCAGCGCGCCACTACCAACGGTGAACGATCTGCTGCGACCCTCAGTTGTTATGAAAACCAAGCTAAGTGTTAAAACGAATATTAGACTGGTGATGCGTTTTATTGTCACTTTGGGCAAGGCAATTACAATTCAACAATATTCACCCACAGCCGCGGAGTCATGGTTTCCTGGGTTCAGGGCAACGACAGTCCTCAGCAGTAACTATCGAATCAAACCGAGGCTGCTGCTCGGCCGTAAGCAACGCCCGCAGTTCGCCGCGCGCCTTTTCTTTAACGACATCATAGCGAGGACGAACATCCGCACAAACGGCTTTATAATCGTCTCGCGTTCGATCGAGCACCACTCGCATAGCAGCCGCCTGGTCATCGCTTAGCGTCAGTTCTCGTTTCAACGTGTCGAAGTACGCATCCGTATCACGAATTGAGACAGTCATCTTTTCATAACTCGCATTTGCCGGTGATCGAAGGCTATAAACGCCGATAACCGAAGCGCCGGTCACACCACCCAGCGCAAAAACGATCAAAAACGCTGCCCAGGCCTTCATCTGACTACTCATTTTGATCTCTCCTGTTCCTTATCAGCAAAAAGCGTCGCCAGCACCTCTTCTCTCGAAATGGCGCACTCCTGGGTCGACGACAAAGCGCACGTTCCGCCACTTATCACACGCGAGACATCGTCAGCTCCGGCTCCGGTAATCCGGGACGGGCTGTTTGTCGACGCATTTGTCTTTGAAAACCAGAATGCCAGCACCGCCGCTGCCGTCACGATAACCAACACTGTGATCGCGCGTGCGGTAACCAGTACGGTCCCAAACCAACTGCCTACCGATTCTGTCCGGCGTTTCCGTTCGGCTTCGATCTGGGCGCGCAATCGTGAGTTGATAAAGGGCGAGGAAACTATTCGATCAACCTCTGCTTGATCTGTGCCGGCGGCCAGCACTATCGATTTTGATAGATGGTCAATAGGTTCTGCGGGTTTTTGATCCATCGCGATTTCTCCCTGAGAAAAGATTACAAATTTCATTTCAGATTTCAGATTCAGATATCCAAACACGCTGAAATCAAACAAACTCACCAAGTACTCTGCGCAGAGCCTGCCGGGCGCGATGAGCGCGCACCTTCACCTTGGAAACCTTCCAATCCAGTAGCGCAGCAATTTCTGAAACACTCAGTTCCTCGGCATCGAGCAACGTCAGCACAATCCTATCCTCCGTGCTCAAACGCGCCAGCAGCTTATTGGCCAGGTCCCTCGAGATAGCAGCGGCCTCGACATCCCCCGCCGATGAGTGTGACCTTAGTTGCGACGCTAGCCACAGTACTTCCTCGCTGGTGATATCACTGATCGATCTCTCCGGGCGGCGTCTAATTCGCCGTAGCTCGTCGTAACAGGAATTGATCGCCACTCTTGAAACCCACGCCGAGAATGAGGCTCCTTTCTCCGGCGAATACGAGTCCAACGCAAAATAAACCTTGATGAATACTTCCTGTAAGATTTCTTCCAGTCGTTCTGGCCGCTTAACGAACCGTGCCACCATTCGCGCGACCCGGCGCCGATGCCGCTCAAAGATCAGTTCGAAAGCCGAATCGTCGCCCCGACGAACAGCTTCGACGAGCGATTCATCACTCGCCATTGCGGGCTGCTCAACTAACTCCTCGACAACCGCTCGATCGGCATTGCCGGTTTCGTTCATTCGATAAATTTGACTCTGATCGGGACTGGGCGTTGGGGGTTGGGAATTGGGTACGGCGCCCGAAACTGATCTCTAGCCACGCCAGCCCGAGCCCCAGTCCCCAAATCCCAATCCCTACTCCAGTAGCTTCATTCGATCTGCAGCGCAAACCCTGCACTACTAACACTATGACTCGAAATCAGTACCGGCACACCAACGGCAATAAGTAATAACGCGGCGTACACCAGTTCGGTTACAGGCGGGAAAGGTTTTTAACGCGCACCCCAATGAAATCTGACTCCCACCCGGGCCAGCAAGGGCGGGCCCTGCGTGAGAACTGGAGTGCGTCCGATGTCATAACGCTGCCCGGTGAGATTTTCAAAGGCGCCAAACATCTCTACTCCGTGACCCAGCGAGCGGGAGGCAAACGCGTCCAGCGTAAAATAAGGGTTAAGCTCAAACAGGTTTAGATCGTCGTCAAACTGCTTGCCGCTTGTGCGTCCCTGGAGGGCCAGTGTTAGCAGTCGAGGATTTGAATAGCGCGCCTGAAACGTGAGCAGATGACGGGGCACTTGCGGAATCCACAGACCCTCCAGCGCAGTATTAGCCGGGAACTGCAAAACTGTCGCGTCCAGGAACTGGTAGCCTCCCGACACCACTACGTAGCTTGTGACGCGAGCCTCCGCCTCAACTTCAACTCCTCTGGAACGAGTGCGTCCGAGGTTCTGCCGTTGGCGCGTAATCAACGCAGGGGTGACTGTCAGTGTAACATTGGCGACAGGCCGAACAATCTCGCTCCAAAAAAATGTCCCACGCATACTGAGCTTCCTGCCGAAGGCCGCATAGCTGGCTCCCACTTCTCCTCCGGTCAACCGCTCGGCTCTCAGCTGGTCGTTTGCCAAGGTTAAAACGTTTCCCACACGGAAGTTTCGATACAATTCGTTCAGTGTCGGCGCACGAAAAGCGCGATAACCGGACACCATCAGTGACAAGTTGTCGTTTACTTTGTGAAGAACCGACATTCGAGGACTGAATGCCGTCTCTACGCGATCAGGAAAGAACGTCGTGGTTACTGGTGTACCGGCCGGGAAAGGTCGAGATGTCGACAACGCATCGAAATTTCGCCATCGATCGCCTCTGATGGCAAGAGTCAGAAGCCACCTGGGAGTAATTCTAATAAGGTCTTGCCCGAAAACACCCAGGACTCGCTCACGACCACCGGAGCCTACCGCCGACGTAACACGACCCGCGGTAATGCCGAGCTCGTCGCTTGCTCCTCGAACCTCACGCATATCGAAACCGGCAACGAGTATCTGTCGGGAACCCGCCGTACGAGACCATTGAGCGAGACCTCCTACTTGCTGTGCCGGAACTCTTTGACTGCGATTCAGCGCTTCGCTGTTTCGATTCGCTGCGATAGCGCTAAACGTCTGGTTATAGACTTCCGTAAGAGCAAATGCTCTGACCAGGAACACTCCCACGCGACTGGATTGAAGATCGGTCCCCGTCGACAACTGGCGAATATAGGCGCTGTTGGTTTGAGCCGGCGTCCCGTTTTCCCGCGATTCATCGAAAAGCGCGCCACGCAGGAAAGCGCGACCTCGCTCGCCGATCAAACGCTCGAGCGTAAGGTCCAGCGTTTTGTGCTCGGATCCGGCTTTTGTATCTATTTGTCCGCGCTCGTCCTCATCGACCAGGACATAGCCATCGGTGTGAAATACTTCGGCAGACAGAAGTGCGCCCCACTTGAACAGCCTGCCTCCCGCGAAGAGCGAAAAGTCAGGTGTCTGTTCGTTGCCGTATGAGGTTTCAAATGATAGCGCTGATTCCCGACTGTCTCGCCCGATCATGTTGACCACGCCTCCGAGCGCGTCCGAACCATACAAGCTAGAGGTCCCACCCTGAACCACCTCGATTCGGCTCAGCGACTCGCGCGGAACTCGTCCCCAAAAAACCCAGCCACCAAATGGATCGTTTATCGGGATGCCGTCCGCCAGCACTACGGACCGGCTGGCGCCGCTGGGACCTACGCCGCGAAATGAAACGCCTTGCGATGTAGGGTTCGCCGTGCGACTACCTGAGCGGCGAAGCAGCGAGAACCCGGGCACCTGTCTCAACGCATCGTCAATCGTAAGCGCGGAGGTTGTGGCAAGATCATTGCGTGACAACACCGCAACACTTGCAGCGGTATCGCTCACTCGAGCCTCCGTTCGCGAAGCGGTCACAGTGATCTGCTCGGACATCCCTTCGGCGGATAAGGTGATCTTAAGTCGCGTAGAATCCTGATCATTTGCATTCCATACCTTGCTGGCTGTTTCAAAACCTCGTGCCCGAACTGTCAACATCGCCGCATCACCAGTCGTGTCGAAAGTAAACCGCCCGTCATTGTCGGTGTTGCGAGTCACAGTCGCTGATTGACCTGCGATCGTAACTTCCGCCCCGGAAATCGGCGCTCCGTTTTGATCCGTGACGACACCTTCCACCTTTCTGGTAGCCTGAGTGGCAGCAAACGATTCAATGCCAACAAACAGAATCGATAGCAGGAGCGCAAGCTTTACGGTTTTCATTCAGCGAGACCTCACAAGGCAGCTCGATACAAATTTCGTCTTCTATAACGCAGCACTTATGGCAGCGCAAACGCAACTACAAAATCGCCCATCTTTGTCCCTAGTTTTCCGTGTCCACCGGCACAGATTACCAGATACTGTTTCCCTCGGATTTGAAATGTCATTGGCGCGGCTTGTGCGCTTGCGGGGAGTTCCGCCTTCCAAAGCTCTTTTCCGGTATCGGTATCAAATCCACGTAGGAAAGTATCCATGCTGGCAGCGATAAACACTAATCCGCCTGCCGTAACCACTGAACCTCCGAGGTTTATTGATCCCCATTCGGCTGACTTCGGAATCATCCCGAGCTGAGGAATCGTGCCGAGAGGAACTTCCCATTTGATCGACCCAGTCGCCAGATCGACAGCGGTCAGCATGCCCCACGGCGGAGGATTGCACGGCGCGCCGCTCGGTGCTCGCAGGTGCTCTCGGTACATCCCATATGGCGTGCCACGTTGCGGGCCAAACTCCCCTTTTATACGATTACCCGAAGCCGACGTCCTCTGCTTAACAAAATCTTCTCGGGGTATCAGCCTTATCAATGTCGCGATTCGATTTGTGTTCGCGATCAAAAATCCACGTCGTGCATCATAAGACATTCCGCTCCAGTTCATCCCGCCAACGTTGCCGGGAAATGCAATCGTGCCTCGGAGACTGGGCGGAGTGAACAAACCTTCATTGCGGGTATCCTTAATCAGCTTGCGACACGCCTCACGGTCTTCCGGCGTGATACCCCACGCATCAGCTTCGGTCAGCTTTTGAGGTACCAATGCGGCGGGCAGCTTAGGGAATGGTTGAGTTGGCGATGATTGTTCTCCGGGAACATCACTAGCAGGTACCGACCGTTCCTCAACGGGAAACAAGGGCGTCCCGGTTTCTCGGTGAAGTAAGAACAAGTGACCGATCTTGGTCCCGACGGCGACTGCGGGAATATCGCGGCCGCCCCGCTTGAGGGTGATGAGCATTGGTTGTGATGCCACGTCGTAATCCCACAGGTCGTGATGAACCACCTGGAAATGCCACACAACCTTTCCGGTGGACGCGCGCAGCGCGACCACCGAGTTCGCGTACTCGTTATTTCCTTTTCGCTCGCCTCCGTAAAAATCAGGACTCGGACTGCTGGTGGGAATGAAAACGAGATCGCGATCCGGATCGGCCGATATAATTGACCAGGCATTAGCCGCGCCGGTTCGAGTTGCGCCTTCGCCTTCCCAGGTTTTTCGAGCAGGGTCAGTAGCCATGGTCGGTATCGGATCCCAGCTCCATCGTAACTTACCAGTTCGCGCCTCAAATGCGCGGACGACTCCTCGCTCGAGCTCCACACCGCGATTGTCCCCAACTGACGAGCCGACGACGATCAAATCGCCGATGACAGCAGGTGGGGATGTGACTTGATAATCGCCGCGATCGACAAGCCGTATATCGCGAGTCAGATCAATCTGTCCCTCCTCGCCAAAATCTTTGCAAAGAGTCCCTGTTTCGGCTTCAAGTGCTATTAAACGCGCATCAATTGTCGCGACATAGACACGCCTTTTGCCGGTCCGGCGATCCCGCCAGGTCGATACACCTCGGGAGCTGACTTCGGAGTAACCCTTAGTCATATCGACTTTAGGATCAAAAACCCATCGCTCAGTTCCAGTTACCGGATCCAGTGCGATGACCCGGTTGAAGGGCGTGCTCAAATAGAGCGTTCCGTCGATAACGATCGGCGTAGCTTCAAACGCCGCGTTCGAAGCGGACCTGCCTTTCACGTCAACAGCACCGGTTCGATACGTCCACGCAATCTTCAAAGACGTTACGTTTGAGCGATTTATTTCATTAAGCGGGGAGAAGCGACTGCCGCCAGGATCACGGCCGTATGCGGGCCAATCGCCATCTGCGCTCGTTTTGGATTTCGCTAGCACACCAATACCGAGTAGAACAGATAAAAAGAAAGGAATATATAGTCGATGCATGAACAACCCGGGTGTGAAGAGAATTCAGGGCACAAAAGTTAGTGAGCCGTAGACCGTTCAGTCTGCAGCGATCGCGCGCGTGCCGTAGACTGTCTAGTCTGCGGCGATTACAAACCCGAAACCTAAATGAGTTCCGGCTGTATCAATCGCCGCAGACTGGACATTCTACGGTACGTCTACGGTACGTCTATTTCGCCGCTTTGTTATACGTAACGCGCCAGACCTTGTTTCCACCATCATCGGTGATCAGCATGGATCCGTCTCTTAAAACCAAGACGCCTACTGGACGGCCCCACACCTCCGCCTTGTCCGGGCCAAGCATCCAACCGGTTACGAAATCATCATATCCGCCTACTGGTTTCCCGTCCTTAAACTTGATTCGAATTATGCTGTAGCCCACTCTCGAAGTCCGATTCCACGAACCGTGAAGCGCGACAAACGCGTTGCCTTGAAAATCCGCCGGAAACATATTGCCTTCGTAGAACGCCATTCCCAACACCGCTGAATGCGCCTGGATCAACACGTCCGGAACGATCGCTTTCTTTACTAATTCTGGATTCTCACCCTTACGGCGAGGGTCCTCGTGTTGACCGAGGTACGAGTATGGCCAGCCGTAGAAGCCGCCTTCTTTGATCGCAGTTACGTACTCGGGAACCAGGTCGTCGCCGATGAGATCTCGTTCTTCGACTGCCGCCCAGAGCTGTTTTGTTGTCGGGTTCCAGGCTAGTCCCACCGGATTTCGAGTACCACTAGCGTAGATGCGATGACCGGTTCCATCGGGATTGAACTCTGAAATCGCCGCACGTATGGGCGGCTCCCCTGCGTTGACGTTGGAAGCAGAGCCGACTGCTACGTACATCTTCGTGCCGGCCGAGTTGAATAATACGTTACGGGTCCAATGTCCCGGACCGGCGGGAAGATCGACAAGCTTTTCTGGTTCCCCTTCTGCCTTCGTTTGTCCGGGTTTGTATTTGAAACGAACAATCCCGTTTTGATTGCCAACGTAGAGATAGTCGCGCCACAACGCCATCCCGTACGGGCGATTGAGACCGGTTGCAAAAACGAAGCGTTCATCCACCTTGCCGTCATTGTTTGAATCTCGAAGTATCGTTATGCGGTTCGGTTGCGACTCGCTGACAAGAACGTCGCCATTGGGTACCTGAAGAAGTCCCCGCGGCTGTTGGAGATCCCCTTCTGCATACACACTGATTTGAAAGCCTGGTGGCAAGGTGAGTTCGGCGCCCTCGGGTCGTGGAATCACCTTTGATTGGTTCCGCGGCCCAGTAAGCACCTCTGCGGCTGGAAGATCCGAGAGCTTGATATCATAGTGCCGAAGCGTCCCTGTGGCACCCTGCGACGACGTGACCGACTTTGGTGTGGACTGGGCACATGCGAGACTAACCAGAACAAAGACTATAATCGCCAATACTGGCACGTTAAGTTTGGCATGGTTCCTCCGGGAGACTTTCATTGAACCCTCCGTTTAATATGCTTGATTTCGTTTTAAACTCATTTTCCCACAAACAAATGCAAACCATAAGCCGATTTCAGACATAATTTCAGAGTAACGAGTTTATTCGTTTTGAGTACGTCTCGTATGACAATGGTACGCTTGCTGAAGCATGTTTTTTCGCGTAAAGACGCAACGGCGCAAAGCCGCCTGGTCCCGCAATAACCGCTCATCTTTCCTTTGCCTCGTTACGGCCGGGTTCGCTTATAATGCCGCTATGCCCAAACGACAAATCGGCGTGGAGGTGTTGATCGAAGATCACTTCTGGAATGACGAAAAACAGCGATACGTGTATTCCTTCCGTTGCCCGGCATGCTCTCAACTGAGACTCACGCCTGAGCTTGGTATATATCGTTGTGATTGTGGTTCCTGGCTGATTGTCACCAATCAGCGATAAATGGCAATGCCTCACCTTAAGTTGACAGGTCCCTTCCTTTTTGAGAAACCGGCAGCGATGTAACCGTATTCTTGCCGGCCGGTAACCTTCCGCCGGAATAGTGGGTCTTATCTTCGAAGGTAATAATTAAGTATGACGAGCCTGGAATCCCTCGTTAATAGCGTTAGGCAAGGCGATGATGATGCTTTCGCAAGCATCGTACGACGATTTCAGGATATGGCAGTGGGTTACGGGTATTCGATCCTGCGCGACTTCCAACTGGCTGAAGACGCCGCGCAGGAAGCCTTCTTCGAGGCCTATCGCAGCCTGGATCAACTGCGTGACCCGACCGCCTTTCCCGGTTGGTTCCGGCGCATAGTTTTCAAGCATTGCGACCGTCTGACGCGAGGCAAACAACTCGCACTATCGCCGCTCTACGCGGTGGAAATATCCAGTGAACCGGCGCAGGCGGCTCTCGCGGAAAAACATGAAATGAAAGACAGGCTTCTTGCTGCAATCGAAGACTTGCCCGATCACGAAAGGACGGCCATCACGCTGTTCTATATGAGCGGTTACACGCAGGATGAGATCGCCGATTTCCTTGGCGTGCCTACTTCGACGATCAAGAAACGGCTGTTTTCTGCGCGCCGGCATTTGAAGGAGATGTTGATAGATCTGGTCGAAGACAGACTGCGAGAGCAGCGTCCTTCGCGCGATGAAGTATTCGCGACAAGAGTAATCGAGATATTGAAGGCTGCGCATTCGGGAGATGCCAGGAAAGTCAAACAGCTGCTTGAAGAGGATCCGAGATTGATTGGCGCACGAGATCCGCTCGGCAACACCGCACTGATTCTCGCAGTCAACTCAGGTCACCATGAGATCGCTGAATTGCTGATGAACTCTGGCGTTCAGCCTGACATCTATGAGGCATCATCCATCGGGCGCACCGACCTCGTCGAACAGTTCTTGAATGACGATCCCTCACTACTCGACTCATATTCACCGGAGGGGTTTACTTCGCTTGCGCTCGCTGCTCACTTTGGAAAACTCGAAGTTCTGGAATATCTGATTTCACGCGGCGCGGATGTAAATTCAGTTTCAAGGCATCCAATGAATGTCACGCCACTGCACGCGGCGCTATTTGGCCGGCAGGCTGATGCTGTCAATCTACTGATCGCCTCTGGAGCAGACGTAAGACCTAAGCGTGGAGGAAAAGGTTGGCCGCGTGCCGGGTGGACTGCTTTGCACTACGCCGCAGGACTTGGATTCGTCGATTTGGCGCGAACATTCATCGAGCACGGTGCATCGCTTGAGGCCGTCGCCGACGATGGAAAGACGGCTCTCAAGGTTGCAATGGAGGCTGGCCATCACGATATCGTTGGTCTTCTGAATCAAAAGCTTGAACTCAAACACAAGCTAAACGCAGAAGGTTTAGAACGGGGTCAATCGGCTCAACGTGATAACCAAGGCAACAGTTGAAGAGGGGACAAAATGAAGACTCGTAATTTTGGTTTCTTTATTTTAATCGGATTAGTCGCAGCAACTTTCATGGGCGGAGGAATTTATATGCCAACGAACGCCGGCCAAAAGGAGGCCACAATGACTTCAAACCCGGATTTTGTGACTCTTGTAACACAGGGTAATGCCGAAAAAGTGAAAGAGATGCTCAAAACAGATCCGTCGCTGGCGCGCACAACTGACAAGGACGGCGTCTCGGTTCTGTTGAAGGCTGTCTACTATAACCGAAAAGATGTGACAGAGATTCTGCTGGCGGCACGCCGTGATCTGGATATCTTTGAAGCGTCCGCGACCGGAAGCACCCACCGCGTGGAGGAGTTGATAAAGAACGATCACTCGCTGGTCAACGCATTCGCAGTCGATGGATTCTATCCTCTTGGTTTAGCAGTTTTCTTCAAGCACCCGGAGACCGTACGAGTACTTTTGGATGCCGGCGCCGATGTTAACGCACAGGCTCGAAACGCAATGAAGGTTCGCCCGATTCACGCTGCTGCAGCGGCAGCCCAGATTGAAGTCGCTCGAGCATTGATTGAACGTGGTGCTGACGTCAACGCTCGACAGCAGGAGGGATACACACCGCTGCACGAGGCGGCCGGAAGTGGAAAGATTGATCTAGCGCGCCTCTTCCTGGATCACGGCGCCGACATAAACGCAAGGGCCGATTCCGGGAAGACCGCGTTGACGATTGCCATCGAGGCTCGGCAAGAGGCGATGGTGAAACTTCTCCGCGAGCGCGGGGCTACCCAATAAATGATCCCTTGGCTAATCCCCGGAGTCGCCCGGTTGGAGCTTGAAAAATGCGTCCAACGTTACCTGGTATTCGATTTGCCCGTCTCTGATCGCTCCGCGCTGCTCCTTAACTTCAAACCAGCGTAGTTCGCGAATAGTCTGCTTGGCGCGATCCACAGCCACTTCGATCGCGTTGCTGAAGCTCTCGTTTGATGTACCTACAATAGTGAAACCTTTGAACACTTCTTTTGCCATAGTGCCTCCTGATTTAATGATGATTTCAAGTTAGCACAGGACAACAAGGCTGACGAGTTAGCGCATTATGTGCGGAGGCGGCACGGCCGTGTTCCAAAGTCTTAGCGCGTCAATTAATGTTGGAATTGTAATGCGAAGTTCGCGCAAAACACTAAGGTCCGCAAAGTTTGGTCGCGACACCTCGATACATTTCGGCGAAGATCCGAGGCGTATTTGGCATGAGGTAGCGGTCCAATGTTTGAATCTGAAGATCTGCCCCTGCTACGAGCTGGTCAATAGGTCGATTGATATTGCAACCACAGGCTACCCACTGTTGGATTGGGTTGAAGAAATCCTGTCGCTTTGCAACACGCATGTCGTCGCTTCGTCCATGCTCCAGGAAAACGTATTTACCATCCGGACTGAGGACTCGATGTATCTCAGCCAGCGCCGATCGGACGTCGCGAATTGAACAGAGTGTAAAGGTAGTTACGACACAGTCAAAAGTATCGTCCTTGAAGGGGAGTCGTGAACTAGCATCAAGTTTTACTTGCGTGACTGGCAGGTGAGCATCTTTGATTCTCTTCGCCACTCGCTTGCTAAGCATCTGCTCAGTATCAAGCGTCGTCAATTCTGTGACTTGCGCTGGATAGCAAGATAGATTCAAACCAGTTCCAAAACCGATTTCGAGAACATGGCCATACAAAGGCGCAAGAGCTGTTTGCCGTTGTTCTCGGATCAACTGGGTTCCCAACGACCGTCAAGTATGCGGGGAAAAATGTAAGTGGAATAAAGACCCATAACGGGTCAACTCAGCCCTTTGACTTCACGTGATGAGTTAACAGCCACGGAAATAATTCGGTCTCGCCGTACGCCTTATCCCAAGAATTGTGTCCAACTCCGTCGTACTCGTTATACCGTACATTGCCGCCCGCTGCCTTTATCGCTTCCACCATCTTGCGGGATTCAGAGACGGGAACCGCTGGATCAGCGTTGCCATGAAAAACCCAGACTGGAATCTTGCGAACTTTAGAAGCGACAGCCCCATAAGGATCGCTGTTCTCACGCGGGGCGGCCTCTTTGGGCAGAGTAAGGCCTTGTGGGGGTACAACCCCACCGCAAACGACCGCGAGCGCCGCAAATCGAGACGGATTGTTCGATGCCATCATCCATGAACCGTAACCACCCATCGACAAACCAGTGAGATATGTTCGATTCGAGTCGCCATTGAACTCCTTGATAGTCTGCGCCAGCGCGTTCAATGCGAGAGACTGCATATCGCTTTCGGTCCACCACCGGCTCTTTGGACATTGAGGCAACACAACAATGAAGGGAAACGTTTCTCTCTGTCGAAGTATGGCGGGCCCAATACCGACTTTAGTCTGTGCGAGGTTATCGTCGCCTCGTTCACCCGCGCCGTGAAGAAACAAAATCACAGGTGATTTTTTCTTCTTCGTCCAGCCTTTGGGAACGAAGATCCTGAAGTGAAATTCGGATGTGCCGACTTTCACCGCGCGGTCCTGGAAGGCTTCATCATCCTGTTTTACGCTCACCGGCCACACGAGACTGATGGCGGTTGTGAGCAGAAGCATTACCAGTCCTCTCGTTGCGGGCATTCTAATTCCTCCTGGCGGAATCTTATTCATTCGCTTCGTAGTTTACCAGGTCCTCTGATATCAGCCGCGCTGCCGAATCAGAGCAGTGATCTGCAGATTATGCAGATTACGCAGAAGAGATGAGTGGATTGGAGCGGCTAAAACCCCAGCCGCTGTTTCAGTGCTCGAACACGATCTCGCGCGACTGTCAATTCAGTTCGCTTCGCGTCCTTCAGCCGGACGACTACGCCGCCGGCAAACCAGGAATTCACCTCTTGAACATGACTAAGATTTAATAGTGTTGATCGATGAATGCGAAGAAATTGACTCGGATCAAGCTTCTGTTCAAGCTCGGCAATCGTCGAGTCGATCACGTAACTCCTCTCAGCAGTGACTGCGTAAGTCATCTTATCTTTGGCTAGAAAATGCGTAACCGTCGACAACTCTATAAACCAGATCCGCTCTCCGCTCCGTGAAGCAACTTTGTCCGGGTAGCTTGCTTTTCCCGACTGCAATGCTGCAGCGAGTCTCTCAACGACCTCTCGAACATCCTGCCTGGGTTCGGCACCTCGGAGCCGCTCGATCTTGCTAATCGCTCGATCCAGCTGTTCCGTTTCAATTGGCTTTAAGAGGTAGTCGATTGAGTTGACCTCGAATGCCCGCAGCGCGTATTGATCGAAAGCGGTAGTGAATACAACCAGCGGCTGTGACTCGAGTCGCGAGAGCAACTCGAATCCATTCAGTTCCGGCATCTGTATGTCCAGAAACAAGGCGTCAACGCGTTCCGCGGCAAGAAAGGCGAGAGCGGAATCGGCATCACTGGTGGCGCCGACTACCTGTACTTTTCCGGTTGCTTTGAGCAAGCGCGCGAGCCTCTTCAACGCCAGCGGCTCGTCGTCGACTAAATAGACACGCAGGGAGGGGTTTTGGGCGCTCATACCGGTGCTAGTGGCGCGATCTCGGAATATGGTAGCGATATGATAACCGAGGTTTTGCCATTTAAAGTCGACAAGTTGAGGGTCGCGCGATCATCAAATAAGACAGCAAGGCGAGCCTGAAGATTGTCGAGTCCGTGACCGGCTTTGATTGAATCAATGGTGAACCCCGATCCATCGTCCAGCACCTCGATCTGTACTAGCTCCCCAGCTAAACGAGCGGTGATTTGCACCTCTCCTCCCTCACGGCGTGCTGCTACAACATGCTTCAGGCTGTTCTCGACTAACGTTTGAACGGCAAGCGGTGGCACTGCAACAGTCTCGAGCTCCGGCGGGATTTCGATCGAGTACCGCAGCTTATCACCGAACCGCGCCTTCTCGATTTCGAGATAGTCTTTTACGATCTTCAGCTCGCGAATTAGCGGCACTGTGCTGGTCTGATTGGAGTCAAGGGAGAATCTCAAAAGCGCTGCCAGACGCTCCACCAGGCGCTCTGCAAGCTTCGGATCTTCCTGGATCAGGGAAGAAATTGAGTTGAGGGTGTTAAAGAGAAAATGAGGGTGAATACGCGACTCGAGCGATGATAGTCGAGCTTCTACCGCAAGCTTTCGAGAACGTTCCTCCTCGAGTTCCTTTAGCTGAAGTTGTCGAGTGGTGACTCTAAGACGATGCTTCAATCCCTCATACAGATACCTCGTTACTCCGATTATTAGCGAGATTGCGATTGCAACGACTAAGGTTGATCTGAAGTACGTCCAAAAACGCTCGCGTGGAAACATGTCGATTCTGGTCAGTATAAACACCGCCAGTGCTGATCCGATCGTCGACAAAACAAGCAGAGCCCCGATGTAATAAATCCAATTCAGCGGGAACGGTTGCCTGGCGACGCGCGGCGCAATTTGCGGCAAGATGAGTCCCATCAGAGTTCCGCAGCAATTAGCGTAGACGAGGGAGGTCGTTAAGATTCCAACAAGCCAGGAATTAGTTACTCCCTCCATAAGTAACCAATTTAGCAGGACAACGGCGAACGCTGAGGCAGTATTTACGCATAAGACGAGCAGAATGGTCCGCGCGAACGATCGGCGCTTTTCCTGCTGAACATCAATCTCCTTCATATCGGGCCGCGATAATATCACATCACTCTCGCGCTCGGCCGATGCGTCGAACCGTGCCCGCCAATATGAAGCACGCCACGCCGGAGAAGATCGCGATATTGAAAGGGAGTATTTGAAATGCCATCGACATCATGAAAAGAATGCCGGCGCTCGTAAGAAGCATCGCAGCGATTTTTGCTTGATAGTTTGTCAACGTAGATCTCCTGAGAAGTCAAATTGGGCATTTTGTTTTTTTTGCAATGAGGATTTAGCAGTATTTTGATAGCCTTTGCGAGAGACATGGAATTTTCCAACGTCGGTTTGATGTCTGTCGAATGCCGTCACTCCCACCGAAATGTCCTGGACGAGACCGTGGCAGCAACCACAGCGACTGCGATGAGCACGATCACCTCCCAAATGTAATTATCCCAGGCGCCGCCTGCCCATAATCCTCTGAGCAGCGTAACTACATGCGTCAACGGTAAAACCTGTGAAAAGCGTCGAACGCCCTCCGGAAGCGTCTCGCGAGGGATCGTCGCGCCGGACAGAAAAATCATCGGATAGAAGATCACCATTCCAGCCACCTGAGCAACTCGAGCAGACGGAGACAGACTGGCGAGCACAAAACCGATCGCAAAAATACTGGCTGCGCTCAAAGTAAATGCGGCGAACATGTTCGCCAGACTTCCCCCAAATCGCAGTCCATAAACCGATCGACCG
>Ga0126384_10000306_pt1 | contig 26164 bp, 26 predicted proteins | sample PanSoiMetPlot_36_FD_92543 | JGI IMG/M metagenome (GOLD analysis project Ga0126384, IMG submission 92543) | Tropical forest soil microbial communities from Panama - MetaG Plot_36 | ecosystem: Environmental > Terrestrial > Soil > Tropical forest > Bulk soil | place: Panama | collected 2016-02-17 | reverse complement strand
TTCAAACTCCAGGCGCGCGACAAATTCCAGGCTCAACTCGTTGAGTGCCGCGGCCAGCCTCGCGTAAAGCGGGATCATCAATGCCGCGTCCCTCGCAGCATATTCATATTGCGCCTCGCTGAGTTCGCCGGACCAATCGCTGGTCTGCAAAGACTTGTCTACAATCTCTCCGAGGTGGCGCTCACTCACGGCCGCAAGCCCGTGACCGCCCTCATTTCGTCCCGCACCTACAAGCTGGCTGGCAAGCAGCGTATCGAATACTCCATCCACCTCAAGGTCAAAATGGTGAAGGAACATTTTCAAGTCGAACTTCGCGTTGTGAAATATTTTGATCGGCCTCTCGCGTGAAAGCAGCTCTCGTAAGCCTCGGTGTTTCAATGCCGGTACTTTGTAAAGATCGATTACAAAGTTCTGTTCAGGAGTGGCAAGCTGAAGCAAGCGAATATTGCCGTCAAAAGGGTCGAGAGATGTAGTCTCGGTGTCGACACCGATAACTTCGCGGCTGGAGAGGGCTGCTATAGCCTGTTCCAGGGTGGTTTTTGTGGCTACAACTTTGAAGGGCGTCCTGCTCACATTATTCTGTCTCGCCCTGTGCTTTCTCGCGATCATCCGATCCAACTGCGATCCTTGCGTTTGATCCGATGGGTCGTCTGCTTGAGAAAGTCACAAGTGCTCGATATAGTTGTGATTCTCACATCAAGGTTGAGCACAATCAAGCAGTTCGCCCCTGGGCATCATGATGACACCAGCTCTAGGAGCTCCATCGAAGCCGGATACGAAAGCACGACGCGAGGAGTTCATGGGGCGGATAGCTGGGGCGATTGCAATATTCCCGGCGGCGCCTACTGCGATTAGAAATTCAGACGTCGAACACCCGTATCGCCAGGACACCGATTTCTATTACCTGAGCGGCTTCGAAGAACCAAACGCCGTTGCCGTCCTTACGCCTGATCATCCCGAACACAAATACGTCCTGTTTGTTCAACCAAAAGATCGGGAGCGCGAGGTCTGGACTGGATGGCGCGCAGGACCGGACAGTGCTCGTCAAGACTATGGGGCTGATGCCGCTTTCACTATCGATAAGCTTGATGAGGAACTTCCGAAGCTCGCTCAGAACGCTGACCGGATCTACTACCGCTTTGGCGGCGATCCAACATTTGATGAACGGCTGATTGGGCTGATCCGCCATTTTCAGCGGGTGCGGCAGCGAGAAGGCACGGGACCTTCCTCGGTTATTGATCCTGCCGACATTTTGCACGAGATGCGGCTGATCAAGAATCCAGGAGAACTCGAGATCCTTCGAAAAGCGGTCGACATTACTTGCGAAGGGCATCTCGCGGCGATGGGAGCAATCAAACCAGGTGCCTACGAATTTGAGATCGATGCAGTGGTCGGGTACACCTTTCGAAGAAACGGCAGTCCTCGAGCCGGATATGCCTCGATAGTTGGGGCAGGCGCGAACGCTACCGTACTTCATTACACCACGAACAACAAACGCATTGAAGAGGGCGACCTGGTGCTTATCGATGCGGGAGCGGAATTTGGATACTACACCGGCGATGTAACTCGCACTCTTCCAGCGAACGGGCGATTCAGCAAAGAACAAGCCGAACTGTACGAGTTGGTCCTCGAAGCTCAGCTTCAGGCAATCGCGTCCGTCCGTCCGGGTGAGACATTCGTTGAACCACACGAGCGGGCTGTGCGTGTGTTGACCGAAGGTTTAGTACGCGTCGGCCTGCTGAGCGGCGATGTGGGAAAACTAATCGAAGAAGGCGCTTTCAAAAAGTTTTACATGCATCGCACCAGTCACTGGCTCGGAATGGACGTTCACGACGCGGGACCATACAAAGTCGCCGATGAATGGCGGAGGCTGGCGCCAGGGATGGTGCTTACAGTAGAACCTGGCATTTACATCGCCGAAGACCTGAACGACGTCGATCCCCGGTATCGAGGAATCGGAATTCGCATCGAAGACGATGTGTTGGTGACCGAGACTGGGCAGGAGGTGCTATCGGAGCGTGTGCCAAAATCGATCGAGGACATCGAAAGGGTTATGGGCGCGTCGCAATCACACGCTGTAGCTTGAGTAAATGCTTATGGTGCCTTTGAAACGAATCAGCATCTGTCTCGCTGCGTTATTTGTCGCGATGGGTTCGTCTGCGCAGACTGGCCAATCGACAAAGGGATACGAGCTGTACAGCTGGAAAATCAAAGGTCACTGGTATTATTCGCTGCTTCCTGGAACCAACCGTTCGAAGACCTACGAAGAAATCACCTCACCGAGCGTAGTCAAAAAGGATGCGTCGGGATTGAAGGCCGGGCTCGAAAAGATACCCAAGGGTGAGGAAGTATTCTGGAGATCAGACGCTCCACCGGGGGTAATCAAGCCTGGTTCTGGACCGATTGCCGAAATGAAGCATCCTTCAAGAGCAAGAATCAAAAGCATTAAAGCAATGTGTGATCGGCTCGGCCTCAAGCTAAAACTTACTTAGCACGAGAATCAGCTCGCACTAATACCCAGAAGTCGAGGAAGTGTTAAAGGGTTCGTAGTGCCGCCTTCAGGCGGAAGTTTGTACCGTGAATTTCGCGAGAATTACGAAATTCCGCCTGAAGGCCGAACTACGAACTTCGTTTTTTACCCAATCTCGATCGGTTGGGATGTTAGAATTTTTTGACAGCAACAATTTCATATGGGTAATATTTGGCGTGGACAATGTCTGCCGAAGTTGCTCGTCGCATCATAGCGCAAAGCGAGCAACACGGGGGAACCAAAAGCTTCGTCGTTTTGCGAAGCATGGGGCGTATCGAGCGAAAGCAGCGCAGGCTGCATTCCTCGTAGGATACTTCCAGTCCGAGCCCGTCAGCTAACCTCGTAGGCTAAGGGAAGGGCATTACGCCGCGACGAGCATCAACGCACGAGCAAACTGCTTCGTGCGCCTCAGTCTTCACACCGCGCGGCTAATTCCCTTACAACAATCGAATAGATGATTTTGTCTTAAGGGCGAAGCCTACTTGCTACGAAGAGGTATAACCTTCGATGCGAATAAGAACATCGCACCTGACCGCAAAATGGGGGCTGATATCGATATTTGTCCTCGCGTTTGCGGTCTTTCATCAGGGATGCACAGGCGGCCAAGAGAGCGGGGCCGGGAATGTGACGCTGATCCTGGGCTCCTACACGACTCCACGGGAAGCTTATGGAAAGGCGCTCATCCCTGCATTCCAAGCCTATTGGAAACAAAAGACCGGTCAGGAAGTCGAGTTTCAGGAGTCATACCAGGCGAGTGGCGCGCAGTCACGAGCAATAATCGGTGGGTTTGAGGCTGACATCGCGGCGCTCTCGCTCGAAGGGGATATCGACAAGATCTCCGAGGCCGGTTTGATTACGCACGATTGGAAATCGGCTCCCAATCGAGGGATGGTAAGCACGTCGATCGTCGTGATCGCGGTCCGTTCTGGAAACCCCAGGAATATCAAAGACTGGTCGGACATTGCTCAGCCCGGATTGGACGTTTTGACTCCAGATCCGAAAACATCGGGAGGTGCGCAATGGAATATCAACGCTGTATACGGTGCGGCACTTAGAGGTTTCGCTGGGGTTCCTAAAGACGATAAAGCCGCGGCTCAGGAGTTTCTCAAGAGTGTCCTTCGCAATGTTTCTAAAATGGATAGAGGCGCGCGTGAATCGATAACTACCTTCGAGAAGGGAGTTGGAGATGTCGCGATCACTTACGAGAACGAAGTCCTGGTAGCTCGCCAAGCAGGTCAGCAATATGACTACGTCGTGCCGCGCTCGACGATACTAATTGAGAACCCTGTGGCGCTCATTGACAAGAATGTTGATAAACACGGCGTTCGCGAAGCGGCCGAGGAATTCATGAAGTTCTTGTTTACTGCGGAGGCGCAACAGGGCTACGCAAAATATGGTCTAAGACCGGTTGTTCCAACAGATGTATCAGCCGAAGCGTTGGCGCAATTTCCGAAGGTGGAAGATCTCTGGCAGGTCGACTACCTCGGGGGATGGAAGAAAGTTTCGAGCGAAATATATGGTCCGCAAGGTGTCTTTTCGAAGATCAGCGAGGAGCTTCAAAAGTCGAGATGAGCAGCGTACCAGCAAATCTTAAAGGTTCACCAGCAGTCGCCTCGCGTCGAGTTATGTTGCCGTGGGGAAGATGGGGTCTGCGTTTGACCGCTTTTCTATATCTTGGCTTTATGGTCGCCCTGCCGCTGGCGACGATTATCAGGAATGGTTTTGCCGATGGATTCACCGCTTTCTGGGCAGACATAACGAATCCCACCGCCTTCTCGGCGCTGAAACTGACACTGATGACGTCGGTACTAATCACGGTTATTAATGCGGTAATGGGAACTCTGACGGCATATGTCCTTGTGCGTTTCCACTTCCCCGCTAAAGGTCTTTTTAATGCGCTTATCGACATGCCCTTTGCCATCCCAACACTGGTAACTGGAGTCATGCTGGTGGCTCTCTATGGGCCGCAGCGCGCGGTAGGTGGATGGCTTAATGCACATGACATCAAGGTTATTTTCGCAACCCCCGGAATAGTCCTTGCGCTGCTGGTCATAACGTATCCTTTCGTTATTCGCGCCGTTCAGCCTGTGCTGATGGAAATAGAAAAAGGGCAAGAAGAGGCAGCCTACACCATCGGGGCATCGAAGTGGACCACCTTCAGAAAAGTAGTTTTACCTACAATTACACCGGCTTTGCTCACCGGCGGCCTTTTGTGTTTCGCGCGGGCATTAGGGGAATTCGGGTCGGTTGTGGTGGTAGCCGGGAACATACCGGGAGTTACGCTAACCGCACCGGTCTACGTTTTCGGGCAGATTGAATCGCAAAACCAGCGCGGGGCGAGCGCGATGTCCATTTTGTTGTTGGCTCTTTCGTTCACACTGATTCTAACTGTGGAATGGATGCAGAACCGTAATGGTAAGAGCAATGTTTCAAGTTGAGAGTGCGCAACGTGACAACCAAACAGGGAAGACTGGACACTCATCCTCGATGACCGGCCTTGCGGAGTCGAAGAACGGCACGGGCCGTGAGGCGACGAGCAACGTACGCGAACCGTCAGGATATCGGGGGAAGTTGTTTGAATGGCTCCTGATTGCCATAGCTGTCGCGTATGCAGCGGGTCTCTTGTTAGCTCCGCTTGTAGCAATAATCGTGGGGGCTTTTGGCGAAGGCCTTAGGGCGGCCGTGAAGGAGATTAGTTCGACCGACGCGATCAGTTCGCTAAAACTGACACTGGTCATGGCGGTCGGCGCAACGGCAGTGAATACCGTCTTCGGTGTTTGCATCGCATGGGTCCTGGTGCGCGATAATTTTTGGGGAAGGCGAATTTTGAATGGTCTCGTCGATATGCCATTCGCAGTGTCGCCGGTCATAGCAGGGTTTATGTTGATTCTGCTGTTTGGCAGGGGAGGATGGTTGACACCGATTACTGATGCTCTTGGAGTAAAAGTCGTGTTCGCGTTACCCGGCATTCTGTTGGCAACAATATTTATTTCCCTTCCCTTTGTAATTCGAGAAGTTGCGCCGGTATTGGCCCAGGTAAGCGCAGATCAAGAGGATGCCGCGAGGACAATTGGCGCAAACCGATTACTCACTTTTTGGCATGTGACGCTTCCGGCGATACGGTGGGGCCTTCTTTATGGTGTTTCACTTACATTTGCACGAGCAGTAGGCGAGATCGGTGCAGTTCTTGTTGTGAGCGGCGGTGTGAGCCGTCTCACAGAGACGTCCACCCTTTATATTTTTCGTTCGCTTGATGATCGCAACTATGTAGGTGCGAATGCAATGGCGGTTTTTCTTGCGGCCCTTTCCTTTGGCATTCTGATGGTGATCGAATATTTCAAGAGGCGAACGGAACAAACGCAAACCACATAATCTACTCCCTGAAACAACTCTCTTGCGAAGGAGACTCCATGAGTTTCGAAAGGAAAACATATCTCTACCATGTGACGCTTTCGTTCTTCTTTCTCTTTGAACTATTGATTCAAGCGAATGCGCAAGAACTCAAACAAGAGCCAGCGACGCCATCTCAATCGCAAAAGGATTCAAAGCGAGAGGTTGTAGCAGAAGACGTGGAGCAGCTGAAATCACAAGTGAAACAGCTGCAATCTCTGGTTGAACAACAGCGGCGCACTCTCGAAGAGATTCAACGGCGGCTAGAGCAGAGCGATGAAACTGCACGAAAACCGGCTACGGCGTCCTTGGCCAGGACCGGCGAAGCAAGCGCAGCATCACCGGATCTTCAAGCCGCAGGTCGCCTTGTACATCAGACAAAAGGCGCAGCCGATCAGCCGGCGACTCAAACATCAGGAAACTCACCTTCGACAGGTCAGCCGGCATCCCAGGAGAAACCACTACCTATTGTGGGTTGGGGTAGGGATCACGCATTTATTCGCAGTCCGGATGGCGCCTTCGAGACCCAAATCGGAGGTTACGGCCAACTTGATTTCCGTGGTTATCAATCAGGCAATCATCTTCCAAATAGTTTCTTCGAAGGGCCAGAATCGCTCTAGAAGGCAAGCTTGAGCGATACTTCGACTTCAGAATCGAAGGCGATTTCGCTGATGCTATCACACCCTTGCGCAACCTCTACGTTAACATTCATCGCATTGACGAATTTCAGGTGCGCTTCGGACAGTTCCGCGTTCCATACAGCCAGGAAGAAATGCGCAGTGACAACAATCAGGACTTCGTCGAGCGTTCAATGGTCAACAACCTGGTCCCAAGCCGAAGTCCCGGTGTCGGGGCGTTAGGCAGCGTGAATAAGGGCGTGTTTGAATATCAAGTCGGCGCCTGGAACGGCAAGGGACTACTCGCCGCAAATTCGACCGGCACACCAGAAACTGCCCTCCGTTTGCGTTTCAATCCGTGGAAACACAGCGAGAACTTTTGGGCGAAGGGGTTTCTTTTTGGTGGCGCCTTTACTCAGGGTCGAAGCGGACCAGGCACGCTAAGTGTGCGAGGACTAACCGAAAGCCGCAGCTCTATTTTCTTCGTACCCGATACAACCAGTGGAAAATATATTCGTGCGAACGGCGAATTCACCTGGATGTTGGGACCGGCTGCGATTCGCGCGGAATATGATCAAACCAACCAAAACCGCGACAATCTCGGTCCGAATGGCACAAACCTTCCGGGCGTGGTTGCGAAGGGCTATATGGCTCAAATGACCTATTTGTTGACTCGGGAACAAAAGCCGGAAACAACGACGGTGACGCCGAAGAGCAACCTCTTCGCCGATTCAAATGGAAAGCAAGGGCTCGGCGCCTGGGAACTTAAAATTCGCTACGCAAATATGCAGATTGCGGATGCAAGCACAAAATCGAATCGGGCGGGGACACTGTATTTCGGAACGAACTGGTATATGAACCGGTACGTGCGGTATCTGCTTGATTTGGGCTTCGAGCGATTTAAAGATCCAGTGCGGTCGCCGCAACCTGGTGACAAGAATTTCTTTGTGATACTAAGCCGCGTTCAGGTTGCGTTCTAGTTTGTGCTCTTCGCGTCTTTGCAATTTGGCGTCTTTGCTTTAAAGCCTTGAGTGTATGTTAAGGTTTTCAGCAAGAGAACAAGAAAGATGCAGAGGTCTCTTGTACGCTATCAGCGACGACGAAGATCGTGCCAGAATGAGAATTGACTCTGATATCAACCGCGAATGTCTATAATCCTCGAACAAGTCACCAAACGTTTTGGCCGAAACTGGGTCGTTGACAACGTCTCTTTGGAAGTCGCGGACAAAGAGCTCTTCGTGTTGTTGGGTTCGAGTGGCAGTGGCAAAAGCACAATCTTACGAATGATCGCCGGGCTTACCGAACCCACTAGCGGCCGAATTCTCCTGCACGGCCGCGACGTCACTGATCTCCCTCCTCAGCAGCGGGGCACTGGATTTGTTTTCCAGAACTATTCAATCTTTCGCCATATGACCGTCGCGGAAAACATCGAGTTTGGGCTTCGGATCAGAAAGGTGCCCAGGGAAGAACGAGTTCGCCGGCGCGAGCAACTGCTCGAACTCGCTGGCCTCACCGGACTCGGCGGTCGATACGCGCATCAGCTATCTGGTGGCCAACAACAGCGAGTTGCGCTGGCACGAGCGCTGGTTTACGAGCCCAACGTGCTTCTACTCGATGAACCTTTTGGCGCCCTTGACGTAAAGATTCGCGCGCAGCTAAGACGCGTGCTCAAAGAAATTCAGCACAGGCTTGCAGTAACCACTATTCTGGTCACTCACGATCAGGAAGAAGCGTTCGAGTTGTCGGATCGAATTGGTGTCCTGGAGCGCGGGCGGCTGTTAGAAGTAGGAGCCGGCGAAAATCTATACGCGCGCCCTCGCTCCTTATTCGCCGCAACATTCCTTGGTTCCGGAACCGTCCTGGTAGGGCGGGCGGAAAATGGATCCGCGAAGTTCGGATCACTCACTTTACCGATTCCACCGGAGAGTCCGCACGACGAAGGCGCCCGCGTCCAGTTACTCTTTCGTCCGGAGCAGGTCGTGCTAGGCGTCAATTCTCCTCCATCTGATGTTCCACTAATTGGAAAGGGGGGTGTAATCGAGGAGAATTTTGCAGGACCGCTGAGGCGCGTGCGCGTACGATTGACGAGGCCGTCAGGCACTCGACAGCTTGCGCCTGCGCTCCCGTTCGGCGAGGAAAGTCTGCTCGTAGATGCTACGCTTCCATCGGAGGTCACTCTGGACGGAAAGGAATTATGGCTCGGTTTGAAGTCGTGGACGATACTTGATCAACCCGACCCACATTTGCTTGCCTGTGATCCTGGTGAAGGGCCTACCACGCCGCTTGCTATGACACGACTGCTGGCCGAGCGTATGCAGGCTTCGACAACCGTACTGGCGGTGGCCGAGAATCCCGATGCAGGAGAAGCCTTACGAACAAGAATCACCGAGAGAGTACAATCAGAATCAATGCCCGATGCGGCAGTGAAAGTTCGCTTCGGACAGGCGGCCGAACAGATTGCGGCCGAGCAGGCGTCATCGCTTTATGAGATGCTTGTAATGAACGCCCGGTCTCGCTCCCGCTCATCAAGGATTCCCGTTCTTGAGGCTCGGGCGATGGCGCGACAGGTAGGTGACACATTGATGACAGTCTTAGAGTACTCGGATGTGCCGGTACTTATTGCAAAGGGAGAACGGACCGGTCTCGATAGAATTTTGATTTGCACCGCGGCGGGCGAACCCGGCAAAAGCGATGTGCGCGTCGGCGGCCGCCTGGCGCGGCGCGTCGGTGCAGCAGTGTCGCTGTTGTACGTGGCAAGGGAGCAAGAGAAGGTTAGCTCGTTCACACAGAGACACCTTGATCGGGCTGCGGCAACTCTCAAAGCAACCGACGTTGAAAGTGAAGTGCGAATAAGAACCGCGATCACCCCTCTTGCGGGAATAATGGCCGAAGCTATGGAGGGCGACTATGACTTGATCGTCATTGGAGCACACGGACCAGGCTCGCGGCTTCGCTTCAGGCCAAACGACGTAATGCTTCAGGTGCTGTCCGCTTCACAACGTCACGTCCTCGTTGTTCCTTCTGATAAGGTCTGACCCCGCTCGGGAACCAAGACAATATGACTGCAACATCTGAAAAGCAGCGAGCAAAAAAGATCATCGCGCAGCTTAGAAAGGCGTATCCTGATGCGAAGTGCAGCTTGAACCATTCCAACCCTCTCGAGCTGCTTATCGCAACGATACTTTCCGCACAATGCACCGACGAACGGGTCAACATCGTTACGGCTGATCTGTTTAGAAAATATCGCTCGTGCGCCGATTACGTGAAGGCTCCAACCAGCGAACTACAAAATGACATTCGTACCACCGGCTTCTTTCGGAACAAGACAAAGTCAATCCAGGGCGCGTGCAAGATGCTTAATGAGCAGTTTCACGATCAGGTGCCACAGAATATCGATGAGTTGCTGAAGCTGCCGGGGGTGGCGCGCAAAACCGCAAATGTCGTTCTTGGAAATGCGTTTGGTATCGCTAGCGGAGTTGTAGTTGATACTCACGTCTCAAGGATTTCCAGGCGGTTAGGCCTCACCAAGAACACTCAGCCGGAAAAGATTGAGCGGGACCTTGTTGAAATTGTGCCGAAGAGTGATTGGATAGATTTTTCGCACCTGTTGATCTATCACGGGCGAAAGATATGCAAGGCCCGCAAGCCGATCTGCGAGAGTTGTGTGGTTGAAAAGTATTGTCCTTCTTCGCGGCTCAAGACAGGAGAAGAACCGACCTAAAAAATGTGGCGTGCTTTCGGTATCGTATAATGTCCAGTCTGCGGCGAACAGTACGGACTCGAATTATGGTGCTCCTATTCGCCGCAGACTGGACAGTCTACGGTACCCTTAGTTCTTCGTCTTCGAGCCAATCGCGGGTCATATCACACCACAATGCAAGACCACACCATTCATTAAACCGAGAGTAGTACCGAGCAATCTTCTTGTCTGAGGCTGTGCGTGCTCCCTTGTGCAGGCGCGAGAATTTTCCCCGCACCCACGAATCAAGCGCGAGTCCGTCATATCGACCGACCAGCTTCAACATATTCTCTGCCGCGTAGTCGCCGACGCCTTTTATTGTTTTTATCTCGCGTTTTAGCTCTGCGGTGGGCAGCTCGCTTGTCAGCCAGCTCTCGATATCGATTTCAGCGCCGGCGACACGCTCGGCAAGTTCTTTCAAGTATGGAGCGCGATAACCAGCACGTACCTCATCGCGATAGAACTTTTCCGGCATCGAGGCCATTACCTCGGCAGTAGGAAACGACCGACGTTTGTTGCCGGCGTCGCGCCCAAGCGCATCAACCAGAGAATTGATCATTTTGTCGGTCAATGCCCACGAACAGTTGGTGGTGCATATCATCTTCACTGTGTCCTCGAACACAGTAGGACAGCGCAGTAACCTCCCAGCCCCTACGGCAGCTATCCACGAGAAGTCGGAATCGCTTCCCACCAGCTCGTAAAAGTGAGACATATCGTCATCGAGCCGCAGCATATGACGCACATCGCGAGCAATTTTTTCCAGGCTGCGTTGTCCAACGTTTCGATGAATGCACAACCTGATTCCACGCCGGTCTTCAGAAATATTGACGGCGACTGGCCTGGCACTACCAAGATCAACGACTCTCGTGAGCGTCCAGTTTTCCTGATTCAGTTCGAAGGGAGGGAGATCGTACCATCCGTGGCTGATGGCAGTTCGTTTAAAGCTAAACGTCCGCGGGGTCTGTATTGTAATTTCCATCACTCACATCAGAGTTCGCTATCAAGATCGATGAATTCGTCGGCCGGGTCTATTTCGAAGTACCGGTCAAACACCTCTACCGTCCTGGGCAAATCAATGTCAGCGGAAAAGAAGAGATACTCCAGAAACCGTTCTTTAGCTTGTCTCTCGTCGTCAATGACGTCCTGTCCGAAGCCCCCTTGTGTTATTGCTATGATCATTCGCGTGGCAGTTTCATTATCGTCAAGCGTATCTTCCGGATTTATTTCGCGCAGAAGTTCCAGGTAGTCCTGTTTGAAAGTGACAACATAATAGGACTTTTCCATAGGATTTTGGGGGTTGGGTGATTGGGGGTTGGGGATTGGTGGTTAGGAATTGGGTTTGGCCGATCGAGCTAATCCCAACCCCTAACCCCCAATCGCTAACACACAATCCCTAACCCCCACGCTGATACTTCGCGCGAATCACCGTTTTAATGTTTCCGCGAATGTTAAAATCGCCTTCGATCTCAACTGACTCGGGATCGCAAGCCGCAACAAAATCCGCGAGTATTCGATTCACCACGTGTTCATGAAAAATCTTCACCGATCTGAAGGCATTGATATACAGCTTCAGCGACTTCAACTCCACACAGCGCTCATTAGGGACATAATCTATCCTGATCGTTGCAAAATCGGGAAAATCCGAGAACGGGCAGATCGCAGTGAATTCGGGACAGCTGAACGAAATATTTATTTCTCTTCCCTGGTATTTATATTCGAAGGTGTCCAATGCAGGAAGATTCATCGCCTCGGGAGGCGTTTCTTCGATGATTACTCCAGTTTGCTCCAACACTTCTGTTGCCATTCCTGGCTCCTTTCTCCCCTTGTGACTCAAGAGGTTTTAGACTGGCCTTTTTCGGCCAGGTTTCAGGAACACTTCACTCTGGTGGCAGACCAAACAAGGATTCAGTGTAGCAGTGTTGATTAATTCAGCTCAATTGTGGGGCTAGTATTCAGGATTTCGATAAAGGGCCCGGGTGCGACGGCGGAAAAGAAAACAAAGCACGAGCCCGGCAGCAAACCCACCGATGTGCGCCATGTAGGCTACACCGCCTTGCCCCTCGTGCCTCACCGAAGAGGTGTACTGACTGAAGATTTGAATCACAATCCAAAATCCAAGGACCACGACAGCCGGCAGTTCAACCGTGGTGAATATAATTCCCAACGGTAGCAGTGTACGCACCCGATTTCGCGGGAATAGAATCAAATAAGCTCCGAGAACTCCGGCAATTGCTCCCGAAGCTCCCAGCGATGGAACCACAGAATTCGGACTGACATAAATCTGTGAAAACGACGCCACAAGCCCACAAATCAGATAGAAAACCGCGAACCTCGAATGGCCAAAATTGTCCTCAATGTTGTCTCCGAAAATCCACAGATAAAGCATGTTGCCGAGGATGTGCATCAAGCTCCCGTGCATAAACATCGAGGTAAGCAGTGTCAACCATATCGGAGAGGGTCCAGGAAATTGAGGAACCGGCGGGCCGGAGGGCCCGCGCACCGGCGTGGTCAGATCGACACCATGGGTGATCTCATACGGGACGACAGAATAAGCATATGTGAACTCGGCTCCCGCTTCGGTCGACGTGAATTGTTGAAAGACTACAAAGACAAAAATATTGATCGCGATTATTAGATAGACAACGAAAGGCGTTGTGTTTCTGCCTTGATTGTCATCGCCGATTGGTATAAGCATTTAATACCTCAGCGAGCACCAAAGACCATTGCCAGGTGTTCGTTCTGTATTCACCGGTCACATAGTGAGTGTATGCTACCTGCCGCTCCATCTCAATTTGCTTCGTAGGATTTCAAAGTAGTCCCGGCCCCTCGCGCTAACGGTATTGAATGTTTTCGCGCTCTTTCGTATCTCCACTCGATCGCCAGCCATCAACGGCAATCCGATTTGACCGTCGGCGGTAAGCATAACTTCCTGCTCTCGCGTATTCATTTGTAGCCGGATCTCAACATCGAAGGGAAGGACCAGGGGTCGGTTGGTTAGGGTGTGCGGACAAATCGGACAGATCGCAATTGCCTCGGCCCCAGGCGCTATGATCGGACCTCCGGCAGCGAGATTGTAAGCGGTCGAACCCGTTGGTGTGGCGACGATCAACCCGTCGGCGCGATATCCAGTGACGTAGTCTGAGCCCACCCAACAATCGATGTCTATGATCCGGGCGAGCGCTGATTTATTCACCACTACGTCATTCAGAGCCGTGCCGGCGCCTACCTGGTCGCCATCTCGAAGTACACGCCAGTCCAGCATGGTGCGCTGAATCGTTTGATATTCTCCTCTCACCACACACTCGAGCGCTGGTATCGCTTCTTCAAGTGCAAACTCAGTCAGGTAACCGAGGGTACCCAGGTTGATTCCCAGGACGGCGGTTCCGCGTCCGGCGACTAGTCTTGCGGTGGAGATCATAGTGCCGTCGCCACCAAGGGCAACCAGCAAATCACAGTTGTCGGCAATCTCTCTTGCCGAGGCGGAGAAAGTTCCAGGAGGCAGGTCTTTGACACGATCGTTAACGAAGAGATTTATCTCGTGATCAGCAGCCCATTGAGCTATTTGCGCAGCAAGTTCGGCCGCACGAGGTTCGCCTGGTTTTGTGATGATCCCGATTCGTACCGGTGGTTCCATAGGGCTAAGAGCAGCAAAGGGCTAAGGGCTAAAAGCAGCGGGCCAAGAACAGCCGGCTGAGGGCGAAACGCAAAGAGCAAAGACCCGAAATTGCTAAGGGCAGACCTACCCTTAGCTCTTTGCGTTTAGCTTTTAGTGCTTTGCCCTTCTTCAACCGGGACCCATAACAAAATGGTGCGAATAACCTGTATATTATCCGGTTGCACTCCGATTTCAAACGTGTCGTGCTCATTTGCGAGAGCGAAATACTCATCATAAAGCGCACGAAGAGCTTCGCTTGCTTCTTGCTCGATCCGCTCGAGATCTTCACGTAATTCGGATTCTTCCGGCTCATCATTACTTTTGGGCTTAGCTTCCCCAGATCCAAATACAGCTCCAGCGAGGGTCGAAAACATTCCAGCCAGTCTGTTCTCGCTTTCGAAAAAACGCAATTTGTTGGCTATGAAGCTTTCCAGATTCACACTTTCGGTGAGCAATCCCTTTGCTACCTGAGCCTCACGAACTTGTTCCAGCTGAAGCTCGAACCTATTGCGAAGCTTTTTCAATTCCGGTTCGATGCGGCCCAGCGCCGCATCGGCAACGCGGGTAAGAAAGTCTTCCAACTGATCGCCCGGCGCCGAAAAGAACCCAAAGACCGGGTTGAAGTAGATGCTCAATCGCTCGGTCCTTACGAGCTTCTCTATCAGCTCTCCAGCGTATTGGTCGAAGTCTTGTTTTGTTGCGCGGTACGCACCCGGCCGATAACCAATCCCTGGTTGACCTTGTGGGCTGAGTTGAGTATTAAGCGCAAGCAATCCACCCCGCGAGTCCCAATCAAGCGCAAGATCACCCTCGGGAAGCCAGGCCGACGTGCTTCGCTCTTCAGAATGGTTGAGTCCGGCCCGTAGACTGCGAAAGTTCACCGTATAATCGATCAGCACCGCGGGACGATAGACCATATTACCGGTCGAACCCGGGTCTTTTATCCACGCTTCGGCCATACCAGGGATTTTGAGTTTTTCTAGAGCTTGTCCAGCCACAGGGTTTTGAAAAGAATCAGCATAGACCTCAATCCAAGTGTTCGACTGAAATCTATGCTAAGAGCGAAGTAATATTCAAAGACTCGAGCCGTTCAAGCCGGGAGTCTATGACTTTAGTCGAGCGTTGCCGCTCCGGCTGACTGAGAGGTCTCAACGCGGTAATAGAGAATGCGGCCACAGTTCTCGCAAACAATCAGCTGGTCTCCCTTGCGAACGTCGCTGAAGATCTTTGGGCGAACTCGAACGCGGCAGGCCACGCATATGCCGTTGCTTCCGACCTCCGCCAGCGCAAGTCCTCGTCCCAGACGAGACATCCGTTCGTAGGTCGTGAAAAGATGCTTTGGCATCTGCTCGGCGAGCCTTTTTCGCCGCTCACGGAATTTCGACAGGAGTTCACTCGCCTCCTCGTGTTCCTGATCGAGTCTCGCAAGGCTCGAATCAACTTCAGCGCGCATCCGTTCCACGTCAGGCGCGCGTGCCGATAACTCGGTATCCAGAGCTTCGATCTCCTCCATCCGTTTCAGGATATCTGTCTCAAGCGCGCTTATGTGTTTCCGGGCAGCATCAATCTCGCGTAAGACCGCAGTATATTCCTTCTCGTTTTGTACGCGAGTCTTGTCTCGTTCAAACTTCTCGTGGTTCTGTTGGGTGGTGGCGAGTTCAGCTTCTAGTTGTTTGCGATCTTCGAGGGTGCGTTCGTGCTTGCTCTTCAGTTCCAGGAACTCGGCGGCGTGCTGTTTAAATTCGTTTTCCGTCCTATCGCGTTCTTCCGGTATGCCCGAAAGCCGCTCAGTCATTCGCTGTATCTCAATGTCGAGTTCCTGGAGCTCAATGAGCTGACTCAATTCAGGGCTCACAGAGGTCCTCCATTTTTCAACGCAGAGTCTACTACATTCAGTCGATTATTCTCAAGGTAACTTGATTTAGATTAGGTTTTTGACGTGACTAGCTGTCCGTTACTGCGCCTTGGCGTCACTCCGAGGTTTTCGTTGCTGTGCTACATACGGCTGAGTTAAAATGACGGCGCGACGACATTTCGACATAGTGCGTATAGACGCAAGGCAAAATGCTGGAGGCCCTGACTATGAGAGTCATTATTATCGTCTTTGTTCTGATCGCTCTGGCGATACCCGTACTACCTATGTCAGCGTTTCAAGCAACCGACGCCTATGCTTCCGATAACGAAAAGCCCTTGCCTGCAATCAAGCTTCAGGACTTCGACGGCAAATCAATTTCCTCGGATCAGTTCAAAGGAAGTATTCTAGTGCTTGACTTCTGGGCTACCTGGTGCGGACCGTGTATCGCCGAGATTCCGTCGCTCAACCGGCTTCAGGAGAAGTATGCTTCCAAAGGAGTGAAGGTTGTCGGCGTAGCTCTAGCCTCAGGCGAGGCTGATGAGGTCAAGCCGTTCGTCGGTAAGAACAAGATGAAATACACGGTGTTGATGGGAGATGACGATCAGGTTTATGACTTGAATGTGGTCGCTTTCCCGACGACCTATCTTGTTACGCGAGATATGAAAGTTTATCGTAAGTATCTCGGAGCCGGACCCAGAAAAGCAGCAGAAATAGAGGCGGACATTCAGAAGTTGTTGTCACGCGCTGAATAAGCTGCAGACCACGCACTGCGTCTTTTAATCCACCAGAAAATACAATCCAAAAATCGACAAGCTCGATCGTGCATTCAGGCCTTGCTTCGGGCAGCTATCGCTTTTGCAGCGTGGGTCGTCTCCTGAACGCGGGTCCGCCGGTTTCTGGCGCCGGCCATATGATGATTCTGATAGTACTTCTCCACTCGCTTTGAAAGAGTATTGCGATGGATGCGAAGTTCGTCAGCTGCTTTTGAAAGATTGCCTTTTGTGCGTTTGAGTACTGAGAGTATGAAATATTTTTCGAACTCCGCAACAGCATCCTCAAACAGAATCCCCCGCTCGACCATCTCGGTCACCAGCGCCTCCAACCTGCTCTTCATCTCAGTTCTCCTGTGCGTTTCGCTATTCAACTCCGCTGCGCCAGAGCTGTTTTACCGTTTGATAGCCAACAAAAAACCTCTCTCTCAATTCTCGTGACGTCAGATAAGCGATAACCCGCGTACCATCCAGCAAAGCGGGCCCGAATGTTGCCTGCTGAACGGCCTCTGGCTTAGCAGGGAAGGCCGTTAATGCAAGGTAAATAATCGAGCAGATCAGCCAGCCTCTCAACAATCCAAAGGCCGCACCTAACAGATGATCGACCCAGCCGAGGCGTGCTCGTTTGAGCCCAACGCGCAACCATCGTGAAACGAGGCTACCCGCTATCAGCACAAGCACGAACAACGTCACGAAGCCAAGCAGGTCCGAAAGCCACGCAACCACAAAAATGCGCAGCAAGCTTGCGGCGTACGGGTACAGCTGCGCAGCCGCGACCAGCCCCGCGATGGTGAACGCTACCGAAAATGTTACTCGGATGATCCCTTTTATTGCGCCTGAGGCAACCGATGCAATTACGACTAGCAGGACGAAGTAGTCGAGAACTGTCATAGGATCCAGGATGCAGGAAACAGGGTTCACGATTCAGGAGCTGCACGCCCGAATCCTGATTCCTGACTCCTGATACCCGAATCCTTGATTGTCCCGCCCGTCAACAGCCGGTATGCCTCAAGGTACTTTTCACTCGTTCGCTCTACCACACTCTCCGGTAATTCAGGCCCCGGAGGCTGCTTATCCCACGTGATTGTTTCGAGATAGTCACGCAGGTACTGTTTGTCAAATGACTGTTGCCCTCTGCCCGGTTCGTATGACGCCTTGGGCCAAAACCTGGAAGAGTCCGGAGTCAACGCTTCATCCACCAGAATAACCTTTCCATTGTCAACGCCGAATTCGAACTTCGTGTCGGCGATGATTATCCCTCGTGAATCCGCGAACTCGGAAGCTCTCGTGTAAAGCGTCAGAGTAAGATCCTTCAGCTGGCGAGTGGCATCCTCTCCTATGCGGTGGGCCATCTCCCGCTCGCTGATGTTTATGTCATGACCCGTCTCCGCCTTCGTAGCCGGAGTAAAAATCGGCTCCGAAAGCTTGTCAGACTCTCTCAAACCCGCTGGTAACTTAAACCCGCACACCTCACCGGTCTGCTGATACTCTTTCCAACCCGAACCCACTAGATAACCTCGGGCGACACACTCGATCGGAAAGACATCCGCCCGCACTACGAGCATTGAACGCCCTTCCAATTGATCGCGATACGAGGACAAAGGTTCCGGAAAGGTGCTGACGTCTGTGGAAATAAGGTGATTGGGTACGATGTCCTTCAGGAAGTCAAACCAGAAAACTGATAGCGCGGTGAGCACCGCTCCCTTGTATGGAATCGGGTTCGGCAAGACGACATCGAAAGCCGATATGCGATCGGTAACTACTATCAACAGCTTGTCATCGATCGCATAAACATCTCTAACTTTTCCACGTCTGAATAACTCGACACCTGCTATATCAGTTTTAGTGACTGCGTTAATGAGCGTGCCTCTTCTATTGGGTTAAGTTTCAACTAGCGTGGAACCTGATACTGACGACCAAGGGTTTGTGATGGCACTCCGCATTATCAGCATGCGCTTTATCGATGTCAAGCTTTAACAGCACGAAGCAACAACTTTGTTGAAATTTTTTTTGCGCAACAGTTTTTTCGTGCTACATGAGTTCAATTTTTCCGCCGGAGTGCATGAATGAATCAGTCACTCCACCAAAAAGTCTCGAAAGACAACGCGACACTACAACAATCTTCGTGCCAGTTTGTGCAGGCAGTCTTCGCGTAGATCCTCCTTATACACGCATGTCGTCTCCTGGTCTTAATTGCTCCTGCTCCAAGCTTCCCTGTATACTTTTTCTTTGTGTGTTTATCGTGTCTGATGCGCCCTGTAGCACCCACGTAGTAACGACTTCAGTCGTTTGTTGAAAAGTCTTAGAACGACTAAAGTCGTTACTGTGTGGAAGGACATCTCGTGCGCCGGCGCGAGCCAAATCTCAGAGGTCGAGATGGATTTCAAACTCGTTTGCGATTACGTACCGCAAGGTGATCAGCCCCAGGCAATTGAACAATTAGTCCGTGGTCTGGACGAGGGAGTCCAACATCAGGTCCTGCTGGGCGTTACCGGAAGCGGCAAAACGTTCACCATGGCGGCGGTGATTGAGCAAATCAACCGGCCCGTGCTGGTGATGGCACACAATAAGACTCTCGCCGCCCAGCTATATCAGGAATTCAAGTCCTTCTTTCCGCACAATGCGATCGAATATTTCGTCAGCTACTATGACTATTATCAACCGGAAGCCTATATTCCATCGACAGATACTTATATTGAGAAAGAATCAACCATAAACGATGACATAGATCGCCTCAGGCTGTCCGCAACCCGCACTCTGTTCGAACGACGCGACTGTATCATCGTCGCAAGCGTATCTTGCATTTACGGCCTCGGGGATCCCGATGCTTACTACGGCATGGTCACGTTCGTCGAGCGTGGACAACAGTTGTCTCGTACGGCCCTCCTGAAGAAACTCGTCGAAATACAGTATCAACGTAACGACACCTCGTTTGAGCGAGGAATGTTTCGTGCCCGTGGGGATGTGGTTGAGATCTATCCTGTTTATCAGGAAAACGCATTTCGCATTGAGTTCTGGGGCGACGAGGTCGAATCAATCTCTACCATCGATCCGTTGCTGGGTGAGGTCATAGATACTCATGAGCGACTGCCAATCTACCCTAAGTCTCACTTCGTGATGCCTCAGGACCGGCTCCGGCGCGCGATTAGAACAATTAAGGAAGAACTCGATTGGTGGGAGCCCAAACTCATAGAACAGGGCAAACTTCTCGAAGCGCAAAGGCTTCATCAACGCACCCTCTACGACATCGAAATGTTGAAGGAGCTCGGTTACTGTCACGGAATCGAAAACTACTCGCGACATTTGACGGGCCGGCTTCCGGGTGAACCCCCTCCCACGCTGCTCGACTATCTTCCACGCGATGTGCTTGTAATGGTGGATGAAAGTCACCAAACAATCCCACAAGTGCGTGGTATGTATCACGGAGATCAGTCGCGCAAGAAGACTCTGGTCGAATACGGATTCCGGTTGCCTTCAGCCATGGACAATCGCCCGCTGAACTTCGAGGAATGGGAACATCGGATGGGACAATTGATCTTCGTGTCCGCAACGCCCGGCCCGTACGAGCTCTCAAAAACGTCAGGCGAGTTTGTTGAGCAGGTGATCCGGCCGACAGGATTAATCGATCCAGTTGTAGATGTACGTCCGGTAAAGGGTCAAATAGATGATTTGCTGAATGAAGTTCGAATGCGAGCCGCCCGAGATGAGCGAGTGCTGGTGACTACCCTCACAAAGAAGATGGCGGAGAACCTGACCGAGTATTACGCCGAACTAGGCGTGCGAGTACGTTATCTGCATTCAGAGGTCCAGACTCTGGACCGAATTAAGATTCTAAGGGATCTGCGAGCAGGTGAATTCGATGTGCTGGTTGGGATCAACCTGTTACGAGAAGGGCTGGACCTTCCAGAAGTTTCGCTAGTGGCGATTCTTGATGCGGACAAAGAGGGTTTTCTGCGTTCCGAGCAGGCGTTGATTCAGACTATGGGGCGGGCAGCTCGGAATTTGAACGGGAAGGCGATTCTTTACGCTGACCGAATGACCGATTCGATGCAGCGCGCAATCGGCGAGACACAGCGACGTCGCGAGCGGCAAGCGGTTTATAATCGGGAGAACAACATCACTCCGCAGTCGATCGTGAAAGCCATCGGTTCGACATTGGTATCAATCGTCGAAGCAGACTACTTTAAGTTGCCCAGCATAGCGGAAGAAGCAGAAGAGTACTCGGCGGAGAACATCGCTGAGACGATTCAAAAGCTCGAGGGGCAGATGCGCGCTGCGGCTGCGAAATATGAGTTCGAACACGCGGCTGAATTGCGTGACCGGATCAAGTATCTTCGTTCCCGGCAACTTGAAGTCGCATAACTTCCCACGTAGTAAACGAATTTATTCGTTTAGACTGATCACGGGCGACAAGTTCAAAACGAATAAATTCGTTACTACGTGGCGGAAGATTTCAGGAAATCGAGAAGAAATGAGTTTCAGATTCAACACTGCAGGAGAATCACATGGTAAGGCGCTCATTGCGCTCTGCGAAGGACTGCCGGCAGGTCTCCCGATCGATCTGGATTCCATAAATCGTCAAATGTGGAGGCGTCAGCAAGGATACGGCCGTGGCGGCCGAATGAAGATTGAGAAAGATGAAGTTGAGATTCTCTCGGGCGTGCGTCACGGTAAGACTCTGGGAACTCCTGTCTCTCTTCTGATTCGCAATCGGGACTTTGAAAACTGGCAAGATGTAATGGCCGTCGAGCCTCGGGACTTCCTTAACGAAAAGCAAGAGCGAAAGCTCACGCGCCCGCGCCCCGGACACACCGACCTGGCGGGCGGATTAAAATATGATACGCACGATCTAAGGGATATTCTTGAGCGTGCCAGCGCCCGTGAGACCGCCGCTCGCGTTGCCGTCGGAGCTCTTGCAAGGTTGCTCCTGAAAGAGCTCGGCATCGATATCGCGAGTCATACGGCGATGATTGGCGGAGTGCCAGCTGAACCCGTCAAAGCGACCTGGGAGATGATCTCGGCTATCACCGACGATTCTCCGCTCCGCTGCGTAGACAAGAAATCCGAAGCCGAAATGATCTCGCTGATCGATGCCACGAAAGAAGCCAAGGATACACTAGGCGGCATCTTCGAGGTCGTCGCCCACGGCGTAGTTCCGGGCCTTGGAAGCCATACACAGTGGAATAAGAAGCTCGACGGACGTCTTGCGCAGGCAATTATGGCTATACCGGCAGTAAAGGCGGTTGAAATTGGAATGGGAGTCGAAGTGAGCCGGGCCACTGGTTCGCGAGTACACGACGAAATCGGATATAATTTCACCGAGGGCAGATTTACTCGACCCACAAATCGAGCTGGTGGCATTGAGGGCGGAATAACCAATGGCGAGGAAGTACGCGTCCTTGGACACCTGAAGCCGATTTCCACATTGCGCAGGCCGCTTGCGAGTGTTGACGTCGTCACAAAAGAGGAATCGGCTGCGGCTTTCGAACGTTCGGACATCGTCGCCGTACCAGCAGCGGGTGTTATTGGAGAAGCAATGGTAGCCATCGTTCTCGCCGATGCCGCTCGGGAGAAGTTTGGTGGAGACAGCCTGGCAGAAATGAAGAGAAACTTTGACGGCTACGTGGAACAGTTGCGGCGATACTAAAAGAGGATGGGCGGGTCTATCCCAATTGCTCCGCAAACTGGCGGAGCAGACCTGGAACCGCGATGGGAGTAAGCGCGATGATGGTACTGAGTCATGATAGACAGGCAGGGGATCATCGCCACGACGTCGACCGTGACGTGGAAGAGCTGCGTCGTTCGATAAACGCAAGACGCACGCACGGCATCCTTTACTATCTGTTACTTGTGGCGATCTTCTTTGTTGGCTTCGCTGTAGGTTATGCCACCCATAGCCTTGTAGGCGCTGCTATAATACTTATTGGGCTCGCGATCGTAGCATGGCGAGAGGTAACCGGGTTCAAAGCCCGGACGGCGGTGCTCAACCAGCTTCTTGGAGAAAAGCTGGCAGAGAGACGCCAATATGACGAGAGAGAAGGAGTTTGACGCGATACAATGATATTGAATGTTGTCAAATACGGCGATCCAATTCTTACCAAACGCGCCGAAGAAGTAGTCGAATTCAACGAGAAATTACACAAGCTTATCGATGACATGTTTGAAACGATGTACGGAGCTCCTGGAGTCGGATTGGCCGCTCCGCAAGTCGGAATACTAAAGCGTCTGTTTGTAATGGATTGCAGCAGCGGCAAGAACAAGAAACAAAAGGTAGTTCTGATAAATCCAGTAATCGAGAGTGAAGAAGGCGAACAGGTTGGCGATGAAGGGTGCCTTAGTTTTCCTGGAATATTCCTTGAGATCAAGCGGCCCCAAAGGGTCGGGGTCCGCGCGCAAGATCTGGATGGCAGCGAAATAACACTCGATGTGATGGATCTCGAAGCTCGCTGCGTTTCTCACGAAACAGATCACCTTGATGGCGAACTCTTCATTAGTTATTTGAGCCCTCTAAAGCGCGATCTTACGAAACGCAAGATTAAGAAGCGCATCAAGCAGGGAGATTGGTAGTAAGAGTTACTAAAATAACCTAACTCACAAAGCCCATCGTTACGTAAGCGGTGGGCTTTTCCTCGTTTATCCCACTCCACCGACCGAAGTGTCCTCACGTGATACACGCGTACTGTTGTCGTTCGTCATCTTCACTTCGAAAGAACTCAATCATCGTATTTGAGCTTCGAAATCAGCAGCAACCGTCCGCATTGTCCGTGGTATTGAACTTGTACGTGCCAAGTTCGTGTTTAGTCGTAATTCCCGACCGGAGGGTATCATGTCAAAGCGATTTGCGACCGCTCTCTTACCAATCTTTTTAGTTGTTGCGTTGATGCCCGCATGCCAAACGGTACGTCAGGACACGACTCCAGCTAGCCAGGGCACTGCGATTGAGGCAACACCGGTCCAACAAGGGGAGAACTCCTGGAAGATCGCGACTGCAAATACAGTGACCTTAACGGTACTGGCGCCAGGCGCTAAGTCGGTCAAGATAATGTATAGACCGATTGTGGAAACTGATAGGCACGTCGTACTCAAGACGGTCAACTCGCCTGTGAACGGTCAGTCCGGCAAATTCTCGACCTCCATCAAACTGGTAAAGGACTTCGCCGGGGAAGTATGGGCGGAAGTTACCCTCGCGGACGGAACTAAGAAAGAAACAGATCCTATAGATCTCGCCGCCCAGGATTCGTCAGTAGCTCAAACTGAGGGAATTCCCTCGTCGGAGACAGAAAACAAGAATGCCCAACTCAACGCCAACAACAACTCCGCAGCGGCAGCGGCAAACAAGAATGCAGTGTCACGCAAAGGTGAATCGGCCAAATCGGACAAATTCACTGGAGGCAAAATAGAGCAAAGCGCTTTGCAACCCAATCAACCCGGTATCAGGATTACTGTCAATGTTCCGGCCTTTCGGTTGACTCTCTGGCAAAACGGCAAAGAAGTAAAAACCTATGAAATCGGCGTTGGAATGAAAAAGTATCCTATAGTAATCGGACAACGAAGGATTACTCAGATTATATGGAATCCGGAATGGGTTCCGCCCGACAGCGAATGGGTCAATGAAAGCCACTCTGATGTTGAGCCCGGCGAACATATTGAAGCTGGCGACAAACGAAATCCGCTGGGAAAAATCAAGATACCTCTTGGCGATGGCTTCCTTATGCATCAGGCAGCGAAGCCCACTGACCTTGGTCATCTGGTGTCGCACGGCTGTATCCGGATCCTCAAAGAAGACATTAGCGATATCGCAACCAAGATCGTGACAGCTCGGGGCGTGAATATCACTCCACAACAGATCGAACATGCAATGAACAGTACCGATCGGCTCGTGGCACCGTTAAAGCCGCCGATCATAATCGATATAGATTACGACACGTTGGTGGTAGAGGGCGGTGTTCTACACATCTATCCTGATGTGTATGACCGTGAGACCAGTACCGTCGAGAACCTTCGTGCGGAACTTCAGAGTGTGGGAATGGATACGTCCAAGCTTGATGATCAAACCCTAAAACAGATGCTCGATCGCGTGACTCCAAACGAAGAATTCATGGTGTCAGTTGCAGATCTCAAAGCCGGCAACGCTCTGCTAGCCGGAACAAAACAACCACTGACAAGTCAATCGGTAGTCGCAAAGAAGAAACAACCCGCAAAGGGGCGACATAGCTCACGAGGTCGAAAATAGAATATTAGTAGGTAGTCTTAGTTAGCTGTGCCGCGAACGTTCCACTGCTTGCTCACTTTCCCGCGATGGATTGTTCGTTGGTGTTCCTCAGCAAGGGATAAGGATTTACCGGTTCGCCGCCGTACCATCTGCCGGGAGAGCTCATTTTCGATATACCAAAATGAAGATGGAAGTTGCCGGAGCCCGCATTCCCGGTATCTCCTACATAAGCTATTACCTCTCCACGTTTCAGCTTTTTGCCTTCTACAACGCCTTCGGCGTAATGCGACAGGTGACCGTAATACAAGACATAGGCGCCAGTGGAATCGGATTGATAGAGCATTGTACCGCCCCTCTCACTCTGTTTGAGCCTCAGAACAGTTCCATCATCTGCCGCAACCACTGGAGTATCGTGCGGCGCCATTATGTCGAGCGCTCCGTGCATCCGGCCTTCGGATCTCGAATCGTAAAAGGAATCACGCAGCTGATTTGCATTGACTCCATATACTGGTATCAATAAACCGCTAATGGTTTTTGTTGGTTCTGCATCTGGAATGACCGAACGTTCCGACGGGGGAAACAGCATCGATGTTTTGGGACGGGCGGATTCCTTCGCCGGCGCTGATTTCGTCTCCTCACCGGAAACGCCCTGGGGCGTATCTGTAACAATACTAATACCGTTCCTTGCGGCGCGGGGACGCTCGAAATTCATCAATATGACTGAGCCCATGATAACGCACAGGCACAGCGCCATCAGCGCGATTGAATTCCTGCTAAAGACCCTTCGCAGAGCTAATTTGCCACTAATCGTCATTGGTTGTCTGGGCCTAATCCGAGGAAATCCACTATATGGTTGGAGGCTTCAGAAGTGTTTCGGGTGGCCTGACGGTGATCAATTCATACAATGACATTCGACGACACCTTGATGTCGCCTGTTCCGTCGACATTTGTCGAAATACCTGTAATGCAGCTTGATTGACATGGCGCGTTGCCTGTAGTAGGTTTCGATTATGACCTGCTACTACCGACCTGGTACTAGTGAAGGACGATAAGAATAGGCAACAGAACAACCGCGCTTATAGCCTAACCGGCCATAGAGCGCGATTTCTCTATGGGAGATAAATCAGCAGTTTTGAAAAAAGTAACTCTACCTGAAGAAGGAATACGGGCACTCTTCGGGCCCTACGATGAAAACATCAAGCACCTCGAAGCGTTGATAGGCGTCCGAATCAATTTACGCGGCAGCGACCTGATGATCGAGGGAGACGAAAATGACGTCGAGGTCGTTGAAAAAATTCTCGAAGACTACGCCGATCTGTTTGAAGAAGGACGGCGAATGTCAAACGAGGAATTAAAATCGGCCTTTAAGCAAATCGCGGAAGATCGCGCTTACACC
>Ga0126384_10000305_pt1 | contig 26235 bp, 20 predicted proteins | sample PanSoiMetPlot_36_FD_92543 | JGI IMG/M metagenome (GOLD analysis project Ga0126384, IMG submission 92543) | Tropical forest soil microbial communities from Panama - MetaG Plot_36 | ecosystem: Environmental > Terrestrial > Soil > Tropical forest > Bulk soil | place: Panama | collected 2016-02-17 | reverse complement strand
GACATCGACCCGCCGATCGCCACTGCGCGGCGGCGGTTTCGCGCATTCGTACTCACTCACTTGCTCCCGGCAGCCTCCCGGCCCCTGTCTAACAAAGTCGGCGGAGGGCCCGCTAGCGCGGCTTCTTGCCGCGGCGCCTGCGAAACAGTCCCTCGCCCGGCTTCGGCCGTGGCCGTGTCGCCGAGGCGGATGACGCGACATTCTCGCTCGCCGGTGCGACGCGGCGCTCATAGACCACGTGCTTCGCCTCGAAGCCGTACATCTCGTAGACCGACTGCATGGCCTCATTGGCCGCATGGGTGCGGCCAATGAGGCGCGCGAGGCCGCGCGTCGCGCAATAATCGAGGCACGCTCGCATGAGCTTGATGGCGTAGCCGGTGCCGCGAAAATCCTCGATCACATAGAAGCTGCGCAGCTCTCCGTAGCGCTCACGCGTGATGAAATTCTCGCGCGCGCCGATCCAGGCCCAGGCAACGATGCGGCCGCCGGCCTCGCCGACCATCGGCTCGCTCTTCGAATCCGTTACGGCCTGTTGCAGCTTGCGCTCGTAAAAGGCGAGATCGGTCACCGGATCGTCGGGAAACGAGATTTCGGCGATCTCGCGCTCGAACCGCGCGATCGCCGGTACGTCCTCGGGCTTGAGCCGCCGCAACACCACGGCCGGGGTGTCCGCCATGAAAGTCTCCGCTGGTTGCCGGCAAGCCATAGCACAGGCGAGATCGGCGGCGACACGCGGGACATTTGGCACGCCCGCCCGGCTTGCAGTACAAGGCGCGCATGGACGATACCTCGAGTGACCCTGCGATCCTCGAAACGATCGCCCGCGCGACGCGGCTGCGCGAGGGGCCGGCCGGCGTCGCGGCGGTGTTGCGCGCGGTGTATCGGGCGGGCTCGCTGCGGCTGCAGGATGCGGCGCGCGAGGCACGATTACCGCTGCCAGTGACGACCGCGATCCGCCGCGAACTCGAGAAGGCCGGTCTGCTCGAGCGCAAGCACGGCCTGTCGCTGACCATACAGGGCCGCGGCTTCGTCGAGAGCGCGCTCGGCCTCGGCGCCACCCACGACGTCACCTGCCCGGCCTGCGGCGGACGCGGAATTGTCATTCCGGGCGAGCTGCGCGCCGTGGTCGACCGCCTGGCGGCGCTGACCACGGACGCGCCGCCGGTCGATGTCACGCTCGACCAGTGTCCATGCACGCCCGAGACCGCGCTCCTGCGCGCGCTGCTCATGCTCAAGAACGGCGCGCTCGAAGGCCGGCGTGTGCTCGTCCTGGGTGACGACGACTCGGTTTCCGTGGCGATCGGCATGGTCGGGCAGGCGCTGCGCAAGAGCGACCTCACGCGCGGCGTCACGGTGATCGAGTCCGACCCTCGGCGCGTTGCGTTCCTGCGCGCAGCCGCGGACCGCGAGGCGCTCGCGATCGACGTCGTCGAGCACGATCTGCGCGCTCCGCTTCCGGCGACGCTCGCCCGCGCTTTCGATGTCGTCGCCACCGACCCGCCCTATACGCTCGCCGGCGCGGAACTCTTCCTCGGCCGCGCCAGCGAGGCGCTCACGGGCGACGGCGCCTGCTATTTCTCCTTCACGCGCTGGCCGGCCCCACAGCTCGCCGACCTGCAGCGGGTCATCCTCGATCTCGGTTTCGCCGTGCGCGCCGTGCACCCGGACTTCAATCACTATCTCGGCGCGAGCGTGCTCGGAAATGTCGGCGACCTATTTGAGCTCGACCAGGTTCGGGCGCCGGCGGGTGCCCTGCCGACCTGGACGGGAGCGCTCTACACGGCGGAGTTCAATCCGCGTGAGCGCGCGTATTCCTGCGTCCAATGCGGCGCCGAGACCGTGCTGGGAGAAGACGGCGCGCCGCCGACCATCGAGGCGCTCAAGCGCGCGGGCTGCCGCGCCTGCGGCTGCAAGATCTTCCGCCGGCGCTGAGGCGCAATTTAGCGAAGTTCAGGGCTGGAACGTCAGGACAGCCGCGCGGCCGACCGCTCGGGGCGATATGTCAGCGCGTTGGTGGGCTCGGGGGCCGGCAGCGCGATCGACTCGGTCGCTGGATGTGTCTCGGCCAGCGTTGCGACAAAGTCCGCGAACCATCGCTGCACCGAATTGGCGCGCAGCTTGTCGATCATCGCGATCCAGCGCGCGCGGCGCTCGGCGGCCGGCATGAACATCGCCCGCGCGATCGCTTGCGCCATGCCATCGATGTCGTGCGGATTGACCAGCACCGCAGCGTCGAGTTCCTTGGCGGCGCCGGCGAACTCGGAAAGCACGAGCACACCGGGATCGGCCGGGTTCTGTGCCGCGACATACTCCTTGGCGACCAGATTCATGCCGTCATGGAGTGGCGTCACCAGGCCCACCTGCGCGACGCGATAAAAGCCCGCCAGCATCGACTGGCCATAGCCTCGGTTGACATATCGCACCGGCACCCAGTCGACCTCGCCGTGCCGGCCGTTGACCTCGCCCACCAGAGTCGCGAGATCGTGGTTCAATTGCCCGTAGGCCGCGATCTGCTTGCGCGAGGGCACCGCGATCTGCAGCAGGGACACCTCGCCGCGCAGCGACGGCTGCGTCGCCAGCATGCGGTCAAAGGCGCGGATGCGGTTCTCGAGTCCCTTCGAGTAGTCGACACGATCGACCCCGATCGCGAGCTTCACTCCATGCAGGCTCGTGCGCAGCCGAGTGAACTCGTGCCGTGTCACCGCCTTGGCGGCGCGCGCCGCGAATGCGTCGACGTCGATCCCGATCGGAAAAACCCCGAGCCGCGAAACGCCGTGGCCCGAGGCCACGAGCGAGACATCGCGCTTGGACGTGACGAGATGGTTCATCACGTCGCGCTGGAGCTCGTTGGCGACATAGTCCGCGAAATTTGCGCGGTCGTCTTCAGTCTGGAATCCAATCAGGTCGTAGGCCAGCATCGCCTCGACGAGCTCGCGATGGTGCGGAACGCTCAGCATCGTGCAGCGGGTCGGCCACGGCGTATGGAGGAAGAAGCCGAGCGGGCGCGTCACGTGCAGGCGCCGCAGTTCGGCGCCAAGTGCGAGGAAGTGATAGTCGTGGACCCAGTATGTCGAGTCCTCGCGGCCAAACCGCAGCAGGCCGCGCGCCATGAACGCATTGACTTCCCGATAGCAGCGATAGTCGTCCTGCGTCGCGCGGATCAGGTCCGGGCGCGAGTGCAGCGCAGGCCAGAGAACCGAGTTCGCAAACCCCTCATAGAAACCGCGATAGCTGGCAGCGGGGAGGTCTACAGTCGCGATCGCGCCGGTTCCGAACGCCTCGATCTCGGCGAAGGAATCCTTCTGCGAAGCGTCGCGCAGGCGCCCGCTCGAGCCGACCCAGATCGCGCCGGAACTTTGAACAACGGGCAGCAACGCGCTTGCGAGGCCGCCAGAAAGCGGCTCGTCCTTCCTGATCTTTGCGATCCGATTGGATACGACGACGAGGCTCATGCGCTACTCCAGTGCCTGCCACACATAACCGGTGGCAGTGGCTAATGTTCCGTATTCACCTCGCGTTCACCTGCAACGCTGTTCCGCACTTCTATGTAAAATTTGTGTCGCATTTGCCGTATTGCACTTCATTATTCATTCCGCAGCAAAAGCCATCGTTGACAGCAACGCAACCTCGGCGCGGCGAGAATCGAGGCGCGTGTGCTGCACCACGATCGGAACGTCCGACTCGAATACCGACGCATAGTCGGTGTTGCGGGGTATTTGCTGCGGATCGTCGAGGTCGTTGAAGCGAAGGTGCAACGTCCGACGCGCCGCGACTGTAAGCCGATAGGGACCGACAGGCTCGCGGTTGCCGAAGAAGACCGTAATCTCAACATGCGCCTCGCGATCGGTCGCATTCAAGATGCATGCGGTCTCATGTGACACCAACGCGGGATCGGAAAACGAGCTTTCGGACGGGATGTAACCCTCCGCAACGGCCCAGCGCCGACATCCAAGCATGACGAATCCCTCGCGATGACCTTGCGATGATCGCAGCCTTGCGATGATCGGACTATTAAGGCGAAAGCGAGATTGTGAACCAAGTTACCGATAACGCACACGCGCCCGTCCGAGTTCCATAACCGAATAGAACTTCGTCGACGGCCGTGGCGGTATGTGGCGGTGGACAGGCGGTACGATGCCGCGGCTGGGAACCAACAGTTTCCGTCGAGAGTCTTCCCATTTTGGGCGGGCAGCACACACAGTCGATCGGGACAATGCCCATGCGCGCGATCACGGTCTCGCCAGGCATCACGAATTCGGCGCGGCTGGAGGACGTGCCGCCGCCTCCGGTATCGGAGGGCGCGATCCTGGTGCGGACGCTGGCCATTGGCGTGTGCGGCACCGACCGCGAGATCATCGCCGGCGAGTACGGCTGGAGCCCACCCGGCGAGAGCCGGCTCGTGCTGGGGCACGAGTCACTCGGACGGGTCGAGCAGGCGCCGGCGCAGAGCGGCTTTGCGTCCGGCGACCTCGTCGTAGGGGTGGTACGCCGACCCGATCCGGTGCCGTGTCCGGCCTGCGCGGCAGGCGAATGGGACATGTGCCGCAACGGCCGCTACGCCGAGCGCGGAATCAAGGAGCTGCACGGATACGGCGCCGAGCAGTTCCGCGTCGAGCCTGAGTTCGCGATCAGGATCGATCCCGCGCTCGATAGTCTCGGCGTGCTGGTGGAGCCGGCGAGCATTGTCGCCAAGGCGTGGGACCACATCGAGCGGATCGGCGCACGCTCGCGATCGTGGCATCCGCGCACCGTCATGGTCACGGGTGCTGGCCCGATCGGCCTGCTCGCTGCGCTCATGGGTGCGCAACGCGGCCTCGAGGTCCATGTCCTCGACCACAATGCGTCCGGGCCCAAACCGGCGCTGACGCGCGCTCTCGGCGCCACCTACCACACCGACGGGGTTGCGGCGATCGACCGCGTCCAACCCGACGTCCTGATCGAGTGCACCGGCGCGCCGACCCTCATCCGCGACGTTCTCGGACGCACGGCGCCCGACGGCATCGTGTGCCTGGCGGGTGTGACAGCGCCTGGACACGCCTTAGACTTCGATATCGGTCTCTACAATCGCACCATGGTGCTCAACAACGAGACGGTGTTCGGCACCGTCAATGCCAACCGCACGCACTACGAGATGGCCGCCGCACAGCTCGCCCGCGCCGACCGCGACTGGCTCGCACGACTGATCACGCGGAGCGTTCCAGTCGAGCGGTGGGCTGAGGCACTGCAAAACCGCCCCGACGACATCAAGGTCGTCATCGATTTTCAATCCTGACCGCGGGTCCGCCCCCCATGCCCTCCCGTATCGAAGATTACGCCCTCATCGGAGACTGCGAATCCGCCGCGCTCGTCGGGCGCGACGGGTCGATCGATTGGCTGTGCTGGCCGCGCTTCGATTCGGAAGCCTGCCTGGCCGCGCTGCTTGGGTCACGCGACAACGGCCGCTGGCTCATCGCGCCGCAGGACGAGCACGCCCGCGTCACCCGGCGGTACCGGACCAATACACTGGTCCTTGAGACATGCTTCGAGACCGCCGACGGCACCGCCAAGATCGTGGACTTCATGCCGGTACGCGGACGCAACCCCGCAGTGGTGCGCCTCGTCATGGGTGAGCGGGGCCGCGTCGCGATGCGGCTCGAGCTCGTGCTGCGCTTCGGGTTCGGCGCGATCGTGCCGTGGGTGACGCGGATGGAGGACGGCACGCTGCGCGCCGTCGCGGGTCCCGACATGGTCGTCCTGCACACGCCCGTCAGCCTCAAGGGCCGCGATCTCACCACGGTCGGCGAGTTCACGGTGGCGGCAGGGGAGATGGTCCCGTTCGTGCTGATCTACGCGCCATCGCATCTGCCGATCCCGACCGCGGTTGCACCGCAGCCGGCGCTTGCCGGCACCGAGGAATTCTGGCGCGATTGGGCGGCGGAGTGTCGCCCTGCCGGGCCGTGGTCACAGGCCGTGCTGCGCTCGCTGATCACGCTCAAGGCGCTCACCTATGCACCGACCGGCGGCATCGTGGCGGCGCCGACCACCTCGCTGCCCGAGCAGTTCGGCGGTTCGCGCAACTGGGACTACCGATTCTGCTGGCTGCGCGACGCGACCCTGACACTGTTCACGCTGATCAATGCCGGCTTTCACGACGCCGCGCAGGCCTGGAACGAATGGCTGGTGCGCGCGGTTGCCGGCAGCCCCGACCAGATCCAGATCATGTACGGAATCGCCGGCGAGCGGCGCATGATCGAATGGGAGGCGCCGTGGCTCGCCGGCTACGAGGGTGCACGGCCGGTCCGTGTCGGCAACGCAGCCCATCTCCAGCTCCAGCTCGATGTCTTCGGCGAGGTGATGGATGCCGCCCACCAGGCGCGGCGGAGCGGACTTGCCACGCACCAATCCGGATGGCAGGTCCAGCTCGAGCTGCTCAATTACCTCAGCCGCATATGGCAGGAGCCGGACGAGGGCATCTGGGAGGTGCGCGGCGGGCGCAAGCAGTTCACCCATTCCAAGGTGATGGCGTGGGTCGCTTTCGATCGCGCCATCAAGAGCGCCGAGATGTTCGGCTTCGAGGGACCGGTCGATCACTGGCGCAAGGTGCGCGAGGAAATTCACGCGACCACTTGTGCGAAGGCCTACGACGCCGAGCTCGAAAGCTTCGTGCAATCCTTCGGATCAAAGCAGCTCGACGCCAGCCTTCTGCTGATGCCCTGCGTCGGGTTCCTGCCGGTCGAGGACCCGCGCATCCGCGGCACGATCGCGGCGATCGAGCGCACGCTGCTGGTCGACGGATTCGTGATGCGCTACCAGACGGAAAGCCAGGTCGACGGCTTGCCGCCCGGCGAGGGCGCATTCCTGGCCTGCAGTTTCTGGCTCGTCGACGCCTACATTCTCCAGGGACGGCTGGCGGAGGCGGAAAACATGTTCCGGCGCCTGGTTTCCCTCTGCAACGATGTCGGGCTGCTGAGCGAGGAGTACGATTTCCGCGCCGGCCGGCTCGCCGGCAACTTTCCGCAGGCCTTCTCGCACGTCGCGCTGGTCAATAGCGCCTTCAACCTGACGCAGATGGAGAAGCCGGTCGAGCAGCGCGCTCAAGCGGACGTCGAGATAGCCGCCCCTCCCCGCTTGCGCAGGGACGGCCGTCAACGCCAGTAGCGATCCTCCCAGCTCCGCGACAGCCGCATCGCCGTGAGGATGAGCCCGGCCATCGAATAGGTCTGGGGGAAATTTCCCCACAGCGCCCCGGTCTGCGGATCGACATCCTCGGACAGCAGGCCGTACCGGTTGCGATGGGCAAGCGCATCGAGAAAAAGGTCACGCGCCTCCTCGTGCCGTCCGAGCGACCACCAGGCGTCGACCAGCCAGAACCGGCAGATCAGGAATGCCGTCACCGGCAATCCGAAATCGTCGGCCCCGGCATAGCGCATGACGTGCTTCTCGCGCAGCAACTCGCGCTCCATGGCGGTGACGGTCTTGACGAAGCGCGGGTCGTCAGGCTCCAGCACGCCAAGCTCGGGCAGCAGCAGCAGGCTGGCGTCGAGATCGTCCGAATCGAACGCTGCCGTGAAAGCGCCGCGCTTCTCGTTCCAGGCGCGCGAGAGCAGCGCCTCGCGAATGGGCTCGGCGACACGGTTCCAATATTTCGCGCGCTCGGGGTGGTCGAGTCGCGCCGCGATGGCGGCGAGGCGGTGGCAGCCGGCCCAGCACATCGCCACCGAGTGGGTGTGGACCCGCTGACGGCCGCGATATTCCCAGATGCCGGCGTCGGGGTGAAAGGCGGCCGCGACCGCACGCTCGCCGAGCGATTCCAAGAGCCGGAACAGGCCGTCGTCGCCCGGACGCGGCAGCCGGCGGTCGAAGAACATCGGCGTCGCGGCCAGGATGATGCTGCCATAGGTGTCGTGCTGCGCCTGCCCAGCCGCCGCATTGCCGATGCGCACCGGCCCGTCGCCGCGATAGCCCTCGAGGTCTGGCGCCGTGCGCTCGTCGAGCGCTTCGGTCGGCACCACGCTGTAGACCGGCCGCAGCGTTTCGTCGCGCCGGGACGCGATGCTGAGCGTGAAGTTGATGAAATCCTCCATGGTCTGGGTGGCGCTGATGCGGTTGAGCGCCTTGACGACGAAATAGGCATCGCGCAGCCAGCAATAACGATAGTCCCACGTCCGCCCCGACCCGGGAGCCTCGGGAATCGACGTCGTCATCGCCGCGATGACCCCGCCCGTTTCGTCGAAGGAACTGACCTTGAGCGTGATTGCGGCGCGAATCACCGCCTCCTGCCAGTCGTACGAGATCGACAGGCCGCGCACCCAGGTCATCCAGTAGTCGCGGGTGCGATCGCAGAACTCGCGCGAGGCCGTGGCGATGTCGTCCGCGAAAGGCTCGTCAGGACCGAAAACGAGGTGCAGGGCGCGGGTAAGGACGAACGGCGCCTCGCTCTCGATGAGCGACAAGGGCGCATCCGTCGTCAGGCGCAGGACCGTATCGTCGTCGTGATACCGGATATGATTGCTGCCGAGCGAACGGCGGGCGAACGGCTTGCCGTATCCATGCGTCGGCCGCATCCGAATGGTGATCCGCGGCAGCCCGGACACGGGCTCGATGATGCGGAAGAGCTGCGGGGGGCGGAACACCCGACCGAACTGCGGGAAACGCGGCGCGAAGTCGGTGACCCGCACCGAATTGCCGTGCCGGTCGGTCAGCAGTGTCGAGACGACGGCCGTGTTGCGCAGATATTCCGACTGCGTGTCGACGATGTCGTCGAGCAGGACGTCGGTGAAGCCTTTTTCCTCCTTTCCGGAGAGGAGCCGGCAGAACAATGGATCGCCGTCGAAGCGCGGGAAGCACCACCACACGATGCGCGCGCCTGGGTCGACCAGCGCCGCCGTGCGTCCATTGCCAATGACGGCGACATCGAGACCATAATCGTGCATTAAGCCTATTTCCCAGACGCGAGCGTCAGCCGATCGAGCCAGTCACGGACGTCGGCGGGCGTGTCGAAGTGATTGGCAGCGCCCGTGACCTGCCGCCCCACCGAGAACGAGAGTCCAGCGAAATTCGGCATGATGGCGAAGACCGATTCGTCGGTGGTGTCATCGCCGATGAAGATCGGGGTGCGCCCCGCGAACGGCGGCCGGCGCATCAATTCCTGCACACCCGTGGCCTTGCTGAAACCGGCGGGCTTGACCTCCACCACGGACTTGCCGGGCAGGATCTCGACCGGCTCAGGCCACGGTTCGGCACAGATTGCGGCGACCGTGTCACGCACGAACGCTTCCTTCTCGGGCGCCTCGCGATAGTGCAGCGCCACCGAGTAGCCTTTGTCCTCGGCGCGCACGCCGGATCCCGCAATGGCGAGCAGCCGGCGCTTGAGCTCCGGCGCCAGCGCGGGCGCGTTGCGTTTCGGCACATCCGCGCCGTCGATGGGGCGCAATTCAGCGCCGTGTCCGCCGACGACCGTGAGCCGCAACGGTCCGAACAAGCGATCAAGGTCGGCGACCGAACGTCCGCTGACGAGTGCCACGGCGCCGCCGGTGCGCTCGACCAGCCGCGCCAGGGCACGCCGCAGCGAGGGCGGAACGGACACCTCCTGCGGTGTCGGCGCGATGTCGACGAGCGTGCCATCGACGTCGAGCAGCAGCGCGTGGCTTCGCAGGTCCGGGCAAAGCGGCGCCGGATCGGAATTCACGGTTGCCTTTGGCGATTGGCGTTGCGGCCGCATGCTCGATCCCCTCGTGCTCAATGTTCCACTTCAGTCCACGAATGCCAGCGGCCGCGCGACCGCTTCGAGCGGCTTGCGCTCCGCCGCGACGCCCCAGCGCCATTGGATTCCCGCCGCTGCGATCATGAGCCCCGCACCGAGCAGATAGCCCTCGAAAACGCTCGCGCGCGAGCCGCTCGCGATCAGCGCTCCGAACAGAAGCGGGGCCGCCGCGCCGCCGATGCCAGTGCCGATCGCATAGAAGAAGGCGATCGCCACCGCGCGGATCTCGAGCGGAAAGATCTCGCCCACCGTGAGATAGGCCGAGCTGGCCGCCGCCGACGCGACGAAGAAGATCACCATCCAGGCAATTGTCTGACTCTGCGGCGACATCATGTCCAGGCTGAATAAATAGCCCGTGAGCGCCAGCATTAACCCTGATGCCGCATAGGTCCCACTGATCATGACCTTACGTCCAATCGTGTCGAAAAACCGACCAAGCAGCAAGGGACCGAAAAAATTGCCTGCCGCGAAGGGGAGAATGTACCAGCCGACGTCGGCGGCCGGTACGCCATAGAAATCGGTGAGGATCAGCGCGTAGGTGAAGAAGATCGCGTTGTAGAAGAACGCCTGCGCCGTCATCAGGCTCAGGCCGACGAGCGTGCGCTGCCGGAAGGCGCCGAACAAAGTCCGCGCGATCTCGATCAGCGACGTGTGGCTGCGAATCCGCACGCGCGATGGCGGACCCTCGAGCGAGTCGATCGCATGACCGCTGGCGCGTATCCGCGCCTCGATCTCCTCGACGACCGCATGAGCCTCCGCCTGACGCCCGTGCGTCACGAGCCAGCGCGGACTCTCCGGGATCCACATGCGCATGAACAAGATGACGAGGCCGAGGAGGGCGCCCACCAGAAAAGCAAGACGCCAGCGCAAGTCCGGATCGAGCCCGGTCGCGTTGAGCAGCACGATCGAAAGGGCGGCGCCGAGCGCGGCACCGACCCAGAAGCTGCCATTGATCGCGAGATCAGTCTGGCCGCGATAGCGCGCCGGAATCAGCTCCTGGATGGTCGAGTTGATGGCCGCATACTCGCCGCCGATGCCCGCCCCGGTGAGAAAACGGAAGAGGACGAAACTCTGCAGGTTCCATGACAACGCGGTGGCGGCCGTTGCGACCAGATAGACCGCGAGCGTGACGAAGAACAGTTTCTTGCGCCCCAGTCGGTCGGTGAGCCAGCCGAAGAAAAGGGCACCCAGCACCGCGCCGCATAAATAGGCGCTTCCCGTGAGCCCGACCTCGAACGTGGTGAAATGCAGAACCGGGCTCGCCGCAAGCGCTCCGGCGAGCGATCCGGCGAGCGTGACCTCGAGGCCGTCGAGGATCCAGGTGATGCCGAGCGCGACGATCACCAGCGTATGAAATCTGCTCCACGGCAGCCGATCGAGCCGCGGCGCGACGTCGGATTCGACGACAGCTGACTCGTGCGCACGCGATGCGGGGGGCCCCTGCACCAATGACGACGGCAATACCCGAAATGATAGGTTGCTGAAATTCATCGCACTTTTGCGATCTGGATCGGGGTTGCGCGCGTCATTGTCAAACGCGCTACGGGAACAAAGGTTCCACCCGCCGTCTATGCGGCGGCGCGGGGCCGCGACAGGCGGGTGATTTCGCGCTCCACCAGGTCGCGGTAGAGGCCCTCGCGCCGCATCAGCAGGTCAGGCGAGCCATCCTGCACGACGCGACCGGCCTGCATCACGACGATACGGTCGAAATTGCGCACGGTCGAGAGGCGATGCGCGATCGCGATGACGGTCCGCCCGCGAATGAGCTGCCTGAGCGCCGCCCGGATCGATTCCTCGGAATCGGTGTCGAGCGCCGAGGTGGCCTCATCGAGCAGCAGGATCGGCGCGTCCTTCAGGAACGCGCGCGCGATTGCGAGGCGCTGGCGCTGGCCGCCCGACAGCTTCACGCCGCGATCGCCCACCATCGTCGCGAAGCCCTCTGCCATCGTCTCAATGAAGTCGCAGCGCGCCGCGATCGCGGCCTGCAATAGCTCGGCATCCGACGCCTCCGGCCGACCATAGCGGATATTCTCTGCAATCGAGCGATGAAACAGCGATGGCTCCTGCGGGACGATCGCGATGGCCTGGCGCAGACTCTCCTGAGTGACGCGCGCGACGTCCTGGCCGTCGATGAGGATGCGGCCGCGCTGCGCGTCATAGAAGCGCTGCAGCAACGCAAACAGCGTGGATTTTCCGGCGCCCGACGGGCCGACGATTCCGACGTGCTCGCCGGCCGCGAGGCGAAGGTTGAAGTCCTCGAAGATCGCGTGACCGTCGGGATATTTGAAGGAGACGTTCTCGAACCCCACGCTCGCGTTCTTACGCGTCAAGCACGCGGCGGAAGGGTCATCGCGCAGCTCGTGTGGAACGAGCAGCGTCGCCAGCGCCTCCGACAGGCGCGCCATGTGCTGCGTCACGTCGACCAGCGCGACGGCGAGATCGCGGGTCGCATGCAGCACGGCAAGTCCGAGCGTGCAGATCAGGACCACATCGCCGGTCGTCGCCGCGCCCTGCTGCCACAGCCGGATCGCCCATGCGAGGAGCGCGATCGCGAGCAGAATGGTCGTGCCGGCATGCATCAGCCGCAGTCTTTCGAGATAGATAAGGCTGCGCCGGCGCGCCATCATCTCGCGGTTGACCGTCTTGTCGAATCGCCGCCACTCGCGGCCGAACCCGTGAAAGGCGCGCACCAGCGGCATGTTGCCGATGATATCGACCATCTCGCCGTCGACCGCGGCGGCCCGATCGGCGAAGCGATGGTGCAGCGGGCGGCCGGCGGCGGCGAGGCGAAACATGATCCAGACCACAACGCCGCCGATCGCGGCGAGAACCGCCGCCATCGGCAAGCTGACGGTGGCGACGAAGGAGATCGCCGCGATCGTTGCGGCGCACGGCGGCAGCACGTTCCACACGAACATGTTCTCGACTGTGAAGATCGCGTTGGACGTCGCCGTGATGCGGCTCGTCAACATGCCGGGCTGGCGGTCCGCGAAATAGCTCGGCGCATGGCCGGTCAAATGGCGAAAGAGATCGCGCCGCAGATCGCCGGTCACGGCTGTAAAGGTCCCGCTCGCGATCCAGCTCGCCACCCGCCACAACACGTTGTCGGCAGCAATCAGCGAAATGAGCGCCGCGAACGCGAGCCAGATGCCGGCAGCCTGGGGACCCCGCGCCAGCGTGTCGACCAGAAACTTCACCCCGTACTGCGTCGCGACCGAGCAGGCGACCGCAGTGATCACCAGAAGCAGGATTGCGGCATGCGAAAACGCCCGTTGCCGCAGATAGCGCGCGATGAAGGGGATGGGACGATGGGCATAACCCGACAAGTTATCGGACATTTCGAGCAATCGTCGAACCTCCCGTTATTCGGCGCGCCCGGAGCCGAAGTTGCGCCGCTCCCAGGCCATGACAGCGTCATGATCGCTCCCCCACCGGCACACCACGTGTGACGTGCCAAGCGCGGAATAGTTCCATGCGTGCCGGGAAAAAAAATTCCATCGTTTCTGCCGGTAAAGCCGGGTGTTCGCGTTGCTACATCACGGGTGATGCAACGGGGGTGCCGGCCCCAAGCAAAAAAGGAGATTGGTCCCATGCGCATCGCGCAGATCGCGCCCTTGACCGAGGCTGTTCCGCCCAAGCTCTATGGCGGAACCGAACGCGTCATTCATTGGCTGACCGAAGAACTGGTGGCGCTTGGGCACGAGGTCACGCTGTTCGCCAGCGGGGACTCGCGGACCACCGCCAAACTTGAGGCCGGATGGCCGCGCGCACTGCGCCTCGACGGCGCAGTCCGGGACGCCAATGCGCTGCATCTCGCGATGCTGGAGAACGTGCGGCGCAGAGCGCACGATTTCGACTTTCTGCACTTCCACCTGGATTATTATCCGTTTTCGCTGTTCTCCCGCCAGTCGACCCCGTTCCTGACGACCCTGCACGGGCGGCTCGACCTGCCGGAGTTGCACCCCGTCTTCGACGCCTGCTCGGCCGCACCCGTGGTGTCAATCTCGAATGCGCAGCGGCGGCCGCTGCCGCACGCCCATTGGGTCCGCACGATCTACCACGGCCTGCCCGAGGAGTTGCTGACGCCGAAGTCCACGCGCCCGTCCTATCTGGCATTCCTCGGCCGCATCGCGCCCGAAAAGGCGGTCGACCGCGCGATCAAGATCGCGGGCCAGTGCGGCATCCCGCTCAAGATCGCCGCCAAGGTCGACCGGGTGGACGCCGAATACTACGAGGAGTGCATCCGCCCGCTGATCGTCCCGCCCGCCGTCGAATATATCGGCGAGATCAGCGACGACGAGAAATCCGAGTTCCTCAGCGGTGCGCAGGCGTTGCTGGCAACGATCGATTGGCCGGAACCGTTCGGGCTCGTCATGATCGAGGCGATGGCCTGCGGAACGCCGGTGATCGCGTTCAACCGGGGCTCGGTTCCGGAAGTGGTCGACGACGGGCTTACCGGCTTCATCGTCGAGGACGACCGCGGCGCGATCGGGGCGGTCCAGCGGCTGGCCGAGCTCGATCGCGGCAAGGTGCGCGCGCAGTTCGAGGCGCGTTTCACGGCGCGTCGAATGGCGCAGGAGTATCTCGGCATCTACCGCAGCTTGCGCGAGACTGGTGCGCCGCGCCTGCGCGTTGTCGGCACCGAACAGCCGGCGCCCGCGCGGATCGCGGCCGCGACCGAGGCGTCCTGACGCACTTTCCGCTTAACGCATGATCCCGAAGAGTTGCCGGACTTTTCGGACAAAGATCGTGCGCGTGCTAGCGACCACTAGAGTCTAAATCGATTCAACCTGATTCGATTTGGCCTCTAGTGGCTGGACGCCGCCGCGGGGTCGCGCCCATGCGGCGGCGTTTTTTCATCCCGTCGGGTCTCCGGCATCAGCAGCCAGATGCAGGCGAGGCCGAGCGTCGCGATTGCGGCAAGGACGAGAAACGCGGTTCCGCTGCCGAAGTGATCGCTGACATAGCCGGCGAGCGTCGTCGACAGCGTCGCGCCGACACCGATCGCGGTGCCGGTGATGCCGAGGGCGAGATTGAAATGGCCGGTGTCGCGCGCGACGTCGACGACGACGAGCGTCACCAGCACACCGAACACGGCGCCGGAAATTCCGTCGAGCAGCTGTGCGATCACGAGCACGTTCGGATCGTGCACCACGGCGAACACCAAGCCCCGGATCGGAAGCACCGCGAAGCCGATGAGCAGCAGAGGACGCCGGCCCCACGACTGGGCCTGCCGTCCGACCCACGGCGATACCAGCGCGACAAGAAGCTGCGGCACCATCATGCACGCCGCAATCAGCACCCACGCCCATTGGGCCGACCGCATGGTGAGCACGCCGCCCATGAGCGGCAGCATGGCCGTATTGGCAAGCTGGAACAGCATGAAGCTCAGGGAAAAGATCAGCAGCGGCCACCGGCGCGTCGGGTGGCGCAGGCTCGACAACGGACGCTGCGGCGGCTGCTCCGGTTGCCCGCCATGGGCGCGCTCGGGATCGACCTCGCTGGTGCGCACGAAGGCGAGCGCGATCAGGGCCGGGACCAACAGCGCGGCGGTGACGATGAAAACCGCGCGGTTGGAAATATAGAAGCCGAAAGTGCCCATCGCGCCCGCCGCGGCGAAGTTGCCGATGGCCCCGAAGCGCGCGTTGCGGCCGAGCCGCTCGCTCATTCCGGAATATCCCACGAGACCCAGGCTGATCGCCGCCATCGCGGGACCGAGCACGCAGCTCGCGGCGGCATGCAGCACCGACCCGCCGAGCACCGCCACGTAATTCGGCCAAAGCGCGAAAATGAGCGCACTCGCCCCGATCAGCGCGACCGCGATGCCGGCGACCAGGCGCTCGGAACGAACCGCGTCGACGATGGCGCCGCCCGGCATCTGGCCGAGCAAGGCGACGACGCTGCCGGCCGACAGCACGATGCCGATGTCCACCTGCGTCCAGGCCATCGATGTGAGATAGACTGAGATGAAGGCGCCGAATCCGGTCTGCACGTTGGCGACGAAGAAGACGAACCAATCGAGACCGAAGAGGCTCGAGCGCGACGGATGCGGCGGCTCTCCCGCGGTCGGCCGCATATCCGAGCGCTGCTCAACCTCTGCGCGCCCGACGCCCTCTCCGTCGGATCCGTAGTCCTCCCACCGTTGCGGAGCGACCGGCAGCTTCACCTCTCCTGCGGCTGCGAGGACTTCGGGGGCAATGGCGCGGGCGTTGACGGGCTCGGCTGCGGCCCTGTCACTGCGCCGAGAACGACAACCGGGCTTCCCTCCTTGAATTCCGGGGCCGCCTTGACCTGATCGCGGGTCAGCTCAACCGTGATGACGCCCTTGGCGGCTTCGCGGGCAAAGTTGAGCGCTCCCCAGTCGACCGCGATCTTGCGGCTGCCGACGCCGAGGAACCCGCCAAAATCGATGATGGCGGCGCGCGGCTGACCCTGGCGATCGACGACGACGTCGACCAGGCGTCCCATGTCCTCGTCGCTGCTGCTGCGCACGTCCTTGCCGAGAACCGCCTGGACCTCCCCGGTTTCGAACGTGACGGCGAGCGTGGCGGCCTTGTCGGACTGGGACTGGGCGGGCGGCGCCGGCTCCTGGGCGGGAGCCGGTTCCGGCGGAGGAGCCGCCTCGCCCTCGGGCGCCGGGGCAGCGGGTTGCTGCACCTGGGCGGCGGGCTGCGTCGCGACCGGCGGATGGCGGTGATAGGTCCGGCCGTGGCAGGCCGGTGCCGTCACGACGACGGCGAGCACCGCAACGATCCACCGCAAACGCCTGCGCATGTCGCCTCGCACGTATGCAGGAAGATGATAATGAAAACGCCGCCGGCGCCGCGGCGGTTCCGGCGATGGCACGAAAACGATGCGAGCAATTTCAGCGCGAGAACGCGACCGTAACCTGAACTTTCCCGCTGGTGCGCAGGATCTGCATCGACACCTCGTCGTCGTGCCGGCGCACCATGAGATCCACGCTCGCCTCGCCGAGCCGCAAGTTGCGCAACGCCAGTTCGCCCAGGAACCGCGGAAGGCGCGGATTGCGCAGGCGGATCTCGCCGGCGCCGGTGTCGAATTCGAGTCCCAGCGCCGCCACAATCAGCGTGAACGGCGTGGCGCTGGCCCACGCCTGCGGCGCGCAGGCGACCGGATAGAGCGTCGGGCCACGGCCACGCCGACGCTGGAACCCGCAGAACAGCTCGGGCAGCCGACGCAGATCCATGTAGGCTGCGGCGTCGAACAGGCCCTGGAAGATCTGTTCGACCGGACGTTTCAGGCCGTACCGCGCGAGCCCGAGCGCAATCAGCGCATTGTCGTGCGGCCAGATCGAGCCGTTGTGGTAGGACATCGGATTGTAGCGCGCCTCGCCCATCGCGACGGTGCGGATGCCCCAGCCGGAAAAGAATTGCGGACGCATCAGGTCATGCGCGATCTCGGCCGCACGCTCGGTCGCGCAAATGCCGGTGAAGAGCACCTGTCCGGCATTCGAGGTCCGCACCCGACACGGCTCCTTGGCGCCATCGAGCGCGACCGCATAGGTGCCGAGCTCGCGGCACCAGAAAGCGCTTTCGAAAGCCGCGGCGAGACGTCCCGCTTCGGCATCGAGTGTGTTCGCGCGATCGGCCAAGCCCATCCGTCGTGCGCAGCGCGCGGCGAGCCGCTTTGCGGCAAACACGTAACCCTGCACCTCGGCGAGCGCGATCCGGCCTTCGGCGAGACGACCATCAGCATGAAAGATCGCGTCGTGCGAATCCTTCCATCCTTGATTGGCGAGGCCCTGCTCGCTGGCGCGATGATATTCAACGAAGCCGTCGTGGTCGGGATCGCCCGGACCGTCGATCCAGGCGAGCGCAGCCTCGATCGCCGGCCACAGTTCGACGATCGTCGCATCGTCGCCGGTCCGCTCCGCGTAGAGACCGGCGAGCATCACGAAGAGCGGCGTTGCGTCGACGCTGCCATAGTAGAGTCCAAACGGAACCTCGCGCAGCGCCGCCATTTCGCCGCTGCGCATCTCGTGGAGGATTTTTCCAGGCTGCGCGTCCGCGAGGGGATCCTCGGTCGTCGCCTGAAAGGCGGCGAGCCGACGCAGTACGCCCCGCGCGATCTGCGGATTAAACGCCAGCATCTGCATTGCGGTGACGAGGCCGTCGCGCCCGAACGTCGTCGAGTACCAGGGGATTCCGGCGTAGGGGTAAGCTCCTTGCGGCGTGTCGGTGATCAACATGCACAGGTCCGACATCGAGCGACACAGAACTTCGTTGAAGATATCGTTGCCGGTCTCGACGGTCGTCGCATCTTGGGCAGCGCAGCGCAGGTCGCGGCGCGCGGTCCGCAGAGCGCGCAGGAACGGTTGCGGCCGCGCTGCGGTCGCGCCGTCGCAACTGGTGTACTGGAATATGCGCTTGGTCTCGCCGGGCGCGAGCGCGAGCCGGTAGCCGGCCGACCGCCCCGTGAGCTCGGTCGGAACCGGATCAAACGCCAGCGTCGTGCGACGCGTCTTCGCGTCGAGCCCCTGATAGACCAAGTGCACGTGCGCTGGATCCGCAACGCTGCGCGTCATCGCGCCGCGCCGCCGGCGTGCCGTCCCGCGGACCTCGAACAAATCCGCGAAGTCCCCGTCGAATGCGATCGCGAGACGCAGATCGACCGGTTGGTCACCATAGTTTCGCACCGCGAGCCGCTGATAGGCGGTGCCGCGCCACAGAAAGATCGTGCGCACGATATGAATCATGTCCTTCGGCAGCGCCAATCGGGACTCGCGATAGATGTCCGGGTTGGTGAGATCGACCGTCATCATCGCGTTGTCGTCGTAGACATTGGAGCCGAGCAACAGCGGCGGCACGCCCTCGAGCGTGAGCGCGAGCACCGACAGAAAACGCGTGTCGTCGCGGAACAAGCCGTCGGCGCCGTCGCCCGTGACGCCGAGATCGCCGTGAGCATCGACCAGGACAAAGGTGTCGCCGTGCTTGAGCGTGCGGCGCGGACGCGTCGTCGACTCGGTGGCGGCGACCGCGAAGGGTGCGTCGGGAATGATCTCGACGCTCGAATGAGCTACGGACACGGCGGGGCCTCGTGCGATTTTGGAGGGGGGCGTGCGGCCCCCACGACCGGTCGCGACGCGGTGCGTCAATTGCGGACCTGATCGTAGTCAATGCCGTCGCGGATGTCTTGGTTCCGGTCCGCTTTTCCGGCATCGGTAAGCGCCTGTCCCCCCGCTGCTGCAATGAGCTGCATGAAATTTTTATTCTATTTGCACGCTACATCTTATCTGAGGCGACCCGTCCGCCGTCTGCCGGCGCGACCACAGTCGAGCACAAAAAGGCAGGCAGGCGATGCTTCAGGTCAAGTTTCGCGGCGACGACAGGTTCACTGTTTCGCGCGATGCGGTGAGGGACGGCTGACCTGACACAGCTTGGTGCAGACGGAGGCGCGTCAACGGCGCAGGACCGCTACACCCGGCATCATAGGCGGCGTCCTCGGCCGACCTGTCGGGCTTTTGCGATTTGCACAGAACGCTGCGGCAGCGCAGTCGATGAGGCTGGGATGCGCTCGGCCTTTTCGGCCGCAGCGTCGAACAGGTTGAACCGCGGTCCGCAATCCAGCAGGTCGTGGATATGGATCACGACGGACCCGTCGCTGATCAGGACGACTGCATAGGCCGGCGGTTCGTGGCTGCCCGGAATGCTGTCGCGGGGCTGCTCGTCGAAGTGCAGGGCGACTTGATGATTGAGTGCCCGCTGAGTGGAAAATGGCACGCCCCGCCAAGCGCCATGGACCGGGCGGTGAACATGACCGAAGAAAATATGACGAATGTTGCGATACCGATCCAGAAGCCCGGCAAGATCGTCCCGGCCCGCCAGCGCCAAATGGTCCATGGCCGGCAGGCTGAGCATGAGCGGCGGATGATGCATCGCAAGAAAAACATCTTGTCCCTGCAGGGACGCGAGCGTGCAATCGATCCATCCCAGCCGATTGGTGCAGAGGCGGCCTTCATGCGTGCCAGCCTCGTGCGTGTCGAGCAGCACGAACGGCCCTGCGGACGACTCGAGCACTGTTTGCATGAACCCGTGCTCGTCCACCGGCACCTCGGGGAACACGGTCTTGAAGACCGCACGGTCGTCATGGTTCCCGATGAGCAGATGCCAAGGCACGGCCAGCCCGTCGAGCGCCTGGCGCAAAGCACGGTAGGCGGCGGGCTCGCCGCGATGCGCGAGATCGCCCGTGATCAGCACGAACTCGGCGTCGCGATGGTGTGCATTGATGTCGGCGATTGCTGCCCGCAGCCGCTCGTTGGGATCCAGGCCATACAGCTTGCGGCCAGACGGTACCAGATGCGGGTCGGTCAGATGGATGAACTTCATTGGCGTCATCAATTTTCCACCAGAAGCGCCCGCACGTCCTTGCTCATTGCGGCAAGGGCCTGTTCAGCCGTCGCCTGGCGCGCCACAACGGTTTGCATGTGATCCTTTATCACGTCGGTCACCTTGAGAGCATTGCGACCGGGGAATGCGTACCATCCGGTCATCCGCGGCAATTGCCTGATCGACGTCATATGGTTGGGGTTGCGGCGGTAGAAATCGGCGAGGTGCTCGGAACCTTCAATAGCGATGCGGTTGCTCGGCATGTAGCCGGTGTGCTGGACCATCAACGTCTGTGCGACCGGTCCGGTGACGAACTTCACGTACTGCCATGCAGCCTGCTGCTTCTGCGGATCTTTGGCAAAGACCATCACGACATTGCCCCCCGCCGGGAGCCGCCCGTGCTCGTTGGGCACCGGGAACGCCGCTGTGCGCACCTTGAAGTGCTCGCCGACCTGGTTCTGCACGGCGCCGAGATAAGCCGTGGACGTGACCAGAATGCCCAGCTTGCCAGCGGCGAAGGCGGCCAGGGCCTGGGCGTTGGCGAGATCCGGCATGCCGGCTTCGGCGAATCCCTGCAGCACCTTGAGGGCACGCAGCCCTTCCGGTCCATCGAAGGCAATGCTCTGCTCGGCGCCGTCCATCATGCGGCCGCCGTCGGCGAACACGAGCGACTGGAACATCCAATTCCCGGTGATGCCGTAGTCGATCCAACCGCCGGTGACGCCGCCGCCGAGCGCCTGGATCCTCCGGCTCAACTCGACGATGGCGCCCCATTCTTGCGGGAATGCCGCGGGATCGCCGCCGGCACGCGCCACCAGATCGGGATTGTAATAGATGATCGCTGTCGACACCGCGAAGGGCAGGCCATAGACCTTGCCACCCATCTCGCCGAGGCTGGCGGATCCCGGCTCATGCCCCTGCGCGGTCCAATCCGGTTCCGCCTTGATAAAGGAGTCGAGCGGCGTGGCGATCCCGCGCTCGACGAAGATCCGCACGCGATTGAGCCCCTGATAAGCGACGTCGGGCATGTTGTCGGCCACTGCTGCCCGCAGCACCTGCTGCGTCGCGTCCTCGTAGTGCTCGGCCGGCGCGCGGTAGCGGATCTCGATGTCCGGATGCTCGGCCTGGAACCGCTTGGCAAGCTCCTCGTGCAATCCCTTGAACAGGGACGGATAGGGATAGAGCACGTCGAGCCTGGTCTTGGATTGGGCAAAGGCCGCATTTGTGCTCGTGGCAAGCAACATGAGCACCACCAGCGGGGCACCGGCCGCCAGCCGGACACCGGCAGCAAGCCAAGTCGAAAGTCGAGACGTCGTCATCGGGAAATCTCCGCGTTGAGCATCGTTCCGGCTATTTCAGTCCCGTCATGGTGATCCCGTCGACGAAGCGGCGTTGCGCCGCGAGGAAGACCAGGATCAGGGGCAGAGTGATCAGCACGGTGCCGGCCATGAGCGCACCGTAGTTCGAGCCGGCCTCGTCATTGGCGAAGTGGAGAGCGCCGAGCGGCGGCGTGGCCAGCTGTTCGCTTTGCACCACGATCAGCGGCCAGAACAAGTCGTTCCAGTGCGCCACGACTGAAAAGATTCCGAACGCCACGAGTGCCGGCCGCGCCACCGGAAGCATCACGCGCCACACGATCGCGAATTCGGACAAGCCGTCGAGGCGCGCCGCGTGGATCAATTCGTCGGGAATGGTGCGAAAGAACTGCCGCATCAGGAAGATGCCGAATACCGAGATGGTCCAGGGCAGGATCAGCGCCGCATAGGTGTCGACGATGCCGGCGGCGTAGAACAGCACGAAGAGCGGAATGGCGAGCACCTGCGGCGGGATCAGCAGGCCGACCAGGACGGCGGCGAACAGCGTATCGCGACCGCCGAACCTGAGCTTCGCGAGCGCATAGGCGCACGGCAGGTTGACGAGGATCTGCAAAACGAAAATGACGGTGCACACGAACACGCCGTTGCCGAGATAACGAACGAGCGGCACCGCCGACAGCGCCGTCCGGTAGTTCTCGATACCGTAGAATGTCGATGGCCAGAGCTGCCACGCGTTGGAAAAGATCTCCTGCGGCGGCTTCAGCGACAGGCTCACCATCCATACAAAAGGGAGAACCATGATGGCGCTCGTGCCGATCAGCACGCAGTGGCGTGCAAACCCCTCGATCCATGGCTGGCGGCGCGCGCTCATGCGTAATGCACCCGTCGTTCGATGATCCTGGTCAGGAGCAACGTGATGCCCACCACCATGGCCAGATAGATCACGGTCAGCGCCGCACCGCGTCCGGTGCGCAGGAACTCGAAGCTTTCGACATAGATCAGGTGAAGCAGTACCTCGGAGCTCTTGTTGGGACCGCCCTTGGTGAGCACGTGCACGGTCTCGAACAGTTGGAAAGCCCGTACCGCCATCATCACCAGCACGAACATCACGACGGGCCCGAGCAAAGGAAGCGTCACAGTTCTGAATCGGTCCAGCGCCGAGTCCGCGCCATCGATTTCGGCCGCGTGGTAAAGGTCGCGCGGGATGGATTTCAGCCCGGCCATGAACAAGACCATGGCGTAGCCCAGGTTCTGCCAAATCCCGATGAGGGCGAGCGCGAACAGCGCCGTACCCTCCTCGCGCAGCCAGTTGCGGCCCTCCAGTCCCATGAGCTGGAAGACCTGGTTGACGAGGCCGATGGTCGGATGGAGCAGCGTCTGCCACACCACCGCCATGGCAACCAGTGTCGACATCACGGGCAGGAAATGGGCCGTGCGATAGAACGCCCGGAACCGCTCCCGGGACTCGATCAACAGCGCCAGCGCAAGGCCGCCGCCGACGCACGCCGGCACCACGACCGCAGCATAGGTCAGCGTGTTGCCGAGCGACTTCCAGAACACGGGATCCGCCGCCAACGCGCGGAAATTGCCGAACCCGACGAAGCGCGCAGTGGCGGCGCCGAACTCCCAGTCCGTGCCCGAGATGACGAGCGCGGCCGCTGTGGGGCCGAACAGCAGGACCAGCATCAGCCCGACGGCGGGTGCCACGAGGGCAACGGCGTGCCGGCTCTCGCTCGCGGCCACGCGGTAGGGCCTCGGTGAAAATCGCGCCGGCAACGCAACGTCGCGCGCCGGCAGGATGGCGGCGGTTTCAGGCATTGACCACTTCGCTCAGGATCTCGCGACGAGGATCGATGCGTTGCCCATCCCGATCGAAAACCAGCGTGACCGCCGACGCGAGGCGCGTGACCGTGACGGTCTCGCCGATCTTCACGCCTGCCCCATGCTGGGGCGGCATGCGCACGACGATCGCCTTGTCACACAGCTGGGTGCGTACGTGGACGAAGAGGTCGGCGCCCATGTTCTCCAGATGGGCGACCTCGCCGCGCCATCCACCATGCGCATCTGCTTTGAGCGTCAAGCCTTCCGGCCTTATCCCCACGGTGACGGTCTCGTTGTCGGCGACGTCCCAGTGTGACGGCAGCAGAACGCTGTCGGCTCGCATCCGGCCGTGTTCCACATGCGCCGGAAACACATTGATCGCCGGGCTGCCGATGAATTCGGCCACGCTGCGGTGGCTCGGTCGGTCATAGACGGCTTGCGGCGAGTCGACCTGCAGGAGCGCGCCATCCATCATCACGGCGACCCGATCCGACATCGTCATCGCCTCGCTCTGATCGTGCGTGACATAGACGAAGGTGGCGCCGAGCCGGCGATGCAGGGCCGCGAGCTCGTGGCGCATCGACACGCGCAGCTTGGCGTCGAGATTCGACAGCGGCTCATCCATGAGGAAGGCCTTCGGCCGGCGTACCAGAGCGCGCCCGAGAGCCACTCTCTGGCGCTGTCCACCCGAGAGCTGGCCAGGCTTGCGATCCAGCAGATGGCTGATCTCGAGAAAGGCGGCCGTGTCGTGGACCGCCTGTGCGACGCGTTGGCGGGCAGCGCTGCCAACAAAACGGCCGATCATCGGGGCGCGCTCAACCGGCGTGAGCCAACGCATGCGCAACGGCAGGGCAAGATTGTCGAATACGGTTAGGTGCGGATAGAGCGCATAGGACTGGAACACCATGGCGATGTCCCGCGCCTTCGGGCGCAGGTGATCGGCTGGTTGCGCGTCGATCAGCACCTCCCCCGAGGTCTGCTCCTCCAGGCCGGCAATGATTTTCAAGAGTGTCGATTTTCCGCAGCCGGACGGGCCGACGACCGTCAGAAACTCGCCGGCCTCGACACTGAGCGACACGTCACGAAGGATCGTGGCGCCGCCAAAGCGCTTGACGAGTTGGCGCAGCTCGATTGCTGCCATGTGTTGCCCCAGTGAAATATCGGCGCGGCAGCCCGCAAGTTCGCCCAGGTTGCAGTCGCCCTCCCCCTACGCTCCCCTACAAGAGCTGTGTGACACTTCGATGAAAGTCTCTCAGTCGCGCACAGGTTTGACACTGAGAGATTCTTTGGGCATCAATCAGCGCGTGTCTGATCCTTCACGATTCGCGGCGAACTGGCTGTCGGCTATGGACGGCTTCATCGTCGACCTCGATGGCACGCTGATTGCCGGGGGCGCGGCACTGCCGCATGCGCGTGCGCTGGTCGAACGCCTGGGAGATCGATTCGTCATCGTCTCCAACGATGCCGAGCACGTGCCTGAGCAAATCGCTGCAATGCTCGAACAGCTCGGTCTCCCGGTCCAGCTCGACCGCATCGTGCTCGCTGGCACGTCGACGCTGGACCTGATTGCCGCCGAACGGCCGCGCGCGAAGGTGCTCCTGTGCGCCAGCAGCGCGCTCGAAGATTATGCGGGCAATCTCGGCCTTCGCCTGGTGACGGTCGCCCCCGAGGTCGTCGTGATCGGCCGCGATCGCCGGTTTTCGTATGCAAAGCTGGCGGCGGCGGTGAATGCAGTCCATGCCGGCGCCGAGCTTGTCGCCACCAATGCGGACCGCGTGCATCCGGGACCGCGGGAAACGCTGATACCGGAAACAGGCGCATTGCTTGCTGCGGTTCTGCATTGCGTCGGGCCGCAGTCATATCGGGTGATCGGCAAGCCGGAGCCGGCGCTGTTCGCGACGGCTCTGCGTATCCTCGGCATGCCGGCCGATCGCGCTACGGTGATCGGCGACAATCCCGATACCGATGGTGTCGGCGCCGCCCGACTCGGCATGCATTTTGTCGAGATACGCGACTGGGTAGCCGCCGCGGGCGAATATGCCGCCACGCCGCCCGGCCCGACCGATACCGGCGAATCCATGCTGAAGGTTTTGCGATGAGACGGACTCCTCCCGTCGCGGTTCGCACCGATACGGCCGGCGCGCTGCCGAGAAGCGCTGCCGCCGTCGTCCCGTTCGAGGGCATCCTCGATCGGCTCACGGCCATTCGGCCCAGCCTGCCGCCCACGGCCGCGCGAATTGCCGACTTCATCATCGCGCATGCGGCGGAGGTCGTGCACCTGTCGGTGACGGAAGTCGCGGAGCGGACGCAGGCGAGCGAGGGCAGCGTGGTCGCGCTGTGCCAGCAGATCGGCGCACGCGGGTTCCAGCAGGTGAAGCTCGCCCTGGCACGCGACCTCGTGCAGCCGGTTCAGTTCATCCATGAGGATCTCGAACGGGGGGACGATTTGCCCACCGTGATCGAGAAGGTCTTCAAGAGCGACCTGCAGACGCTGCAGGATACGCTCAAGATCTTGGATCGGCGCGAAATGGCGCGTGCCGTCGAGCTCATCTTGTCGGCCGCACGGATCGAGTTCTATGGCATCGGCAGCGCCGCGCCGATCGCCGAGGACGCCAACTACCGATTCTTGCGGATCGGTCTCGAATCGAAGGTCGTCATCGACTCCCACGTGCAGGCCATCAGTGCGTCGCTGACCGGCCCGCACGTCGCCACCATCACGGTGTCCCACTCCGGCAGCACGCACGAGACCGTGACAGCGACCCGACTCGCCAAGGCGGCGGGCGCCCACACGATCTGCATCACCAATTACGGCAAGTCGCCGCTTCTGGCCTATGCGGACGTCGTTCTCCATACCATGGCGCGTGAGACCCAGTTCCGCACCGAGGCCATGACGAGCCGCATCGCGCAGCTCGCGATCGTCGACGCGTTGATCGCGTGCCTCGCGCTGTCCACCCACGACAAGGCGGTTGCCACCATCGCCAAGACATTTGACATTCTGTCGACCAAACGG
>Ga0126384_10000304_pt1 | contig 26241 bp, 24 predicted proteins | sample PanSoiMetPlot_36_FD_92543 | JGI IMG/M metagenome (GOLD analysis project Ga0126384, IMG submission 92543) | Tropical forest soil microbial communities from Panama - MetaG Plot_36 | ecosystem: Environmental > Terrestrial > Soil > Tropical forest > Bulk soil | place: Panama | collected 2016-02-17 | reverse complement strand
CCAGCTGGTCCATCTGATCAATTGTCATCGTCTGCTTCCAGGCAGGAAAGATAACGGTATCCTCAATCGCGGTGTGGTGCTCGTACATGCGAACGAAGGATTGCAGCGCTTTCGCCAAAGTTTCAGCCGTCATTGCGGAAAACTTGTTTCCCAGGGTTACCGACAAGACGTAGTTAGTAATCTCTCGGCCGCGTTGATGTTGGGCAGTGAGGACGCCGACATAAGCTGCGGTTAGCCCACCGGCCTTTTGCACTGCTGGAAAGATATGCGCCTCTTCCAGCTTTTGCTCATGATAGTCTTCGCCGAAGACTCGAAAGAGTTTCGCCGTCTTCTGCAAGGCGTCCGGGTCAACAGAACTGGCGATCGCCGCCAGCTTGGTTGCGCTTTCCTGGTAAATCATGAGAGCTCGGCGCAGGACGCCATGCTCGCGCATGAGATCCTCCGGGGCTGAGACTTCGCCCGAAGCTGGTTTGCCGCCTTCTTTCTCGCTCTCGTCTTCATCCGAGGGCGGCACACCGCATCCCAGCAACACAACTCCAGCGCCAACACTGCAGGCAGTCGTCAACCATCGTCTTCGCACGAGATCCATTGGTAGTCTCCTTTGATTTGCGGCTGAATACATATTCGTTGACAGACCGTGTCGGGATCAAGAAGAAAGTAGGATCGGAGGGTTGACTGCCTGCAGGCGTGGAGAACACAATCCAAAATCCATGGCTACTCGCAGCAAATCTCGTGAACCCGACGTCAGGCTCTCGCCCTTTGCGCGTCGTCTCCTCAACGCATGGAAAGCGCTTGCGATTCCTTTGTCAGACGCAACTATTGTGATCGCGGTGTCGGGCGGCGCGGACTCGACCGCGTTGCTGTTGGCGACGGAAGAATTAATCACGAGGGGGCGATTGCTTGTCAGGGTTGTGGTTGCGCATCTCGACCACGGCTTGCGCAAAGAAAGCAAAGCCGATGCGAAATGGGTAGAGAGCCTCGCTGGCCAACTTGGGTTCGAGTTCGTTAGCCGGCGTGTCGATGTAGCCAAGCGAGCTAAAACTGTGCGCGACAATCTGGAACAGGTGGCGCGCCGTGCTCGCTACGACTTTCTGCTTGCCATGGCAGAGAAGCTATCGGCCCATTCGGTTTTTACTGCGCACACGATGGATGATCAAGCTGAGACCATTTTGATGCGACTGTTGCGCGGCAGCGGCGCCGACGGGATTGGCGGAATTGAACCCGCGCGCCTGCTTGACTCTCGCCGAAGCATCTTGTTGGCACGACCCCTGCTCACCTGGGCGCGGCGTTCGGATACCGAGACCTATTGCCGGCAGCGCAACGTGGAATACCTCGCCGATGCAATGAATAAGGATGAACAGTTCGCGAGAGTACGCGTGCGGCGTCAGCTAATTCCGCTGATGGAGTCTTTCAACTCGAAAATCGTCGAAGCTTTGTCTCGTACGGCTGAGCTTTTGCGCGACGATCTCGAGGTGCTCGGGCATTGTGGCGACACTCTGCTGGAGCAGGCTCTCAGATCTACCAATAAAACCGAAACAAAACCGCCGTCTTTAGACGTAAGGGTGCTGGCAAACGCCCCGGTATCCGTGCGGAGACGGGCGCTGCGCCAATGGATCGCCAATGGGCGAGGAGACTTGCGACGGTGTGAATTGGCACATATTCAAGGGATTGAGAAGCTTTTGATCGGTGAGCAGGGAGGCCGAATTGCCGAATTACCCGGTGGAGATAAGGTGGTGCGCAAGGGCAGCCGCCTCGAGTTTATAGTGAAACCACGCTGAAATTTGGAGCGCGAGGACCTGTCATCACTTTTGCCTTGGGGCCTCTCGCCAGCGGACCCTAAAGCGATGACAGGTCCTCGCACTCCAAAACTGCAACCGGGGCTGCCATCGCAGCATCCAAAGGCGCTATTTAAGGGGATATTGATTTGAAAGAGTGGCAGTTGGTTTTTGGCAAGGAATTACAGGCCTGATGAAGTGCCACTCGAAACTTTGAAACGCGACAAGAAGGGCCGATTTAAGGTATTATCGGCCACGGAGGCTTTGAATAACTTGAGTTCTACTGCTAGACAAATCATTTTTTGGTTATTGATCGTTGCCGGTGCCCTGCTCCTTTATAAGCTCGTAAATCCGAATAGTAAGAATTCCTCGACCATCGACTTGACTGCGCTCGAATCCAAGATCATGTCAGGCGATTTGAAGCAGGTGACCGCAGAGCAGACGGAGATCGTTGCGATTGACCGGGCCAATACGGAATTGCGTGCGCCCTCAACCAACGAGCACACGAAGGCTGAAATCCTTAAGGAAGCCCGTGAAGTAGTCAACGGCAAACCGCGCGTTGATAAAGTCGATGACAAGTCAGGCAGTAGCAGCTTTTTCTGGCCGATGCTAATCACCTGGGCCCCGCTGCTCTTCATTATCGGTATTTGGGTATTCATGCTCAGGCAGATGCAGTCGGGTGGCAACAAGGCGCTTTCATTTGGCAAGTCTCGAGCGAAGCTCCTGAACAACCAGCAAAAGCGAGTTACTTTCAAGGACGTTGCCGGAGTCGAAGAGGCCAAGGAAGAACTCCAGGAGATTATCGAATTTCTGAAGGAGCCGCAGAAGTTTCAAAAGCTTGGCGGTCGAATTCCCAAGGGTGTCTTGATGATGGGTCCCCCGGGAACTGGTAAGACGCTATTGGCGCGTGCTATCGCTGGTGAGGCGAATGTGCCTTTCTTCTCGATTTCCGGATCTGACTTCGTCGAGATGTTTGTCGGTGTCGGCGCTTCGCGCGTGCGCGACCTTTTCGAACAAGGCAAAAAGAACGCGCCCTGCATCATCTTCATCGATGAGATCGATGCGGTTGGCCGTCATCGTGGCGCCGGCCTCGGTGGTGGACACGATGAACGCGAACAAACTTTGAATCAGTTGCTGGTTGAGATGGACGGTTTCGAATCCAATGACGGTGTCATCCTCATCGCTTCAACTAACCGTCCTGATGTGCTCGATCCGGCGCTGCTGCGACCTGGCCGCTTTGATCGTCGCGTAGTGGTGTCTCGACCTGACGTGCGCGGACGCGAAGGCATCTTGAAAGTGCACACACGTAAGATTCCGCTCAGCGAGGATGTGGACATCAGCGTCATCGCTCGCGGTACTCCGGGCTTCACCGGAGCTGACCTGGCAAATCTTGTTAACGAAGCTGCGCTGAATGCCGCTCGTTACAACAAGAAGTTTGTCGCCATGGGTGATTTCGAACTGGCCAAGGACAAGGTCTTGATGGGCGCCGAGCGCAAGAGCATGGTCATCTCAAACGAAGAGAAGCGCGTCACGGCTTATCACGAAGCCGGACATACGCTCGTCGGATTGAAGGTGCCGAATGCAGATCCTGTGCACAAGGTTACGATCATTCCACGCGGTATGGCTCTGGGAGTGACCCAGCAGCTTCCCGAGGGTGATCGCCACAACTACACGGAAGAATATCTGCTGGGACAGATTGCCATTCTAATGGGCGGCCGCATTGCTGAGCAGACTTTCCTCGGTAGCATTACTACCGGCGCTTCGAATGACATCGAGCGCGCGACGGAGTTGGCTCGCGCGATGGTTTGCGAGTATGGCATGTCAGCGATGGGTCCGTTGACGTTTGGCAAGAAGGAAGAGCAGATCTTCCTCGGACGCGAGATTGCGCAACACCGGGACTTTTCCGAAGACACCGCGATCAAGATCGATAAGGAAGTCAAGGGCATCGTCACGGCGCAGTACGAGCGCGCGAAGAAGATCATCGAGGACAGCCGCGAGACTCTCATCCGGCTCGCTGAAGCGTTACTGGAACGTGAGTCGCTGGACGGAGTGGAAATTCGGCGCATCGTGGCGGGTTTGCCGCTTGATGAGACTCCTTCGACCGGCTTACCTGCAGACGAGGAGCGGCCGCAAATTAAGGAGCCAGCCGGTGGCTTGAAACCAATCCTGCCGCCGATTACCGGCAGCAATCCCGCACCCGCCTAGCACGCGGCAAAGGTCAAAGAGGTAAGCGCAAAGAGCGAAGGTCTCCACACGGATCTTCGCTCTTTCTCGTTACAGGCGTTCGGATCTTCGCTCTTACCTCTTACCTCTTAGCTCTTTGCGCTCTGCGCTTTGCCCTTTGCCCTTTGCCCTTTGCCCTTTGCTCTTCTAATCTTGCCTTATGTCGTGGAACATCGTTGGCCGCAAACTGCCTGTCGGCGAGCGCACCCTCGTGATGGGGATTCTCAACGTCACGCCTGACAGCTTCAGTGACGGTAATCAGTTCTTCTCGAGCGAAGCAGCACTCGCGCATGCGCGCCGGATGGTCGCTGATGGCGCTGACATCATCGATGTCGGCGGCGAATCGACGCGTCCGGGCTCTACTCCTGTTTCACCTGAAGAAGAGATTCAGCGCGTCCTTCCAGTGATAGAAGCACTCGCTAAAGAGACCGATGTTCCAATCTCGATCGACACAACCAAGTCGATGGTCGCCCGTACCGCACTCGCAGCCGGCGCAGCAATCGTGAACGATATTTCCGCGCTGCGCTTTGACTATCACATCGCCGACGAAGTTGTGAAGGCCGGCGCCGGCCTGGTCCTGATGCATTCGCGCGGCACGCCAGCCACGATGCAGCGCCTGCCAGCGGTTGCAGACGTTATCAGCGAAGTTATCCACAGCTTGAAAGGCAGCGTCAGCATGGCCGAACGGCGCGGCGTTCCGCGCGAATCAATCGTCATCGATCCCGGCATCGGCTTTGGCAAAACCTTCGATCAGAACCTGGAGCTGATCGCGAAGCTCGATCAAATCGTGGCTGCCTTCCCGGATCTTCCGTTGCTCATCGGCACCTCCCGAAAAGGCTTTCTCGGCCATTTACTCGCAGACTCCGGCGGCACTCCCGCACCCGTCAGCGAACGCCTTCCCGGTACGCTCGCCACGGTCACAGCCGCGATTCTAAAGGGCGCCCAAATTGTACGCGTGCATGATGTAAAGGAGACTGTGGAAGCGGCTCGTGTCGCAGACGGACTAAGGGGCACCTAATTGTGAGCAAGATCCAGCCTGAGGCTCATTATGCACATCGAGTTCTTCACTCCGTGCTGGCGGCGTTCTCTTCTTCCATCATCTTCACGTCCGCCAGGGTACGCTGGACGTCCTGTTGCCACAGCTTGTTTGAGGGGTCACGCTTTGCAAGCTTCTGGAAATTCCTAAGCGCCAACTTGTAGGCTTCGAGCGCCTTTTTCCTATTTTGGAGATTGCGATACGCGCAGCCTAGCCGCCAGTAAGCAAGCGATATTTGTCGTTGCCAGTCAGAGTTCTGAGGGTCCTGTCGGATCAGCGCTCTCATAATTTTTAGTGCCTGCTTGTATTCTTCTATTGCTTCTTCAACTTTATCGAGACCCTGAAGCGCGCTGCCCACGCATATCACCGATACCGCCAGGTCACGTTTCCAGTGAGGATTCTTCATTTCCCGAGTAATCAGGTCGCGGACTAGTTTTTCATAGCCTCTGTATTCGGCGAGCGCAGAGGCGTAATCACCTTTGGCCTGAAACGACCGGCCGATGGAGTTGTGCGAAATCGACAGATCTCTTAGCCACTCGGTGTTGTCCGGATCCCGATCGCATAGTCGCCGGGCAATTTTGGCAAACTCCTGGTATTCACTGATCGCTTCCGGAAGCAGATCCATCAACTGGAAAACATTACCCACGCAATTGTGAGCCATGCCCAACTGTCGAAGCCAATCGGTGTTTTCCGGATCTCGCTGACAAAGCTCCTGCATGATCCGGCGATACGAATCGTACTCAGCCAAAGCCTCTTGAAGCTGGTTTTGCTCCTGGTAGACTCCGCCCAGGCAGTTGTGCGAAACGGCCAGTTCCCTTGTCCAATCAGAGTTTTCCCAGTCCGATTTGGCCAGACGCTCCATTATGTCTTTGTAGGCCTGGTACTCTCTGTGCGCTTCATTGGTGCGGCCCTGAACCTGGTGGATCGTTCCGATGCAGTTGTGGGAAACCGAGAGATCCCGCAACCAAAAGGTATTTGCGGGATTCTTTTCCAGAAGCTGAAGGATGATTCGTTTGAATTCCTGATATTGTTTAAGCGCTTCGGCGTATTTGCCCTGGTCCTGGAGCACGCGACCAAGCTTGCCATACAAACCAGCAAGATTGCGTTGCCAATCATCACGCTCGGGCTTCCGCTCAACGAGATCTGACAGAGCTTTTCGTGCTGCTCTGAATTCCCGGCCCGCCCCGGCAAGTTGACCACGTGTCTTTAAAATCTCTCCCAACTGATCGCGAGCATCACTAGCGCCTGCCGGGTCGTCGAGCTCGGTAAAAAGCTTGATCGCTTCGCGCACTTGCGCTTCTCTATCCCGTAGTGAAAGCGATCCGCTTTGAATCCAGCTGTAGCAAAGTAAGCTACGGGCGCGGGCCACGCGCGATAATTGACTGGTTTTTATCAATTCTCCAAGAACCAATGCCAACGACTGCAAGGCTTCATGACGACCAGCATCATTCCAATAAGTGGTGAGCTCATCCAATTCTCGGGCCGCCTCTTCCGGCACGCTTATCAGCTGATGATAGAGTCTTTCGACGCGTATTGGAGGCTCATCTCCAGCGAAGCAGTCAGCCGCGTGAGCGGACAAGATTCGAAACTGTTCAGGCGTGGAAGCGGACATTCGATTTCGCAGCGCCAGCCGAGTAGCTTCGTGAACATTCAAGCCACTACGCGCAGCATATTCCTCAACCATGGGCAGGACCTTCAGCTCCTCGAGCCATTGCTCGGCCTTCGCTTTACCCACTTCAAGCAAGCTAGCGAGGATTCCTGAATCAAACCAATGCGGTATCGCAGTAGCTTCAAGAACTGGTTCCAACTTGGGATGAGCCGTCAGAATAACTGAGACTGTGGCTAGTGTAAGCTTCTCAGGATCGCCCTGTGCGGCTCGAAGACGGTCGATGGCATCTGCAAAATCCATGGCGTGAGAGTGGCTATTTTCGGTCGGGCTCTGGGCGGTCGCCTATCTTTTGTCTTTTTTTCCTAAAGGATTCGAGGATGGCGTAGGTTTGGCCTGGTTCACCTTTAGTGATGTGCAATACCATTTCAATGTGCTGGTCCTGGAGGCAATTCGCTTGACCTTCCTCGCCAAACAGTGGACGCCACTCATCCACTTTCTCGATACGAGATAGGTGGTAGCTGATGGCGAGCGCACCCCAGGGATACTTTTTAAGATCCGGCACATCCTGGCCGGCGATGACAACAACCACTGCCGGTGCTCGTTCCATTCTCGGTAGCAGAGTGTTCTCGATCCAGTTCCTGGTGCTGTCGGAAGCATGTTGATAGGTATCGAAAATCAACAGCAAGGGAGCATCAAGACGCTGAAGGTCTGAGATTATCTTATAAAGCCAAGTTGCATCCTTGCAATCATAAGACTCGCGCAAAATTTCGCGCTGAAGATCGAACTTCAGTACCTCGAACAAACTATCCAAAGCGGGGCAGCCCTTGAAATCGAGAAGCGTTTCCCGCATACCGACATAGCGAGCATAAGTTCGAAATTCAGTAAGGCAGACGGTCTTGCCCGTATTGGTATCGCCATCGATCAACATCAGCCGTTGTTTCGTTTGGCCTGAGATCATCCGTTGAAAGAACGCGAATTCTTCCTTGCGATCTGCCAATGGCCATTTGTAGTCATCGGCAATTGAAGGCCATTGAATCGCAGGTTTTGCTGCGGGCTTAGGTGAAACTGGGCGTGGATCCTCCGTCGACGAAGCTGAAGAATCTTCGGCTTCCAGGTAGTGATCGCGACGCAAACCTTCGTTTATTGCCAACCGCTGCAGAATGAGTGTTACTGCTTGAGCCGGTGTGAAGGCATCGACTGGTACATAGCCATCGGTAATGTATACGCCGCTAATTTCTGCCTCGTCCGCTCGAAATAACATCAGCGCGTCATCTTGACGCTCAGCTATGAGATCGAAGATCGCCTGCCACTCCAAGCCACACCAGGTTTTTTTCTCATAATCCGCACAGAGAATGACTACTATCAAATCAGACTCGTCGCGATACAGTTTTGGAAGATAAAAACCCAGGCGCTTGCGAGCGAATTCAGCAGTATGAAAGCGGTCGTAAAGAATCTTTTCCTCGCTGCCGAGGCGTTTGGCCAGAAGCTTGGCGACGCTTTCAACGTATTCACGCTTTTCGCCTGGAAACGAAAGAGCTACCCTGAAACGCTTGGTCTTTTCTTTCAATCTCTTTCCTCTCTTCGCTGGTAGTACGGATTCCGGCCTTTTGGGCGAGGCGCGTGAGTAAATTCAGGAACTCGAAATCGAACGTTGGAATTTGCGCGCCTGATAGATTACTCGCGAGCGCGGAAGCGCGCAAGAATTTAATGACCTCTGCTCCCCGTTTTACTCAGGCCGTGCTTCCAGTAGTTGATCCGGATGGCCACAGGGCAAAAAACCCTTCCCCTCAGGGCGGGCGGATGGTATCCTCAATGTCCAAGGGCTACGGGCCCTAAAATAGCGGGTTTCAATACTTCCTCCGCTCGCGCTTACCTCGCGCCACCTGTTCTAAATCAATTTCCCTTGCATTAAGCACGGCGAAGACTTCTTGAAACCTCGACGGCAATTCCTTTGACTTCATAGTCGAACTTCGCTGACTCCAGTCAATGTCCAGCACATTTGCGCCATTATCTGACGAGAGCTTACTGCAACCACTCTTCCTGGATCTCCAGGCCGGCCCGAAGAATCTCGACTCTCCCAGAGCGCTGACGCCGGCTCTGCAAACACGGGTCGAACATGCCATCGGTCGGATCAATGACCTTGCTGTGCGCGAAACTGCCGCCAGCACCCTGGAGCAGCTGGTTCGGCTGCTCAACTGGCTGAGGCTGGTCGACAGCAATCTCAAGAAGCTTGACCATCTGCGAGAAAATCTTTCCCTCCTCGAACTAGTCCATCTTGAGGCTCGTTCGCTGCTCGAATACCTTCAGGTTAAAGCAATTGAAGTGAATGGACACTCGACACCATTACGAGATGTGCTTGATGGCATTGTCTATTCTTTAACGCACGACTTGCGACGAATTTTCGAGGAAGAGTTGGCTGGATCTGTAGCCGAACAATCCACGCCAGTCGTATATGGAAAGATCGTTCATGCCCAGGGTCTGCTGAATAACTGTTTGCAGCAGTCGATGATCACGCTCGTGCAGCTCTTCGATCCAGAGTTGGACGGCTCAGTTCTCTTTGATGCGGAGGAGAGACTGCAGCAGTCACTGGTACTGTGCGCTGACCTGCTGTCGCTGATCAAGCTTGCCCGGCGCACGCAAACCAGGCCGGACGAGCTCAATAGTCTGGTCGAGGAGATCATTAAGTTTCGCGACGGCAGTATGCAGTATCTGATGTATCGTGACTGGAGGGGCTATGAAAAGCTGGCGCACGAAATCGCGATGTCAATCGAATACAATGGTGACCCAATTCCTCTCGTTCATCAGTTTCAGTGTTTTCTGGAGACTCTCTTTGGCCACGTGAGGATGCGAGCTGTGCTGACAAAGGGGCCGCAATTGTCAATTGTCAGTGGTCAGTAGTTAGGTTTTGTACTTTGTTCTTTGTACTTTGTTCTTTGTGCTTTGTGCCTTGGGTTAGTCTTTGCGGCTATTTGAAATTCGGTCGACGTAAACATTCCTAAACACAGATCTAAGAAACAAAGTTCAAAGCACAAAGCTCAAAGTACAAAGAACAAAACACAACAACTGACTACTTATTCAAGAGTTCCGTCGTATGTTCGGTGACGCTTTGTGCGTTCAGTTGAGGCTGCGGCTCCGGCTTGGTCTTAATCTCAATCACCGGACGTGCCCGGGTCAATTCTTCCTTCAGCGACTTCGCATAAAGCTGTAGCCCGACCGTCACGGCCACACCGGCGGCGACAAGAATGACGAAGACCCCGGGCACAAACATCCCGTTAGCTATCATCTTGGAAGCGATTATGTAGACGAGCAGCAGGAGTATAACCCCGAAAACTCCCACACCACTTGCCAAGCCCCAGCGTTCCAGCTTCACTTGTCGATCGTGCATCCTGGACAAATTGGTGTTTGCATTGGACGGCGGCTGCTCGGCCAATAGCTCCGATACTTTTTCCAGATTCAGGCCGCAAGAGCGACAGAAGGGTTGACCAATCAGTGCGTCTGACCCGCAACGTGGACAATGCATCGTGGTTTCCTCCAGCGGTTATACGTAGTGGCGTTTTTTCGAGTTTAGGTTTCTTTGCGCGTTCTTGCTTAGGCTTGGGTAATGCGAGACAATCACGGCTCGCTAACCATGCAAACGACACTAATCCATAGATTCGCCACTCTGTCTGCATTGGCGTTGACACTTCTATTCACTGCAGGATTCGCCGAGTGCTATAAACCGGTCAAAAAGAATCAGCTCCCGGCGCGAATCAAAACCGTTGCCGTTCCTGCCTTTCAAAACAACGCCCTGCGTTACAAGATCGAGCATCGCTTTACGCAGGCTGTAATTAATGAACTGATTCACCGCGGCCGCGGCTTGCGCGTGCAGGGAGATCGCGAAGGCGCCGATGCAGTCATTGAAGGAGTCATCAAAGGCTATCAATTCCGGGGGGTATTGCTTGACGATCAAGGCCGCGCCAGAATCTTCGAAGTAACGATCGAAGCTGCTGTGACAGTGCGCGATCAAGCAGAGAATCGCGTGCTCTATGACAATCAGAATTTTGTCTTTCGCGGCGAATATGAGTTTGCCAACGACCCACGCAACTTCTTCAATGAAGAAGATCCTGCCGTCCAACGCATGGCGCGCAGCTTTGCCGAAAGCGTTGTCTCCACCCTTATCAACGCCATTGAGATCAAATAAGAAATGCCAACTCTGACGCGCCAGCAACTTACTCGCTTGCTCGACGAAGGAAGGATCGACCCACTATATTTGACGCTCGGAGTGGAAGGCTATCTTGCCGCCGCAGCCGGGCGAGCGATTGCTGATGCAGCGCTCAGGGAGACGCTGCTGCGCGAGTTCAATGAGTCTCACTTCAGCATGTTGACGACGAACGCTCGCCAGGCCGTAGCCGCGGCCGAACAATTGCCGATGATGTCGGAACGGCGCGTTGTCACCATTGCAGACTTCGCAAAACTGCGGGAGGCCGACGAAGAAGTTCTGATTCGCTACCTAGAAAACCCTGCCTCAACCAGCGTGGTCGTGTTCGACGCGCGAGATCTTGATAAACGAAAGAAGCTGACAAAAGCACTGCTCGACAACTGCACCATAGTTGAGTTTCCTCAAGCCAGCGATGGAGAAGCGAAGGCTTGGGCCAGGGAGTACTTGAAGCAGCTCAAAATCTCGACCGATGAACGAGCGCTGAGTGAAATCATCTCGCTGGTCGGCACTGACATTCAAATGCTCAGTTCCGAGCTGGACAAACTGGCCACGGCTGCCGGAACCAAGAAGCGGATTGATATCGATTTAGTTGACGATCTAATCGGGCGCTCGCGCGAGCTTTCCAATTTCGACTTGACGGACCACCTGATCTCACGAAATCGCAAGAAAGCGCTGGAGATTCTTTATCGACTGTTGGAAGACGGCTCGGAACCGGTAATGCTGATTGGATTGATGGCGAGCAATTATCACCGGCTGGCGCTTGCGAAGGACCTTCTGACTCGCAAAGGTAAGGAGGCTGTCTTTCAGCAGATTCGCATGCCCTGGAGACGGCAGGGAGAGTTCCTCGCGATTCTGCAACGCAGCTCTGAAGCCGACATTGCCTGCGGCATCCAGCGCATCGCTGCTGCCGATCTGGCGATCAAAACCTCATTAGCCACTCCACGCCTTCAGCTCGAGATGCTCGTGTGTGAGTTGGCTGGTTAGAATTGCGGATTTCGAATTTGAAGAGAAATCTGGCCGCGGATAGACGCGGATATGAAAAAGCACTGGTAAAGTTTTAGGAATACCACCAACTGACGGCATGGCATTGACCGATGCTCTTTTTCAGATCCGCGCTTATACGCGTTCATCCGCGGCAGATTTGTGTTGCAGCGGTTTCAAGTCGGGTTGAACCCATTCCTGTTTAGCTTGTTCGGACCATAGCAAGTCCTGACTGTAGTACTCGAACACGAGACGAGAATCGCCGAGAGATTCAACCACCCTATTAGTACGCTCGAGTAACGTCAGTCCCTCATCCAACCGTCGCAGGCGGCGCTCGACGCAGATTATCCAAAAAAGCGTAATCGTCTCGTTGTACTTTCCATTAATGCCGTAGTGTTTTAGGAAGTTGAGAATGCTGGCACGCATTCGCTCGAGCGCTTGCTGAGTCGGGCCTTGACTCAAGTACCAGATGGCCAGAACCAGATGCGAGCGATGGGGAAAATCGGTTGCTGCCGTTGTGCACGATTCAAAGCCACGTACGATAGCTTCGAGTTGTTGTTCACTTTTGAAGTACCCACTCATGGTTGTTGCTCCTACGCGCATACCAAAAGGCGAGGCGGACCGACTGAACGATCCGCCTCGCCTGATGCAAAGCTGAATTATGTTTACTTCGACTGCGCCTGTGCCACGGCCAGTGTCAGCCGCGATTTGTGACGGGCAGCCGCATTCTTGTGCAGCGCTCCCTTTTGCACTGCCTTGTCGATGACCGAAACGGTTGCCGGCAGCAGTTCTTTCAGCTGCTTCGCGTCGCCTGAGGTCAAGGCCGCTCGTAATTTCTTGATCTGGCCGCGAACTCGTGTTCGATTGCCGCGGTTGATTTTGCGCCGGGCTTCGCTTTGGCGCATCCGCTTCTCTGCTGACTTATGATTTGGCATTACATCTCCCAACAAAAACGGGCTCCAGGCCTTAGCGGAGCCCTTCAGTAGCGCTTTCCGAGGATCGCGCAAGTCAGACATCTTAGAGGCCGTCTCCCAGAGTGTCAAGCCGGGACAGTTGGGCCCGGGGACATCAGGATTTAGCCGCGGATGAACGCGGATTACGCGGATCTGCAGAATTACGTATTGCGGATTGGAAGAAAGTCAATCATCCCTCAGATCTTATTCAGATCTGTGTTATCCGCGTTCATCCGCGGCCGGAGTCTCTGCGAAATCCGCAATCCGCAATTCCCGTAATTTCCTAATTGACACACGCGAAACCCTGTAGTAGCGTCGAAGCGCAAGCTATGCAAACAACCTTTCTGAGTTATCCCACCCTACCAATTAGTAGCCATCAAATTGTGCTGTTCCGATTGCGAGGAGAATGTTCCAGCTTTTGAAGAAGATTGAATTTCCGCCCAGAGGTTTGGAAACTCTGTTTGGCGTTCACGACCAGAACATCAAGTACCTGGAAGCATTACTAGACGTGCGCATCGACGCGCGCGGCCAGGATGTGTCGATCGATGGCGATCCGCGAGATGTCGAGACAGCCGAGCGCATCATCGAAGACTTCGCAGAGCTTTTCAAGGAGGGACGCCAGTTTAGCGACAAAGAACTGCGCGAAGCATTCGCACAGATTGCCGAGGATCGCGCGTACTCGCTGCGTGACTATTTTACGAAAGCACGGTTCAATCCTTCCGGTAAAAAACAGGTTGCAGCCAAATCAGCCAATCAACGCCGCTACATCGAAGCGATCCAGGAAAAGGACGTCGTCTTCGGCATTGGCGTAGCCGGCACGGGCAAAACCTATTTGGCGGTGGCGATGGCTGTGCAGGCGCTAATGCAGAAGCAGGTTAACCGTATCGTGCTCGCGCGCCCTGCGGTTGAGGCCGGCGAGAAGCTCGGTTTCCTGCCCGGCGACTTGCAGGAAAAGGTCGATCCTTATCTGAGACCTCTTTACGATGCTCTGTTTGACCTGATCGACTATGAACGCGTGACCAAACTGCTGGAGAAGCGCGTCATCGAAGTCGCGCCGCTTGCCTTCATGCGCGGTCGCACGCTTTCCGACGCGTTTGTAATCCTCGATGAGGCCCAGAACACCACCAGCGAACAGATGAAGATGTTCCTGACGCGCATTGGGTTTGGATCGAAGGCCGTCATTACTGGCGACGTAACGCAGGTTGACTTACCCACGGGAAAGCGCAGCGGCTTGATCGAAGCCGAACGAGTGCTCGCGAATCTGGAAGGGATCGAGTTCATCTATTTCAACGAGAAGGACGTTGTGCGGCACAAGCTTGTCCAGATGATTATTCGCGCCTACGAAGAGCATTCAAAGAAAAGCAATATGTAATCGTTACTATAGTCCGTTGCGCCGGCTTGTGATTCAGGCCGGGCGTGGCATTGTTTTGCCAACCTGAAAAGAATCGCATGATTGAAGTCGTCAATCGCCAGCGCAAGCTGCCGATAGATTGTGAACGGTGGCAGAAGTTCACGAGCAAGGCTTTACAGGCAGTGCCGGCCCAAGCAGGAGACGTCACTGTGGTGTTTGTCTCCGATCGAATGATGCGAAAGCTGAATAATACCTGGCGAGGCCGCCGCGGCACCACAGACGTCCTGTCGTTTCCTACCGGCCAGGATGAAATTGAAAAGACATTCGGATTGAACCTCGGTGACGTATTCATTTCTGTCGAACAGGCCTCGCGACAAGCAGCAGCTCACGGACTCAGGCTGGATAACGAGCTCGAGCAATTGATTCTGCATGGCCTGCTGCACTTGAGCGGTTATGATCACGAAACCGACGACGGCGAGATGAACCGGCTTGAGATGAGATTACGGCGACGACTCAAAATAGATTCGTAGAACCGTGAATCGTGAACCGGAAACTGTGAACCGGAAAACGAAAACCGGTTCTCGGTTACCGATTTACGGTTACCGGTTCCCGATTACCCGTTTACGGTTTACGGCTCTCGAATTAACAATTACTATTGAACCTTCACGGACCATGGAGATTCAAATAGGGCTCACGTTCCTGCTTTTGCTGGTGCTGATGCTGCTGGCCACAATCGACCTGGCACTCGGTCAATTGAGTGATGTCGGCCTGCGGCGACTGATGAGCGAAGCGGAACGACCTTCATCACGCTCTCAAGCGTTTCTTAGAACGGTGCTCGAGAATCGAGCCCGCTTTAGTTTCGCGCTCTCGGCCACCATCCAAATAATGCTCGTCGTGGTTGCCGTTCTGATCACGTCAGTTTCTCTCAGTCTCTTTCCTGAGCGCCGCTTTGTTTTGGCTGGCCTGGTTGGCGGGCTCGTGCTGGCTGGAATCTTTCGACAACTCATTCCGTTGCTGCTGTCTGGAAGAAATCCCGAGAAGACGCTTTTGTTTCTTCTGCCCGTGATTCGCCCGTTCGTGCCGTTGATGGCTTTTGCTTCCGATCCGTTTCACCGGTTCTTCGATCGCTCGAAACGAAAAGAACAGGTCGCGGAAAGCGAAGAAGAAGCAGCAGACGAGGACGATAGCAGTGACCTGCAAGCCCTCATCGATGTCGGCGAGGCTGAAGGCATCCTTGAGGAAGAAGAAGGGGAGCTTATTCACTCGATCATCGAGTTTGGTGACACGCGTGTCAGTGAAGTGATGACGCCGCGACCCGACATTGTTGCCGTTCCCGCAAGCGCTACGATAAAAGAAGCGCGCGATATCATGATCGAGTCAAAATACTCGCGCTTGCCTGTTTTTCGCGACCAGATCGACAACGTCGAAGGTATCATCTATGTCCGTGACCTGCTGATGCGTTGGGCCGCGGACAAAGAGGACGATGTGATTGCGCAATTGACTCGGCCCGTCTATTTCGTGCCGGAGACGAAACCGGTCGCCGAGCTCCTCGAAGAAATGCAGAAAGCGCACGTGCAGCTTTCGATGGTGATCGATGAATACGGCGGCGTGTCCGGCCTCGTAACCGTCGAAGATATTCTCGAAGAAATCGTAGGCGAAATCGAAGACGAAGACATCGCCGGCGAAGAACTAAAAGAGATCGTGCCGGACGAATCGTGCGTAGACTGCTACCAGGTTTCGGGCGGCACCGAAATTGGAAAGATCGAGCGCCTATTCCATCTCGAGATTGAGGATGATGACTTTACCACCATCGCTGGGCTCGTGATTAGCGAAGCAGGCCGCGTTCCCTTGCCTGGCGATCATCTGACTTTTCGCGGACTTGAGGTTGACGTTTTAGAGGCTGACGAACGACGCATCGGGCGCTTGCGTGTGAAGCGTGCGGAAGAAGAGACGAACCAGCTAAGCCAAGCTTCATGAAGAGTCTTCGTGAAATCGTCACCTGTTTGGCGAGCGGCCAGCGCCCGTTAACGTGCGAGTCTTGTGGCAAAGACTTCAACTGCGGCGCGTCGCTGCCGGGATGCTGGTGTGCGGAAATCAAATTGAGCGATGAAGCTCGAGCTGATCTGCGTAACAAGTATCGTGACTGCCTGTGTCGCGAATGCCTGGAAGCCACATCAATTGCTACAGTCAATCGGAGGTAGAGATGATTCGATCCTTGCTCATCATCGTACTGGCGATTCTTGTTTTTTCCGTTGACTCAGCAGCCCAAACCAGAACACCGCACCCACCTTCAAGCGATTTCAATATCGAACTAATCAATGTTGAGGGACCATCCCATCTAGAGGCCGTCCCGGGCGCAGGTGCCCGCAGCGGCTTTATCACCACGCGGTTTCGTCGCATAAGTGAATGGAAACCCGCGCCCGGCTCACCGGGTGAAGTCTCCGCCATGAAGGTTGATTTCCGACTGGAAGGTGACACTGTCAAAGTCGAAGTCACGGCATATCTGGGTCAACTCGTCCCGAATTTCCGCCCACCTGACCTCGAGAAGATGCAAAAAGTTGTAGTTGCCACTCGGCTCATTCGTGAGAATGAGACGGTGAACATTAACGAAGTCGAGCAATACGGCCTCGAGCCGATTGGCTTCAAAGTTCTACGATCGAAGCCCTGGAGTGTCGGAACGCCGGAAATCACCAACAAAACGCAGGCGCTCATCGTAACGGCAATATCGGAAGAAAGGCCCATGTATCACGTCACGACTCGTAACTTAAGTCAAAAATGCATCACGTCAATTCGCTGGTATGGCCTCGAGAATGGGAGTCAATTCCGCGGCGGCTCAGGATTGAGCGGTAAGTGCATCATTTGCGCCGGTGGTCCGTTTGAACTCGTGCAACGTTTCGAGCTCGCCGAGCAAGCGGGCCAGAACGCACAACCGCCGGGAAAGCGAGAGATAGTCATAAACGCAATACTATTCGATGATGGAACGTTCGAAGGTGATGTTGATGCCGCGGCGTCTATGGCTGCGCACATGGCTGGAGAGAAGATTCAATCAGCGCGTACCGGCAAACTGCTGCAGGCAACGGCCAGTGCTTCTGCTGGCGACGTTGGTGAGATGCTTGCGCAACTCAAGCGCGACGTAAAAGCTTTAGATGAGGAAATCGACAAGACCGCCCTTGATGATCTATTAACTCGGTTCGCTAATGCCTCACCCGATTTGCGTGAACGCAGAATTGGCGAAGAAATACGGAACGGCCTTCGGTTTGTGAAAATAACTGTTCTGGGCCGCATCGAGCAATTTGAATATAAACGGGCCCATATGCCTGAACAGGCCGACTTCAGTGCGTGGTTAAAAGAAATGACTAAGATGACTGATCGATGACCTGGAATTGAACAATTAATGGCGAAAAAGAAAAGCAAGTTCCTGCAGGGCAAGCGCATCAACCCCGCGCCGATTTCATCAGACACAAGCCTGGCAAACCTCGTTGACGAATCCTTTCTCGCGTACAACGCTGCGCGTTTGCGGGAAGCGTGTCATCTTTTCACGCAAAAAATGCTTGAGCCCGAGGTTACCGTCGGCATGTCTATCACCGGCGCTCTGACACCCGCAGGGCTTGGTATCTCGGCTCTTATTCCGCTAATCAAAGCTGGATTTGTCGATTGGATAATTTCCACTGGAGCGAACCTTTATCACGACACGCACTTCGGCATCGGCCTGGCAATGCACCAGGGCAATGCGCAGATCTCCGACATCGTGTTACGCGAAGAGGAGGTTGTGCGCATTTACGACATCTTCTTTGATTACACCGTACTGTTAGATACTGACGCTTTCTTCCGGCAGATTATCGAAGCGCCGGAGTTTCAAAAACCAATGTCGACGGCAGAGTTTCATTATCTCTGCGGCCGTTACGTGCAGGAACGAGAAAAGAAGTTGGGTCAGATGGACAAGTCTTTACTTGCAGTAGCCTACGAATACGGCGTTCCGATCTACACTTCTTCACCGGGTGATTCTTCGATCGGCATGAACGTTGCCGCAAAGGCTTTACAGGGAAACAAGCTGGCATACGATCCTTCTCTTGATGTGAATGAGACTGCCGCGATCGTGCTTGCGGCCAAGCGCAACGTCGTAATGCAAAAGACGGATGGAAGGCAGCAAAAGGGAAAGTCGGCAGTGTTCATCCTGGGTGGTGGTTCTCCCAAGAACTTCCTGCTGCAAACGGAACCACAGATTCAGGAAGTCCTCGGCATCGACGAGCGTGGTCATGATTACTTTTTGCAGGTGACAGATGCGCGTCCGGACACCGGCGGACTTTCAGGCGCTACACCCGGCGAAGCGGTTTCGTGGGGCAAGGTCGATCCTGATCGTCTACCCGATGCAGTGGTCTGCTACGTTGATTCAACGGTAGCTTTGCCAATCATTACGGCCTATGCTTTAGCGAGGCACGAACCACGCGAGCCGAAGCGACTGTATGAACGTCGCGAAGAATTTATGAAAGTGCTGTTAGCGGAATACAAAAAGTCCGGAAGACGATAAGACACGGAAAAGAGAGCAGAATGGGAGACGACTCAAGCAACGGGACAAAGCGCTATTTTAATTGCGACAAGTGTCCGGCGTATTGTTGTTCCATCTACGATCGAGTCCAGGTGACTCGACGCGACGTCAAGCGACTGGCTAAACACTTTGGGACCACAGTCGAAGCCGTCATGCTGCGATACACTAAAATGTGGGAGAAGGAGCGGGTACTGCGCCGCAAGAAGGACCCCATCTTCGGCCGCGCTTGCCACTTTCTCGATCCGGATACGCGCCGCTGCACCATTTACCACGCGCGTCCCGCGGTATGCCGGGAGTTCCCGCTAACGAAGCGATGCGGTTATTATGACTTGCTCACTTTTGAGCGGCGCCAGCAAGATGATTTTGATGTGCTCCCCATTGTGCAGATCACCTTTGATAAATGGAAGAAGAAAAAGGATAGAATTCTAGGCAGGCAGTCATGAAAGAATTTTTAGCTAAAATGATCGGGCGAAAAGTAGATGTCCTTTGCGGGGGAGCTGCGAGCCTGCGCGGAGAAGTCTCAAAAGTGGACGGCGGCGTGCTTCACCTGAAAGATCAGGAAGGCAGAGTCTGCTACGTCGCGATTGAGAAGATCTCGGTTGTTTGGGATGCAAAAGACGACGAGCACCGCGCCGGCTTCGTCGCCCCACCCAATATCAGGTAGGGCAAAGAGCAAAGCGCGCTGAGAGCTAAGGGCTGAGTGCAAACGGCCTCTTAGCCCTTTGCTCTCAGCCCTCAGCCGTACAGGAAGTCCAGAGTTCAACCTTTTGTCCCCATGCGCATTTCGCACAATCGAAGCTTGAATTCTAGACACCTGATCCTAAAACTCTAAATCAACGTGTCGATGCAACGACTGGCAAAGTCTGTCGCACAGGTAGCGGCACTCGCCGAAACCCATCAATCCTCTTCTTCCAGTAATCGTTGAATGGTGAGTAAACCACGCCATGATGACGTGATGCGTGGAAAAAGCCCTTCTCGTCCGCGACGATGCCGACATGACGTTGATGACTAAAGAATACCAGTGTGCCAAATTTGAAAGTCTCCGCAGCAGCGGGAGCCTCAAAGCGTGACCACAACGTGCGTGCACTGCCGCGCTCGAAATCGATTCCGATGGAATGAAAGCTGCTCCAAACAAAGCCTGAACAATCGAAGCGATAAGGTCCTTCCGAACCCCAGCGATAACGCGCACCCAAACGCTCATCGATAGCTTCCCACAACATTGGTTGCAACTTCGTCCATGCCAGTGCGCCCGTAGTTTTTGAAGCTGGCGCAGGTTTTGGGTCTTCCAATGAACGAGCTGGGACCGCTGTAGCACTCGAGATGACTACAGGATCATCACTGACAATAAGCGCTGATTCCGCTACTCCTGATGGCTTTAATTGTGAACGAACTGAAGTCTGAGCGACTGCAGTAGAAACCAGGATAGCGCAAATCATAAGCGCGCAGGGGAACAGTTTTGTATGCATTAAGGGGCCGCGTCTCCTTGAAACTATTTTGAACTGCTTGCGTGAGGCTGAGTTCGGAGGGATTCTACTGGGCCAATGATGCGCTTACAACAAGCAATGTGACTGTTTCGTGATACTTCACGGGCTATCGGTCAAAACCGACCTGAAAGGGGTCACGAACATAGTGCAAGTGAAAGTATGCTCAAGATGACGGTGAGTGCGAATGTCCCATGAGGGGACAGCATGCGGTCAATGTGAAGATGTAGTATGGTAACGAGGCAAGAGTAATTGACATCTGACGAATCGGAGCACTCGATTTTTCATATATCATTTCACAGTTCTCATTTTTCATTGCCGCTGAAGAATCATCGAGCCACTTTCCGAAAAAAGCTTCCCACAGAAGTCCTCCATCAAAAATGGAAAATGAAAACTGTCAAATGATATCTGAGAAATTTTTGCTGCACCGCCAGCTATCAGTCCTCAGCTCTCAGCCCTCAGCCGTCCGCGTCTTCAAGGCCGATTGCACTTGCTCAGGCGTGGCGTTGCCGCCGGAACAAATGAGTCCGATGCGTTTTTCATGTAATTCTTCACGCAATTGATAAGCAGCCGCGAGTGGCGCGGCGCCTGCGGCCTCCGCCAACGTATGCGCACGCTCGATCAGCCAAACCATCGCGCGCAATATCTCTTCATCACTCGCGAGAACAAAGTTACTCAGTCGCTCCCACAACATCGTTTGGGGCAGGAGAAACGCAGTCCCGGTGGCCAGCCCTTCTGCAAGCGTCTTATTCGGACGCTCAACGAGCCGCCGTAGCTGCCACGAGTCGTGAGCGGCCGTCGCTTCGCTTGATTGCACACCGATAACCTTAATCGCCGGATTCATCGCATGGGCCACCAGACCCGCTCCTGCAGCCCCGCTGCCGCCACCAACCGGAACGATTATGATATCCAGGTCTGGTACATCTTCCAGCATTTCGAGTGTCGCTGTAGCAACACCGGCTATTAACAACGGCTCATTGCCTGAATGTATGTAGCGCAGTCCCTCTCGCTCCGATAACTCTTCACAGAAAAGGCGAGCGTCGTCGAACCGATCGCCATGAAAGATCACCTCCGCGCCCTGCCCGCGAATCGCAGCGACCTTACTCGGGTTAGCATTCTCGGGCACGACAATGCGAGCGCTTACACCGAACAGTTGCGCTGCGTACGCTACCGACTGTCCATGATTGCCTGTCGAAGCCGCCGCCACGCCCCGCTTGCGCTCGGCGGGAGTAAGTTGCGAGACGAGGTTGATACCACCGCGCACTTTGAAAGCTCCGGTGGGATTGTGATTCTCATGCTTAACGAACACGCTCGCGCCAATGAGCTCGTTGAGAGCGGGATATTCGAAGCAGGGCGTACGCAGCAGATAAGGCGCGATTCGTTCTCGTGCGAGAAGCACATCATCGAATGTGGGCGCCTGCTGTGATAATGCTGTGGTAGCTTCCATCCTGGTCCCCTTTGTTCCGAAAACAAATACTATTTCTTAGCGTCCAGCAAAGTAATGATCTCTTGTACGATTTCGTCAGCGCTTCTTTTCTCCGTCCAGCTGAGCGACTGAATACTATTGAGGAACGGTGGGGTCTTGTAATCAATCTCGCCCACACTAACAGGCATAAACTTCATCTTTTTGCTGTCGAGCTGAGCGACCATTTGTCGCGCTTCGTGGATACAGTTCCCGCTCTCGAGATATCCGGGTGACAAGAGTGAAATGCCAACGGCACTGGCCGATAACTGATCGAAGATTTCGTCTATCCACGGCTGGCCGGGACGTATTGACTTGCCATCGCGATAATCAAAGACCTTCTGGAAACGTTTGTTTAGCGCTTCACTCAGCTCGGCTCCCTTTATTCGGTTCACCCCGGCATAACTGAAAAACACTGCTTCCTTTCGGCGCGCAGCCGTCTCAAAGTAATCGGTTGCTTCTTTCGCTGTGCTGATAAGCGTACCGAGAGGCTTGATCGCGCGAATGCGCTGAACGAGACCCTTCACCAGGTTGCGTTTGTTTTCCCAAACCAGAATATCTTCAACATAACCAACCTCAACGCCGCCGAACAACGTCTGTTCCAACGGCGACGTTCCCACATCCGAAGGCCCTTTTGCTGAGTACTTAAGCCGCAGCGATGGCACGAACTTGCCGTGCAGGTATCCTGGAATACCCGTGGTGGCCATTTCCTCACCGAGATCCACAACCATCCAGTCAATCTCATGCAACTGCTCGAAGAATGATCGATTCAATACCGGCGGCCACTTAACAATGTTCAGATCAACGTCATTGAGTTCCTTACTTAGAGTGTCCTGAATTGCCTTGTCGACCTTTCGATAAACGCTGCCGCGACTTCCCGGGATGGCGAGGCCAATCGCCTGGCGAGGTTTGCCCGACCGCGCAACCTGATAAGCCATTCCCGCTCGCACCGTGTCGCAGAAGGTCTTGAACGCCGAGCGATAAACCTCCGCCTTAGGCGAGCCACCCTGGCTTAAAATCTCGCGAGCATCAAAGTCGCGCACCATGATGTTGTCGGGACACTTCAACAAATTTCCATACAGGCTGTCGTAAAAGATGATGGCAGGCTTGCGTGCCCTGATTGCCAAATCGAGTTCCAGACGGAAGTACTGAGAGGCCTGAGATAAGCGCTCTCGAGATGCCTCGCGGCTGTCGCCGGGAAAGGGATAGATTCCAATGAAGGCATCGCAATTGCGAATCATCCGCTCGACTCGAGTAACATTCATCACCGTTGAGCCCTCATCAACTTCGAACTGAACTTCCGCCACCTGCGAAAAGAGATTGAAGAAATAAAGGTTTACTTCGGGCGATTTGTAGCGATGGCTCAGGAAGGCCTTAAAAGACAACTGCGGGGCGGCTTGACGACTTTGTTTCGGCATAGGACCTCGCAGGTACGGATGGTCTGGGACTTAGATCGCGTTCATTATACCTGTCGCGTGGACCAGTGAAGGACTTTTCATATGTAAGTGGGCGACCGCTCACGGCGAAACCGTGCGATAGTTCATGCCAACAGTAATTATCTTCTGCAACAACTGCTCGTAGGGGATACCTGAATGCTCTGCGGAATCGGCGAAGTCCTCGTTGCGCGCGATCTGCGGGTTGGGATTGGCTTCCAGCAGGTAGAATTGGCCAGTCTCCGTCATTCGATAGTCCAAACGCGCATACCCGCTCAGAAAGAGATACTTGTAAATGCGTTTTGAAAGTCGCTCGAGATTCTTCAATTGCTCGGCGGTAAGTTCAGCGGCGCGCGTAGCCACCCCAACTCGCTCCTGATAAGCCGGATCCCATTTAATTTTTAAGGTGGCGATGTTCTCGGCACCCTCAGGCAGCTTCTCCATCACCAACTCCCAGGGCGTGTAAGTCTGAATGTTCTGGTTGCCGATCACACTGACATAGATCTCGCGTCCTTTGATGTACTGCTCTGCAATCGCGTCGGTCTTGTTTTGGCGGTGAATAAAGTCAACTCGTTGCGCAAGTTTTTCATCGTCATGGACCACTGAAGCCTGCGCGATGCCGACCGAGCCTTCCTCGCTGATGGATTTCACCAACAGCGGAAATTTCAAACGTTTGGGCCGGCGCACCTTGCGATTCATCGGGAAGACCGCGAAGTTTGGCACCTGAATGCGGTGATAGGCGAGAATCATTTTTGTCAGCGCCTTGTCATGAGCCAGGGTCAAGCCGCGCGGATTGCAGCCTGTGTAGGGCTGCTTCATCAGCTCAAGGTAGCTGACGACATGTTGATCATAAAGTGGATAGCCGTGAAACTCTTCAAGCAAGTTGAAGGCAATGTGTGGCTTGTGCTCGAGCAACGCTGAACCGATGACGTTCAGCTGATTGTACAAGCCGATGGGATAGACCTCATGGCCCATACTCTTCAAAGTTGAGATGACGTCGTATTCAGTTTTGATTTCCAGCGCTTCTTTACTGCTGAGGCCATCGAGAGAGTCAGGAGGGATGAGGTCCTCGTGGACAAGCACAATAATACGTAGCTTCTTTTTTGGCTCGAAACTCATAAACAACGTACTGCTGCGAGCTACACTGCTATGCGATGATAGCCGGAATGCAGAACGTTCATCACCTGGACCGTTAATACGATCATGACGCTTCGTCGCGCCTGTCGAGTCGGAGTAGCGACACGGAGTTTCAATTCTTTGCAGCGATCGATCATATTCTCAAGCACATGATCGATAGTGTACTGGTGAACGCCCGTTCCGTCAGCGACAATTTGTCGCACATCGCGGCGAATGCTGCGCAGGAAGCTTGCAGCGCTGGGCCGGGTTCTGTGCCGCGGATCGTCGGAAAAGATGCGACTAAGATCGCGATCGTAAACGGGAGGATATTGAAAATCGTAACGTTCTCGCTTGCGCTTATAGTGTTGGCGCAAAGTTGTTCTGATTGACGAAAGCGGATCAACTTTGGTGCGAGTGCGATTCCTTGGCCTGGTGCCCGCCAGTTCTGTCATCAACTCATCGATGTATTCCAACTTCTGCATGGCCTGCCAGCCCTTGTAACGACGCTTCCAGAGCGAACGTGGCGTTAACCAAACCGCAAAGGTCTCAGCGAAGTCCTCCGCTGGATGCGCCTGTGCATACCATGCCGGCAGGTGCAGCACGAACTTGCGGCTCTTTGGTTTGGGCTTGTAGAAATCCGGATAAGGTTGCGCGAACGAGCCGAAGAGTTCGCGATAGTGACGCTTGAAATGGATGCGAAAAGCAGTATCGAGAGCATGACCCGCTTCATGACGCAGTATGCGCATGCACTCCGTATCGGTGCCTCCTTCAACTTCGAGCATCTGCCTCCGTTCAAGTCGCATCAGCCGTGGATGAGCGAGATAAAACGGAATGGCGATGCCTGGCACGCCGTCGGGAGAGAACCATTCTTCGGACAACCAGACATGAGGCTTGAAACGTATGCCGCGCGCATTAAGCTCGTCGTAAAGACGCTTGATATGAGGCTCGAGGAACGAGTGGCGGATCTGTATGTTCAAGTCGCAGATGCGCGTATCCAGCAACTGCTCATCTGAGAGGCGATGCCAGGGAAAACGATAGTTCATACGATCTGTCGTTTCCTGATGATTTTGGGATAGGTACAGCTATAGCATTGGCTGCCCGTAATAGCGTGCTGCCCTCGGAGCTTTCGGTTTTGAAAAGGTGCGCCGAAGCTAGGTTTTAATGATTCGCAGGGTTGCTGGGGCACTCGATGTTTTCGCCGTCCGGACAGAGATGATTGAGCGACGTCATTCTAGACAGCTTAAGCTGGATGCGCCACCGCGGAGGCGAAATTTCGGGGCTATCCTGTTGGAGGCTTCTGTTCTTCCTGTTTAGCCGCGACCGTCGGGCGCAGATTCGTCAAGTCCTTCAGCGTGTTGTACCAAAACGGAGCCCCCAGGGCCAACAATCCGCTCGACAGCAGGATACCCAATAAGTTCTTATTGCTTTTGAAACTAAAAAGGAATTTTACCAGGCTACGTGGACCCCTTATCGGTTCGTGGTCCGGGATAATCTGAACGCCAGTTTCCTTTAGCACTCGATTGAGATCTCCGATCTTCCGGCCTAGCCCGGTTAGGACCATATCCTTGTATTTCCCCAGGAGTTGATTCCTGCGTTCGGGCTTCACGGCGGGATTTAAATTGTCGTTGAGCCACTTCTCTGCTTCGCCGACACTGCGAAAAGCGGGAACGTTACCGAGAGTGGGCGTCGACTCCTCAGGATTGACTTCCTTTAGTAGCTCCTTCATCTGGTCAGTAAACACTGTGGCAGCCGCTGTGGACGCTGTAGGCCGGGCACCGTTTGCCGTTTGAGTTCCCATGATTGCTTCTGCTTCTGACATCACAGCGCCACTCTGGTCGACGAGGTTTTGCACCGTCGCCGGATTAGTCAGCAGCTGGTCAATTAGATCAATGGAGTCAAGGTGAATACCAAAAGCCAGGAGAAAGGCGAAGATGATCGTCCAAATGCGCATCTGTGTTGTGAACCGCTGCGAGACGCGGCCGACAACCACATTGAACCAGGCTTCGACTTTGCCAACCGACTGGCGGGTGGTGGTCCCCAACTCTTTCATGAGTTCATTCACCTGCACACCGTAGTT
>Ga0126384_10000302_pt1 | contig 26270 bp, 27 predicted proteins | sample PanSoiMetPlot_36_FD_92543 | JGI IMG/M metagenome (GOLD analysis project Ga0126384, IMG submission 92543) | Tropical forest soil microbial communities from Panama - MetaG Plot_36 | ecosystem: Environmental > Terrestrial > Soil > Tropical forest > Bulk soil | place: Panama | collected 2016-02-17 | reverse complement strand
GTTCACTTGCGTTACGGCCCGGTGACTCGCTCACCCTCCCTCGGATGGCTTTGTCGATAGGCTTCAGAGTCTTGGTCTCCCTCCACCCTGCTATCCAAGCTACGGGGCGTCTGGCTCTTGCCCGGCGGGACTAACACCCGCGAGACGCACCTGCCTTGTCTGGACACGCAATCACTTCATCCGCTCGCGCCAGCAGCGACGGCGGGATCGTCGACCCGAGCGCCTTGGCCGTCTTGAGGTTGATCACTAGCTCGAACGTTGTCGGTCAAGATCAACAGCATAACGATTCCAAACAATGGAAGTGGTACTGCCGCCAACCTTCTGGCCGGCGGGAATATCGATCCTGGGAATTTGACCTTCAACGAATTCGCCAACTACTTTAATTGGGGCACTCTCGACAGGTTCGTCGTGCCTGTTGGCTATGCCGATAACACCCACACCAATGCCTGCGGCTCCGGCCAACCCGGCAGCCTCGATCCTGACGGGAACTGCTTCCCGGGGACAACGGATCGCTTCGGTGCGCACGCCTTCATCAGTGCCTCGGGTACGAACGCGCCGGGTTTCCCCAACCTCCCGGGCCTCAATCATTGCGTGCCGACGGCGGGCTACTTCTTCGATGCCGGCGTTCTCCGGATCTATTTGACGCCTACCGTGCCTGAACCAGCCAGCCTGCTGCTCCTCGGCGCGGGACTGCTGGGAATGATGGCGTGGGGGAGCAGGCGTAGGAACTAAGCCAAAGAGAGCAGCCTCGAACGGGGGATCCTGACCTCGCTTCAGGATCCCGCTTTCGTGGCGCGACGATTCTGCCAAGCCTTGGCGTAGCCGGACACACGGCCTAGCAGCGAGAACCAGTGCAGCTGCTGCTTGAACGCATCGTCGCGTCCCAGCAGCATGTAGCCCACGCACTTCCAGAATTCCGTCGCGAGTTGCCGACATGCCCAGAGAGGGACACCGCAGAAGGTCTGCTCCGTTGGCGCAGTCAGGAACCGTGTCTCGTTTTCCGTATCGTCGAATTCGATCTTGAGGAAGTATCGCCGCTTCAGACGATTCCGGTTGATCCGATGGAACACGGTGATGCTGGGGTCGTAGGCAGCTCTCGCGCCCTGCTCGACGGCGCGCCTGATCAGGTCGACTTCTTCGCCGCGGACGAATTTGTTGCCTCTCATGCCTCGTGCGGGATCGAAGAGGCCAACCCGGTCGAAGAGTTCGCGCCTGAACGCCATGTTGCCGCCCCAGATCTGCGGCCAGCTGCCCAAGGGGGACGTGAGCAGACGGCTCTCTTCGTAGTCCATCAGACCAAGGCGCATGAGAAGAAAGCGATCGCGAATAACCCACCGCGGCGGCGCCGCCTCCCAGCGAAGGAGGATGCGCCCCCCACGCAATCAGCGTTCCACTTGGCGAAGGCCGTCAGAATCGCTGCGAGCCAATCCGACGTCGGCAAGGCATCGTCTTCGGTGAAAGCGATGAGTTGACCGCGAGCTTCACCGATCCCGCGATTGCGTGCATGGCTGACACCTTGTTGAGGCTCGAACACGTAGCGTACAGGAACGGCAGCGCTTTCGGCAAAAGACGCGACGACCTGTTTGGTGTGATCATCGGAGTTATTGTCGACGACGAGGATTTCCCAGTTCACGCCGTCGGGAACCTGTTGGGCTCGGAGAGCGGTCAGCGCATCTGCCAATAGGTGCGCACGATTGTACGTATACGGCACGACCGTGGTTTCCACGCTCACGATTGAGCGATATTCCCAAGGAATCTAGTGTCCTGACCCAGAAATGCTGGAAACAACTTGTGGGCGTTGCGCGTTTTCAGTGATGAAAGGAGAACGCCTATGCGCACGGGTCGCCCGATTCCGCCGTTGACCCTCAGCACCGAGGAAAGCGACACGCTCGAACGCTGGACGCGGCGGTCCACCACCGCGCAAGGGTTGGCTCAGCGCGCGCGCATGATTCTGAGTTGCGCAGCCGGCAAGAGCAACACGCGCGTCGCACGCGAGGCGCGCGTGACGAAGCAGACAGTCGGGCGATGGCGGACGCGATTCCTCGCAGAGCGCATCGACGGGTTGCTGGACGAGCCGCGGCCGGGGGCGCCCCGCACGGTCACCGACGCGCAGATTGAAGCGGTGCTGACACGGACGCTGGAGACCCATCCGGCGGACGCCACCCACTGGAGTACGCGGTGGATGGCCAAGGTCTCGGGGCTGAGCCGGAGCACCGTCAACCGCATCTGGCGGGCGTTCGCGCTGCAACCGCATCGCACCGAGACCTTCAAGTTGTCGAAAGACCCCCTGTTCATTGAGAAGGTCCGGGACATTGTCGGGCTGTACCTGAATCCGCCGGACCGGGCGCTGGTGCTGTGCGTCGACGAGAAGAGCCAGATCCAGGCCTTGGATCGCACGCAGCCGTTGTTGCCCATGCGCCCGGGTCAAGCGGAGCGACGCACGCATGACTACCTGCGCCATGGCACGACGTCGTTGTTCGCCGCCCTGGATGCGAAGACCGGGAAGATCATCGGGCAACTGCACCGGCACCACCGGGCGATCGAGTTCCGCAAGTTCCTCGAGACGATCGACGCCGCGGTACCGGCCGATCTGGCCGTCCACTTGATTCTCGACAATTACGGCACCCACAAAACGCCATCGATTCACCGCTGGCTCGTACGGCATCCGCGCTTCCACCTGCATTTCACGCCGACCAGTGCGTCGTGGCTGAATCTCGTCGAGCGCTGGTTCGCTTTGCTGAGCGAGAAACAGATCAAACGCGGTGCGCATGTCAGCACGCGCGCCTTGGAAGCTGCGATTATGGCCTACATCGCCCTCACCAACAGCAGCCCCAAGCCGTTCATCTGGACGAAGACCGCTGATGAGATCCTCGCTAGCGTCGCTCGATTTTGTCATCGAATCTCTGGGTCAGGACACTAGAGGATATAAAGCTATAACATTCAATATGAACTACCGGTGCCCGGGCGTCACGCCGGTCCATCTTGACCTTGCGGGTGGCGTACATGGGGGGCAAAGTTGTGATCGGCCACGATCACCTCGTGGCCCAACCTCTCCAAGCAGCGCGCCACCCATTCGCGGTCGGTCGAGGCCTCGAGCAGAATTCGCGGCCCGGGGGGCGCTGGCCGAGCACGCCGTGAAGCTCTCCGGTGCCGTCCGGATCCGCTCCTCGAGCAGTTACCCCCCTCAGCCCGCATACAGATCTGGCTTTCCTTCTGGTGGACGTAGATGCCAATATGGTCCATGGTTGGCCCCTCCTCTCCTCAGTGCGACTGTTAGAGCGCGTTCTCTGTGGGTAGCTTATGCCACCACGTCGAGCGGGAGGCCAGCGGCTTGATCCCATCTACGCTCCGGGGTCCGGAACCCGGTCTCTCCAAGAGGGCATAACTGCTTGAGATCGAAGGAAAGGTTGAAGGCGGCAGAGTGCGCCTGACTGTGTTGGACCGTCCCAAAGCGATCCTGAGTTGTGCCCAATTTGGGCACAAGGAGCTCGGGGCCCCCCGCGCGGGGCCTGAGCGTTTCGATCTGCTCTCCGCGTTCCGGGAGTTCAATCGGACGTACCCGCATGATCCTCTCTATTTCCACCCGGAGAATCACTTGAACGTAAACGGCCACGGCCTCACCAGCGAGCTCGCACGCGGGATCTGGCGGAGACTGCACGGATTCGATGCGCAGGGGGCCATGCGGCTACCCCATGGGTCGAGAAGGGCGCCAGTCCCTTCACCGCTCCCCGGTCCTTCGAAATTTCCACGTAGTTCCATCGCGGCCATCCCGTAAGCCCGGATCGGTCCATACAGGACGCGCATGTCACTATCGAAGCTCAAACGCGATTGGAACCAGCTCGGCCGAGTCGATCCGTTCTGGGCCACCTTCACCCGCCAGGACAAGCGCCTCGGTAGGTGGGATGTCGAGGAGTTCTTTCTTACTGGTGCCCAGGACGTGGCGAAGGTCATGGCGGTGGCAGAATACCTCGGCTATCCTCGTGGGCGGGATACGGCGCTCGACTTCGGATGCGGCGTCGGACGTCTGACGCGCGCCCTCGCATCCCACTTCCTAGACTGCTGCGGCCTCGACATCTCTGAGAGCATGATTGCCCGGGCCCGGGATCTGAATCAACCCATCCACAACTGCACGTTTCTGGTAAATGACCGTGAGGACCTCCAGGCATTCGTTGACAACAGCTTCGACATGATTTACTCGAAGTGGGTGCTCCAGCATCTTCCCGGCACCGCCCTCATGAAGTCATATATCCGGGAGTTCGTACGGGTCTTGCGACCTGACGGCCTGCTCGTGTTCCAAGTCAGGACCTGGCTGACCCTGCGTCTGCGAATGAAGCCGCGGCGACGCTTGTACAACATGTTGAAGGCGCTCAAGTTCCGCGAGGACTTCCTGCATCAGAAGCTGGCGCTGGACCCAATCCAGATGACGGCCATTCCCGAGTCGGAGGTCGATCGACTGCTGGACACGATGGCGGCCAGGGTACTCAAGGTCGAGTCGTACTCCGTCTCCTCCGGTCGAGGAAAGACTTATTTCGTCACGAAGCCTTCACGATGATCAACCGCAACGATGTCGCGGATCGTCCCAGCACGTGTTCGAACCGTCGACATGCCGTCTCTTCCCTGGCCCTCGACCCTGGTAACGGGCGGCGATATCATGATGGACGCTAAAACGTTGCCCGAGGTGGTCGCCGTTCTTGAGTGTCCGCTCTGTGGCGGAGACCTTGCCCGCGACGACTTCCGATGCACGGCCCCGTGTTGCCAGAGTCACTTTCGGTCCCTCCTGGGGATACCGGATCTCCGGGTACCGCAGGAGGCGGCCATCGAATACGAGAAGGACTGGGCTCTCGCCCGCTCGCTCGCCGGACTCTATCCAAGAGCTTCATTCCGAAATCTACTCGAGCACCTCTGGCAGTCTCGAGTTCGCCAGGAGATCGTGACGAAAGAGTTCGCGGATACACGGATCAACCAGATCGAGCGCACGCGGCTGAAGCATACCCATGACCTGGCCGCCACGGGCTGGCTCGCTGACCTCGTGCCGCGGGACGCGCGCGACCGGGTCCTCGACCTCGGCTGCGGGCCCGGGGCATTCCTCCTGGCGGCCAGCCGCCATTTCGGAAGCGCGGCGGGAATAGACATCTCCATGGCCTGGCTCGTCATTTGCCGGAAGCAACTGGAAACCGAGGGCATACCGGTCCTCCTCGTCTGCGCCTGCGCCGAGCGTCTGCCCTTCAGACGGGACACCTTCGACCTAGTCATGTCCTTCGACACCCTCGAGCACGTGGCGGATCGTGACCGGATGGTCGGTGAGGCGCATCGTGTGGTGCGGCCCAGGGGCACCGTCGTGTGTACGACCCCCAACCGCTTCAGTCTCTCTGCCGAGCCTCACTATAGAGTGTGGGGGGTGGGACTCCTGCCACGGGGGTGGATGTCCAGCTACGTGCGATGGCGCACCGGGCAAGAGTATCGCTTCACCTACCTTCTCTCCGTCTTCGACATCCGGCGGCTCTTCGCTCGGCACTTCGTTGCCGGCTGCCGCGTCGTCGTGCCCGAGCTCTGGGGTGAAGAAATCGAGCATTTCCCCTTGATCAAACGGGCCGCTGCCCGGTTCTACAACAGGGTTATCCGGCTCCGGCTCTTTCGCGCGGCCCTGACCATTGTCGCGCCGTTCTTCCGGATCGTGGCGACCAAGGACGCCCCAGGGCACTAATTAATTGGCGAGGTGCCGAGGCCACGAAGGTTGCATCCACGCGTCACGGTTCAGCGGCCAAGGCCGCAAGAAAGAGTCACCCGATGCAGCCGGAAGTGGATAGAGATTTCTGGAACAAGAGGTGAGATTCAGCACGGCCATGGGTGCCGAGCATCCTGATGCTCTGACGTGGGCGAACGAGATCAATGAGCGTCTCACGGCGTACCTCCGCCCTAGCTCCTCAAGGATGGCCAGGTCGCCAAGGTAGGGTGTGGCTCGGAGCGCCAGCTCGCGCACATCGGTCGTGAGCTGCCCGTCAGCCTGACCGCGGTGGACTATGTAGCCGGCCATGGACCTCGTGGCTCAGTCGGCCCGCGTCGTCGGGTCGAGATCCAGCCCGTTCTGGCCGCCGCGACGGACATGGGATTTGCCGACCGGAACTTCGATCTGATCCTCACGAGCCAGGGGTGAAGGACGTCGGCGGCCACCAACGTCTTCAATCGTTTCTGAGCATTGGCCAGGAAGTCACCCGCGCCACATCCAAATCTCCAGGCAACGCGCCCCCGTCCACCGGCCGCCCAACTGTGAGTCCATCGTCACATACAGGGATCGCCCGCGTTCCTGGCCAGACAGCGCGTAGGGTAAGGACCCGTTCGACCAGCGGAGGCGGGACGTTGGGAGTGATCTCCAAGTAAAAGCGCACGAGGGCCTCAAGACCCGCTCTGCCTCGTCGGAGACCGGTGGGCCTTGCCGCATTTATGTTCCAACGAAATGTAAGATCGGAGGCGAAGCAGAAGCGGGGAACCCCACACACACAACCGGATATCGCCGCTAGCAACTCCGGCAGCGGTAGCTCGTCGGATGGGACGTCAACGGCCTGCAGCAGTTCGGACAGCAGACGAGGACCCCGTCTCGTCCTCTTACCGCGGTAGAATCCGCGTGAGGCCCTTCAACGCTCGATGGACGAGCGGCACCGGGTGCGTGGTCCGCGCAGCGCCCGTGGCCGCCATGCTGTCGACGTACCAGTCGTATGCCTCGATCAGCGCCTGGGCGTTGCTCCGCTCGGGCCGCCAGCCCAGAACCTGCTCGGCCTCGGAGATGTCGACGACGGAGTCCTTGCCGGCCGCGCTCATGTAGTGCCACTCGGAGAACGGAACGATAGCCGCCAGCTCCATGCTGCGCAGCGCGAAGCGAGCCAACCGTCCGGGGACGAAACGTAGCGCCGAACCAGTACCGGCGTGGTCGAGGAGCGCCTGGAGGTCCTCGCGGACGGTACTGAAGTCTCTCGCTCCGAAGAAAAACAGCCCCTGAGCATCGGCCGCGGCGAGCCGCCGGATGCCTTCGGCCATGTCGCGGGTGTCGAGCAGCTGGTACCGGTTCCGGCCGCTCCCAAGGACAAGGACGAGTCTGCCGAGCCGGATCCATTCAAAGATGATGGCGAAGGCTCCCGTGCGCTCGGGGCCGACAAAGGTCTTGGGCCGTACGACGGTTACCTGAAGCCCCCGTCCCCGGTATTCGTCCGCCACCCTTTCCGCGTCCGCTCGGGATGCCCGGTAGGTGTCGAGCCGGCTCAGAGGCGCATCTCGAAGGATCGGATGCACTCGGGCCGGTTTCGTCACGATGGTAGAAGAGATTAGGATGAGGCGTCGGACGCCTTGAGCGAGCGCTCGCTCGCACACGCACCGCGTGCCCTCGACGTTCACGCTGCGCATCACCAATTTTGGGAGCCGGGGGGAACCGAAAGCTGCGTGGACAACCACGTCGACGCCATCGACGGCGGAGGCCACCGCGCGTGGATCTCGGACATCCCCAGTAACGCGCTCCACGACCGGGTCGAAGTCGTCGCCCAGATCCGCCTCGAGGTCGAGCAGCCGCACCGGCACTCCGTCCTTCAGAAAGGTCCTCGCCAGATGTGTCCCGAGGAAGCCCGCTCCTCCGGTGATCAGGACCCGGCGAGGGATCACACCCCGCTCCCCATGGGGCCCCGCCGCCGATCGAAGCGGCTCACGAGCATGGCGCGTACCTCTCGCGCAAGGCGTCGCGAGCGGATGTACGCCCTCGCATCTCCGGACAGGAGGCGTTGGAAGAGCCGGCGATGGCGAAGGTAGTACATGTCGACGCGCTCGAGGGCGAGGAGGTCGCTGCCGGGTGTCACGAAGTCGAGCCTCGTCGAGCAGGCGAGGGAGAAGTGCGCGGCCGTCAGCCGCTTGACCCGCTCGTCATAGGCTCCGTAGGGGTAGGCGAAGCTCTCGACGGGGCGCTTGAGAATCTGCTCGATGGCACGTTTCGAGGCGACGATCTCCGATTCGGCGCCCCCGCTCGAAAGGCGCGTGAGGTCGGGATGGGTGCGAGAGTGAGCGCCGAAAACCATCCCGGCTTCGCTCATCGTCTTCACCTGCGCCCAGCTCAGGAGGGGGCGGCGCGCGACGTGCGCCGGCTGGCCCGGCCACGAGTTGTCCTTGCCGCAATAGTCCGTCACCAGGAAGATGGTGGCCGTGAGCCCATACCGCCGGAGTACAGGGTAGCCGTGCTCGTAGAAGTTCTCGAACCCATCGTCGAAAGTGAGCACGACCGTCCCGGCCGGAACCTGCCCACCACGCAGCGCGTGTACCGCCGCCGGGAGGGAGATCGTGCGGATGTCCGCCTCGTGCAGGAGGCGCATCTGATCGGCGAAGACGCCCGGCGGGACCGAGAGGACGGACCCGCTATCATCGAGCGAGTGATAGGTAAGGATGGGGAGCTCGCCGCCTCGCCGAGAATGCGCACCCCTACGGAACATGATCACAGATCCCCAGATCTCAGGGTCCCGGGATGAGGGGCGACGGTAGCGCCACGATCACTCTCAACATGTCGGGAAGGTCATCCTTCACGATCTCGCCGTTTTCGTCGTGGGAGCTATCGACCACGAGGATGTCGACCTCGTCGTCCGGCGCGTGATAAACCACCGCAGTGAGACACTCCCGGATGCTCGACCGGACATGGCCGCACGCGAAAACGACAGACGTCCGGAGCGCGGGTCTCATCTGGTTCCGCGCGGCGCTAGCCATACGGTTTCACCGGAGCTCGCCGACTCATAGGCAGCGAACACGATCCGAAGAAGGTCTCTGGAGAAGCGTGCCCTGTCATTCGAGCGGTCCCCGCGCGAGAGCGCTTCCAGGAGGTTCTGGAGATTCAGGGCGGTAGCGGAGGCTACCGCGTCCTTGGGCTCCCGGGCGATGACCCTCGAGCGACCCCCGGATTCCACCCGCGCTTCGCCGCCCCTGACGAGGCTGACTCGGGCCGCCGGTCGCCTCAGCTCTCTCGACCACTCGAGGCCGAAACGAGCCACACCGCCGTACGAGATCCGCACAGAGGCCTCCTCACAGTCCAGGCGCATCTCGAGGTATCGCATCGGGGCGTGGCTGATCCGGTTGAAGGCCAGCGTCGCGAGGCCGCCATCAGGGAAGCGGAGCGTCACCTGCGCAACCACATCGGCCTTGATCTCCCGCGGATGAGAGACGTGCGCGTTCACAGAGAGGGGAAGCGCGCCGAAGAAGAAGCAGACGAGGTCGAGCGCGTGCGTGCCGAACTCGTAGAGGACCGATTGCACGAGCCCGGCCCGCCAGTTCCGCTCCATGGTCGGGGGGTGGAACATCTGCTGCCAGGACTGGACGGAGTAGAGGCGGCCGAACTCGCCCGCCGCCAGCCGGGCCTGGGGGACCCGGTACATCGCCATGTACCGGTATTGATTGTTCACGCGGACGAGCAGCCCCTTTTCGTCGGCGGCGGCGATCACCTCATCGGCCTCGGCCACGCTTGCCACGAACGGCTTTTCGCACAGCACGTGAGCCCCGTGATCAAGGGCGAGCAGACATAGGTCGCGGTGGGAGTCTGGTGGGGTGCCGATTATGACTACGTCAGGTCGCTCCTCCGTGAGGAGGCTCGGCGCGTCAGGGTAGAGACTGGGCACGCCGAAGCGATGGCCGATCTGCTCCCGCCTCATTGCATCCGGCTCGCACGCGCTCGTTACCTCTACGCACGGCAGAGAGACGCAGGCCGGCAGGTGGATTCGCTCCGCCGCCGCGCCCAGGCCGAAGATAGCGACGCGGAACGACGGGCGCTTGCGGAGCTCCATCATCGAGCCCCGCTCCTCTCGGGCACCTCGAAGGCGGCGAGGGTCGCAGGCGGAATCGCTCCCGGAATCATGGACAGCTCGGCCAGTGGTCGGAATCTGTCGCTCTGCTTCAGGCGCTCGGCGAGAACCTCATCGTTGAACACGAGGTACGTTCGGATCCGGAACCGCGACAGCTCCGCGGCGAGCAGGGCCGGTTCCTCGGTCGTCGTGCTTCCGTACGACGGCCGGTTCATCGTGTAGGCCAGGTACACCGTGTAGGGCCAGTCATTGCCAGCAATGGGACCCTCGAGCCTGGCCCCGCGCTGCCGGGCGGTCTCGTTCAGTTGCGCGGCGAGCTGGCCGAAGTCCGCGCGAGGGGTCCGGTAGCGGACGAGCAGCCAGTGGCCACCCACCTGAACGTAGCTCAACGCCACGACCAGGACAGCGAGCGCCACCCAGCGACTGCCCCGAATGGGGCGACCGTCGGCGTGCTCCGAGTAGTGGGTCAAGGCCTTGGCGAACTGCTCGGCCAGCCCGAAGGAAAGAACCATAAGTAGGCCGGCGATGGGCCAGTAGTACCTCTCCTCTCGGGCCCAGAGTGGCAGGTATCCAAGCGCGTACAGGACGACGGTGAAGGTCCCCCACAGATACCGTGCCGCCGCCGCACTCGCGCGCCCGCGCAGGAAGCCGATGAATGCGCTACCGAGGACGGCGGCTCCCGCCAAATGGAAATAGTCGAACTCCGACAATCGGTCCCGGATCGCAATCAGATTGGACAGGATGACTTGGAGGCGCGCCGTCGGGCGAGCCACCGCCGTTGTCCCTCCGGCGGACACCCGCGAGACCTGGTCTGGAGCCTCCCATGACGTTAGGCGCCCGGGCTCGACCGGCCCAAGCTTCAACGGTGTCGGAAAGGGCGCTCTGTCCACGCTTCCTGCTGTCCATCTGACGGAGACCGGAATGTTGCGGCCGCCGGCCGCCGTGCTGACGGTCAGCGCACCGTACTTCATAGAGAGGACGCCCATCCATGGCGCCGCAAGAATTAGGAATCCAAGTAACCCCGCCAGCGCCACGGCAACGTATCGCTTCCAGGGGCGAAGATCAGGTTGAGCCCAGGCATCAAGGACAATGGTCCCCAGGAAGTGAGCGATGAAGAAGGGGAACGCGTAGGCCTTCGCAAGGTATGCGAGCCCTCCCAGGAGCCCGCATGCAAAGCCCCGGGCCGGCCTGGTGGCGGTCGCCGGGTCCAAGACGAGATAGAAGTAGTGCGTCAGCACGACGGCGAGGAGCAGGTCAGGGCTGATGACCTCCATGCTCCAGGTCAGCACGCTCAGCGCCGCAGCTAAAATCAGGAGCACGCGGGCGATGGCGCTCTCGAGGAACCAGCGACTCAGAAGTGCCATCCCGACCACCCAGGCCAGCGCCAGAAGGACAGCCAGCAGCTTTGTCGCCAGCAAGCCTGGCGCCCCCAGCGCGAGCCACGGCATCAGCAACCAGGAGTAAAGCGGCGACCAGTAGCCCGACAGCGCCTTCGCGACGTCACCGCTCAGGTAGTAGCCTGCGATCCGGAGGTATGCGACGCCGTCTGGGTTGATCTGGTCCGAGAAATGGGACGCCATCGGGACCGTCGTGGCTCCGTAGGCCGCGAGGGCCGCCACGGGCCAGCACTTGCTTGCGAGCTGGCTGCTCGTCTCACCCATTCTGACTCTCCAAGGCTCCTTCGCGCCGCGCGTCCCAACACCGCCGTGCCTAGGCTCGTTCCACCCCGCGACCAGGCCAGGCTCTCCCGTTACCGAGTCCGACGGGACATGATGACTTCGTGACGAAATAGATCCTGCCCCGGCCCGACGGAACAGGATACGCTCGAACTTCGAGCAGCCGCAGGATTCGTAAGCAGAAGCCCCGCCCCTTTCACTTCGGGATTTGTAACTGAACCGAGTGCTCTCGACAAGCCGTGGAGCCGTCTACGCGGTTGTATGCTGAGAAAGGTTCGGCATTTTCCATCCAAGTAGTTTCCCGTGGTAGCCGACGCACACGCGACGATCAGGCCGACACACAGAACTATGATAAGCTTTCAGCCGGGCGCCAACGTTACCAATGGTGTAGCGGCGTCACTCGCCGCTCGGTAGGGTCGCGTCGACCCCGATGGGGTCGAGTGCTTGGAGATTGTATGAAACAGCCCGGGATTACCAGTCGCATTTTTCGGCACCTGCGGCTCATTCGTGCTGCGCGGGACCCGGTGGATGGGAGCACCCCTCCGTTCCTAGTGCTGTTCATCAATTCCATATGCAACCTCACGTGCGACCACTGCTTCTACTGGCGCGACCTGAACCAGCGTGACGATCTGACCTACGACGAGATCAAGAAGCTGTCGGAGGACCTGGGGCCGATTGACAACTTGAATCTCTCGGGAGGAGAGCCTTTCATTCGCAAGGAGTTTGCCGAGATTGTCCGGACCTTCGTGCGCAACAACGGCGTCAAGCAGGTGTACGTGCCGACCAACGGCTACTTCACCAACAGGACGGAGAAGGCACTGCGGAACGTGCTCGAAGAAGGGGACCTCATGCTGTTCGCGTGCGAGCTCTCGCTCGACGGTATGCCCGCGTATCACAACAAGTTCCGCGGCAACCAGCAATCCTTTGAGAAGGCGATGGAGACCTACGAGATGCTCGCCGCCTTGCAGAAAGAGGACCCGCGCCTGCGCATTCACTCGATCTCGACGGCCACCAACCAGAATATGAGCGAGATCTGGGAGCTGACAAGTTACCTGTACGAACGCTGCCCGAAGATGGATCACCACAACTTGGCGATTATCCGCGGCGACCGCAAGGACCCGAGCTTGCTAACACCGCCAATCGACCAGTACCGCGCCCTCTCCGACCACGTGCGTTCGGTCTGGCTGGACCGCGACCGGGGTCGTTTCGGCGCCATTGTAGAGCCGATGCTGCAATGGGCCAAGACCGAGTCGGCGCTGCAGAGCCGGCAGGTGGTCCCCTGCAAGGCTGGCGTCCTGACGGGAGTGGTCTATGCGAATGGTGACGTGTCCGTGTGCGAGATGCACGCGCCGCTCGGCAACCTGCGTCATGCCTCGTTTCGCGAGATCTGGAACTCGCCCAAAGCCCAGCAACTGCGCGCACAGATCAGCGCCAAGTCCTGCTGGTGCACGACCGAGGTCTTCCTGTGGCCGAGCATCGTGTTTCAGCCGTTGCACCTCGTGCGCTCGATGATCGGCGGGCGCGTCTGGGAAAAGCCGCGAACGCGTGCGGGCTACTCAGCCGCGAGCTTCACAGGCGGACCTGCGTCGGTCCACGTGATCTCCTTAGATCGACTCACCCGCGGCCCCCGCGACGTCCCGAGAACTCCGCCCAAGTCCTGAGCGCGCGGCCGGCGCGGGCGCTTCGACCGGTAGCCTCCCGCCCCGCGTCTCGGTCGTGGTCGCTGCGCGGACACCGCCGGACACTACCGTGCAGGCGCTGGCTTCGCTCGTCGGACAACGCCGCGCGTCCGAGATCGAGGTGATCATCGCGGACGGCAGCGCGGACGGCAGCATGGCGGCGCTCGCGCAGCGCTTTCCGGGTACGCGGCGCATCGCCGTGCCGGGTGGTAACCTGCCAATGTTGAAGGGCGCAGCTGTGCGCCAGGCGCGCGCCGAGTTGGTGGCGATTCTCGACCCGAGCGACGCCGCGGAGCCGGACTGGGTCGACGAGATACTCGAGGCGTTCGCCGATCCGAGCGTGTGCGCGGTCGGTGGGGCCGTGCTGCTGGCGGGCGCGGCGAGCGCCGGTAACGTCGCGGCCTATCTGTTCGAGTACGGCGCCTTCAACCCGCCGATCGCGGCGGGCGACACGCAGGGCGACCTGCCCGGCAACAATGTCGCGTATCGGCGCTGCGCGCTGACCGATACCTGCGCGGACATCCTGGCGACCGAGGGTTTCAACAAGCCGCTCCTCCACGAACGCATCCGTGCCCGCGGCGGACGCCTGGTGATCCGACCGGAGATGCGTGTACACCACATCACGCACTATGCTTTCGTGGCCTTCGGCGTGCGGCGCTTCTACTACGGCCGCTGCTTCGGTGCGGTGAGGGTCAGGCGGGCTCGGCCTGCTAAGAAGGTGCTCTACCGAGTCTTTGCGCCGTCCGTGGCGCCGATGCTGATGGCGAGACATCTGCGGCGCGCGGCGAGCCACCCCGGCAATCGGCACCTTTTACCGGGCGCGGCGCTCGCGCTCTGCGGCGTGTGCGCCTTCTGGGGCGTGGGCGAGTGGCTGGGTTGCTGGTTCGGCCCCGGCCGGTCTTGCCAGAAGCTGTACTGAAGCATGGGGCCGCGGCTGAGCGTGGTCGTGGCTGGTTCGCGGCCGGAAGGTCCGCCCGAAGCGCTGTTTCGCGGGCTGCACCCTCTGCTGCAAGCCGGCACCGCGGAGCTAATACTCGCCACGGCGCGGCCCAAAGCGCAAGCGCGCTCGCCGCGGACGCGTATCGTCCCGTGTGCTCCGGGGTCGACAGTGCCCGCATTGCGGCTCGCCGGGGTGCGCGCCGCGACCGCCCCGCTCATTGCCCTGACCGAGGATTTCTGCGCACCCGCCGAAGGTTGGGCCGAAGCCTTGCTCGAGGCGCGCGACCGGGTGGATACGTCGGTGATCGGCGGCCCGATCGCGCGCCGCGGCGGAAGCACGGCCGACTGGGCGCTGACACTAGTAGAGTACGGCCGCTTCTTTCGCCGAGAGCCCGAAGGTGAGGTGCCCGACCTGCCCCCTATCAACGCGGCCTACGATGCGGATCGTCTGCGCGGGGCATTGCCGGTCGACGCGGAGGGGCTGTTCGAGGTACAGTTGCACGCGCAGCTCCGAGCACGCGGGGAGCGCTTCTGGCGCGTGCCGAGCGCGGTGATGTTCGACGAAAACGAGCGTCCGCTCGCGAGCGCGACGTGTGCGCAGTATCACCACGGCCGCCTCTTCGGCGGCCGGCGCGTGCAAGGGCGTGGCCCGTTTCCGCGGCTCGCCCGCTGTGCGCTCACCGTTGCGGTTCCGGTGGTCATGCTGAGCCGCATCGCCCGCGAGGCTGGCGCGGCCGGTCACGCGCCCGACGTGCTACGCTCGCTCCCCGCCCTTTCGCTTCTGCTCGGTTCCTGGTCGGCCGGCGAAGCCGTCGGCTCGTTGTTCGGGAAAGGGAAGAGTGGCGCGCGCTGGACCTGAGCACCGTGAGCGCAGGCAAGGCCTTAGCGTTAGACTGAACCATGCTTTTCACAACGCCGATGATTGGGATCACGTCATTCTTTCCTGGTCCGTACGTTTGTCGCAGATTGCTGTGAAACCGACCGCATCATTTTCCGCCGGCTTGACGCCGCGCTGCCGCACTCGTATTTGGTCCCGTGCGGCGCGTTCCGAACACTAGGGGGCAGCGGATGAACGCGCCCTCCCTGAGTGTGGTTATCGCGGTTCACACGGCTCAACGGAACCTTCCGGAGATCATGCAGCGTCTGGCATGCGAGAGGCACCCGGAGGTGGAATTTCTCGTGTGTTATACCAAGGCGGATCCGGATGTGCCTCGTCTGCTGGCGAATCAGAGAAGCATCCGTGTGTTGGAGGGTTTGCCCGGCAGCCTGATTCCTCATCTGTGGCGCGATGGCATCCTAGCCGCCCGCAATGCGACAGTGGCCGTCACGACCGCTCACTGCATCCCCGACGAGAATTGGTTGCAATGCCTGCTCCACGCGGATTTGCAGGGCGTCGCCGGAATCGGCGGAGTGATCGAGAATCATCCGCATTCGGATGCGAAGGGTTGGGCTATTTTCCTGCAGCGATACGTTTCTTTTGCGCCCCCGCAAGCGGCGCGGCTAGTCGACGAGATTGCTGCAGACAATGCCGTCTACCGGCGTACCGACATTTTGCACCACCAGGATCTGCTGCAGAAGGGTTTTTGGGAACCCTCTTTTCATGCCCGTTTTCGCGCTGCCGGGTTGTCCCTCGCACTGGAACCACGGCTCCGCGTCGTCCACCGTAACTGCTATAGCGCCCGGCAAGTGTTCGGCCAGCGGTTTGCCCACGGCAGGGAATTTGGGTTTGCCCGCGCAGTTCGATTGCAGTTCTTCAAGCGCACTCTGCTGATCGCCTTGTCGCCGCTTCTGCCTCTGGCGTTTCTGCGCAAGATTGTCATAGCTGCAAGCCGTCAGCCGCAGCACCGCCGTCAGTTGCCGCGCGCCTTTCCCTGGCTGCTCTTTTTCCTCTTCGGTTGGGGGTTGGGAGAAGCGCGCGGCTACATCGAAAGCGTGATGCGAAGGTGAGCGAGGCGCCGGGCATGTCGGTGTTCGTGCCCGTCTATAGGTCCTCGCATCTGTCGCGCGCCGCGTTGCACCGCTACTTAGGCTATGCCCCGGCAAGTTCAGGTTTGCGCAACGCGGCGAACCACATTGAGCGTTTGGTTAGCGGTTTGTCTCCAGGAAAACGATTCCGCACGTTTGAGCTCCCTTGTGCGCAACGTCTGCCTCAGCGATGCGTCGGAGAGAACCAGCTCGATCGCATCTGACAACGCCTCCACGGTGGGCTCCTCAATCGTATATGCGTAGCCATGAGCAACTGCTCCAGGTCCCGCCCGGTTAACCGTAATCGCGGGTGTTCCGCAAGCCATCGCTTCTACCAACGTCAGCGAAAACCCTTCAGAACTAGATGGGAGAACAAAAAGGTCCGCTGCGTTGTACACGGGCACGATGTCTCTGTGGTCTGTGAACGTGGCTTCGGAGTGCACCACGCTGTCGGCGATTCCCAACTTGTTCGCCAGAGCGTTGATGGGATGATTCGCCCTGTTTGGCCCCAGCAACAACAGACTGTGCGGAATCCTCGCCCGTTTCTTGACGACGCTGAAGGCTTCCAAGAGCGTGGGGATGTTGCGACGGCGTGATAGACCGCCAGCGAACAGGATGTAGCGACGGTCCGCTCCCAGATAGCGCTGACGAGTAGCGCGCAGCAGAGTCTCGTCGTCAATAGGTCCGAATGCTTCATCGACGCCCAAGCTAACAACGTCGATCTTGTCCTTAGAGACACCGTACTGTTCCGTTACACGCTCCTGCGTTGGCTGATCACCGACAATGATGCGATCCGCCTTCCGTGCGCTCATGCGGTATTTCTGACCCCACGTGTATGGATACCACCATCGATGAGCGCGAGCTTGCGCTTCGTCGACGCTGTGAATCACGAGTACGATCCGGCCCGGATAAGTTAAGGGTAACGTATAGCTGGGACAGAACAGTACGTCGAGGTCTTTTGCATGACGCGGCAAAAGCAGATTTTCCCAGAGCGCATTCGTCAATTTGGGACGAACCAACTGAGAAGAGAAACACGCTGAGAGGTCGAGGTAATTGGGTGGCAAGGGTTCATGACCGTAAATGGTCACGCGTTCGGGAGGCGCCAACCGTTCGTTCCAGTACTTGAGCATGTATTCGATGTAGCGCCCGATGCCCAGACGTTGCCCGTACAAACGCCAAGCGCTAACCCCTAGGTTCATGGCGTAGTTGACTTTCACCTATCCCGAATATCGGTCATGTGTCGCGACAGGGGAGCTTGCGACGCAGTTCTGACAAGCCTAACACTCCGGAGTCTTCCCTTCTGCGTGTGGTTTCTAATCATTTATCCGCGACCGAGTCGGGCGACGAGGTCGTTGAGTCGATGAACGTGGTGATACTGGTCCCGGGCAGGGTCGCGATAAAGGTAGTTCCATCGAGTGCTATCCGCGGAAGGCCGGCCCAGTTCTCGGACGCGGTGGTCCGCACTGGCTGCAGCGACGAGAGACCTGGGAACTCCTTGACATCGAACGACACGGTCTTGCTGCAACTCGTATTGTTGACGACCACGATGATGACCTTGGCGCCGTTCTTATAAGCGGTCACTTTGACTGTGGGATCTGTGGAGATGGTGTCAACGCGCTTGGCGCCGACCGGGACAAACCTCGAGAACTGACCGAACGTGTAGTAGGCCTTGTCGATCGAATAGCCCGTGTAGTTATTCTCGGCGTCGTACTCGATATGTATGAAGTGAATCCGGGAGTCTTCCCACTGTCCCAAATATGCCCATTCATAGTTGACGAGACTCACATCATAGGTCCAGATCAGATCGTGCATGAGCTCCGCATAATCAAAGGCGCTTCCGTTGAGCCCTTCCGGGCCGCGGAAATACTCGCCCATCCATAGGGGCTTCTTGAAGGGTCGGGCAAAACGATCCCGTATCCGAGCCAGGTCGCCGAGATGATGGCCACCGTAGAGGTGGGTGGCGATGACCGCAACATAGTCTCGGACCTCCGCATCCGACATAATCGTCTCCAGCTGCCTATAAGATGCGGCGGGATTGACGTCATCCGGAGCCACGATCTTCGTGCGGAATCCCTCTGCTGCCAGGATGCGCCCCAAGCCTCTGATCAGCTCCCGCATATACACAGGCGATAGGGGTCTGCCGCGCTGATTGTAGCTCGGCTCGGAGAATGGGACGACGTAGTGAGGCTCAGCTCCCTGGTCTCGCCAGCGTCGCAGGTGGACCATGAGCAAGTTCCGAAGATCGCTGGGATCGGTAAAACTCATCCACGGTTCGAGCGCAAAATAGAACAACTGCCATCGCTCGAGTCCGTGGCGCCGGGCTTGGTCAACCCAGGCGATGTGGCCGTCGGCGAACTTCCATCTGAGATCAACAGGGCATGTTCGGCACCTTTGGGATCCTCGATCGACGACGGGGTTGACCTGAGTGAGCCTCAGTTCCCTGTACATCTTGTCCAGGATCTCGTTCTGGACAGAGACCGGTATGTCTACTCCGGACCTTACAAAGCCGCCGGAAGGCGCAGGCTTGGCCCTCTCGGTGAGATGGGGGTCATCCCACAGCCTCTCTTCGGTCGACCAGCCGTCCATGGTTTGATGAATGTTCGCGGCATCGACCGAGACGCTGATCTGGGGTTGAACTTCAGGGCAACGCGTCGTGCTCGGAGTCGCATCCACAGCTGGCGCAGTATGCAGAGTCCCCTGGTTGGGCTGATCGTCCGCTGCGTGCGGCGCGATAAGCGAACACCCGGTGATCCAGACGACAGCGACCAATACCGGCAAGATCCCCCAGCCACCCAGCGATCGCCCAGCGGCTTCCCGTCTCAGAGCTCTGCGTCCCATCGCGCCTCCTTTTGACTAGCCTCGCAGGACTCCGATGATGCCGCCCCCGATCAGCACCAGTCTCACGCGTGTCCGCGTGGCGGAAGGCTGTCCGCGCCATGATCCTGCCGTCCTTGACTCTGTAAATCCAGTAGCTCTCGCATGAATGGCGAGAAGTGATTGTAAACCTCGCTCAGGCCAGCTGTCCTTGGATGTGCTTGAACGATGGGTCCAGATCACTGGAGTACTGGAACCCTTCCTTCTTGACACAGTCCGCGCATCACTTCTAGCGCAGGTACGGCGAAAGGTCGACGCCATTGATGAGGCCGGCGAGGTTGACTACTCGCTGCCTCACACTATTGCCGAGGACTCTCTCGTGTCCTCCTGGTGCGCCGTTGCTTAAGCGGCAGGCGAAGCGAGTTACTGCTTGGGCGCTCGAGCGCGCGTATTGTCGTTCGGTGCTCCATGTCGGTAGCCTGCCGTGCCGACCTACGCGGATCATGCTGCTCGCGGCTCGTAAGTCTACGAAACCGCGCCGACTGAGACTGATGGCGACAGCCAAGTGCGACCAGGTCCAAAGCCTATCCTTGCTCGTCATCGGCCCTCATTCCTCTGGTAGTGCTTCACGGGCCGTGATGCCGTCGAACGGTGTCCGGGGAACGACGGCGGCGCGGAAGCACTTGCTCTCGTCCCCTGGGTTCGGACGGCCGCGCGATGACCTTGAGCCGAATCCGGCGGAAGCCGGCGAGTTGGAACGTCGTCACGGCGATCGCGAGGGCAACGAAGAGCACCACGAACCGCATGCCCCGTTTCTCCATCACTTGGTAGAGGGCGCCGTGCACGACGACGAGGACAAAGGCTACGTAGGCGCTCCGGTGGACCGTCTTCCAACGCCTGACGCCCAGCCAGAGAAGGGAGCGGTCGTTGGACAGGGCCAGCAGGATCACCAGGATCAGGGCCATGAAGAGGCCGCTGTAGTTTGCCAGGCCGAAAGCGTCGAAGCGTACAAGCAGCCGCTTCGGAGCGGGTGGGTAGAAGAAATACTGCCACATGTTCCCGCCCATGTGTACCTGCAGGCCGACCACCACATGCAACAGGCTCAGGATCCCCGCCCAGATTCCGACGTCACGGCGTAGATCGGTGCTCACCGGGTTCGGGCGCCTCCGGAGAACGTTCCAGGGACCCGTCGCGAGGGTGAGGCCCAGTAATCCCAGCCCGGAATAGGCTGAGGCCATGCTCAGCCGGACCAGGATGTAAGGGGACTGAACGAGATAGAAGATCCCGGCCGTGAGGGCCGTGCTGGCAAGGGCGAGGCCTATGTGGCGCCGGATTCGCCGTCCCCAGTAGGAGGACCGACTGCCTCTGGTCACGCTCCCTCCGGAATAAAGGACCGTGGGACACGCATCACGGGGTCCTCAACTGGACCGGGTCAGGAGATGGTAAATCCATGCCCGATCTTGCTTGTCGAGGCAGCGGGCGAGGGCCGGCGCGAAGAGGAACAGCGCCGCCACCTTCACGAGCAGCGCCAGGACACTGCCGTCATCGTATCGTGCGCACGCCATGCCGCCCCCGAGGATTGCCACGAGGGCAACTATTATCAGGCCGAGGAGCCTGCCGGGGAGGCGGAATCCATGGTAACGCCGTAGTCGCCACAGGCCGAGGCCGAAGATGACCAGGCTCGAGACGATGGCCGCTAGCGCGATGCCGGGGATGCCGTGCCGAGGGCCGAGCCTCCAGGCCAACACGCCAAGAGATGCATAACCGAGGAAGTAGGGGAGGGCCCACCCTCGCATATCGTGCATGCCCAGGACCAAGACCTGGTAGGTCCCACCGAGGATCAGGATGACTTCGGCCGCGACGAGCAGATGGAGAAATGGGCTCGCGGTCGTGAAGGCTTTCGAATACAGCAAGGCCAGGATCGGCCGAGGGAAGAGCACTAGGGGCATAGCTAGCAAGGTGAGGGACACAGTGAGGCGCCGCTGAGCTCCTACGGTATCGCGAAACTTTCGCCCCGTATCCCCGGGTCCGCTCACAAGGGGCAGGAGGAGCTGAGTGTTGATCGGGCGGAGCACGGTCCCGAAGCCCACGACCAGGGCGATGAGTGCCTGCAGCCGGCCGGCTTCCGCCTCGCCGTACTGGTCGAGCACGGCTTGCCGCGCGACGAGCCAAGCCAGCGGATAGGCGAAGGCCACGAGAAAGTAGCTGACGCAATAGAAAATGAGATGAGGATGCCGTCTGAGCTCGGCCGCCACGCTGATACGCCCATGGAAGAGTGGCAGGCGTAGGCATCGATGGAGGTGAACGGAGATGGCGCCGGCTACCAAGATTCCCACGATAAGACTGATCAGGTAGAGGCCCTCGATGCCGCCCGCGGGGACGCCCAGGACCGCTGCCAAGAAGAGCGCGGTGGCGCTCCCGGCTGCCACGACGGCGGACTGCTGCGCGCGCTGCGCCGCAGCGAGCACACTGGCTCCAAAGGTGCTAACGGCCAGCGCGGGAACACAGAGGAGTCCGAGGATTAGCACCGGCTGATACTGAAAAAGGCTCTGGCCGAGCAGGCTGCTGCGCGTTGCGACCAGCGCCACCGCTCCCGCTGTACCCGCGAGCGCCAAGGCCGAGAGTACCGCCAAGAAGGTCAGGTAAGTTTGCTCGAAGGCGGCGGGCCCCGCGCGGTACGAGCGAGACAGAACGGTGAGCGCGGATAGAGGGAGACTAAACGCGCTGAGATTCATGACGACTAGGACCATCTGATCGACAATCCCGACCACGCCCATGCCTTCCGGACCCAACAGGACGGCGATGACCTTCGCTCGGGCCACGTTGGCGAGGATGCTCAGCGCCTGCAGGAAGCCTATGGCGACGATAGTTCCGAGCAGAGCATTCTCCGCGCGGGAGCCTCAGGCCCCTCGTTGTCCCGCGAAGACGAAAAGTAGCCCACTTTGTCGGCTATCGTGGTCCCATCCAGGGCCTGCACAGACGCTCGTAGCGGCGTGCTTCCCGAACCAACCATTCGTGGCGCGCGGGCCGTCGTCGATCAGAGTTTCGCGGCCGCCAGGCGATTACGCGAGCGGCCTTGCTAGAGGATCGATCATTACCTGCTCCTGAAGGTCCAACAGGTGATAGAGCTTCTGGCGAAGAGGGGCAATATCCATCAATTGGATCGTTTTTCCTCGTAGCGCGTTAACGGCAGGCGACCGAGGGCGGTTTCCTTTCCCTCGGCGCGGCGATTCCCGGCATTGGCAACGTAGCGGGGGCAGCGGGCGGGGCGCTCTCGGCGGGATCGTGGGTGCGATCGAGTCCGTCGTCAGCGCCCCGTACCGTAGGCGGCTGAGATCGCCAGCATCGGATCGCCTCGGTTCGGCTGCGGGACTTGCCTGATCCATGCGTCGGGGAACACGCGGGCGAAGTCCTCACGGGTGTGGTACTCCACATAGGTCAGCCCGCTCGGCTTGGCGACTGGCGCGTACGTCGTGAAGAACCGCGAGGTCGGCGTCATGGCAGCCTTCACGTGGCGCAGCATCCCCGTGAACCGCTCGCCATGCACGTGCTCATCGACGTGCATCATCAGGATCACGTCCCAAAGTCCCGGGATCGAGTCCGTGGCTGCGTCGCGGACCTCGAACGAATAGCTGGAGAACTGCGAGCGCAGCCATGCGACTGCGGATCCGGCGAGGTCCGTACCCTCGTACTTCCGACACCCGAGATCGCACACGAGACGGGTCCAGTAGCCTATGCCGGCGCCGATCTCATAGACGGAGAGTGTCTTCAGGTCGAGCTGGTCCCTCGAGAACGCCGCACGGAGATCGTCGGCGAGGCGCCCATACCATTCCTCATTGCCCGTCTCATCGAAGGCGCGCCGCCCCACCGTCCAGAACGTGTGCCCTGCGGCGTGGCGCCTCTCCCAGAACCGCACCGGGTCGTAGCGCGGCTTCAAGACAAGATCCTTAAGCAGCGAGGGCCACCAGCGCAGCGCATGCATGACGCGCATACCGTAAGGACTCCTCTTATGGGAGCGCTAGTTTATCGCGGGGGTGCCCGCGCCGCCAAGACCATTGTTGACCTTTGCGTAAGTATTGGAAAGTCTATTACCATGTTGCGGAAACGATCCGACGCACGCACGAAGGAGCAGAGTCTATCAGGAAGGTACCGGACTCGGCGGGTACTTCCGTGCAGGTCGAGCCGAATGTCCTGCTTCCCGCACAGGATGCTGTTACCCGTGTGCCGCTTGAAGTCGTAGCAGACTTGTTCAGCGGGGTTGAGTTGCCAAAGTGACGGCCCGCCGCCAACAGAGATCCCCGGGCCCGCATCCCAGATCGCGGAGAGGGCCGCGGGAGTTCATGTCCTGGATATGCTTCAGCCGGGTACGCTGGATCTGGCTGATTCGCATATCGGCGCGCTCCCGAGAAACGATGTCCTGGCGCTATCGGGCCTGCTATAGCCGCTCGAGCAGGTCCCGCGAAGCACACTCCGGTAAGATTCGGCGAGCGCGGAGGCGAGCGTCTAGTCTTGATCGTAGTCGACAGCGGCCGCCTGCGGTATCCGGGGATCCGGGATGCTGAGGAGGGAGCGGAACCGACTGCCTGCCGTTGCTCGGGCGCAGGCATCGGAAGCCCTCCTACGCCAGAGTCCCCCTACAATTCGGACATTCGAAGAGAGCAGCCGCCTCGTACCGCACCTGGCGCCCAGCGCGAGGTCATCCATTATCGGGGCTTGAGGGCGAGACAGAAAATTGTATGGCCGAACGGCAGGCAACGACTTGATCCTGAGAGGTATCGCGCCTCGCATACGAGGTTCGAGAGCAGCAACCGGTTGAGCCACCGTCGCTTCATGACCCCCTCCCGGATGCCCAGTCCCTCGTACACGGTGCTGTGGTGGTGGCCAGGACCTGAGGAGCGCAGGCGCCGCAGCCGTAATTTCAGGGAACTGTGGAGCGACAGCAGCACGTTCGCATAGCTCGCGCGCTTCACGACGAAGCCCGCACCACGGGCCTTGTCCGTCAGTTGGTCGAGATCGTAGCGCTGAAAATCCGCGTCCATCTGCGCCCCGCCACCGGAGAATCCGAAACGGGAGTTCGTGCGCAAGAGCGTGAACCCCCCAGGCCGCAGCACCCGATGGATCTCCTGGAAGGCCGTGACGTCGCCACCGTCGGTGGGCAAATGCTGCAGCACGTCATTGCACAGGACGAGATCAAACCATCCATCGCGAAACGGCAGCTCCATGACGGAGGCCTGCGAGAGCGATAGCTCCCCGCGGTCCCGGCAAAAGCTCAGGGCGTAGGCAGAGACGTCAATGCCCGTGACGCTAGAAGTGCCCACCGCCGTCCTGACCCACACCATCGCCGAGCCGGTCCCACATCCGGCGTCCAGTACGCGGAGGCCGCCGCCCAATTCAGACAGGGAGCGCATCAGTGCGGCGGCGATCTCCCGCATCCCGGCATGCCACCAGTGCTGATCCTCCAGCGCCCGGATGCGATCGTAGTACTCCTTCGAGTAGATCATGGGACGGCCCACAGCATCCGCTCGGTTGATCATCCAGGGTACTTCATGACCAAATGGATCTTCCTTGAGCAGAGGAAACGGGACAAGACTCAACCTGAACAGCTTGGCCCCCATCGTAGCAAGCAACTGTCGGACACTCGGCGCCCAAATTGTCGTCGGCAGGCTCGGATTCAGCGCAGCTCCCGGCGCGGGATCTTCCGAGACGCCTAGCCCGGCGGGCGACGAAAGCCCAGAGTCGGTCGATCGACGCGTCCGAGTTGGTTCGAATCTCGCTTATGCTTTGAGAAGACATGCTCCTCGACGTCAGGGGCCGTCCTGTGGTCCTTTCGGAGTTCTGGAGCAGTCGGGCCTTGGCGGTAGCCGAGATGTTTCGATCATAACCGGTACTCATCATAGGCAGCCGCATGCTTCCTGAACCAATCAATCGTGGCGCGAAGGCCGTCGTCGAGGAGCGTCTTTGGCGTCCATCCGAGTAACGTGCCCGCCTTCCTCGGGCTCCCCGATGTCTTCCACATCTCGCCAGGAATGTGCGGCTTCGCGCCGAAGAGAATCGACGACCGGCTGCCCGTCAACGCAACGATGCGCGTGACGACATCCTTGACGGCAGTCTCGGCGCCCCAAGACAAATTGAACGTCTGCCCTGGAGCCCGCGGGTGCGACGCAACGAGTTCCGCGGCGTCCATTACGTCCTCCACGTGGACGTAGTCGCGGGTCTGTTCGCCGCTTGAGATCTCTACGGGCACCCCGCGGAGGCTCCTGAGAATCGCGCACGGCACGAGCCGGAATCTGGGCTCATACGGGCCGTATACTGCGAAGGGACGTAGAACGACCACGGCCCACTCGTACCGTCGGGAGAAGGCTCGCGCTAGGATACTCGCCGAGGCTTTCGTTGCTCCATAGATGCCTGTCGGCCCGGGCAGAGCTTCTTCGTCCGTTCGCTCACAAGGGCCGTACTCCCCACTGGTGCCCATTTGAATGAAGCGGGTGGCACCCGCACGCTTGGCGAACTCCAGCGCGCAGTACGTGCCGACCACATTCGCCTGGATCATCGCGAGGTCGTCGTCGCAGGTTTGCCGGAGGCCCATCGCGGCAAGGTGATACACGATATCGAGCTTGTCGAGCCGCGCTCTCGCGCCCTCGGATGCCAGGCTAGTCAGGTCGCCCTCCACAATCCGGACCCGGTCCCACACCTCCCGCAAACGCCATGGGTCGGCGCCCGGGCGCACCAGCGCCATGACCTCCGCGTCAGCCACGAGGGCGCGACGCATGAGATTTGCGCCCAAGAATCCACTGGCGCCGGTGATGAAGACGCGGGCTCCGGAAAGCATTATCTGTCTATTTGCACCTGCCGAGGGGGGCTAGCTAGGTGTCAACACTATTCTGGCTCGGGACAAACTAATTTAGGTGAGCGTTTCCAGCAAGGCATGATTGTAGGCGGCAAGCGGCTCGCCGCTACGAAACCTCGCGACCAGATCCGGGTTGGCAAGCACAAACCGGCCATACGTTACCATGTCGATAAGGCCGAGGTCGAGCTCGCGTTGCGCATCATCACGGCTCAGCGAAGCGCCGCCGATGAGAACATGCCGCCACAGCGGCTGCGCCATTCGGATCACCTTGCCGGATGTTTGGAAGTAGTCCGAGTTAGCACAACAGATATGCAACTGATCGCCACCATCGACGACCCCGCCGTCATTCACCGCATCCTCGCGCACCTCGCGCTGCCGGGCGCACGGGACGACCCCGCGCCCGCGGCCGCTGTGTCTCCCCCACGAGACAACCAGCCCGCGCTCCCTTCGCGCTCTCCTCGTGATGTCGCTGGCTGGCCCGCCGGCCCGGGCGGTCGTCTGCCCCGAGCCACCGGCGCGCCATGGTGTCCGGGGT
>Ga0126384_10000301_pt1 | contig 26287 bp, 25 predicted proteins | sample PanSoiMetPlot_36_FD_92543 | JGI IMG/M metagenome (GOLD analysis project Ga0126384, IMG submission 92543) | Tropical forest soil microbial communities from Panama - MetaG Plot_36 | ecosystem: Environmental > Terrestrial > Soil > Tropical forest > Bulk soil | place: Panama | collected 2016-02-17 | reverse complement strand
CGGGGCCTGCATCGTCTTGCGCAATCCACCGGCCAAGGTCGCAGGTTAGCGCGGCCGCGTGGGTGCGACCCCAAGCCCCGGCGCGGGTCGCCTCGAGGCGCGTGATCATCTGCACTATGGTTGGCATCACGCGCTTTGATTTGACCCACGCCCCGCCATCGGCATGGCACGACCTGCCAGCACACGCGGAATGTGTGCTTCGGCCAGCCACAAGGTTTGGCGCTTTGTCGACCGGCGCCGGAGGCCAACAAATGCTGCCCTCGAGCAAGCGTTCGCGGCGGAGCGTGAGGGTCAGCGCCTTCGAGCACCGCAATGAGCTTGATCGGCTCGGGGCCGCACGCGGCCCACGAGCCTCGGCCGGTCAGGAAGCGTTGCGCTTTTCCAGCTCCTCGCGCAGCTTCTGTTCGCGCTGCCTCAGCTCCGGCGTGAACGCCTCACCGAAATCATCGGCTGTGAACACCTGGCGAATTTCGATCTCGCAGTCGTCCTCATGCGGGTTGGGGCAGCGCTTCACCCACTGGATCGCCTCGGCAAGGGAGGCGACCTCCCACAGCCAGAAGCCGGCAATCAGCTCCTTGGTCTCGGTGAACGGGCCGTCGGTGACGATGCGCTTCTTGCCGGAAAACGCTACCCGCGCGCCCTTTGAGGTTGGATGCAAGCCTTCGCCTGCCAACATCACGCCGGCTTTCACCAACTCCTCGTTGAAGCTGCCCATCTGGCTCAACAGCTCTTGGCTGGGCATCTTGCCGGCCTCTGAGTCTTGGCTGGCCTTGACCAGGATCATGAACTTCATGGCGTGCTTCCTTTCTTGCTTGGCTGCGGGACCGTTCACCAGCAAGGACGATGCCGGTGGGTCGATGCCGACAACCTGCCGGCGCGCTCCGTTACAGCGCCACCAACTCTTCAAACCCGCCCCAGAACATGCGCTTGGTGTCAAACGGCATTGACTTGGGATCGACACCGCCAATACGCGGGTCCTGCATCACCGCCCGATTGATGCGGTCGCGTTCGGCGCGCGAGGCGTACACGATCCAGGCAAAAATCACCGTCTCATCCGGTTCGAGCTTCACGGCCTGCGGAAACGAGGTCAGCTTGCCGGTCGGCACGTCGTCTCCGACGCACTCGATATATTGTAGCGCACCCAATTCACGCCAGACCTGACCGGCCCGTTCCGAGAACTGTCTGTACTCCTCCAGTTTGTCCTTGCGGACGGGAACAACAAATCCGTCGATATACTTGCCCATGCGCCAACTCCTCTGTTGCTGCTGGTGCTGCGGTCGACGTACAGCCAACTACGATGGCAGGCTAGCAGCCGCTGTTGCTGGCCGCGCCGTGGCAACCAGCTGCGGCCGCCTCGCCGTATTCATCGTGCCGCTTGACCCAGTCCATGATTTCCTTTTCGTTGCGGCCTTTCGGCGTGATGTCCAAATACATAAAGGCGCCGATCACCTCTTCGTTGCCGCGGGCGTAGCTGGAATAGGTGTGGTAGAGCCCGTCGGCGGTCTTGGCGAATACGCTGAGACCAGGCAGCTCGTCGAAGCCCTCGACCATGTCGTAGTTGTAATAGACCTTGCCCTTGGCCAGCTGCTCCTTGCTGAACGAGACGTGGAAATCGAAGTTGAAGTCGTTGCCGTACGAGGACACCCACTTCGCCGTCCAGCCCATGCGCTTGCGGTAGGCCTCGAGCTTCTCGATCGGCGCCCGCGACACGCGCACGTAGGCGACATCGTGATGCTCAAGATGCACGATGGCGCCTTCGGCGTGATCGGCTTCCAGCGAGCAGCTGGCACAGCCCTGGTCGAGATCCCATCGCCACATGAAGTGGTGAATGATGAGCTGGCTGTTGCGACCGAACAATTGCGCCAAGGTGCATTTGCCTTCGCTGCTATCGAACAGGTATTCCTTGTCGATTTTTACCCAGGGCAGGGCGCGGCGTTCGGCGGCAACCAGATCACGCAAGCGGGTCAGTGCCTTTTCGTTCTTCAGGTGCGCCTTGCGCGCCGCCAGCCACTGCTCGCGACAAACGACAGGTGGTTGCATGGCTTCACTCCACTGCTTGTCAGATCCGCTCACTCGCTGGGCTGGCCCATGGACCACAGCACGCCAAAGGGATCCTTGAGCTGGCCGTAGCGATCACCCCAGAACATCTTTTGCAGCGGCAGCACGACCTCGGCGCCGGCGTCGACCGCGCGCTGCCACCAGCTGTCCACGTCATCGACCTTGAGGTGCAAGGTGTAGCCCTGAGCCGGCTTGTGCGGATGCCCGTGCTCAGGGTAGGCGTCGCTCAGCATCAGCGAGCCGCCGTTGATGTAAAGATGGATATGCATGGTACGGCCTTTGTCATCGTTGGGATGACGAAAGACCTCGCGGGCGCCGAAGGCTCGGCCATAGAATTCGGCCGCCTTGCTGGCACCATCAAGCAACAGGTAGGGCACGATGCCACCGAGAACGTCGGGTTGCTTTGCCGGCTGGGATTTGCTGGTCGCCATGGGTTCATCTCCACGTTCAAAAAAAGCCGAATGCCAAAGAGGCTCACAGCGCTAGGACGCGGGAGCCGGGCCGGGCCCGACAACGGCGCTCAGATATTTTATGGCGCCTCGGGCGACCTGCCCGCCAAACCAGCATTTTTCTGCGGTGCGGCCGCGCTCAGGCGATCGAGTTGTTGGCGAATATGCGCGGCCTCGGCAGGAGTGTTGGCAAGCGCAATGGCCCGGTTGAAGGCAATGCGGGCTTCCTCGGTGCGGTCGAGCTGCAGCAGGAAGGCGCCGCGGGCGCCGTGGAAGTAAAAATAGCCGTCGAGTTTGCCGGCCAGCGGCTCGATCATCGCCAGCGCCGCCGCCGCCCCCCGCACCTTGGCGGCGGCAACCGCCCGGTTGAGGGTGACCACGGGCGAAGGCTGCATGCGCTCCAAGGCGCCATACAGCAGATCGATCTCTCCCCAGTCGGTGTCTTGTGGTCGCTGCGCACGCGCATGCAGCGCCGCAATCGCCGCCTGCACCTGATAGGGGCCGGGACGTTTGTGACGCAGGGCCTTGTCGATCAGGGCCAGTGCCTCGGCGATGAGCTTTTGGTCCCACAGTCGGCGGTCCTGGTCCTCGAGCAGGATGACGCTGCCATCACCATCGAAGCGGGCGCGGGCGCGGGCATGCTGCAGCAGCAGCAAGGCGGTGAGCGCCATGATCTCGGGCTCGGTTGGGAACAGGCGCAGCAGCAGGCGGCAGAGCCGTATTGCCTCGTCGCATAGCGCGGCGCGGCTGCCCTGTTCGGCGATGCCGGCGGTGTAGCCTTCGTTGAACAGCAGATAGAGCATCGCCGCCACGCCCGCCAAGCGTTCGCTGCGATCGACGGCGCTCGGTGTTTCGAACGGCACGTTGGCCTTGGCGACGCGCGCCTTGGCTCGGGTAATGCGCTGCTCCATGGCATCGTCGCTGACCAGGAAGGCGCGCGCGATCTGGCGCGTGGAAAGCCCCGAGACGATACGCAACGCCAAGGCGATCTGCTGCGTCGCCGGCAGATCGGGATGGCAGCACACAAACAGCAGCCGCAAGATGTCGTCGCGGTAGTCGGCTTCGTCGATGCGCGCCACCGTATTGGTCTCGGCGTCGGAGAGGTCGGAAATCAACTCCTCCTGCGGAAGCGGCTGTTCCCGACTGCGCCGGCGCACGGTGTCGATCGCCGCATTCTTGCCAACCATGATCAACCAGGCGGCGGCGTCGCGCGGGGGCCCGTTTTTCGGCCATGCCTTGAGCGCCCGCAGGCACGCTTCCTGAAAGGCTTCCTCGGCCATGTCGAGATCGCGAAAATAGCGCAGCAGCGCCGCTACCGCCTGGGCGCGGGCCGAAGTCAGCACGGCGTCGATCCAGGACACGTCGGTCACGCGCGGGCGCTCCCGGGATTGAAGACACCGATCGGTCGGATCTCGTAGGCGCCGCCCGGATTGGCGGCACCGAGCTCGCGCGCGATCTCGAGCACCTCCTCCAGCGACCCGCAATCGACCACGTAGAAGCCCAACAGCTGCTCCTTGGTTTCGGCAAACGGCCCATCGATCACCAGTGGCGGTTCGCGGTCCTTGCGCAGCGTGGTCGCCGCCGTGGTTGGCAACAGGCGAACGACCGGGCCGAGCTTGCCGGCCGTGGCGAGCCGCTGCTGCACCACCGCCAGTTTGGCCATTACGGCCTCGTCTTCGGCTTTGCTCCAGGCACTGACAACGTTTTCGTCGTGATAGCAAAGTATGGCGTATTGCATGGGCGGCCCTCCTGGCTCAGATGCAAGGACGTATGAGAGTGTCTGATCCCGACAGCAAAAATGCGTTTCACCTGGCGATTGTTCGTGCGTCCCGGCGACCGGCCGATGGTTGCCAATCGTCCCGACGGGCCTGCGGGCTCGGCCCTAGCACGCCTCGGCCCCAGCTGTGCTAGACTGCTACACCGCATTGCGGCCGACGTCATGGCGGGGACGCTTGCGGGCGGACGGGGATTAAGCCTCCAGGTAGGTTAGGGCGCGAAAATGCTCAATTTCTTCCGACGCTTGACCGTGGCCATGGCGCTGGCCTTGGGCTGCCGCGGGCGTCTGCCGGGGCGTGGGCTCGCCCGCCGCCTTGCCACCGCCGCGGTGGGCATGCTTGCCCTGGGCGCGCTGTTGTCAACGCCTGCACCGGCCCAGCACGGCGCGCCCGCTGATCAGCCCCCGGCGGCCAGCGAACGCGTGATCATCACCCCGCCGCCGAAGCAAGCGTCGCGCCTGCGCGCCGCGCTTTCCAAGTTGTTGGGCCAGGACCAGCGGCAGCGGCTCGGGGCCACCAAGTCGGAGGTGTGGACGATATCGGGTTCGCGTCTGGCCCGGCTCAAGGCACGCTTCAAGGAGCTGGGGCTCAAGGTCACGCAATTGCGCGAGGACTGGAACCATATCTTGAAGCGGCAACCGGGGCCGCTGGCGATGACACCGGCGCAAGAAGCGATGATGAAAAAAACTCAAGGCGCGCGCGAAGTGGTCGGCGTCGGCGTCATGAAGGCGGCAGAGGCCGCGCTGGCAGAGTACGCGCTGACGGGTGGCAAGCAGGCGGCCGGCGCCGCCAGCGAGGAAGCGCTCGGTCGGATCGTGATCCCGCTCAACGACACCCAGCACGTCACCGTTGAGCGCAGCAAAACCGTCACCACCGAAAAGGGCACCACCTGGCGCGGCAAGGTGGTCGAGACCGGTGAAAGCGCCATGTTGATGTGGTGGAAGGATGGGCACCTGTCCGGGGTGTTCGGCTACAAGGGCCACATCTACATGATCGTCAACATGGGCGGCGACGTGCACGCCGTTCTCGAAACCGATCCAACCCGGTTGCCGCCGGATCATGCCCCAAGTTCCGACCGGGCCGACGCCCGCGCCGCTGCGGCCGTAATACCCGCCTCGGTGCCGGCGCCGCCGGACATCAAGCCGCTCGATGAGATCGAACGCCAGCGCCTCGAGGCCAAGAAGATCACCATCGACCTGATGCTGCTCTATACCCGCAAGCCGCAGAGCCGCTACATTGGCGATCCGGCCGACCTGCTGCAGCTTGCCGTCGAGCAGGCCAATGAGACCTTCCGCAACAGCGGCATCCCCAACATCAGCCTGCGGCTCGTGCATACCCAGTTCGTCGATTATGACGAGACCGGAGCCGAGCATTTCGATCACCTCTACAACCTGGTCGACGGCAAGGTGGCCTTCAAGGATATTCGGCGGCTGCGCGACGAGAAACGGGCCGATATCGTTGGCCTGATCGTCGACGACCCGTCCGGGTGCGGCCTCTCGACCCGCGTTGGCGCCGACGCGGATGAGGCGTTCTTCGTCGTGCATCACTCGTGCGCCGCGATCACGATTTCGATCGCGCATGAGATCGGCCACATCCTGGGCGCGCGCCATGACCGGCTGATCGACGGCAACGACACGCCCTTTGCCTATGGTCACGGCTACGTCAACGGCCGCAAGTGGCGCGACATCATGAGCTATCAAAAGGGCTGTGATGGTTGTCCACGACTGCCGTTCTGGTCAAACCCGCGCATGCTCTATCAAGGCGAGCCCACCGGCACCTTGGCCAACGACAATGCCCGCGTCATCCTTGAGCAGGCCGAGCGCGTCGCCAGCTTCAGGTAAGGAGCACTACTCGAGCTTGGTGCCGAACAGCCGCTCGGCGTTGCCGTGCGCAATGCGCCTTGCCTGCGCCTGAGGCAGCTGTGCCAGCCACTGACGATAGCCGTTGATGATGCCGTCGTAGTCCGACCAGCGCTCGTCGGTCCAGGTGTCCGAGCCGACCAGGAAGCGATCGGAATGTGTGGCGAAGAGGTCGCGCCATTCCGCCGACAGGCGGCCGTCAGCCTCGGTGATGCCGCTGCGGTAGGACAGCTCCGCCATCAGCGCCGGGTGTGCGTCCAACAGGGCGCGCACCCGCGCTACCGGCGTCGAGAAGCCGGTATGGGCCCAAATGATCTTGGCCTGCGGGTTGTGGCCAATGAGGATGGCGAGCGCCGCCGCGTCGCAGTGGGCGAGGAGATAGAGGTCGTGCGCAGCGGCAAAATCGACCGCCTTCTTGACCAGCGGCCGGGCCGCCGCCTCGCCATAGATGTGGAATTCGCCGATGCCGCGGAAGTAGCCCAGCCGATACTCGCTCTCAATCAGCGCGTAGATGCTGGGATCGGTCGACCAATCGGAAACGTCGGCCCGCGTGCGGTAGGGGCGAATGAAGGCTACCACGGCCAACCCGGGTGCCTGGGTCGCCACCAGTTGGTGTGTGCCGGTGTTGGGACGGCTGTTGGCCAGGATGCCGGCGACACCGTTGCGGCGCAAGATCTGCAGCACCTGTTCGAGGCCGTAGGCGGGGTTGGGCTCCTGATTGTAGTGCAGATGCGCATCGAAAATTTTGAGTTGGCTCTCGGCCAGGGCCGGCGCCGCGAGCCCCGCCAGGCAGGCGGCGAACAGAACGACAAGGCTTGGCATCTTCGGCATCGACGGCTCTCCTGTGGCAGCACATCATGCTAGCCTATTTCCGGCGAACCACGCAGCCGGCGCCGGCCCAGTAGCGCCGGCGCCAATAACCTGCAAAACTCGGGGGGCATAGCCGCCTGGAAACGCCCCCGAGCCCGCCGCTAGTGAGATTGCGCGATGCCCCATCTGATGACCGACGACAACGTTCGGCTCTACTACCAGGAGGTCGGCAGCGGCACCCCGATTGTGTTCGTGCACGAGTTTGCCGGCGACTATCGCAGCTGGGAGCCGCAGCTGCGCTATTTCGCGCGCCGCTATCGCTGCATCGCTTTTAATGCCCGCGGTTACCCGCCGTCCGAGGTGCCGGCGGCGAGCTCGAGCTATTCCCAGTCGCGCGCCGCGGCCGACATTCGCTGTGTGCTTGATCAGCTCGGCATCGACCAGGCACACATCGTCGGCCTGTCGATGGGCGGGCTTGCCGTTTTGCATTTCGGCTTGACCTATCCGGATCGGGCGCGCTCGCTGCTGGTGGCCGGTGCCGGCTACGGCTCGGAAGCCGGCGAACGCGACAAGTTTCGCGGCGAGGCGGAGACCATTGCCGCCAGGCTGGAACGCGAGGGGATGGCAAAATTCGCCGAGGCCTACGCTCATGGACCGACGCGCGTGCAGTTCGAAGGCAAGGACCCGCGCGGGTTCGCCGAATTCAAGGTCATGCTGGCCGAGCATTCGGCCGAAGGCGCCATCGGCACGCAACTCGGCGTCCAGCGCCAGCGGCCCTCGCTGTTTGAGCTCGAGGACAAACTCAAGGCGATGACCGTGCCGATGCTGGTGGTGACCGGGGATGAGGACTGGCCGTGCCTTGTGCCCAACATCTTCTTGAAGCGCACCTGCGCTAGCGCCGCACTGCTGGTGATGCCCAACAGCGGGCACGCCGTCAACCTCGAGGAGCCGGCCGCGTTCAACGCCGCGCTCGCCGACTTTTTGTCTCAGGTCGATGCCGGCCGCTGGCCGGTGCGCGATCCCCGCGCGATCAGCCACAGCATAACGGGAATGACGAAGGAGCACTGATGCACGACAGGCCAAGCTCCGCGCGCCAAGTGGCGGGCCCCGCCTCCGATCCGCTGGCGCGCGTCGCCGCCATTGCCGAGGTCCTGACCCAGGCGGCGGCTGACAACAACGAGAGGCTCGGCCGGCTGACGCCGCCGCTGGTCGACAAACTCAACCAGCAGCGGCTGTTTCGGCTGCTATTGCCCGCCGCTTACGGCGGCGACGAGGTTGATCTCGTCACCTGGTTTCGCAGCATGGAGGCGATCGCCAAGCTCGATGCCAGCACCGCCTGGTGCATGGGGCAGATCAACGGCTGTGCTGCCTCCTCCGCCGCCCTGGCGCCAGAGGTCGCGCGCACGATCTGGGGCGAGGACCCGCGCGCCGCCTTGAGCTGGGGGCCACCAATCAATGCCCGCGCCGAAGAGACCGAGGCGGGTCATCGCCTGTCCGGCGAATGGGGGATGGCCAGCGGCAGCCGGCACGCAACCTGGCTGGGCTTGATGGCACCGGTGTTCGATCGTGCCGACAAGCCGGTTCCGCTGCCGCAGGGTGTCAGCGCGCGCATCTTCTTTGTACCGGCCGACGCCGTCGAGTGGATCGACAATTGGGATGTGATCGGGCTCAATGCCACCTGCAGCGGCGGTTATCGACTGCAAGCCCACCTGGTGCCGCACGGCTATTCATTCAGCCGCGAGCATTTGCCCGATGTGCGCCTGCCGGGTCCGCTGTTCAAATTCCCGCTGAACAGTCTATTTGCCACCGGATTTTCCGCGGTCACCTTGGGCATCGCCCGCTCCATGCTCGACGGTGTGCTCGACCTTGCCAAGACCAAGACACCGCGGCTTGCCAAACACTCCTTGCGCGACAACCATCACGTGCAGTTCCAGCTCGGTGAGGCGGAAGCCCGCTGGCGCTCGGCGCGCAGCTTCGTCGAGACCACCGTCGGCCGGGTGTGGCAGGAGGTCGCCGCTTCCGGCAAGCTCACCATCGAGCGACGGCTCGACATCCGCATGGCCACCACGTTTGCCATTCATGAGGCCAACGCCGTTGCCGACGTCGCCTGGCAGATCGCCGGCGCCACCGCCATCTTCGCGTCCAGTCCGTTCGAGCGGCGGCTGCGCGACATCAAGACCGTGACCCAGCAGGTGCAGGGACGCCCGTCGCATCTGCAGGATGTCGGCGCCTATCTGCTGGGCCTTGACCCCAATTTGGCGTTTGCCTGAAGCCGCCGGCCGACCTCGCTCAGGCGCTGCTGCGGGCAACCGCGCGCCGCGCCATGACGCCAACCAGGTGGGCGCGGTACTGGGCGTCGGCGTGGATGTCGCTCATCATCGCACCGGGGTCGCCCGCCAATCCGGCCAGTGATTGCGCCGACCAGCCCTTGGCTAGGGCGGCTTCCATGGCGCTTGCCCGATAGACGCCCGCCGACGAGGCCCCGGTCACTGCCACCCGCACGCCCGCCGCCGTGTCGGCCACCCCGACACCGACCAGGGCGTAGCGTGAGGCCGGATTGGCGAACTTGGCGTACGCAAACTTGGCCGGCACCGGGAAAGAGAGGCGGGTGATGATCTCATCGTCGGCCAGTGCCGTGGCGAACAGGCCCTTGAAGAAGTCGTCGGCTTTGATCGTGCGTTTGTTGGTGGTGATGGTGGCGTTGAGCGCCAGGACTGCGGCCGGATAATCGGCAGCCGGATCGTTGTTGGCCACCGATCCGCCGATGGTGCCGCGATGGCGCACGTGCTGGTCGCCGATGTGCGCCGCCAGCTCGGCCAGGCCCGCAATCGCGCTCTTCACATGCGGCGAGCTCGCCACGGCGTCGTGCGTCTCCATGGCGCCGATCACCAGATCGTTGCCGGTTCGCTCGATGCCGCGCAATTCGGCGACGCGGCCAAGGTCGATGATGGTCTTCGGCCCGGCCAGCCGCAGCTTCATGGTCGGCAGCAGGGTGTGACCGCCGGCCAGCAATTTGCTTTCCGGCGCGCCGGCCAATAGTCGGGCCGCCTCGGCGACGGAGTTGGGGCGATGATAGTCGAAGGCGTACATGGCTTTGTCCTCCGTCTCACCTATTCGGCGGCGAGCTTTTGCGGCGCGGCGTTGGCCGCCCGCCAGACCGCCTGCGGCGTGGCCGGCATGGCGACATTCTCGTGGCCCAACGCATCGGTGATGGCGTTAATGACCGCCGCTGGAGCGGCAATGGCACCGGCTTCGCCGCAGCCTTTGACCCCCAGCGGGTTCGACGGGCACGGCGTATTGGTCATCGCCACCTTGAAGGAGGGTACGTCACCGGCGCGCGGCATGGTGTAGTCCATGAAGCTGGCGGTTACGAGCTGACCCTCTTGGTTGTAGACCGCGCCTTCCAACATGGCCTGTCCTACCCCTTGCACGATGCCGCCGTGCACCTGTCCTTCGACGATCATCGGATTGACCAGCGTGCCGAAGTCATCGACCGCGGTCCAGCGATCGATGCGGGTGGCACCCGTTGCCGGATCGATCTCGAGTTCGCACACGTGCACGCCGGAAGGGAAGGTGAAATTGGTGGGATCGAAGAAGGCACCTTCCTTGAGCCCGGGCTCGAGCTGCGCGCCGGTAAACTTATGAGCGATGTAGGCCTGCAGCGCCACTTCGGGGAAGGTGAGGGTTTTGTTGGTGGCCTTGCTCGAAAAGATGCCGTCGTTGAAGTCGATGCTGTCCTCCGGCACCTCCAGCACAAATCCCGCGACTTTCTTGGCCTTGACGATCACCTTGTCGATTGCCCTGTAGATCGCCGACATGCCGACCGCACCCGAGCGCGAGCCATAGGTGCCCATGCCGAACTGCACCTTGTCGGTGTCGCCGTGCACCACCGTGATCTGTTCGATCGGGATGCCAAGACGCTGCGACACCAGTTGCGCAAAGGTCGTCTCATGGCCCTGGCCATGGCTGTGTGAACCCGTCAGCACCTCCACCGAACCGGTGGGATTGACACGCACTTCCGCCGATTCCCATAAGCCGACCCCGGCGCCGAGCGACCCGACGGCCTGGCTCGGTGCGATGCCGCACGCCTCGATGTAGGCGGAGAAGCCGACGCCGCGCTTGAGCCCCTTGCTGGCACTTTCGGCCTTGCGCGCGCCGAGCCCCTTGTAGTCGGCGAGTTCGAGCGCCTTGTTGAGGCAGGCTTCATAGTCGCCGGCGTCGTAGGTCATAATGACCGGCGTTTGATGTGGGAACGATTTGATGAAGTTCTGCCGCCGAAATTCGGCCGGGTCCTTGCCGAGCTGCCGGGCCGCCACCTCGACCAGGCGTTCCACCACGAAGGTCGCCTCGGGGCGTCCGGCACCGCGATAAGCATCGACCGGGGCCGTATTGGTATAGACGCCGTCGACCTCGCAGTAGATGGCGGGGATATCGTATTGCCCCGACAGCAGGGGGGCATAGAGATAGGTCGGCACCGACGAGGCAAAGGTTGACAGATAGCCACCAAGATTGGCCTTGGTCTTGGCCCGCAGCGCGATGATCTTGCCGCCGGCATCGACCGCGAGTTCCGCCGTGGTCACGTGATCGCGGCCATGCGCATCGGCGAGGAAGGCCTCGCTGCGTTCGCCGGTCCACTTCACTGGCCGGCCGATCTTGCGCGCCGCCCACAGGCAAACCGTCTCTTCCGCGTAAATGAAGATCTTGGAACCGAAGCCACCGCCGACGTCCGGCGCAATCACCCGCAACTTGTGCTCGGGGGCCAGACCAATAAAGGCGGCCAGCACCAGGCGTGTCACATGCGGGTTCTGACTGGTGGTATAAAGGGTGAGGCTTTCATTGCCCGCATCCCAATCGCCGATCGCCGCGCGCGGCTCGATGGCGTTGGGAATAAGCCGGTTGTTGACGAGGTCGAGCTTGGTGACGTGCTTGGCGCCGGCAAAGGCGGCATCGACGGCGGCCTTGTCGCCGAGATGCCACTGATAGACGGTGTTGTTGGGAGCTTCGGCGTGGATTTGCGGCTGCCCAGCGTTCTGGGCGCTGCTCAGCGCGGTGACCGCGGGCAGCGGTGCATACTCGACGGTCACCTTCTCGGCCGCGTCCTTGGCTTGCGCCAAGGTGTCGGCGATCACCACCGCCACATGGTCACCGACGTAGCGCACCTTACCCTGAGCCAGCGCCGGGTGGGCGCCGGCCTTCATCGGCGATCCGTCCTTGGAATGGATCATCCAACCGCAGATGAGATTGCCAACCTTGTCCGCCGCCAGGTCGGCGCCGGTGAACACGCCGAGACACCCCGGCGACGTGCGCGCGGCGCTGGCGTCGATCGCCGTGATGGTGGCATGTGCGTGGGGCGAGCGCACGAACACCGCGTAGGCCTGGCCCGGGCGATTGATGTCGTCGGTGTATTGACCTTTGCCGGTGATGAACCGCTGATCTTCCTTGCGCTTGACGGGCGCTCCGATGCCGGTGGCAGTCATCGCATTCTCCCTGAGCGTCGGCGCCGCCCCAGTTAGGCCGGCGGCGTTGCGAGCAATGTTTGGCGTTATTCGGCGGCGTGGCGCTTGGCGGTACCGGCGGCGGCCATGCCCGCGGCACCGGACAAGACGGCGGCGACGATGTTGTGATAGCCCGTACAGCGGCAGATATTGCCTTCGAGGTCGGCGCGCACCACCGCTTCGCTGACCCCGCTGCCGCGCCGGGCCACGATGTCGACCGCGGCCATGATCATGCCCGGCGTGCAGAAGCCGCATTGCAGGCCGTGATGCTCGCGGAAGGCCTCTTGCATCGGGTGCAGCTTGCCGCCCTCGGCCAGGCCTTCGATGGTCACGACCTTGCTGCCGTCGCAGGATGCGGCCAAGGTCGTGCAGGATTTGACCGCACGCCCGTCGAGGTGGACCACGCAGGCGCCGCATTGGCTGGTGTCGCAGCCAACGTGGGTGCCGGTCAACCGCAGCTCTTCGCGCAGGAATTGCACCAACAGCGTCCTGGCGTCGACCTCGGCAGCGACCGCTTTGCCGTTCACTGTCATGCTGACTTTGACCATGCGTCCCCCGGATGGCGAAAGGGTTGCGGTGCCTCTGGCCGGGGCGGCCGTTGGCGTGGCGTTCGTATTGGCAACGGAGGCCGCCGATTGGGCCGGCTCGGCCGGCTTCTTTCCCTTGCGAAACAGGGAAAACATGACGTCCTCCTCTCTGCTGTCAAGGCCTTGGCCCGACCGCTGATGCACGTTTCGTAGTTGTCCTCTCAAAGGCGATTACGCCACAGCTCGGGGCTTTGCGCAATCGCACTCCCGGTCGGGGGCGCTGGCGCTCGCGCCAATCAGTGGGGCCCGCCCATCCGATTGGTGGCTGGCCGACCCTGGCGGCCTTAGACGGTGGCGGCCGGCAGACCAGCGGCGCGTTGCGCCGTCTCACCCCCGCGTTAAGACGAGCGCGATGCCGCCTACTGAAGCTTGGGGCCCGCGCGGGCCGCGCCGATCGCGGTGCTGCGCCTCAGCGCCAGGGCCACCACCCGTGCTGCTGGGTCTGACCGAGCCAGCCGGGGAAGCTCGGCAGGGTTGCCTCGCTTGGCGGCGGGGGTGTCGCCAGATCGGCGGCCGCCGGCTGCGCGGGAATGATCCGCGCCGCCGGCCAGGTCAGCGATCGTCGGGCCAGCGGCTCGGCGGCGACGGTGGCGCGACGCCGCGCCAAGTCTTGCTGCACCTGGGCGTCGAACTCGGCAACGGTCGCAACCTCGGCTTTGGCGGTGAGCTGCACCACCTTGAAGCCCTTGGCCTTCAATTCGGCGAGCAAGCCGGGTAGCGCGCGGGCGGTGGAATAGTGGATGTCATGGAACAGAATGATGCCCTTGCGCTGGCGGGCGAGGTCGGCCATCACCTTGCGTTGAACGGCAGACGGGTCGCGGCTGCGATAGTCCTTGCTGTCAATATCGATCGAGAAGGTGGCCAGCTGCCGGCCCGCCAGATAGTCGCTCGCCCATTTCGTGTCGCGCAAGTAGGGAAAGCGGAAGAAGGGTGCCATCGGCCGACCCAGTGCCCCGCGCACGGCGCTGATGCCAAGCTCGATTTCGGCACGGGCGCCAGCCGTCGTCAGCGCCTGCAGATTGGCGTGCGACCAGGTATGGGTGCCCACCGTGTGCCCCTGCCGCGCCACCTCCTGCACCATCTCGGGATCGGCGACGGCCATGCGGCCCACCACAAAGAACACCGCCTTGGTGCACTGCTGGGCGAGCGCCTCGAGAATGGGCCTCGTATAGGCGCGCAGCGGCCCGTCATCAAAGGTGAGCACCACCTCGCCGTCGGCAAGAAAACTGGCCTCGTTGTACTGGAAGCCGAAGCGCGCACCCGAGCGGGGATCGATCTCGATCGTGCGCGAGACCCCGAGCGCCTGCGGCCCACAGACCGGCGGCGCGGCGCGCGCCGGACCCACACACAGCAACAGGCACAGCACCAAACCCAACGCGCACCAACCGCGCATCTTGGATATTCCCCTCTTGGACCGCCCGCACGCCCACCTCGGCTTCTGGCACGCGGCCGTGGCGTCCGCAAGACGATGCGCAACCTCGTGTGGCGAATGCATCTCGACAGTTTGCTTTTTGCACCAATGTTTTGTGCTGGCCTGTGTCGCTTGGGCATCAGATTGTGGTATGCGCCGGCGCGAGCGCGTGCCAGGGCGAGCAGGGGGCGTTGCGGCGACCCTCAGCTTGGCCTGCGGCATAAGCCTCGCGGTCGACGATAGCGGCGATCAGCGGCCAACGGACCAGCGGCATGCGCGAACACAAGACCGGCGAGTTTGGCGCCAGCACCCCGATTTCCGAGCTGGCCCCGGTCGTGGCCGATGCGCTGGCCCAGGCCGACGCCGCGCGCACCAAGGCGTTGGTCGCAGGCCTGCAGGCCCCCGACCTTGCCGACCTCATTGAGTTCCTCGAACCCGAGCAGCGCCAACAGCTGGTGGCGAGCTTGGATTCCGCCTTCGATCCGGAGGCATTGTCGGAATTGGAGGAGGGCGTCCGCGACCAGCTGCTGCGCGACTTGCCCAACGAAACCGTCGCCAAGGCGGTTGCCGAGCTTGAGACCGACGATGCCGCCTACGTGCTTGAGAACCTCGAGGAGGCCGACCGGCAACAGATCCTGGCGTTGATCCCGAGGATCGACCGGGCGGCGCTCGAACGCTCTTTGGAGTATCCCGAAGACAGCGCCGGCCGTCTGATGCAGACGGACTTCGTTGCCGTACCGCCATTTTGGAGCATCGGTCAGGTCATCGACCATATGCGCGAGGCCGACGACCTGCCCGATACGTTCTCCGACATCTACGTCGTCGATGCCACCTATCACGTGGTCGGCAGCGTCGACCTGAGCCGGCTATTGCGCACCAAGCGCGAGGTTCCGGTGGCCCAGATCATGGACGGCGGCCGCCAGACCGTGCTGGCGACCGCCGATCAGGAAGAGGTCGCGCGCCAGTTCGAACGCTATGACCTGAAGTCGGCGCCGGTGGTGGACGCCAACAAGCGCCTGGTTGGCGTGGTGACCGTTGATGACGTCGTGGAGGTGATGCACGAGGAGACCGAGGAGGATCTGCGCCGGCTCGGCGGCGTTGGCAATGAAAGCGTAATGGATACCGTCGTCGACACGGTCCGCAACCGATTCGCCTGGCTGCTCATCAACCTGGGCACGGCGCTGCTCGCCTCCAGTGTCATCAAGCTGTTCGATGCCACCATCGGGCAGATGGTGGCGCTGGCGGTGTTGATGCCGGTGGTGGCCTCGATGGGCGGCAATGCCGCCACCCAGACCATGACGGTGACCGTGCGCGCACTTGCCACGCGCGATCTCGGACCGGCCAATACGCTGCGCGTCATTGTGCGCGAGGCCTCGGTCGGCTTCGTCAATGGCGTCGCGTTCGCCGCCATCGTCGGGCTGGTGGTGCTGTTCTGGTTCGGCATCGGCACCCTCGGGCTGGTGATTGCCACCGCCATGATCGCCAACTTTCTGGCCGCGGCCTTGGCCGGCATCCTCATTCCGCTGGCGCTGGCGCGCTTTGGCTACGACCCGGCCGTCGCCTCGGGGGTGTTTGTCACCATGGTCACCGACGTGGTCGGCTTCTTTGCATTTTTGGGCCTGGCCTCGCTGTGGTTGCGCTAAGGCCGGGTGGCTGGCCTCCCGGCGATATGCAACAGTTGGTGTGGCGAAGCCACCGGCAACGGAGAGTGACCATGACGATCGCCGTGCGGCGGCTAGCGCAAGCAGACAAGGCGGCCTGGCTCAGGCTGTTTACCGGCTATATCGCATTCTACCAAGCCAGCATTCCCGCCGACGTGATCGAGGAGACGTGGCGCCGCCTGATCGCCGGCGGGCAGGATTTTCACCTGGGTTTGGTGGCGGTCGACGAACACGATGCTCCGGTCGGGCTGGCGCACGTGCTGTTCCACCGCTCCACCTGGTCGCCGACCTACTACTGCTATCTTGAGGACCTGTTCGTGGATCCGGTTCGGCGCCAACAGGGCGCCGGACGGGCGCTGATCGAGGCCACCTATCGCGAGGCCGACGCGCGCGGGGCAACGCGCACCTACTGGACGACGCAGGAGTTCAATTATCGCGCCCGCGCGCTCTACGACGCGGTGGCGACCAAGTCGCCGTTCGTGCAGTATCGGCGCTAGGCGACGCATGGCTGCGCCGCTGTCGACGCCAAGCCCGTTGGGCGCCGGGCAAGCCCCGGACGCGCGGTGGGCGCGGCTTCCCATCCAAACCTTTCCCTTCCGAACTAGGTTGGGCGTGCGGGATCGAACTAGGGCGGTCAAATGCGGCGGGTCCTCAAGTGGGGTGGAGCGCTGACAGCGCTGCTCGTGGTTTTGGCAACCTCGCTGGCCGGCGCTGGCTACGCCTGGTTGCGAGCAACGGTGCCCGCCGCCTCCGGCGCGCTGGTGCTGACCGTGCTTCGCGCACCCGTGACCATCATTCGCGACCGCGAGGATGTTCCCCACATCTTTGCCACCTCGCGCCACGACCTCCTGTTGGCGCTCGGCTTTGCGCACGCGCAGGACCGCTTGTGGCAGATGGAACTCTCCCGTCGCTCCGGTCAGGGTCGCCTGTCGGAAATTTTCGGCGAAGCGACCTTCGCCAGCGACGTGTTTTTGCGCACGCTCGATCTGTACGGTCACGCCGAGCGCTCGCTGGCGGCGCTCACGGACGAAGACCGCGCCGACCTCGCCGCCTATGCCGAGGGTGTCAACGCTTTTCTCGAGCGCCGGCGAGGATGGTTCGAACCGCGCCTGCCGCCCGAATTCCTGCTGCTGTGGCATGCGCCCGAGCCGTGGCGTCCAGCGGATTCGATGGTGATTGCCAAGTTGATGGCCCTGCAGCTCGGTGCCAACATCAACCATGAGCTGGCACGCCTGACCTACGCCGCCCAAGGCCTGACGGCGGCGGAGATCGAGGACCTGATGCCGCCGGAGGCGGCCGAGCCGGCGCCGCCGCTGCCCGAGCTGGCCGAGCTCTATCCGCTCAAACGCACGCAACGCGCCGAACGCCAGTTAGAGGTCTGGCCCCGTCCCGGCTCGCCGATCGATGCGTGGCCGCTTGCGGCCATTGCCGCCGGCGCCGCGTCCAACAATTGGGTGGTGGCCGGCGCGCGCACCCGCTCGGGCAAGCCGCTGCTCGCCAATGATCCCCACCTCGGGCTGAGCGCACCGTCGGTGTGGTACCTGGCGCACCTGGCGCTCGAACTGCCGGGCGCGGCACCCGTCAATGTGGTCGGGGCGAGCTTGGCGGGCGCGCCGGCGATCGTGCTCGGACGCACCGACAGCCTGGCGTGGGGTTATACCAACACCGGCGCCGACGTTGAGGACATCTTCATCGAGAAGGTCAATCCCGACAATGCCGCCCAATACCTGACCCCCGACGGTTGGAGCTCGTTCATCAAGGAGACGATGGCCATCACCGTGAAGGGGATGGGCGTGCGCGACGTCGAGCGCCGGCGCACGCGCCACGGACCGGTGCTGCCCGGCTTCTATCGCGGCCTCGACAACATGCTGGCGCCGGGGCACGTGGCGGCGCTGCAGTGGACGGCGCTCAGCGACGACGACACCACGTTGGCCGTGGGCTTGCTCGAGCCCAATCTCACCACCGTTGCCGACTATTTCGCCCGCATGCAGCGCTATGTGGGACCGATGCAAAGCATGGTGGTGGCCGACACCGCCGGGCACATCGGGCTGATCGCGCCGGGCCGCGTACCGGTGCGCGACAAGGACAATGCGGTGGCTGGACGTGCGCCGGTGCCGGGCTGGGATCGGCGCTACGACTGGAAGGGCTACGTGCCGTTCGCCGACCTGCCGCGACTGATCGATCCGCCCGAGGCTGCGATCGGCACCGCGAACGCCCGCATCGTCGGGCCGGACTATCCCTACCTGTTGACCCTCGATTGGGAACCCGCCTACCGGCAACGGCGGATCCAGGAGCTGATCGTCGATCCGGCGCGCGGCCCGCATGATGTTGCCAGCATGCGGGCGGCGCAGGCCGACACCCTGTCGCTCGCGGTCACGCGGCTGCAAGCGCTGATGACGGCGGCGGCGCAGATCGGGGACAAAGTCGACCAGCAGTTGCTCGATCAGCTGACTGGTTGGGATGGCAGCATGCGCGCCGATATACCCGAGCCGCTGATCTTTACCGCCTGGCTGCGGCAGGCCGTTAAGATGATCTATGGCGATGATTTGGGCGCGGCGTTCGACCGCTTTTGGGGCTCGCGGGCAACGGCGCTCATTCGTCTGCTCGAGGGCCGCGCCAAGGGTCGCGACTGGTGCGATGACCGCACCACCTCGAGGCGACAGAGTTGCGGTGCCGTGCTGGCCGCCGCGCTGGCGGCGGCCATCGACGAACTCGAAGCGCAGTTCGGGCCCGACCGCGCGAAATGGCGCTGGGGCGAGGCACACCAGGCCGCGAGCCAGCATCGGCCGCTGGGGACCATGGCTAAGGTGGCGGGCATGCTCGACCTCGGCCAGTTCGTCAACATCATCCTGCCGAGCCCGGGTGACGACTACACACTTGATGTTGGCCGCTTGGATTTCAGCGCCGCGCAGCCGTTCGCCAACCGCCACGCCGCGAGCTACCGGGCGATCTATGATCTGGCCGACCTAGACCGCTCACTTTACATTCACACCACCGGCCAGTCCGGCAATCCGTTCTCGCCCTTCTACCGCTCCTTCGCCGAGCGCTGGGCCAAGGTCGACTACATCGAAATTGCAAGCCAGCGCGAGCGCATTAGCGCCGCGGCGCTCGGCACCTGGAGCTTGACGCCCAAGTAGCCGATGGCTCGATGCGTCGGGTCGGCTCGAACGCCATCGCCGGGCGGCATGAATCGCGCTATGACAGGCAGCGCCAAATTCCGTTCAACGACTGCCGGTCGCGCAATTGCCCGTCCCGAGCAATTCCCCGTGCAGCACGTGCGGCAAGACCTGGCCGGAGGCGATGGCGGCAGACGAACGCCATGAGGAACAGCAATTCTTGGCGGAGCTCAAGGCCCGCTCCGGGCGCGATTTGGCCGAATGGATGGCCGCGATCGCGGCGCAGAGCTTTACCGACAAGAACGAGACCATCGACTGGCTGCGCGGTCAGGGTTTTGCCTTTGCGCGCGCCTCGTGGCTTGAGCGCATCCACAGCAACGGCGGCCGGCCGATCTACCAAGGCCAACCCGAGCGGACCGCCCGCGCGCGCGAGAAACCCGCGCCCCGCCGCCGCGCCGAGGTGCCGACGGTGCCGGTCGCAGCCGCTGCCGAGGCGGCGAAGGTGACGGTCCCCGCCACTGCCGAGGCGCCGACGGTGCCGGTCCCTGCCGCTGCCGAGCCGCCGACGGTGCCGATCGCTGCCACCGCGGCGGACCGGCTCGCGACCTTGATCGCCGGCGCCAAGGGCTACCGTCCCCTCTATCTGCTGCTTGAGTCCGAGGTGCGCGCGCACGTGCCCGGCATGATCCCGACCCCGGCCACTACGCATATCTCCTTTGGCGCACCGGCGGAGTTTGCAGCCGTTGCCCTCAATGCCGCCGAGCTTCGCCTTGGCCTAGCCCTCGGCGATCGCGCCTTTGATCAGCGCGTGCAACGCGCACGTCTGAAGGGCGCTAAAGCGCAGATCACGCACATGGTCGTGCTTACCGATGCCCGGCAAGTGAATGCCGACCTGTTGAGCCTGGTGCGTGCTGCCAACGTCCGGGTTAACGGCTAAGATCACATCACGAAAAAGTCGGATTTCGCCCGCCATGCTGGGGCGACCAGGAGGTGCGGGGTCATGGCCAGCATCAGCCGTCGTTCTCTGCCGCTGGCCGCGGTCGTGGCAGCGCAAATATTGGCGCTGCCGGCAGGCGCCCAGAGCGCCCAGCGCGACGGCGTTTCCGATCTCATCGCCCGCAAGCCCGAGGCCGGTGCCGGTCAATTGCCGCCAGCCGCGCCGCCGCCGGCAGCCGCCCCGAGCGCAGGCGCCGAACCGGCGCCCGCCGAGGCCGGCAGAGACCCGCGCGAGGGCGATGCCAATTTCGAGCAGGCGCAGCGGCTGATGAAGGCGGTGGACGCCATTTTGCAGGATACCGCGCGCAATCGGGGCGAGGCCAAGAAGCTGCCCTCCGACGGCGATTTTCTCATGAAGCCGCTGTGGACCGAGACCCGCGAGGATCGCGAAAAGAAGGTCCGCGATCTCATGGATGCAGTGCTCGGTATCGTCACCGACGTGCCCGTGGTCGATCTGCAAAAGAAGATCGAGGGCCTGCGCAAGAACATCCGCGATCTCGACGACCGGCTCGTCAAGTTGCGCGAGAAACAGGTCATGGCGCCCAAGGACGGCATGCTGCCGGGCTATCTCACCGACACCGTCGACAGCCTCGGCAAGGAGATCGAGGATGCCAAGAAGAAGATCGATCTCAATCGCTCCGAGATCAGGCAGGTCAAGGCAGAGGTGCTGGAGGCTTTGCAGAAGGCCGGCGTCGATCTGACCGCTGAGCAGGTCGACCTGTTGCTCGACAGCGTGCTTTCCGGCGATCTCATGCGGCTCATCGCCGTGTTCAATTCGGCCAAGTTGATCGACCTGCAACTCGGCCGACTATTGACGGCCTCGGGCGAAAACATTGCCGCCGCCCGCAAGTATTTTGCCATGCACGCCGCCTTGTTCGCGCTGCTGGTGCACGCCCAGGACATGCTGATCGACAAGATCGACAACCAGTACCTGCCCAAGCTGGCGGCGATCGAGCGCGACATTCGCGCCGCGCGTATCAAGACGGCAGAGCTGCTCAGGGCCGAGAACCGCGAAGATCAGAAGCGGGCTTTGGAGAACAACCGCGACAGCCAGAAGCTGGCTGAGGAGGCGGCCAAGGGCTACCGGCGCTACCTGTTGCAGCAGCGCGAGCAGGTCGCCAAGGCGCGCCAGCGCGCAACCCACGATTTGCGCATTGCCGACAATACCTACGAGACGGTGGAAGCAAGCTTTCAGCTCAAGAACCTGATGCGCGACTCGGCGGCCTCGTTCGAGGCCATCCAAAAACTCGAAACGCCGACCTTCGATCAAATCTTCCGCAACGAGGAGCTCAGGCGTGAGTTTGAGTCGCTGACCCGCCGACTGGATTCACCATCAAGCTGAAGTGCAGGCCTCGGTTCGCCACCCCAGCCGGGGGGCCGAGCACGATGGCAGAGCGCCGGGCGTTACCTTCAGTAGCGCTTTGGCGGCTCGGGAGGTTTGGCCAGCTCGGCCTCGATATCGACGGTCTTGCAATTCTTGCTCGCCAGCAGCCGGTTATAGGCATCAAGCCGCGCCCGCTCGCGTGCATATTCGGCCTGCCGATCGGAGCCGCGCGCCGAGCCACCCGACAAGGTCGCGCTACCCGATTGCAAGGTCGAGGACAGCTGCGACGGCTCGACGCGAAAGGCTGGATCCTTGAGCCGCGCGATCGCGATCTCGATCGAGCCGCGGATGTGCTTGCAGTCGCGTTGCTTCTCGGTCTCGCTCAGTTCATAGCGGCCGTCGGCCATCTCGCCGCTGCTCTGCGGCAGCTTGCCGGTCTTCTTCTCCTTGAACGGGGGCGGGCTATAACCCGGCATGGCGGCCGCGCACGCCCCCAGGATGAGGGCGGCGGCGGCGACAGGAAGGAGACTGCGATGGGACATGGGCATCGGCATTTGTGATTCGGCAGTACGCTAGCCATCTAAACGTGGCGGTGCGAGGGCGTCAGCCGTCAGCACGCACGCCAAACGGGGCGCCGGTTGGCCGGTCGCCTCGAACAAGCCGGGAGAAGTTCGATGCCCCAGAAGATTACCCAAAGCGTCAAAGCCATGGTCGAGGCGGCCAAGCGTGAGATCGAAGAGATTGCCGCCCCCGAGGCGATTAAGCTGTTTGGGCGCCCCGACGTGGTGCTGGTCGACCTGCGCGATCCGCGCGAGCGCGAGCGCGACGGCAAGGTGCCGGGCACCTTCAATGTGACGCGCGGCATGCTCGAGTTCTGGATCGATCCCGACAGCCCCTATTACAAAGACACCTTCGGCCAGGATAAGAAGTTCGTGTTCTTCTGCGCCGGTGGGCTGCGCTCGGCCTTGGCTGCGAAAACGGCGCAGGACATGGGGTTGAAGCCGGTGGCGCATGTGCTGGGCGGGTTCAAGGCGTGGCAGGAGTGCGGCGGACCCGTCGAACCCGGTACGCCCAAAACGCGCGCGGGTGGAGCGGCGGGGCAGAGCTAGCGCCACGGCCCTGGTGCGCTTGCCATTAGCGCCCCGACCGGGCAGGCCAGCCTTTGCAATTCCCCTCGCCTGCGATCTCCGTTAGGCTTCGCCGCAGTCGGGGAGACGGGCGGCACCGTTCGGAGAACCGCCATGGCAAATTACATCTTGCTCGCCAGCTACAGCGAACAGGGTCTCAAGGGCATCAAGGAAACGGTGAAGCGCACCGACGCGGTGCGCGAGCTTGCCAAGAAGGCTGGCATCACCATGAAGGAGAGCTACTGGACGCTCGGCCGATACGACGTCGTGGCGGTCTTCGAGGCCCCCGACGACGAGACCATGACCGCATTTTCGCTATCGGTCGCCAGGCTCGGCAACGTCAAGACTGAGACCCTGCGCGCCTTTTCGGCAACGGAGATGGCCTCGATTCTCGGCAAAATGGTGTAGGCGCCAGCGGCGCACGCAACGCCGCCTGTTCCCTCGCCACCCAAGGGAGGTACCGGCTTTCCCGCGCCAAGCGCTGGCGGTAAGGTCCTTTTGCACTGCACAAACCGAACCGAAGGCGCGGTCTGCCATGTCCTCGAATTTTCCGGGCCCCACCTCCCGTATCTATTTCTCGCAGCGGTTGCGCCTGCATTACGTTGATTGGGGCAACGCCGGCGCGCCGGTGCTGGTGCTGGTGCACGGCGGCAGAGATCATTGCCGCAACTGGGACTGGGTGGCCGAGGACCTGCGCCGGGATTGGCACATCATTGCTCCCGACCTGCGCGGCCATGGCGACAGCGAGTGGTCCAGGGACGGGACCTACACCATGGCGGGCTACATCTATGACCTGGCGCAGCTCGTGCACCAGCTGAAGGTGGCAAACGTCAGCATTATCGGACATTCGCTGGGCGGCAACATCGCGCTGCGCTACACCGGCCTTTACCCCGAGAGCGTCAGCAAGCTGATCGCCATCGAGGGGCTTGGACCCAGCCCGAAAAAGCTGCGCGAGCGCCAGGCCAAGCCGTTCCCGGATCGCCTGCGCGATTGGATCGCCGAGCAGCGTTCGCTGTCCGGCAGGCTGGCCCGGCGCTACGCCTCGATCGAGGACGCCCTCAAACGCATGCAGGAGGAGAACACCCACCTCTCCCCGGAGCAGGCCCGCCATCTCACCGTGCATGGCGTCAACCAGAATGAGGACGGCACCTACAGCTGGAAGTTCGACAACTACGTGCGCTCCTGGCCCCCTTACGACATGCGCAGCACAGATATCGAGACCCTGTGGCGCCGCATCAGCTGCCCGACCCTGCTCGTCTATGGCAAAGAGAGCTGGGCCTCCAATCCCGCCGACGATGGCCGAGCACAGGCCTTCGCCACGGCGGGTATCGTGACCATCGCCAAAGCGGGGCACTGGGTCCATCACGACCGGCTCGATGAGTTCCTGGCCCTGACGCGGGACTTTCTCGCCCGCAAGCCGTGATGCCCAGGCGATTGCCTCGGCCGAGGCGGCACCGCGACCGGCAACGGGCAAGCCCGATCTGGCGGAGATGTCACGCGCTCAGCCATGTCCGCGGCAGCGTTGCGGCCCAGTCTGCCGTTGACTTACCGGCTTGCAAAAAAGCCGATCGCGGGGTTGGCTGCGACCGCAGCAAAACGTTGGGGGGACTGGCATGGGGCGATTACAATTACGGCCGTGGCTGAAGGTCGAGGGCGCCGGCGCGGCGGCGCTGTTGAGCCTCAGCCTGGTGGCGGCAGCGGCCGCGGCCGGCCCCTTTAGCTCGCTCACCGGCTCCTGGTCCGGATCCGGCAGCATCCGGCTTCAGAATGGCCAGTCGGAGGCCTTGAAGTGCCGGGCCTACTACAGCCCCAAGGGCGAGGACCACCTCGGCTTGGCCCTGCGTTGTGCCTCCGCGTCCAACAAAATCGAGTTGCGCGCGCAGTTGGCCGCCACCGGCAATCGGCTGACCGGGCACTGGGAGGAGCGCAGCTTCAACGCCTCCGGCATCGTTGCCGGCCACGCCGCTGGCAACCACATCAGGCTGTCGATCCAGGGCGGCGGCTTTGCGGGCTCGATGGCGGTGACCACCGATGGCACGAGCCAGGTGATTTCGGTGACCACCTACGGCGTGGCGCTCAAGGGCGTGAGCGTCCGCCTCCGCCGCGACTGAGGCCTCACGCCAAGAAGGGATTGCTGCGGCGCTCTTCGCCGATGGTGCCGATGGGGCCATGGCCGCAGATGAAGATGAGATCGTCGGGCAGTGGCAGCAGCTTGCGCTTGATGGCATCGATCAGCGCCGCGTGGTCGCCGTAGGGAAAGTCGGTTCGGCCGATCGAGCCGCGGAACATTACGTCACCCACCAGGGCCACGCCCTGCGCTTCATTGACGAATACCACCGAGCCCGGTGAATGTCCCGGGCAGTGCAGCACGGCGAACGTGCTGCCGGCGATGGCGATGCTGTCGCCTTCGGCCAGCCAACGGTCGGGGGTGACGTTACGTGCCTCGCTGAGCCCATAGGCGCGCCCTTGCTGGGTGAGGCCGTCGAGCAGGAATTGGTCGGCCCGATGTGGGCCCTCGATCGGTATGCCCCCCAGCTTCTCCTTCAGTTCGGCGGCGCCGCCGGCGTGGTCGATGTGGCCGTGGGTCAGGATGATCTTGTCGACCACAAAGCCCGCCTGTTTGACGCCGGCCTCGATCCGCTCCAGATCGCCGCCGGGATCGACCACGACGCCGCGCTTGGTGTCCTCCTCCCACAGCAACGTGCAATTTTGCTGGAACGGCGTGACCGGGACGATGGCGGCTTTGAGCGGCATTAAAGGTGACGGTGCTCCGGTGTCTGTGTCGCGACTGCGGGGCCGACCCTGGCCGGCATGGTTGCCCCACCTCGGTCGCTGTCGGGCTCCAAGGTCAGCCAAATCTGACCGGCAGCAGGCGCGGACCGCGCACGGTACCCTCGGACCACTTGACTTCGCCGGCGAGACTGAACTGCGGGATCCGTTTCAGGAATTCCTCGACCGCAACCGTCATCTCCAGGCGCGCCAGGTTGGAGCCGATGCAGCGATGGATGCCGAGACCGAAGGCGGCGTGGCGATTTTCCTTGCGATCAATGACGACCTTATCGGCGTCCGGGAACATGTCCGGATCGCGGTTGGCAGCCGGGAACGAGAGCAGCACCATCTGGCCGGGCTTGAAGGTGCAACCGTTGATCGCCGTCTCCTTCTTGACCTCGCGCGCCATCGTCACCGGCGCGTAGGCGCGCAAGAACTCCTCGATGGCAAGCGGCATCAGTTGAGGCTCGTTGACCAGGCGGCGGCGGTCCTCGGGGGTCTTGGCCAGGTGCCACAGGCACGACCCGATCGCGCTCCAGGTGGTGTCGATGCCAGCGATCAGCAAAAGCCGCAGCGAACCGATAACGTTCTCCGGCTGCATCGGCTCGCCGTTGAGCTTGGTTTTGTTCAAGTAGCTAATGAGATCGTCGGCGGGCTTCTCCAGGCGCTCGTGGACATGCCCCATGAAATAGTGGGTCATCTCGTTCACCGCCTGCATCAGGGCACTATTGTCGGTGATACCGTCCTCCAGGATACCCTTGATCCACTGGCGATAGAGCTCGCCGTCGTCCTCCGGCACGCCGAGCAAATGCGCGATCAGGCGCACCGGAATTTCCTGGGCGTATTCGGT
>Ga0126384_10000300_pt1 | contig 26329 bp, 24 predicted proteins | sample PanSoiMetPlot_36_FD_92543 | JGI IMG/M metagenome (GOLD analysis project Ga0126384, IMG submission 92543) | Tropical forest soil microbial communities from Panama - MetaG Plot_36 | ecosystem: Environmental > Terrestrial > Soil > Tropical forest > Bulk soil | place: Panama | collected 2016-02-17 | reverse complement strand
GTCCCAGGTGGCGATGACGTTCCCGAGGAGCAGGATTTTACACGACGTGGTCCGCTGGGTGAGGGCGGCGGCGCTTAAGTTGACCGCTACGTCCATGCAGGTCGGAGTATTATGGTGCTCGTTCAACATGAGCCCATCAAAGCCCACCTTTTCGGCATACACGTACTCGTCCAGATACCTCTTGTAGAGCTGGGCCCCCATTTCTGGATCAAAGTACTTGTTGGGGTAGGTAAGGCGAATGGCAGGATATTTATCTAACTCCGGCGCCTCCGGATACGGCAGCTCGCTAAAATACCAGTAATCCATCTGAACCCTCCTTTGTCTGAAGTCTCACGACCTCGTCAAAAACTCTTCCACGATGGCGACAAACTCGGCCGGCCGCTCAAATTGCGGGGCGTGGCCGCAGCGGTCGATGACCCTGAACTGGGAGCCGCCAATTGCCTGGTGGTACACCTCCCCGTGACGCAGCGGCACCAAACCGTCCTGTTTCCCCCACACGATGAGAGTGGGCAGCTTAATCCGCCGCAGCCGGTAGAGGAGCCTAGGGTTGTGCATGTACGGTTTCCAGCCCAGGCGGGACGCCATTATGATGCAGTCTTCCCGAAGTTCTATCTGTTCCGGTGTCGGGTTGGTAGGAAAGAGCCGCTCACGCTCGGGCACCTGGCTCGCATCATAGAAGGCTAAGGGCATCAACTCCTGCGGAGTGAGGAGGAAGATGTCGGCAACCTCGGCCCCCTCTACTTTCAGTCCTACGGCGTCTACCAGAACCAGCCGCGAAAGCCGGTGGGCACAGGTAGCCGCTAACTCCGCGGCCAGCCACCCCCCCAGGGAGAATCCGATAACAGAGACATTCTTCAGGTCGAACCGTTCAAGAAAGTCGAGGTAAAAGTCGGCCATGTCCTGCATGGTGTCGAGCCAAGGGGGTCGCTCAGAGTGGCCAAAGCCCGGATGGGTAGGAAGATAGAGGTCAAAGTTTTTTGCCAGCAGGTCATCAAACTGCAACCAACCAGGATTCCCGCCAGCCCCATGAAGAAGAAGCAGTGGCTGCCCTTGCCCTCCGCGTATGAGATGGATCTTCGCTCCACTTAGCTCAACAAATTCTTCTCGAAACGTTGCCATTCTGTAACCCCTCCTTTGTTTTCGTGGTTAGAGGTGCTCCCCATACCATAAACCCTCAGGCCTCCTTACAGGTAAGAAGCAAACCACTCCTTAATCTGCGGCATACTCTGTTCCAGCCCTGGCCCTGCAATAATGTCACTATGGCCCAAGCCAGGCAGAATTACCAACTTCTTTGGCTCCCCAGCCTTCTTGTACATCGAGATTGACTCCTCCATCGACACCCGCTCGTCAGCATCGCCGTGCAACCACATGATGGCTCGTGGCGAGATGTGCTGGACGACCGACTCTGGCCGGTACGCGATCAGCGCTTCACCTGAAGCCAGAGTGATTTCTCGGCTCCACTGCGGATATTGCCGGAGGATTTCGCCGAACAACTTCGTTGTACTCTCGGGCTCGGGAACGATGTCTTTGGCTTGAACGTACTGTAAACGGCCAGTAAGTACGCGTTCACGCCGATCTTCGGCCAAACGTTGCAGTAACGCTTTCCATTCCCATAAGTGGCACGCGTCACGAATCCAGCGCCCGCAGTCACCGATGCCGCACACACTTACTGTTGCCTTCACCCGTTCCTCCACACCGGCCGCATAGCTGACGTTGGCACCACCGAGACTCACACCGAGTAGTCCCAGACGCTCAGGGTATACTTCAGGTTGTTGTTGTAAAAAGGTTACCGCATTACGAATATCTTCAATTTGTAGCAATGGGATAATCTGACGACGCGGCTCACCTCCACTCTCACCAAGAAAACGATAGTCAAAGGTCAAGGCAACATAGCCAAGTTTAGCCAGCCGCCGTGCAACCTCAGGTAGCAAGACTTCCTTGACCGCCGTGAAGCCGTGGCACAGCACGATACCAGGCCGTCTCTCTGCTCGCGCCAAGTTATCAGGCAGAAACAGCACTCCAGCCATCGGTACCGTCTCACTGTAAAACCGTATAGGCTTTTCCATGATCCCCCCTTTAGGACAATAAAAAATTAAAAATGAAAAATTAAAAATGCAAAGTGAAAGAGGTTCGGTCTTTCTTTAATTTTACATTTTACATTTATTTTGCTTTTACATTTTTCATTCTTCATTCTTTTGCGGCACCAGTGCCTGCACTGGCACGATCGCATCCACTGATTGAATAAGGTCCAGAATGTGCCGCGTATTGGCTCCTAAATCTCCCTTTCCCACCCGCGAGGCCGAGCGCACCCACAACCAATTCCCACTCGGTTGCGCCGGCTGGACTTGCATCGTCACATCATCTTTGAACCCCCACACTTTGGTAGTCACTACAGCCTGGATCTCTTTTTTGCTGGCGTCCAAAACTGTGATCTCCCACTTTAAGTTTTGCGCCGCGCGCCGGGCCACATCAAAAACTAACTCTGGCGGAGCTTCATAACGACGGGGACGCAATTCTGGAAAGCGCGAGTTTTCCTGGGTTTCGGCCACATTAGTATTGAGGTACGTCGAAAGCCTAGTAAGCAGCCCCGGTGGCTCAGTCAGCGGGAGACGGTTGGCAATAAGGCCTGCGGCTATCAACGCAGCACCGAGCAGGACGAGAAAGAATACGACTTGTAACACTCCACTCAAGACCCGCATAACCTCTTCCTCAGTCTCCTTCTTCTACTCTCGCCTCTGCCCTTCTGGTCTCAAACCTCCTCAAGTCTCTAGTAGTTCTTTCAGCGCTCCCCATTCAGTTATCGGCAGTGAGCAGGTAAAGTTGTGGCACACATAGACTGTGAGTTTTCCATCTATCTGGGTCCTTCCGGTCAATATTGTCGGTATTGCTCCGGAAGGGTCATGCGGATCGTAGCAGGTGAGAGTTTTGTTGGGCAGAAACATCCCGTGGATTCGCGCCAGCATCTCCTTGGTGGCAGAAGCCCCTTTGTCTCCTAGTAAAACTATCTCTTTTGGTCGGCTCAGGTAAAAATCCAAAGCGCAGAACATATTGCTGAAGCCAAAGGGGTTCTGCTCCATGGCGTCGTAGAAGAGGCGGAGGACCTGTTCCGCCTTCGTGAGATAATCTTGGTTCTCGGTCAAAAAAGACAATCGTAGCAAATTGAATACTGCTACCGAATTGCCCGAGGGAATCGATCCATCAAAAGCGGACTTGGATCGCGTAATCAACGTTTCATGATCGCTACTGGTGAAGAAAAATCCCCCTTCTCTTTCGTCCCAAAAACGCGCGAGTAGGGTATCCGTGAACGCTACCGCACGCTCAAGATAAGATCGCTCGAAGGTTGCTTCGTACAGATCGATCAACGCCGCCGCGAAAAACACATAGTCGTCAAGGTAAGCGTTGAACTTTGCTTGTCCATCTTTGAAGCTGCGCAGTAATCGCCCGTCTCGACAGAGATGCGCGAAAAGAAAGTCTGTAGTTTGGCGTGCGATCTCCAAGTAATGGGGATTACCCAGAATTTTATAAGCTTCGGTAAAAGCCGAGAGCATCAGCCCATTCCAACCGGTAAGAATCTTGTCGTCCCGCCCAGGCTTGACTCGACCTTCGCGCACGGAGAACAGCTTCCGCTTCGCTTCACTGATCAAGCCAGCCACTTCCTCCTCCTCATCACGGCGGAACAGCTTGGCCAACTGTGCCACAGTAAGGGTGGGATGAAGAATGTTCTCGTGCTCGAAGTTCCCCACATCGGTGACGTCGTAGTAGCGGCAGAAGATTTCTCCTCTTTCATCCCCCAGCACCTGCATGACCTCATCGCGACTCCAGATAAAAAACTTTCCTTCCTGCCCCTCGGAATCTGCGTCCTGAGTCGAATAAAATCCACCGCCCGGGTGCAGCATCTCTCGCTCGACATAAGCGAGAATCTCTTCTACCACTTGGCGAAAAAATGGCTCCCGGGTTGCCTGATAGGTCTCCAAGTACAGACGCGTCAGCAGCGCATTATCGTAGAGCATCTTCTCAAAGTGCGGCACTAGCCACCGCTCGTCCACCGCATAGCGATGAAACCCACCGCCGAGGTGGTCGTATACCCCCCCTTCCGCCATCTTGCGCACAGTGTGGGTGGTCATCTGCAAATACAGATCATTACCGGTCGCGTGATATTGCCGCAGAAACAAAGAAAAGACCATCGAATTCGGAAACTTGGGCGCACCACCGAGCCCCCCATGGGTGTGATCAACATGTTGAGCCAGGTTAGCCGCGGCATTCGCCAGGGCCTCAATCCTCAACTGCTGCGCGGTCTCCTGCCGGTGTGTCATCTTTTCCAGGTTCTCTATGATCTGGTTCGTCGCTCTTTCTACGTCCTGAGGCCGTTCGTCGTACGCGCGGGCTACCGCAGTGAGGATCTTGGGGAATCCAGGCAAGTTATGACGATCGACTGGCGGGAAATAGGTGCCCCCATAAAAGGGTTTGCCATCTGCGGTGAGAAAGACCGTCATCGGCCAACCGCCGCGCCCTGTCAGCATCTGCACCGCGTTCATGTAAATTTCATCCACATCCGGCCGTTCTTCACGGTCGACCTTAATGTTGACGAAGAGGTCGTTCATCAGCCCCGCGATCTCTTCATTTTCGAACGATTCATGCTCCATCACGTGGCACCAGTGACAAGCCGAGTACCCTACACTCAGGAGAACCGGCTTGTTCTCAGCCTTTGCTTTAGCAAAAGCTTCCTCCCCCCAGGGAAACCAGTCCACCGGGTTGTGCGCATGCTGGAGCAGATACGGGCTGGTCTCGTGAGCGAGACGGTTGCTGAACTTATGGTCCATGACCGGATCCTTTCACCTGGAGGTCCCAGACGGAGGCACAACGGCCAGTTTTATCATGGGCCCCAGATCATTATCGGACGAAGGAGCAAGATTCGGGCTACTGACTAGTGGCTACTTTCCTTCTTGCTCCCCAGATCAGTCAATTTGAAACGTTCCATTGCCACTTCTCCTTTCTACAAGTGGTAGATCCGTTTTGCCTCTCTTTTTAGTTCCTCACGGAACTCTGGATGCGCAATCTCAATCAGCGCCGCCGCCCGCTGCTTGAGACTCTTCCCTCGCAGCAGGGCGATGCCATACTCAGTGACAACGAAATCGACGAACGCGCGCAGCGCCGTGACGACACTGCCGGGCTCCAGCATCGGCACGATGCGAGATACTCTCCGCCCTTTGATCAAAGCACTAGACGGCGTGACAATCACCGAGCGTCCCGGATTGCAATAGGCTGCGGTAATGGTGAAAATCGTCTGTCCACCTGTACCCGTGTACATAAACGGACCGATCGATTCCGAGCATGTTTGCCCCCCTAGATCTACAGCCATCGCGTTGTTCACCGCAACGTAATTTTTCTGATTGACCAAGATGCGCAAGTCGTCTGTATAGGTGAAATCGTAGAGTTCGAAACTTGCATTGCCATCGATGATCGGCAGCTCATCTGGCAAAACACCAATGAAAGCACTCGCAACCGCCCTCCCCGGGTTCACAGTTTTGTATCTACCGTTGACAACCCCCTTCTCCACCAACCGAGCTATCCCGCCAGGGATCACTTCAGTATGGATACCTAGGTCATTCTTGTCACCCAGGTACATTCCCAACGGCGATGACACGCTGCCAAGGCCGATCTGGATCGTATCCCCGTCATTGATCAGTTCATGAGCGACTAGGGTACAGATCACCTCCGTCGCCGCCACCTCCTCCTCATTCCGTTCCGTCGCTGGCAGGATTGCCGGCGGTGCGGTCGCTTCGACAAAATGGGCTATTTCCGCAACGTGAATGTGATTCTCACCACCGGTACGGATGAAGTCCTCATGCACCTCACCAATCACTATACGTGCAGCCGCAGCCATAGTTTTGGACATAAAGAGCCCGGTGCCAAAACTGCAATAGCCATGCTTGTCTGGCGGGGAGACTGGTGTCAAGTAAACATCGCACTCCATTCCCGGTGGTAGTTCTCTGTGCCGGTAGTAGGCAACCGGAATGAACTCGACTCTTCCCTCAGACATAGGCGGGCGAGTCGTCACCCCGAGATATGGCGTTTGTAAGGTGAAAGCCTGCTCTGTGCCTGGCCGGTCCCAATTAAAGATCGGCCCTATCACACCCACTTTCACATCACGTAATTCGTGCTTCCGCGCCATCAAGGCTTCGCTCAGGGTCACTGGCGTGGCATGCAGCCAGTTCACCTGCACCGTGTCCCCATTGCGCACCGTTTTCAACGCCTCTTGCGCCGTAACCAATTTTCTTCCACAGCGTTCACGCCAGTCCATGGAACCCTCCTTGCTGATCTAGGCTGGAGCATAAACCACGAACACGGAGAAAGCAAAGCCGCGCGCGTTTTTCTTGTCTTAGGCTGGGAGCTGTGCTACTCGGTAGGATATACCATTGGGAGGAGGCCCGTATGGAAATTCGCATCGAATACTGCGCAGCCTGAGGGTACGAGCCTGAGGCCGTCAGTTTGACGGAACAGTTGCTCACCGAGTACAAACAACATGTTCGCCAACTCACCCTTGTTCCCTATGACGACGGCCGTTTCGAGGTGTTCGTCGATGGCAAACAGATCTACTCCAAGAAAGCTACCGGCAAGTTCCCAGAGTATGCTCAGGTACGCGACGCCTTACCGCATCCCTCATAGGTCTCTACTTGACACACGGTGATGGACGCTTGCCTCGGCTTAACCGGTGCTTCCCTTCCTTGTTACTCATGCTCTCTGAATCCGTGCCGGTGAAAGGTCCTCCGGGCTTAACCCTGCAGCCACAAGATCTGACGGCAGGTGCCCCTCGACTATCAGGCTCGCGGCTGCTCGTGCCATGGCTGGTGAGGTCATAATTCCGTACCCGCCCTGCCCCGCTAGCCAGAAAAACCCGGGCAGCAACATGTCCATCCCCACAACAGGCGCTTTGTCCGCGACAAAGCTGCGTAGCCCTGCCCATTTGCGTCTGATATGCCGGATCGACAGCGTTGCGGCTTTTTCGATGCGATCAACTGCCAGCGCGACATCATAATCTTCCGCGTAGACATCGCACGGTGGCATCTCTCTCTCGTCCGCCGGAGACGCCAGGATACGACCGGCCTCCGGCTTAAAATAAAACTGCTCGTCGACATCGATAACAACCGGCCACGCTTGAAGATTACTGTTAGTCGGCCCGTCGAAAATAAAGGCCGTCCGCCGCTTCGGCGTCAGACCAATCGGCCGCGCCCCGGCTAGCTTACCGATCTCATCACACCACGCCCCCCCTGCATTGACCACAATACCTGCACTAAATCGTTCGCTTATCGCGTGCGCTTCCCAGGCATCAGAAGCTCGTCTCAAGCGCGTCACCTCCGCTGTGGTAACGAGTTCACCCTTGTGGCGTCTCAAACCTTTGAGAAAACCCTGATGAATCGCATGTACATCCATGTCCATCGCCTCTGGTTCGAGAACTGCGGCGGCAAGGTACTCCTCCCGCAGCACTGGGCATAGCCGCTTTGCTTCAGCACGACTTACTGCATGGATACTAGGGACGAGTTTCCGAGCTTCACCCAGCACAGTCATCAGCGTGTCTCGCTGCTCTTCCCGTGCGATCCACAGCATCCCACGCAGTGAAACAAGAGGGGATGAAGCAAACCCTTCGGGCGTCTTCTCCAAAAACTCCCTGCTGGCAACTGTGAGGCGTCGGATAATCGCGTTCCCATAGTTCTCTGTCAGTACTGCTGCCGATCGGCCCGTTGCATGATATCCCGGCAAACTCTCACGCTCGAGCAAAACTACACGCCCATACTTTGCCAGTTCATACGCGGCCCCTGCTCCGGCTATTCCCGCACCAATGACCAGGAAATCACACGTTTTCATAGCCTAACCCTCTCACCCTCTGTACTCGAACGAAGAGGGGCACTCCGCGAGCGCCGCAGGCGCAGAGCGGAGTGCCCCTCTGAGAGAACCTTTGCGAAAACAGTCACGGAACCAAGTAACCAGCCGCAGAAGAAATCTCACCACGATACTATGGTTCAGAGAAAGACCAGCGTTCCGCGGTGCTTAGGTCCCTTTCCTATCCCTATCGAAGCTGTCCGTCTCCAGATTTTGCACTTCCAATTTTGGACTTTGGCTCTCCTGTCCAGCCACTCGCAACGGCATAAGACTGAGATATAGTGCAATCCCAGTCAAGACAAACGCCTTCCTCATCATCGCCCCTTCGCTTCCACGGCAGCAGAGTTGAACACCAGATACCCTTCAGTCCTGACCTTTGCCGGTAAACTCAAAATTCATAGCTGATCTCCCAGCCGATATTATCCCAATGGTCGTACTGCCCATAAAAATCACTCCGGGCGCCGCTACTGTACGCAGTATAGATCAATTTGCCGGTGATAAACTGCGAGAAATTATAGGATGCGATCACCTTGGTTTTGAGCCCTTGCCATTTCCGTACTGGTCCGCTGATGAAGGGAGCGAGTGTAAAACTGAGACGTAAACGGTCACGGGTGAAGCGAAACGGCCGCTCAATAAAGAAAACTGGGATGACGTTCCACTCGTCGCCGAATCCACCTCCAAACCCGACAGGTCCGAGAGTCTCGCGCCAGTTAAACGTATAGTACAGCGACGGCTGCACAATGACCGATGTGTTGCCGGGAAAAGCCAGTTCTATAGCTATCGCTGCACGGATAGTGTCGCGGGTAATCAGACCCGAACTGAGGTGGCCGTTAGTGAGGTTGCCCTCACGCGCACCGCTGACACGGGCACTATCGCTGAAATGCACCCCTTTAGTCCACAACCCTTCGACTCGCAGCACCACCGGCAGTTCTCCTACAACAGGGATGTGAGACAGCGATGAAGCATAATCCGCAGTGATACCGAAGTGATGCAACCGTGTATAACGCGGTCGAAAGATCACTGTCTGCTCGCTCGGATCCAGCTGACCAACAATAAACCTGTTGGCATTGTCATTCCACGCGTAAAAATAGATGAGCCCCCAGGTGAGCGGCTCCATTGACACGTCCAAGCGAGCACCGTACTCGTGATCTCCCCAATCCCAAGCACTAGGGCGCTTGGGTTTGAGTATCTCATCACCTTGAGCATCCGCACGTCCCTCTAGAATAGCCTTATTGGCTTTGACCACCGTGTCCCTCGGCGGAACACTCGGAGAAAACCACGGTGCTCCATACACCGCTTGCCGATCCTGTTCGAAGTTAGGGATATACAGCAGATTAAGCGAATTAGCACCGAAGAAATACGTAACGTTGGCCATCCACGTCGGAATGCGCCGGTACTCATAGTCACTGGCTTCAAGCTGCACCGATTCGCGTACGTCCATAGGGTTTATCACGTCGATGAACCGCCCATCCATCTTGCCCCAGGCGATCTGCTGTTTGCCCACCACCACATCAAGGCTGTGCGTGCGGTAGCTTAGGTATAGTTCCCGGACGATCCGCTCGAAGTTGTGGTAAGCCCGCAGGGTCTCAGTGCGCCGGGGCGCAAACAGCCCCGCCGAGTCCTGCCAGTTATACACCCCGTCGTAGAGAAAATGGTCAACGTTGGTGATCTCAATGTTCGGCGAGACCTGATAATGCATCTCCAATTCGAACAGATTCTGCAGCTGTAAGAACCGGAAATCTTTGTCGCGATTGCCAATCTGTTTCTCACTGGTCAACAACACGTCTGACCACTGCCGATAGAAACCCTTAAAGGTGAGCTCTGGAATCTGCTTCTCAATTGGCTGGCGTACATAGTGCCCCGCCGGATCAAACGTTGCTAGGAAACGATCGAAGCGCGACCAGTAGTCACCAAACAGGCCGGCCTGACATGGTTGCGCTCCCATACTGAGCAGAAGCATCCACAGCAAGCAAATCCATTTGCCGCCATATTGTATGTTCTCACGGTGGTGGTGCCTCATCTCGCTTCCTTACCTTTCCCCTTCAGGTTCCTCTCAGCCTCAGGAAAGAAAAGCTTCTACTCTTCGGCCTCTCGACTCGCTAACACCCCCCCAGCGGTCAATCGTGCAATCTGGTCGGCATCGTATCCTAGGTAGCGCTGCAATACAGGCTGGTTGTGTTCGCCCAAGTTAGGTGCGGTCAGCACCCTCGGGGCTGGTATACCGGAAAAGCGGAACGGAAATCCCGGTAAAACGAAGTCACCGAAGACGGGATCAGAAACTTGCCGAACGGTACCTCGTTCTAGCAAATGCGGATGGCGGACAACCTCAGGAATCGTGAGCACCGGTGCGGCTGGAACACGCTCGCGATCTAAGGCTACTACCGCTGCGTCCCGATCAGGGAGGGACTGGAGCCAACGCTCGATTTCCTCAATCAAAATCTCCTTGTGGCGGAGACGCTCGCGGACAGTGCAAAAGCGCGGATCATCGGCCAACTCTGGCTGCCCCATCGCCCGCGTTAGCCCCCGCCATTGGTGATCGAGAGCCGCTACGATAGTGATGTACCCTCGTGCAGCCCGGAAGATCCCGCAAGGAACAAGCCCGGTGTGATGCGCCCCACCTCGCGTGGGAACAAATTTGCCCTTGCTTGCACTGTAGACTTGCAGGCTAAAGTCATGGACATGAATATAAGAGTCAAGAAGCGACACATCGATGTACTGCCCCTCACCCGTCCGTTCGCGATGGAGCAGTGCACAGGCAACCGCCGCCAGCGCGTGCACTCCCGTACTAACGTCCCCCATGGCCACCATGGGCATTATCGGCGCATAGTCGGCTTCCCCCATTACCTCAGTAACCCCAGCGTAAGCTTGCGCAATGTAGTCGAAGCCAGACACGTGCGCCAGCGGACCGCTCTGTCCTAAGGCTGAGATCGAACACATGACCAACCGAGGATTGAGTTGCTTAAGCGAATCGTAATCAAGCCCCATGCGCGCCATGACACCTGGGCTGTAGTTTTCCACCACCACATCCATGTGCGGCACCAGTGCGCGGATGAGGTCCCGGCCGGCCTCTGTTTTGAGGTTGACGCACAAGCTCTGCTTTCCCAGGTTGTGCTGCATGAAATACGCACTGCGCCCTTTGCGAAGTACCGGGTTGAGCCGCGCTGGGTCACCTTTGGGTGCTTGTTCAACTTTAATAACCTCAGCATCCATCTCGGCCATCAGCTTGGTAGTGGTGGGACCAGCAACAATTTGCGTAAAGTCCAGAACCTTATAACCTGCAAGCAGGCTCCCTCCAGCCATGCTTCCCCCTTTTCAGGTAACGCGACGACGGCTACCTGAGTGAATGTCCAGTCTCTATATGATACTGCCCGGTCGACTAAAGATTGCGCAGGATTCTACAAGCAAGCTCTCTTCGCTGCAAGCCTAGCAAGAAGCAATGGACACAGAAGACTTCAGTTCCCTTACAGCAAAGAGGCGCAGGGCAGAGACCATTATCCAGTCGTCTTTTCGCCCTTGAACGCGCCCGGGTCTAAGGCGTATTTGCGCAACAGCTTATAGAACTCGGCTCGGTCCTTCCCGGCCAATTCTGCCGCTCGTGAGACATTCCCTTTCACGGTAGTCAGCACTTGTACCAGGTAAGCCTTTTCGAACTGTTCGCGTGCCTCTTTCAATTTGAGGGGTTCGCACCGGGGACTCTGGACCTCCCGGCTTCCCAAGAGGAGGAGGTCAGAGGTGATAGTCCCATGTGTGGACAGCACGACAGCCCTCTCCACGACGTTGGCGAGTTCCCGTATGTTGCCGGGCCAATCGTATAGCATCAACTGTTGGAATGCGTCCGGCGCAAAGCCCTGAATTTCTTTGCCCACCTCTTGGCTGAACTGTTGCAAAAAGTGCTGTGCGAGGAGCGGAATATCCTCAGGTCGCTCGCGCAGCGGCGGCAGGAAGATGGGAACGACATGGACACGGTAGTAGAGATCCTCGCGGAACTTCCCTAGAGCAACTGCCCTCGCCAAGTCGTGGTTTGTTGCAACCACCAAGCGGATATCCACTCTAGTAGGCTGGCTCGCCCCGACCGGATAGAACTCACGCTCTTGCAGAACCCGGAGAAACTTGACTTGCAGAGATAATGGAAGCTCACCGATTTCGTCCAGGAAAAGCGTTCCGCCATCCGCTTGTTGGAGAAGTCCGCTTTTGGTGCGGTCGGCACCAGTATATGCGCCTTTGATGTGGCCAAACAATTCGTTTTCTAATAGCCCTTCAGAAATCGCTCCGCAGTTGATTGCTACAAACGGCTCCGACCCTCGACGGCTGGCGACATGAACCGCCCTGGCGATCAGTTCCTTGCCCGTGCCGCTCTCGCCGTACAGACACACTGTGGAATCGGTAGCCGCGATCTGCGCAACTTGCCGCAGAATCTGCTGCATTTTTTCACTGGAAGCAACGATGTTGTCAAAATGGTACCGCTCTTGGACTAACGAACGCAGCCGTTCCACCTCCCCTTTCAACCGTCGTACTTCCAACGCTTTCTCTAAGCGGTGCAGGAGGTCTTTGGGATCAAACGGCTTGGTGAGATAGTCATAGGCTCCCTTCTTCGTCGCTTCTACGGCGCTGGCGATCGTACCGTGGGCAGTCAGGATGATGACAGGGAGAGCTGGGTAAACACCCAGCAGTTTCTCTAACAACGTAATACCGTCCATCCCGTCCATCTTAAGATCCACGATCGCTATCTCATAGACTTCCTCCGCAGCTCGAGCGAGAGCCTCAACTCCTTCCTCTGCGAGTGTCACCCTGTAACCCGCAGCCTCGAGTCGGACCTTCATTAAAGTCCGGAGACCAGGATCATCGTCCACCACCAGGATCTTTGCGCCGGCCATGACGAAATTTCCCCCTCTTTTTGACTTCCTTAGTGCAAAAGCTCCCGTTCTTTCTTTTCCATCTCAATGTCAATATCCCGCGAGCGATTCAATTGTACTCGCAAGCCGCGGATTGTCGCCTCTCGATTACGGAGGTCTCCCTGCAGTTCGCGCTCTTTCTGCTCTAAGACCAGGTTCTCATTGAGAAGAGCAGCCCATGCCCGTCCCTGAAAAGCCCAAGGGCTCTGTGGATACGTTGTGCTCAGCTCGGAAAAATATTGCACTGCCTTGGCCGCGTCGTGATAAGGGCTCTGAGAATAGGCGTAGATGAAGCCGAGGTTAAAGAGAGCAACGTCACATCCCGTTCCTCCTCCACATCCTGCTAGTGCCTGCTCATTTTCGGCGAGAAACTCGGCATAGTTGCTGCTCTCCATAACCCGTTGCGGAGGAAAAATCGGCGGCGGCGTAGGTGGGATTGGAGAGACATGGGACCACGAGCAGCCTGCAACTACCAGGCTCAAGAGGAACACCACTCTTGCACGCCAGCGCAGAACAGAGCGCGCTCCCTTAGCGGGCATTGCGTCCCCCCATATGCGAAGCAAACGTGTTCACCTCCCCCCTTTTTTCTTCCTGACTATTACCGTTAACAGGCAAAGTGAAAACAAAGTGAGAGCCTTTTTCTTCCCGATTTTCTGCCCAGATCCTGCCACCGTGATCCTCCACGACGTGTCGGGCAATAGCCAGTCCAAGCCCTGTGCCTCTGGTGCTCTTTCCTCTGTGGGAGGAACCTTGGTAGAATCGTTCAAAGATTCTTTCTACCTCCTCTGCCGGAATCCCAACCCCCGAGTCAGAAACTCGTACTTCTATCCACCTTTCCTGAGCATTGCCATCACCGGCAACGGAAGCCGATACATTAATAACGCCCCCTTCCGGCGTGAATTTCACCGCGTTGCCCAAAAGGTTGTCGAGGACCTGTTGGATTCTCCCTTCATCGAGGGAGAGGAGAGGGAGAGAAGCAGCATACTCGGTCTCCAAGCGAATCTGTTTCTTTTGCACGATGAGGCACACCGTTTCTACACTCCTGTCGATCAGCGAGGCAAGATCTGTTGGTACGCGTACGTATTCCATCATCCCCGCCTCCATTTTGGAAAGATCGAGGATGGAAGAGATACTGTGGAAAAGCCGCTGACTATGACTGCGGACGATCTCCAAGACCTCTCCCTGGGAAGCGGTAACAGGGCCAGGAATTTCCTCTAGGAGCAGGGATGTACCTTCCTGAATAGCAGCTAGTGGCGTACGCAGCTCATGCGACACGTGGGCGATAAAATCTGCTTTCATCTCATCCAGCTCTGCCAACCTTTCCGCCATCCAGTTGAAAGCGTGAGCCAGCTCGCCGATTTCTCTAGGCGCACGAACCTCAACCGAGCGGCCAAACTCGCCCCCGCCAATGTAACGCAGCTCTTGCGCCAACTCCTTTAACGGCTTGCTCACACTACGAGCCTGGAAGTAAGTCACAAGCACAGCGACATTGATTCCCCCCAACACAAACCAGGCCATGACTCTGGCCGCTGCTGCTGCATGGTCGCGACCGTCTGCAGTTTTCCGCGCGATCGCCTCCTCACGTAGGCGGATTAGGGCGTTGATCCCTTCGGTGATTCTATCGCTGAGCCTTACTTTCTCTTTGTTCCACAGGCTTTTGTTAGAGAGCGCGCTGGACAGGACTATCGTATAGCGAGAGTAAGAATCTTTAATCCGACGAACCAGTTCCTCCTCTTCCTGGACCTCGATCAGCGTGGAGATCTTCTCCATGGCGCTATCGAAGTCGTCGCTCCCCTGGGTGAAGGAATTGTAAAAGACTCTGTCTCGCAGCAGGACGTACTTCTCAGCGCTACGCATCTGGGCGAGGAAGATTTTGAGAAGGCGCTTCTCTTCTTCAATACAAGCAGCATCCGTCGCTAGGATGTTCGTACTGAGGCTCGTAAGTTGGTTCAACTGAGAGAGGGCATAAAGGCTTACCACAAGGATTAAAGTAATAAGAGAAAGCTGCGACAAGATAACCCGCCAGAAAATCGTGAGACGCATGAGTCTTCATTCTGCAGACGGTATTTGTCCATAGTGTGGCGCAAACTCCGCTGCGATGCAAACTCACCCCCCCTTCTCTCTCCCTTTCTTACACCGGAGAGGCAAACCGCCGATTTTTTGAGATGATCGCGCGCAACTTTCTAAGGGGAGAGTTTCTACCACTGACCTTGGCAGAAATCTCACTCCCTTTTTATGGTATTCTTTTGCCTTCGACTTTTGCGGTAACGAATTCCCAGCGAGTTGTGAGGCGAGAGGGCCTCTACCCGGACCCGAATGGTCTCCGGCTTCAGCAGACCATGGTCACAAGCTCATACGCTGGAAAAGGAAGGAAGAAAAAAAGGGGAAGAAGGAACGCCCTCGTGTTCAAAAAGAGACGCCGGAAAAGCAAAGCCAAACCTTTCTCTCTTCCGGCTACCTCTTCAGCATACAGTCCGCTATTCCCCTCCGATAACGGTAGGCGCGACTCTTTGGACCCGGTCTTCCGCCTTAGCCTGCGGCGCAGCCATCCCCGAGGAATTAGTAGTAATCACATCTCTATAAACGAGGATCTCGACACGCCGGTTTTTCCGCCGCCCCGCCAAGGTAGAATTGTCTGCTACTGGACCGTTTGCTCCATACGACACTGCCGTTACTCGCAGAGGGTCAATCCCTTTGTGGGCAATGAGATACCTTTGTACGCTGGCCGCTCTTCTCTGCCCTAACTCATAGTTGCGACCTTCGGATCCTGTGCTGTCAGTATGACCAGCAACGACGAATAGCGCTTCATCCGTCTCCTTGAGGTCACTGAGAAAACCATCGATCTGGCTTCTTGCGTCAGCCGTCAAAACGTCAGAGTTCAAGGCAAAATTTGCTCCCTCTTTGAGATCGAGCACGAATCGTTTCTCCAATCGCAAGTGGTCCAGACGATTGAGCGCTTCATCTGCTTTAGCCTCAGTCTGACCGAGGCGGGTCTCCACCGCAGAAACGCGATCTGACAATGGAATCATTTGTTCTGTTACCCACCCCCGGGTAGCCAGACAACCCTGGAGACCCAGCACTAAGGGCATAGCGAGGACCACGAAAAGACTCCTTCTCGCCATGATATACGGAATCATAATAGATACCTCCCTTTCTCTTTGGTTTTAGCGTTCTAGATACACTTGCGTCACGTAAATCGCTTCTTTTTCCCCTTGAGAGATCCCTACGCCGCCCGCGGTGTAGCGGGGATTGAGCAGATTCTTGCGATGACTAGGGTTGTTGAGCCACTCTCGCACCGCCGTTTGGGCTGGGTTGGTCACTTTTTTCCCACTGAAGATGTTCTCCCCGGCAGCGGTAAAGTCTTCGATGCCTTGTGCCCGTAGTCTATCCACCACATCTCGGCCGTCTGGGTTGAGATGACCAAAGAAGTGACGAGCAGCCATGTCTTCGCTATGGCGACGGGCTACCTGTTGCAGTTGCGGGTTCTCTTGTAATGGCGGGAGACTCTTCTCCGCCCGAGCTTGGTTAACAGCTCGAAAGACTTCTTCTTCAAATTCTCTCTCAGATGCTCCTCCTGGCAGAGAAGGGTTCCGCACGATTTCCTCAGCAGAGGCCTCCGCAGCAGGAGAGGTCTCTGGAGCATCCCCTAAGGTCACCGGAATCACTTCATAAGAATTGCCATCGATGGAGGTCACAAGAAATTTCACCACGTTACCAGGAGCACTAAGAGCCAGCAGCCGACTCATATCTTCCTCTGAACGGATGGTTCGCCCGTTGGCCCCCACGATGATATGGCCAGTACTCCCGCTCGAACTTCGTACGTAGGCGGGCGCGGGATCCCGATCAGAGCGCAAGCCCGCTTTTTCTGCTGGGGAGCCTGGAAAGACTGCCGTGATCTTGACCCCTCGCACCTCCCCTTGACGAAATGCCTTCCCCCGAATCCCGAGATAGACTTTTCTCCCTGAACGACGTTCCTCCTGGCCAACCGTAGTCTCCCTAGGGGCTGGCGAGATTCCTTCTTGTGGAACCTTTGGCTTCGCAACTTCAGTGCTTGTTGACGACGCAGAAGCGTCCCTGGCAGGTGGCGAGATTTCAGTGGTTTCCTTGGGGATTGACGAGACCGCTCCCTGAGGAAAGGGTTGCGTTGCCCACATCCCTCCTACCCAACCTGCGCCAAGCGCCAAGAGAACAAAAGCAACGAAAGCAGGCAGACGGGGCAAGAGTAACCTTATCTGTTGCATGACCTGTTCCGTTCTACTCGGTAGAGATTCTCGTAGTTCCTCAATCAATGCGGAGACTGATCTCATCTCTGTACTACCTCCGTATTGTTGCTGCCCGCCTCGACAGCAGACTCGCCACTACTCTTCCTTGCTACGTTGCCTTCGAGAGCCTTCCGCAAGCTATCCTCGATAAGATAGCCCGCGATTATTCCTACCGGGCCACCAATCACTGCGCCGACAACAGTCTTGCCAGCAGCCGCGCCAATGATTGCCCCGGTCCCTGCCCCTAAAACGCCTCCTCCATAAACAAACTCTTCACCAACAGTGATTTTATTGCTCATCCAGCCTGCGAGCGTGAGAGCAAGCAATATGACACCAAGGCTCGTGCGTTTCATATCACCCCCTGAGGCGCAACCTGAAAACACGATTCTATTCATGAGAGCGTCTCGCAGTCACTCCATGAGACGTTGCTTAATACTCCTCTTCGTCACGGTCTGACCGCTGCTTGAGCCGCTCAATGTCGCGCCGCTGCTGTTGGATCTCTCGGCTTTGCTGAGTAATCTGGCGCTGTTGATAAGCCGATCTGTTCTCCTGACCCTGGAGTTGGTCTCCGATCACGCCACCACTAAGGGCGCCCATAGCCCCACCGATTGCCGCGCCAGCTCCTGGATGGCCGACTGCGCCACCGATGATCGCACCACTAGCCGCACCTATGCCTCCTCCCAGTAGCGTACCCTTTTCTCGGGTACTCAGTGGCTGCGAGCACCCCCCCAGGAGGACCACCAATGTCACTATCACTACGCTCACCTGAAGTTTCTGCTTTACCTTCATAAGTATCCCTCCAAGGCGAGGACTAATATGAGCTCTCTTGCTCTAACAATCTAATTCGATCTTTGAAGCAAGAGGTGTACCAGCAGGACAGGCGAGGGAAATAGCGAACTGACAAAGACATGTTTTATGAGAAAAAGGCTGATATAGGGATTTTGCCTACACCAGGGTAGGTTTCCCCATACAGCAAGCCACTTGGGCAGAAGGGCTTTAGAAGATCCTGCCTTCATCTTTTTCCGCAGGAAGGAGAGGAACGGAGGGCACTGGCGGTGCCGAAGGGCGAGAACGCTGCGACGGCGATGTCGTAGCCGGCTTAGCAGGCATTTTTTCACTGGCAGGAATGAGCACGATGTGAGCATCCTGTACCTCGACGGAAGCAGATGGAGAAGAATCTGTCAATCGAGGTGTAGTTAGCTTTCCCGTTACCGTGACCTCCGAGCCTTCCCGTACCGAGGTAGGCTGCGCCGTCACAACCCGTACCGTATTGCCGGTGCCATCCGTCAATTTGAAGGAAGAATCCCGCACCTCAACGACTCTACCTCTGAGCCGCACCTGCTGGCCGTCAAACAGCGTCGGCTTTTTCAGTACTTCTGCGATAGTCGTGTAAAAAGGACCCGGCAAGCCATGAGTAGAGAACTGAGCGTGAGTTTTTTCCTGCGCTTCTCGCGCCGGAAATGAGGCTGGCGGAGGGACTGGCTGTAGGTCGGCAGGGCTCACACATGCAGACGAAGAAAGGAGAAGAAATAGGGCGGTCCCTCTAATATCCACAAAGCGCACGACAACTCTGGAGGCCCCTCAAGAAGGAATTACACATCGCGTCCGCTCCTTCCTCGTCACAGTGCTCTTCTCTCTTTTCGTCCCTTTGCCGACCCTGCAAAATGCCTGTGATAGGAAGAGTGCCAATTTCACGATGTGCCACTGACATAGGTTCAAACCTCACGCAACAGTCGTGCCGACAAGCAAAGAAAGTGGGAGAGCCAAATTGTACCAAATTTACCGAAAAACTTTGCCGTCCAGTTCTCCCCTTGCAGGCATTTCCCTACACCGTTGTAGGTTTTTTCTCACAGTTCGTCAATCGCTCACAGTCACAATTGGAGGAGAAAACAGCGTGTGTTTCTCAGCGTGTCCTATCCTGCTCAACTCAGGCAGCGCTCCTGAGCGGCCGACGACCCGAGGTTACCGCTCGCCACCTCTCCTTCCGCGACCGCGTCGGCGGACGTTGGTACCATTGCAGAAGCCCCAAGCGAATGTACTCGGTATCAAGTCCGAGCACTGCACAAATGTTCACAAAAGAAAATGGCCATTGCTGATCTTCACTGAAAAGCCATTGTTCGGCCTCTCGCCCCAACCGTCGGGCGTGATGTCCGTCTGAGATGAACTGTTCACGAAAACACTGGACCGCATCTTCGAGTACCGCATACATCAGCGCAACCTCCCCACGCAATAAGCACGCGCTGGCCGGAGGGTCAAAAAAGAGTTCTGGAGGAACGGCTCCCGAATCAAACAGGAAAGGCACTCGGCTAAGAAGTTGAAAGGGTTTAGGTTGACAGGTGATGCCCAGTTTTGCGTGCATATAGTTTTCTCCTGCTAGATAGACAAGAGAAGCAGCAATGGGCATGCCAGGAGCAGGAAAGAAAGAAGGGGGGATTTCCAGGAAAATTCCTTATCGCAAGCGACAAAGATGTGGGCATTTCCCTACATCCCGAAGGTTTTTTGTGCTGGAAAAATAAACAACAGGCCCCACGGTAAAGATACTACTCCCCCGCCGGTATTGTCACGTTGTGTCGTACGATCCACTCGGACACCGGCAGAAATACCTCATGGGCGGCGGCTGTGCCAAATAACACATCGAGATGTCCCCAGTTCTCCAGCACGCGGTACTGGACATCAGTTGTTCGTGTCGCCCGAGCGGTATATTCAACACTTTCTGCCCAAGGTACCCCGGCCCGGTCGATGTTACCGCTGGCAAAAGCCAGGATCGGTACATTCATTACGGCTAAGCCCTTCTCATAGTCGAACTGGGCGCCGGCCAAGTGCCGTTTGAGGTCAAAGCCGCCATGGTTTTGTACTCGCGGCCAGTAGCGGTCTTGCTGCTGCAAGATTCGCGCAAGCACCGTAACATCCGCATACCCTCCCTTGGCGTTCGACAGTCCCCCTTGTGCGCCAAAGTTGGCATTGACGTAAAGAAAGTGCGCCAAAGCTTCGGCCCGGTTATCAAACACTGGCACCGGCAAAAAGTCTGGGCCCGACGGATCGTCAACGGTATCTTGCAAGATCTTTATCCACCGCTTGTAAGGCATGTACCTGCCCTCGAGGTCATCGGCAAACCAATTCGGAGTCGGCATACGCTCACGATACAGTGGACCGAGATCTGGCGGCTCCAACACATAACCATCCAAGAGAACCACTCCCAACACATCCTCACGCGCCTCGTGCGCCGCATACAGCGCGGCAAACGTGGCTCCGTGACCAAAGCCGCCAACGAAGATCTTTTGCGTCCCGCTGACTTCCCGCACAAAGTGTGCAGCCGTGGCGATATCTTCGACAAATGTCTCTGCTGTCCACGACTGCATAAAGTTCGAGTCATAGATCTGCTCGCGTGGGACAAAATGCGTACGGTAATCCAAAGTCCAGGTTTCGATACCACGCTTCGCTAAGTACAAGCGAAGATCGTACCGCTCATCCGCGATAATGATCTCGCCGTGTTGATGCGGTCCGGGTAGGAACAGAAATACCGGGCGCGTCCCGCTCCCCCGCCCGTCTGTCCTTGAGGCAACGCGGTGGAGCGCGATGAAGTCATACTGCCCGTAGGGTGGGCGAGCTACTATCCACACGGTCTCGCTGAGCGAAGGATTGGCCGGAACCAGCCGTTCGGCAGTGGAAAGCATCCACGATGTGGAGGCAGCAGAGACCGCGGGAGCCTGGGCCGGAGGAGGGGGCTCAGCAAACCGCTCTGGGCTCGAGCAGTTGCGCGAGGTCGGCGTCAGTTTGATGCAGTCACTCCCAGAACGGGCACTACATCCCCAGAGCACCGTCTCTAGGAGGGCAATCATTCCTAGCCGCAGCAGCCTCTTGCGCATATGCCACCGCTCCAGTCTTACCATCCCCTTCTTGCCTAGTCTCTTGCCTCCAGCTCCAGTCTCCTTTTTGCCCTTTGCTCCCCTCGCCTTGCTACCTCTCCGTCGGTTTCTTTGCCCCCCAAATATCCCACACCGCTTCGTACTTGGCCGGGAATTTGGCGGTATAATTCATGAATGTTGTGACCGGATAACGAATCCCACCTTTGTGTGTTGCCTCCAGACCAGTTATCACCTCATCGATCTTCGACGCTGGCATCGAGAACGCCATCTCCTCGTCTTGCGTTTGGCCGAACATGCGGTCGCCGGTACAGGGAAGAATCACCTGGCATTCCTCAGTCTGCATGGTCTTCACCACGATGTCGGCACAGTCGAGTCGGCCACTAAAGGATGAAGTGAGATATCCTCCCCGCTTATACAACGATGCCTGCACGAGTCGCATCACCTGGGCTGAGTTACCAAACACCACCACGACGTCAGGTGGGTCGAAGGGATGGTTCTTGAGGGGCGAGGCAAAGAGCGCAGTGTAGCGGCCTAAGGCAAATTTTGGTACCGCAGCCTCGGTACGTGCGCCCGCCTCTAGACTCTCGGTGTACATGCCTTCGCAGGCATGGCCTTCTTGCAGATATTCGACGTTAGGCTTGAACCCCAACGCCACTAGTCCGAGTGGGCACGAATGGTGATCAGCAGAGAGGCCGATCGACCAGCCGTAGCGCCGCACGACATTGATGGTCTGGCAAGTCGCAAAACGCGAGCCCAGGTCTGCTGGGGTGCGAGTCTTCGGTGGCAGCGATTCCCCGGGCTTGAGCATTTTGATCCCGACCGGAAACGTCGCCGGCCGGACGTAATTCTCGATGAGTTCGGTGATCGTTTTGACGTCCATTTTCTTCTCCAGAGGACATTCAGCAGTCCGCGTTCAGCTAAGACAACCAGCATTCTCTCCTTCCCAGTTGAAAGCTTAGTGCTGACTGCTGACCGCCCTTTTAATACAGCACCTGCCCATCCCGCAGTTTTTGTACCTCGGCCGCAGAGAACTTCAGGATGTCGCACAGCACATAGTCAGTATGCTCCCCACGTAATGGCGCAGCCGCACGCACCTCACAGGGAGTGCCAGACATCTGCCAAGGGATGCCGGCGTGAATGCGTTTCCCAACCTCCCGATGCTCTTTTTGCACCAGATATCCTCGCGCGGTCAGATGGGGATTCGTCGCCAGATCCTTATTGCTCATCGACGGAAAGGCCGCCACCCCCACCTTTTGCAGGGTTTCGGTTACTTCCCACCGATCACGCTCCTTGGTCCAGGCAGTGATGATTTCTTCCAGAGCGTCCTCGTTGGCTTTACGGGCAACTACATTAGCAAAGCGTTTGTCCGTCGCCAGTTCGGGCTTGCCCACCGCTTTACACAAGGACTGCCATTCCGCTTCCGTGGCGCAGGCGATGGTGACCCATTTATCATCATCGCCTTGGCACTTGAAACAGCCATGCGGCGCCATCCAGCGGTCACGATTGCCGTCGCGTTCGGGCTGCGTCTTGTTCATCGCATAGTCCAAGAGCCCTTCCGGCATGAGGACCAACAACGCCTCCCACAGGGCCAAATCCACATGCACCCCTTTGCCGGTGCGCTGCCGGTAAGCGAGCGCTGCCAGTGCCGCAAAGGCGCCGAAGACACCAGCATTCGGGTCTCCGTAGGAGATGCCAACCTCAGCCGGGCCGAGTCCACGATATCCGGTCAGTGACGAAATCCCTGCCAGCGGTACCGAGGCCGGACCATAGCCCATATATTGCCGTTCGGGTCCAGTCTGCCCGTAACCACAGATAGAAATCATGATGATGTCCGGCTTGACCTGCTTGAGGGTCTCGTAGCCCAAACCCATGCGGTCGATCGCGCCGGCAGAGAAGTTTTGCACAACGATGTCGCTCTTGGCCGTCAATTTTTTCGCGATCTCCACCGCCTCAGGTCGGCTTAAGTCAAGTTGCAGGCTTTTCTTGCCTTGATTGTACTGGTTGAAATACCCTGCGCGGTTCGGGCCAGGGACATCATCGGCAAACGAGGGAATCGCCCGGCTCACGCAGGTTCGTTTCTGGCTCTCGATACGAATCACCTCCGCGCCGAGATGCGCCATCTGCAACGTGCAATATGGCCCAGCCCAGGCCCAGGTGAAATCGGTGACGCGGATGCCTGCTAACGGAAGACGTGGCATAGAGACTCTCCTTCGTGTAGGGAAGAGTGAAAACGAAGAAGGGCAAGAGCTATTCACTCTTCACTCATAACTCTTTACTTCTCTCAAATCACCCCTTGTTGTTGCAAGCTCTGCAACTCGGTCGGCGACATTCCCAATCGGCCGTACACTTCGGCGTTATGCTGCCCTAGCATCGGCGCTGGCCGGTGGATCGCCCAGCCCGCCTCAGACACCTTGAAGGGCGCACCCGGATAGGTCAGCGTGCCGGCCACTTGATGACTAATTTGGGTGAAAAACTCGCGCGCTTTGAGCTGTGCTGAAGCAAATAGGTCAGCCATAGTATTGACCGGCGCGAAGCAAATGCGGCGCTCCTGAGCAGCCTTGTACAGATCCGCCACTTTCCAGTCCGCCGCCCATTCTTGCAAAAACGGCAACAGCGCATCGTAGTTCTGGCCTCTGGCTACGCGATCCTTGAAGATCTCCAGTGAGGCCCACTCCGGGTTGCCCATCAATTCGACCAGTCTCTGCCACTGGTCTTCTTCAACATTGATGACGAAAATCTTGCCATCCTGGCAATCGAGCATGCACCACGGGAAGATCGAGCGCCGTCCCAAGCGGGAGGTCTCTCGTCCCCCATAGGTATAGTGCATGAAGTTCATTTCCAGGATCGCTGCGATACATTCCTGGATCGAGACATCGACATGCTGCCCTTCGCCCGTCAAGCATTTATGGTAGTAGGCGGCGAGTGTCGCTACTGCCCCATGCACCCCACCCTGGAAGTCAACCTGATGGCCGAAGGCTTTGAGGGGAGGCAGTGCGGGATAATCCGATGCACCCGGGCTGATGAACGCCCAGCCTCCAGCATTGGTGCCAGTGAGTTCATAGGCATTGTAGTCACGGTATGGCCCCGAGCATCCGAAATAGGAGATCGTCGTCATGATCAGGCCAGGATTGGCCCGCCGCAGCCGTTCCCAATCAAGGCCGAGGCTCGCCATGTCCTTCGGAAGGTAGTTATGAACCAGAATATCAGCTTGGGCGCAGAGGCTGTGCAGCAATCCCCACCCCTTGGCCTCACGCAGGTTGAGGGTCACACCGAGTTTGTTGGCATTGAGATATAAGAACAGGCCGCTTTTTTCTGGGTGTGGAGTGTCGCCGGGAAACGGTCCTCGTTTGCGCGAGAGATCGCCCTCAGGCTCCTCGACTTTAAGCACCTCCGCCCCAAAGTCCGCCAGCAGTTTCCCGAGATACGGGGCTGAGACCAGGTTGCCGCACTCAACGACTTTGAGACCGCTGAGTAATTGTTCTGCCATCACATTTCTCCGTCATTTGATGACGATGGGGTTCACCGGCGAGCCGGCGCCACCGACGACTTTGAGGGGCGCGCCAACAAACAAGAACGTGTACTGTCCGTCCCTGGCGCAGTCGTCCGCCAAGTCGGCCAGCCAATCGATTTCGTTGAACACCACACCGAGGTTGCGCAACAGGGCTGCATGTAACGGGACAAGGGTTTCGCTCTCCGGATGCACAGTCTGTTCCGAAGCAACAGTATCGCTGCCCAGCGAAGGGATCTCCATCTCATGGAACCACCGGACAAGTTCTGGGCTATAGGCCAGGCCCGGCTCGCTCATCTGCTTATTGGGAAAGAAGGCCTCTGCTCCCTCTTCGTAAAACCGTCTGAGCCAACCAGTGTGAATTAGCAAGATGTCATGCTTCTCAATCGGTGACTTTTGCGCCTCGGCTGTCTTGAGTAAGTCATCTAGTGAGATCCCTTCGTTGGCCTGGAGATGTTTTACCCCTTTGTAGCGCGCGACGTCCAAGAGGATGCCCCGGCCGACTACGCCATGCTCGGCAATCCGCTCGATGCTGCACTTTTTCAAGCCACCGATAGTGGTCTTGGCATCGTACCCGTTGTACAACTGGTCGTCGTACCACACATGGCCGAGCGCATCGTACTGAGTGGCTCCTTGCAAGAACATAAAAATCACGTCGTCGGAGTATTCGAGCCCACCAGGAAATGCCTGGGCATGGCCGTTCAGGTATGAGCCCTTGTCCATCGCCATCGTGCGCGTCGGTTGGGCACGCCCTGGATAGATCGGGTCTCCCCCTGGCCGCGCTACCGGAGCCCCGAGAGTGAAGACTTTCCCTTGTCTGACCGCGCGAACCCCACGCAACACCTCAACGGCAGTGAGAAAATTGAGCGCGCCGATCTCGTCATTGGCACCCCAGCGCCCCCAATTCTTGGGAGCATCTTTCAGAAGTTCCGTAAATGGTTTCACAGCCACGCTAGTCTTGCCTCCTTCAGTAAGGTATGACGTATCTCAGACTGCCTGCCTCAGGAATCCCGCACTCTGAATACCTCTGGCGTGTAGCACTTGTGAAGAACCTGAGCAAGCTGAGGCCGAGCACACAGAGGGGGGAGATATCGCTCAGGCAACGACGATCAAAGAACAAGTGTGCGCCTAATGAACTCTGACGAACAAAACCGGTAATCACAGGATAGTGTGCCACATTCGACTGTCAAAAATCAAAGGGCGGCGAAGCGGACTGTGGAAGACTCAAGTTGTTAAATATAGGAACCCCCGTTGCTAGATGTAGGAACCGCCTTGTTGCTAGATGTAGGAATTATGAGCTCACTAGATCTGGTAACCTGTCTCTACCGGTAGTAACATGTTTCTACTAATAGAGACGGGGGTAAGCGGCTTATCACTAGTTAGGGAGCTTCTCCGAAGCTAGGAGCTTTGCAGGGAAACCTTCTGCTCAGAAGACGCGAGTGCGTGTAAGACAGGAGACAGAACTATGATCAAACTCTATGCGGCAGCCCCGGCTTGGGACGTGCCCAACGTCAGCCCCTTCGTGCTGAAGGTCGATTGCTACCTGCGCATGGTCGGATTGCCCTATGAACTCGTGAGCTTCGAGTCCCCTGCGGAATTTGCTCAGCTGCCGAAAGGCAAGATGCCGTGCATTGAAGACCGGGGCCAGAAGATCGCTGATTCGGGCTTTATCCTGGAGTACTTGCAGACAACCTACGGCGACCCTCTCGGGGAGCAGCGCCTCAGCCCACACGACCAAGCCCTTGCGCTCGGCATGCGCCGTCTCATGGAAGAACATCTCTACTGGGCGATCGTGTACGCCCGCTGGATGGAGGACCCGATCTTGGAGCAGTTCAAGAACGTCCTCTTTGGCCGGTACAGGTACGGGCCGGCGGAGCTAGAGGCTGCGGCAGCCCAGTACCGTGAAGTCGTGCGCACCTATTT
>Ga0126384_10000297_pt1 | contig 26484 bp, 24 predicted proteins | sample PanSoiMetPlot_36_FD_92543 | JGI IMG/M metagenome (GOLD analysis project Ga0126384, IMG submission 92543) | Tropical forest soil microbial communities from Panama - MetaG Plot_36 | ecosystem: Environmental > Terrestrial > Soil > Tropical forest > Bulk soil | place: Panama | collected 2016-02-17 | reverse complement strand
TGGTCATCTGGGACAACCGCTGCACCCTGCATCGCCGCAACCGACTCGATCCATCTCTTCCGCGTTTGATGCATCGCACGCAAGTAAGGGACAAATCACGTCCCACGGCTTTCTTGTTAAGCTCAACGCAAGCGTGATCAAAAGAGACTTGGCCGAGCCTTCAGCGTCTCAGGGGGCGGCCAGCCGCGTTACGAGGGCGACATTACCGCCATCGGCAACCCCTGGTTTGATGTTGCCTAACCTCATTTCGACACTTGATCGGCGTAGGTCACGAACGTGGCCTCGATTTAGACGTGCAGTCGTTGCGCCTCAAGCTAATCCGGCCAGCCTTCGACCCAACATGCGGGGATCGACCGCGCGGCCTGAAGGCATCGCTCGGGTGATTGCATCAGCAAATCGCTCTATTTCGACTGCCGCCGCGACTGCAGCATCTCGAAGTTGGTCGGGGCAAACGGTCAACCGTGGTGTGGGAGCGTGCGATCCCTCCTGTGGTTTGCTCAGGATCAATCTCGGCGAATCATATCGTACCAACACCCAAGGATGGCCGCTCGAAACGCTTTGCCATTCGGCTTGCCTGTAATCGACGGCTTTGCGCCAGCCGGCAAGGTCGCTGAGGTCAGCGCAACAACCGGGCTCGACCAGCACCCGGGATTGGCAGCGCAAGGCGATGCCCCCAAGCAGCGGCATACACTCAAGGTCAATGGAAAGTCCGGCTTCGGTCAGATTCTGGAAGATCACCTCCAGCACTCTCCTCAGGAGTGCAGGATCGGTGAATTCGCTCGTAGGAACGTGCCATGAGCCCCTTTCAACTGGCACCAACCCCGTGATCCCTGAATCTGCCAGGGAGTCCAACCAGAACCGGTACCACTCTTCCGGCATCTCCTGGTAAGGGCGAGATGGCATAGAGCGATCATCCGCGCCAAAGTCGAATGGCTCGAATTTCAAGACCGGGATCAGTTCTATTTCATCAAGTGCAATAATGCTCGACACCCATTTCCGTCCGAAGGGCGAACCTGAACTGCGGTTCGTTCCAGACTATCTGGAAGTGTTGGCTTCTTGCCAACGAACCATTCTCGAACGTTCACAACGTCCAAACTGCCGCCTACCGCGAGCGTTGGGCGGAAGCGTCGTTGGCGCCGAACTCTAGGTTACGGTTTGACCTTGCGCCAGACCTCACGCACGGTGTTACTGCGAAGATATAATCTAAATGCGTGCTAATTTCGGGCGGCAAATGCCAAAAGCACCAGTCGTAAACCGTTGACTCGTGGATCGCGAAATCGGCCAAGAGCAGCTTGCGCAACCTTGCGGCCAGCTGGTTAGGATCACCGTCCTTGCCAAGCCTATCATCGAACGATGAGATGATCATGGTCATGAGCGCGAACTTGTCGTCTGCCGTGAGTGAAGCGCACGTCGCGTAGTGCGTCAGAAATTCCTCGGTGCGGCTACCAAAGGTGCAAAGGATGTCCCAGTCCGCATGATCCGGGGCGGTCGGCAGACTAAAATACGCCGTGAGTTTCGCTGCTGCCTCGAGCGTCACACGACGCTGCTGAGGTTCCGCCACCACATGATCGGTCTCCAACTTGCCCGGCATCTAATCCAAGACCATTCCTGATGGGGCACTGCCGCGCAAATGGCCGGAGTTTCACCGATCCCAGCATTTGCCTTCGAGCATCGCTTTTGTCTGCTGAATGACGTCCATGCCGGTGCATACCGGCAGACCGTAACGACCCGTTGCAAAGTTCGATTGGTACGCCCGCGCCCGGTTGGATTCGTTCGGTGGGGTGTCAGTAATGGCAGACAGCACAATTAGCAGCAACGCAATCCCCCAGATTGCCACCATGCCCAAACGGATGTTCCAGGAATAGGCAGCTCGAAACCACAACGTGTCTCGCCACGCAAAGCCCTGCGATCGTGATCGTGAGCGGGCATATCCGGCGTTAGCGGAATGAAGCGCCAGATCTGGCGTTCCAGCCTCGATCCAGTCAACGGCAACATCCCGCACGTTGTTGGCGTGTTGGGCTGCTTGCTTCGTCCCGCTCACGTTGGGGTGGCCGTCCTTGAGCTTTCGTTTCCACGCGGCGCGAACTTGCTCGGTGCTTGCCAAGCCGCCTTTAGTTGGACGGCTATCGAGTTCCGCGTCGGACATGATGTCGCGACACATGGGATCGAGCTCAATGGTCGGATCGAGGTTCCGTGCCATACGGTAGTGCATCGGCGCCTCGGTGGACTTACCTCGTCGCTGAAGTACACGGGCGAGGGCGTGATGAACATCGGCAAGGAAGGGATCGAACCGACCCGCAGCGACCATGAAGTAGTCAAGGAATGGATCGGAGGGGTCCATAGCGACAAGGATATGACGCGACGCATAGTCCTCCCGGTCATACCTCAGCGCGTCGCGCAGATAACGTTCCGCCCAGCAGTCATCCTTCAACTTTCTCTCTTGCCACAAACCCATAAGCGCACTGTCTGTTGAGCAGATCTTCGCCATGCGCGACCGGGGCGTCTTGCGGGCTGCCCTGCTGAGGACGGCGAAAGCCGCATCGTATTCGTCTAGAGCAAGGAGGGCGTGGCTCAGAAGCTTCCTTGCTGGAAAGCAAGACTTGTTAATTGCCTGCGCGAAATAACCCCAATACTCGGCTTCCTGAACATCGCAACGCCGCCAGCAGACAAGCCCCAGGCCGTACATGGCCTCTGCTGCTGACCCATCGAGCAATATAGCCTTATGGTAGAGACTGGCGGCCTGATCCAGATTTCCGGCCTTCAGCCGCTCGTTGCCACGTCGGATCAGCCGCTTTGCTTTCGGCCCTCGTTCGGCGTCTTGTCTTTCTGGTTTCACCTTGCGGCTCTTTCGTTCGCATCAGCAGCGGCCAACAAACTTGCAAACGGCCTAAGTCGTGATGGCGGCCATGCCGCCCATCGATGCTGTAACGGCCCAGCCGTTGCGACGCAGACTAGTTGGCGTGTGAGCGGCGCCGCTCTAATTGGCAGCGTAACAGCAGCTTGTGTCGAAGACGTCATCCGATCGGGTGATGGAAAGGGCGCGGTACAATCATGCCGGCCCGTGGCAGGCGCTCTATGCTCAGCTTGCCAGCTTCTCGGTACGGGAAGGCGATTGCGTGGCGCCCGGCACGGTCATTGGCACCTTTGGCGCGACCGGCCTGGCCACTGCGCCTCTTCTTCACTTCGAGGTCCGCCACAACCGCCAGCCCATCGATCCGATGGTTCTTCCGAGCCGGTTGGAAGGAAGCGGGATCAAGGGCAAGCACCAAACCCAGCGTTCACGGTTTTACAGTCACGCCGAAGTCTCTAACCACGCACCCGCATCGGCCGTCGCCTTAGTTGATTTGAAGAAACCAATAGTTGAATTGGCCCCCGGTCAGCTCCTGGACGGAGTCCAGGAGTTTCGGCGCGCCGTCGCCGCTACTGGTGCCGGAGCGCCTTTGGCTTGCGTCTTCCTTGCCATATGCGAATTCCCTTGACATTGATATTGGGATTATAATATCAATTGATATGGTGATCCCAATACCAATTGTATGCGGGAGCCCGCCAATCGATTGCACTCCGTGCAACGGCGTCGGAGTCTGATGAGTGGAGAAAAACATGGCGAACTTGCTTTATGCCCAAGGCGACATCCTGCTGGAGTTGGTCGAGGACGCAACCCCAATCAACCTGCTCGCCGACGATGCGGATGGTGCCGTCGTGCTGGCCCGCGGCGAGCTGACTGGGCATCGCCATGCCTTTCACGGCGGCGAGGTGGTGCTGTTCCGAGATGAGGCGCTCGCCCGCACGGTGCCGTTGGCGCTCTACATCGGCCACATCAAGATCAGCTCCCCTTCCGCCGATCTGCAGCATGAGGAGCACGCGACCATCACGCTTCCTGCCGGCACCTATCAAGTGCGCCGGCAACGGGAATGGGATAGCAACGGCGAGCCACTGCTGGTGTGGGAGTGATGTCATGCCTGCATCGAGGCGCGCTAAGGTCCAGGCATTCCTTGGCCGCTGCGCCGCCATAGATTGGCGCCTGCCGAGCCGGGATGCAGGGCGCATGACGGATGCCTACCAGCGCTGGCAGGCCGCGCTTGGCCTGGCGCGGCCAATCAGATTGATTAGCGACCCCATCGAATTGCCAGACAGTATGTCTTTCGGCTATGCGTGGGATAGCGTCGCGCCTGTTTGGCCATCTGCTGCCGGAGCAGCGCTGCTCCGTGCAATGTGGCCAAGGCTGTCAGCACGTTCCAGGCCGCCAGTGTCCTCACCAGAGTGGGACATTGCGATTGCATGGGCGAGGACCTTCGTGCGTTCCAGGACGAGTGCCGGGGAGGTAGAGGCCCAAGCCGTTGCTGGTCTGCGCTCAATGATAGCAGCTGTTTCCCGCTTTGCTGAATCCCGGCGGGCAAATCGCTGGGCCATGGTGCTCCTGGACACGCCCTTGATGGGCCTGTTTGATCCCCCATCCAGAATAGCGTTGATCGCTTGCGACCTTCTGGCTGCGTGCGATAACGACCACGTCTGGGAGCATCTGGTAGCGCTAGGCCAGATTAGGAAGATCGCGCGGGCGTTGGGCATAAGAACGGCCGGCCTAGCCAGGCCTCCCCGACGCGATGAGCTGGTCGATGCTATGATACGGCTTTACGAACCGATGGTCGAAGCTTGCGAGAGCGGCGCCTTCGCTCATGTCCTCAACGGCGGCGAGCTGGTGGTGCTGGCATCGCCGCCGATCTGGACGGATGGGCGCCGGCTCCACCGTGAGGATGGTCCTGCCATCGCCTGGCCCGAGACCAAGGTCTACGCCTGGAAGGGATGCGTTGTCCCCGAGCGTTTCATTATGTCGCCAAAGAGCACACGTCCTGACGATATCCGGCGCGATTCGAGCGGTATGGCACGTCATTCGCTGATCGATCTCTACGCGTCAACGCATGGATATCGGCGCTGCATGCAGGACTTTGGCGGTGTGATTGTGCACGAGGATGCTACTGGGCGCCTGTGGTCCGTGAACCCAGATCCCCCGACAGTCCCCCGTCAGTTCGGAGAGATGAAGGTCGTTGAGGTTATGAACGGAACGACCGAGTGCGACGGTTCGCGCAAGACCTACTGGCTCAACGTGCCGCCCTACGCGCAAACGGCCCAAGCGGCCGTCGCATGGACCTACGGCATGATGCCGAGCGATTATTGCGGGCTCGTGGTGCGGACATGAGAGGCGCTGACGCTGTCGATACAGCGAGGGACCGCAAGATTGCCGCTCACACGAGGTGGCCGGTCCCACTCGATCAGGCTCGTTCTGTCAATTGCCTTCGGTCATTGGCGAATGGCCACTTGGTTATCCGCATTCTTGATCAATTCTCCATTGGTGTCGTCCTGCTTGATCAATTCGCCAGAGTGTTGTTCGCCAATGCAGCCGCGCAATCGCTAGCAGAGAGCGGCAATCCGCTGGGCGTCGACTCCGGCGTGACCGACCTATCTCCGAGCATGCCTGCCGACTTGGCGACGCCATTCGCTCTGTGCTGCTGGGCACCGTCGTCCGCACGGTGAGCTTGCCCTCGTCGAGCAGCGGACGCCCGTTGATGGTGTTGGCCACGCCAGTGAAAGGAGCCAAACTCAATCGGTCAGACTTTCACCACCGGCGGTCCGCAGCAGCAATACTCTTTATCTGTGATCCTGGTGGCCCGACCCATGTCCCAGTTGCCTGGCTGACGGACGCCTATAGCCTAACGCTTGGGGAAGCCCGGGTGGCTCGCGCTGTATCTTCGGGTACGACCATAGCGGATACCGCACAACGGCTATCTATCCCACCCAATACCGTGAAAACTCACTTGCGGCGCGTTTACGAGAAGACCGGAACCAGCCGACAAGCTGAACTGGTCCGCCTAATGGCCACGATAGGTCTCGCCCGGACCAATACCCCTAATGCCAAGTAAACCGTAGGTCGGGTGAACCTTCGCTGATCGGGCCGTCATAGCAATTGCCTGGCTTGGCGCTTCTCCGACGCCTCCCGTCGGTATCCGTGGCTGGGTCGCCATGCACGCGTTCGCTAATGAAGTGAGCCCCTTCTTTCATCCATTAGAGTCCTGGTTGAAGTTGTGCCTGGCCCCTTCGTTGGGCCACTTTGAGCGAGAAAATTCAGCCTCTCGCTCATTGGCTGCAGCATGCTGCGAGCGGTCATGCACGATCACATGAAGCCTGGGTTGCGTGGAAGGTATTGCGCCCAGTCACCGAAGTCGCGTGAGGCCATCAGCACCAACGGGTTCGTGATGCGCATTCCGGCGGCAAGAGCGACGGCCAAAGCTGCATCGCATGGACCCGGAACGAACGCCGACAAGCTTGGCGCGCTCCCCTCGGCCGCAAGATCGAGCGCGGTGCGAAATGCGGCGCCGAGCATCGGCCGCTGCGTCACCGCCAGGGGGCCGACATGGCCGTCACTAACGTAGGCGTACCCGACCCGCTCACCTCCTCCGGCGTGGAATAGAAAGCCGCGCGCTTCGCCCTGTGCCATCAGGAAGCGGTGATGCTTCGGACGTGAGACCCCCAGTGCCGCAGCATCGATCTCCGCAACAGCAGAGAGGTGAGCTGCAGTGGTGTCGATCGGCACACAGTACAATCGTTCTCCATCTTGGCCGCGTGCGAAGCCCGCGCGCGCGATCTGGAGATGATAAATGGGGCAGCGCGGGAACAGCCCCTGCCGCATGTACAAGCCCTGCGAGACCGTGTTGAACGCGAAGGTGACAAGCGCCTTGGTGCGGGCATTCGACTTCTGGGCGTGCGCAAATGTCCGCTCGAGTAGTGCCGGGCCGATGCCGCGTCCCTGTCGATCCGGCGAGACGAAAAGCTGGGCGAGAAACCACAGGCCGCCGCAGACCCAGCTAAACGCGAAACCCACGATCTCGCCGGCATCTTCCGCGACCCACAGGCCATCGGCGTCGTCCTCGAGTGAGAATGTCGCGAACGTCGGTGGACGCACGGCCGCCATCGGCGGAAAGCCGTGGCGCCCGCACAACTCATTGATGCTGATGGTGACCAGCTCGCCCGCGCGCTGTAAATCCTCGGCGCGCGCCGGCCGGTAGAGAATCGACATTTGGATGTCTTTCAGGCCAACGGCCGGATGTTCTGGTTCATGCGGAAGAAATTTTTCGGGTCGTACTTGGCCTTGATCTGCTGGAGCCGCCGGTAGTTAGGGCCGTATGCGGCGGCGACCGGATCCCCCGCCTCGTCATCGTCCAGGTAGTTCACGTAGCGGCCGGACGCAAAGAACGGCTGCATCCTCTCGTAGGTTTCGCGCGCCCAGGCAATGCATGCGCTGGTGTCCGACGGCCGCATCCACTGTGCCAGCACGAGAAAGTTGTAGCCTTCCTTCCGGTGCGGGAAGGCTGTGTCGCCGACGCCGACCCGCGTTGCCGCGCCATGAATATGCTCGAGGAGTAGCTGCCCCATGGGCGTGGGGCATCGACCGAAGCAGTCGATCATGGTGTCGATCGCCGCCTCGCTCAGCTCTGTGAGGAAATTCGATTTCCAGTAGTTGAGAGCACCTTTCGGGTAGTTGGCGTCGAGCATTGTATTCAGCTGGCAGTAGGGCATCGGCCCAACCGCATCCAAGATAGGAGGCCCAAACTGTTTCAGCGGCCGCAGGGCTCCTGCGGCGTCCGCCGGCGGGCCGCAATGGCACGTGACCAGCGCGGCTACCTTCGTGCCGGAGCCGTCGGGCGCATGGGCGAGGGTTGCAAACAGCGTGTGTTCGTCGGTCAGCGATCGGGTGCTCTCCCGGTAGAACTGGAGCACGGCGCGAGAGCGATCGATCGAGTGGATGATCGGGCCACCTATGACGGTCGGCCCCACCGGGTGGAGTGCAAATTCGAGGCTGGCGACGACCCCGAAGTTTCCACCCCCGCCGCGAACGGCCCAGAACAGGTCGGGCTCCTCTTGTTTGCTAACGCGCAAGACCTTGCCATCTGCCTTGACGAGTTCGACAGCCCGCAGATTGTCGAGGGCGAGACCGTACTTGCCCATCAGCCAGCCCAACCCGCCGCCAAGGGTGAGGCCGGCGATGCCCGTGGTAGAGACGACGCCGCCGGTGACCGCGAGACCGTGCAGTTGCGTCTCCCGGTTAAGCTCGCCCCAGCTAACACCGCCCTGCGCCCGCACCGTCCTGCTCTTGGGGTCGACGTGGATGCCTTTCATAGGCGCCAGGTCAATCATCACACCCCCATCGATGGTCGCTCGCCCGGCCACGTTGTGGCCGCCGCCGCGAACTGCAACCTCGAGGCCGAGCCGGCGGGTAAGATTGACGGCATCCACCACGTCGGCCACCCCGTGACATCGGGCGATCAATGCCGGCCGCTTGTCGACGAGCCCGTTGTGGACCTTCCTCGCATCGTCGTAGCCGAGGTCCGAAGGCTTCAGCAGTCGTCCGCCGAAGGCGGCGGCAAGCTCAGCCGCAGCGCCGGCGACGGATGCGATCGATGACATGGCATGCTCTCCTCGAATTCAACCCTGCCTCGTCTTCACCTCTGGCTGGCCTTGGAGCAAACGCGAAGAATTCAGCTGAAGGTGAACCAATTTCATCTACAATGCGCACATGCAGAAACTGCCACCCCTCGTCGAGCTCCGCGCGTTCGACGCCGCCGCCCGGCATTTGAGTTTCAAGAAGGCTGCGGCGGAGCTCGGCGTGACGCCCACCGCGATCAGCCATCAGATCCGACTGCTGGAACGCTATTGTGGGCGCACCCTGTTCCGCCGCAGGCCGCGCCCCTTGTCGCTGACGGACGCCGGAGCGCGGCTGTACCCGCCAATTCGCAGTGGGCTCGAGGCGTTTGCCGTTGCCATTGCCGCCGTCAAGCGGGATGGCAACCAACAAGCTCTTCGGGTGACGACGACAAACGCGTTTGCGAGCCGTTGGCTCGTCCCACGCCTGCCCACGTGGCGGAAGTTGCATCCCGATAGCCTGCTGGACGTGATCGGGACCGACAGTGTGCTCGATCTGCAGTCGGGAGACGGCGACGTTGCCATTCGCTATGCCACCGGTCGGGCAGCGCCAACAGATGGCATTGTCGAGCCACTCCTGAGCGACACCTTCTGGCCCCTCTGCAATCCAAGCTTGCTTTCACCGGGGCGGTTGAAGAGACCTGCCGACCTCGCAAAACACGTCTTGATCCATTCCTATTGGTCGCCAGCCGATCGCGAGCCGCCCACTTGGCAGAGATGGCTCGCCACTGCCCAGCGCAGGTGGCGCGAAGTACCCGAATTCAAGGACATGCAGCACCTGAGCTTCCGGGAGGAGTTGCATGCCATCGAGGCGGTGATCGCGGGACAGGGAATCGGAATCTTCAGCGATGTGCTCGTAGCAAACGAGCTCGCCTCCGGCAGGCTCGTGAAGGCGTTTGACCTGAGCTTGCCAGGCTATCGCTTCTACGTAATGCGCCGGGCCGGTCATCCTCGCGAGAAGATCATCCGGGCGTTCTCTGAGTGGTTGCAGTCCGCTGCCTAGGGGCTCGCTAGTGGCGTTCATCAGGTCCGCTAAAGGGATACTGATGCTGGTGTGAGGCGAGAGCAATGGCCCGCAGGTGCCGGGATCCTATGCATCCCGCGAACACCTCAGGATGCTCGCACCTATGCTGGCCTGGGATCTTTTCCGCGTTAACATCCAGCGCCATGGCAGCAACTCGTCGGTGCGATCCATTGGCTGATCGGCGATGCGGGCAGACCGTCGACGAAACCCAGGAAGCGCCCGGGCAGCGCCTTCACCCCGGCGTCGGCAAGCGCGCATGCTTTCGCATGATGTGCGCGTCGCGGCCCTTCAATCCAAGTCGTCGCCAGTTGCCTCGCTTACGCCCGGGCTCCAGCTCGGCAATGTGCGTCGCGATCAGCACCGGCCGGCCGACCTGGTGAACAGCGCGAAGCCAGGTTGATGACAAGTAAATGACATCGTAACCTCGCAACCGGCGACCAAAGGGAGCCATGCGGGACATGAGAGAATTGGAGCTTAAAGTCGAATTGACGCCAGCTGACTTGGCGCGTCTCGAATGGAGGACGCCGCCAGCTGATCTTTCCACGAGTTCTCCAAAGCGCATCAGGCTGCGCAGCATCTACTACGACACGCCGAAGCACGGCCTCCATGCCGCGGGCATCTCGTTGCGCGTACGCCGCCAGGATGAGGGCTGGGTTCAGACCGTCAAGGCTGACCAGCATGTGGACGGTGTTTCAAATCCGATTGAGGTCGAGGCCTCTGTTGGTTCGGAGGCGCCGGAGCTCGACAAGATCACGGATAAGAAGCTGCGCCGGAAGATCGAGAAAGCCATCAAGGCGACAGCGCTCCATCCGGTATTCGAAACCATCGTGCAGCGCACGACCCGCAAGCTCAGGGCAAAGGGCGGCGAGGTGGAACTCGCTGTGGACGAAGGGCAAGTGCGCACCGGCGATGCGAAAGCCGATCTGCGCGAGGCGGAATTGGAGCTCAAGGCTGGCAGCGCCGAGGCGCTGGTGTTCGCGGCCGAAAAGCTGCTGGGCGACCTGTCATTCGAGCTGAGCCGCCGCAGTAAGGCCGAACGTGGCTACCGCCTGGCCCTCGGCAAGACGGACGAAGCGGAGCCGCAAAAGGCAAAGCCCGCGCGCATCCGGCGCAAGGACGATTGCGCCACGGCTCTTACGGCCATCCTCGGGTCCGCGGCGCGCCAGATCAACGTCAATCGCCGCGCCCTGTTCGAAACCGACGATCCCGAGGCAGCGCACCAGCTGCGGATCGGTCTGCGCCGCCTGCGCAGCGCGTTGCGAACCCTTCGCCCGGTCACGGACAGCCCATCCCTGCCCGCCTTCGAGCGGTGCGCCCGTGATCTGGGCCGCGCCGTCGGCAAACTGCGGGACGCCGACGTCTTGATCGCCAGCATGGTCCCGCCGATCGAGGCCTCGGCAGGGGACCAGGCCGGCTTCACGGAATTGCGGGAGGCGCTGACGCGGTACCGGACCAGCACGCGCGATAAGGTTCGTGTGGCCCTGGGCGGGCCTGACTGGACGAAACTGCAGCTCTATCTGACGCTGTGGCCGCAAATCCTGGAAGAGAACGCGCACCTCGACAAGCCTATCACCAAACACGCCAGGAAGGTCCTGCGCAAAGCCTGGATAAAGCCAGCGAAGCTCGGGCGAAAGCTCGACACCCTCGACGCTACCCACCGCCATGAAATGCGCAAGGCGCTGAAGAAACTGCGCTACGAGGTCGAGTTCTTCGCGCCGTTGTTTTCTCACCGAAAGACGCAGCGCTTCATAAGGCAACTCAAGACGCTGCAGGACGTCTTTGGCTACGTGAATGACGCGCGCATGGCATCGACCCTGATTGCCATCCAGAAGGGCGAGCGGGCTGGCGACGAGGCGGCCGCCGCCGCCGGCCTTGTCGTCGGTACGCACCAGGCCGAGGCCCGCCACGTGTGGAAGGGCGCGAACCCGGCGTGGAAGAAACTGGACCGGCTCCCGCGATTTTGGGGTTGAGACGCGATCGGCCGTTCCGGGCAAGGAGACAACGCCTGATCGAATTCACGAACTTTCGGAATGGGGAAGTTTCCACAGAGCAGGCAGCGCTCGCGGAACGTGACCCTGGCATCCCTGTACGAGCCCTTCCGCGGCCTCAACCGAGCCAGGGTACCTCCCTTGGCCCATCAGAACGGTGGCCCGCCGCCCTCCGTTTTGCTTTGTGCGATGATCAACCAGCGTCAGTTACGTTGATGCGTTCGAAGTCGGCACCTCAATCCGCCGCTGTCTTAGAGGTGCGTCCATCAACCGAGTCTGGCCATATTTTAGGTCGCGATATTCACCAGATAGTACCGGTGGATACTTCGCCTTGTCGGGCGGGGCTATGCACTCCACGACTGCGTCGTAGTTGGGATGGTGGAAGAACGCCATCGACAGGCGCTTTGCGCCGGCCGCGCTGCTCGGCGGAGTGACCACGCGATGTACGTTGGAGACCCAGCGATCGTTGGTCCACCGCATGAGGAGATCTCCAATGTTGCAAACGAAATTGCTCGGATCTGTCTCGACCTCAATCCACTCGCCGCGACGCGTTTTCACCTGAAGCCCACCTGGAACATTCTCGCCGTTGAGGATGGTCAGTAGGCCATAGTCGGTATGTTCGCCGCCGCGCAGTTGGCCGGGTTTCGGCGGTTCCTTGACTTCGGGGTAGAAGTTGAGCCGCATCGCCGTGATATGCTTGTCGATCTTGTCGTCAAAAAAGCTCTCCTCGATACCGAGGCCCAGCGCCGCCACTCGCATCAGAACGACGACCAAGCGCTCCATCTCTGTGTAGTAACGCTCGGCTGCTTCGGCAAAGCCAACGGGCCGGCGTGGCCAGACGTTCCTGATGAAGTAGCGCTGGCCCTCAGGGGATGTGAAGTAGGTGTCATCCGGCCAGCTTTCGCGCCCAAGGTGGTAGTATTCCTTAAGGTCAGGAGGCGTCATGTTGGCGTTGCCGTGGCCGAGCGCTTCGTAGCCGACCGGCTTGTAACCCCGAGGGCTCTTGATATCGGTTGGAATTACGTCCTGCTTCTCCTGCATCGGCAGGGCGAAGAACTCATGCGCCTTGCGGTTGAGTGCCGTGATGACCTCGGGTGGGACGCCGTGGCCGGTAATGGTGAAGAAACCAATCTCCGTGCATGTCCGGTCGATCAGCTGTCCAAGGTGCTGGCGCGCTGCACGGTTGGGAGAGCGCGCATCCGTGACATCAATGATGGGAATTTGGGTTTCCATTTCCTTACAGCGCCCCTGTGATGTGGAAATCAGTGATAGTAGGCACCGCCGTCGACGACAATCGTCTGACCGGTGATAAAGGCCGAGTCTGGTCCAGCGAGAAAGGCAACCGCTCCGACGAGGTCAGAGGGGGTCATCTCGCGAGCCAAAGCTCGCGTCCGAACCGAGAACTCACGCGCCCCTGCCAACAGCTCAGGGTTCGCCAGCACGCCATCGCTCAGGGTCAACCCCGGAGCCACGCTGTTGACGAGGATCTTGAACGGCCCAAGTTCGGTCGCCAGAGCGCGTGTTAGCGACACGACGGCGCCCTTGCTGGCTACGTAGTGTGCCATGCCTGGATTCCCTTTGAATGCCACACCGGAGGAGATGTTGATGATGCGCCCGCCGCCGCGCGCTATCAGCAGGGGCAGGGCCGCTCGGCAGCACAAAAAGGGGCCGAGAGTATTGACCTCCATCACGCGGCGCCATTCGGCCGGATCGATCTCGTCAAACCGCCGCCGTCGCAGGGTGGAGAAGATGGCGGCGTTGTTTACAAGGATATCAAGCCCGCCAAACTCCGCGGCAGCGGCTTGCGCCATGTGCGCGACATCAGGTTCGGACGTGACGTCACCTTGGATGCCGAGGGCGCGGTGACCAAGCTTTCGCATTTGTTCAATCGCTGCCTCCGCCCCTTCTAGATCCGCAACGATCACCGCGGCACCCCGGCTTGCGAGGTCGCAGGCCACAGCAAACCCGATACCCTTTGCGCCGCCTGTGACCAACGCTATCTTTCCGGCAAGGGGCACGCCATCCTCACTCACAATCGACCTCTCCGCTGCTATTGGTCATAGTCTACGCACCAGCTCGCGGTTTGACGAGAGGGCCGGCGAAGCGCGAAGGCATCGGATCGAAGCGCGCCGCGCTGGCTGAGGCCGCGCGGTATTGACGTCTTCACACGGTCGCAGCGCTAGTCACCAATTTGGAAATCGAAGACTTCGACGAACGGCTGGCCGCTGCCGACCCGTTCGAACGCGGAGCCCTCAGGCGCTTCAAGATGAGGAATGATATCGGGATCGTAGTTCGCGATCGTATTGACGTCATAGATCCCACTGTTTTCTGGGTTGTCCACGTATTCGTCCGTTTCGCTTCCAGCAAAGAATCTCCATCCGCTATCGAGGTCATTGTCGGGCTTTTCGCGGTACATGAATCGGACCGGCATGCCGTCGACAGTGATCATGTCTGTTGCAATGCATGCGCCAAAACCGCACGCGAGAGGTCGGAACTCGTCGGCGGTCTTTGCAAACTGCTTTTTCATGCGATCCTCGCAGAGTTTGGCGCCTTGTGTCCGATTCAGGAACAAATTAGCCAGCGATTGGCACGCGACGGGCTCCTGTGGTGCAAAAATTTACCGGCGGCGCCACGTCATTGCATCTGCTGAGAGCGCGTCACACGCGCCAGCACGCGACCAGTCGACCGTGCTTGAGGTCATTGGACGGTGGCTCGACGCGGCAATGATCCACCGCCAGCGCGCAGCGTGGATGAAATGGGCAGCCGGTCGGTGGATTGAACGGCGAAGGCATCTCGCCCTGCAAAAGAATGCGCTCTTTCTTGGCCTCGGGATCGGCGACCGGCGTTGCTGACAGCAGCGCACGCGTGTAGGGATGCTGCGGGCTCTCGAAGATCGCCCGCCGCGACCCGATCTCAACCGCCTTGCCGAGATACATGACCATGACATCGTCGGCGATGTGGCGTATCACCGACAGATCGTGCGCAATGAACAGATAACTCAGTCCGAACTCTGATTGCAGGTCGGCCAGCAAGTTCAGGACTTGTGCGCGGATGGAGACGTCGAGCGCCGAGACGGGCTCGTCGAGCACGAGGATCTTAGGCTGCAGCATCAACGCGCGGGCGATGGCAATGCGTTGGCGCTGACCGCCCGAGAACATATGCGGATAGCGTCGATCATGCTCGGGTCGTAAGCCGACACGAGCCATCATGGCATGCACCGTCGCACGCCGCTTCGCCGCCGCCCCGATTGCGTTAACTGCCAAAGGCTCCTCCAGCGTCGAGCCGATGGTCTGGCGCGGATTCAAGGAACCATAGGGGTTCTGGAAGACAATCTGCACCTCGCGACGCAAGCGTTGGCGCAACGCGCGGTCCACGCCCAACACGTCGTTGCCGTCGATCTTGAGCGTTCCGGATGTCGGTTCCTCGATCATGGTGACGAGGCGCGCCAGTGTCGACTTACCGCAGCCGGACTCACCAACCACGGCCAACGTGCGACCGGCCGCGAGGTCGAAGGAGACCCCCGCGACAGCGTGGATCGTGGTCGGGGCGACAAACGGACTGCGCTTGACCGCATAGTCACGCTTCAAGTCACGCGCCTCGACCAGCGCCGTCATGCAGGAACCCCTTGTGGCTGCGGCGTCCCGGCTACCAGCGGCGTATGGCACAGCGCCCGCCCCAACCCGGCACCAGCCCGCGCGGGTACCGCCTTGCGGCACTGGTCAAAGGCGAACCGGCAACGGGGCGTGAACAAGCAACCTGCAGGGCGATCAAATTGGCCGGGCACGATGCCCGGGATCGACGGCAGCACCCTCTGTTGCGCCCGCTCGGGCAGTGCCGCCAGCAGCGCGGCTGTATAGGGGTGATGTGGATCGCGGAACAGTTCACGCGTGCTGCTGCTTTCGACCTGTTGTCCTGCGTATTGCACGACCACCCGGTCGGCGGTCTCGGCCACTACCCCCATATCGTGGGTAATCAGCACAACTCCCATGCCCGTCTCTTTCCTGAGACGCAGCAGCAGATCGAGGATCTGGGCTTGGATCGTCACATCGAGCGCGGTCGTCGGTTCGTCGGCGATCAACAATTTGGGTCGGCAGGCAACGGCGATTGCGATCATTACGCGCTGGTTCATGCCGCCGGACAGTTGATGTGGGAAGGCCGACAACCGTCGCTCAGGATCGGTGATGCCTACCGCTTCCAGTAGCCCGATCGATCGCCGGCGCCGCTCAGCGCGGTCGAGTCCCAGGTGTGTTTTAAGGGTCTCGCCGAGCTGAAACCCCACCGTGAAGCAAGGGTTGAGCGATGACATCGGCTCCTGGAAGACCATGCCGAGCTCGCGGCCGGCGAGCCGGCGGCGCTCGGCAGCACTCAGCGTCATCAGATCGTGTTGGCCGAAGCGCATTCGTTCGGCGGTCACCGTGGCGGTCCAGGGCAGCAAGCCCATCACCGCCAGCATCGCTACGGACTTGCCCGAGCCAGATTCGCCGACGATCGCCACGATCTCATTCGGCGCAATCGTCAAGTCGAAACCGTCCACGGCCCTGAAAGCGCCCGAGTGGCTTGCGAACGAGACCGAAAGGTTACGGATCTCGATTATTGACATGATTCTGTCAGCTCCGCCGGAGCTTGGGATCGAGCGCGTCGCGCAAGCCATCACCCATGACGTTGATGGACACCACCGTCACCAAAATGGCGAGACCCGGCAATGATACGATCCAAGGGTTCGAGCGGATGAACTCGCGCGCGTCGGCCAGCATCGATCCCCATTCTGGGATCGGGGGCTGGGCGCCGAGGCCGAGAAAGCCAAGCGCGGCCGCCTCGAGGATCGCTTCCGATACGCCGAGCGCACTCTGCACGATCAGGGGCGCAAGGCAGTTCGGCAGCACGGTGCGGAACATGAGACGCAGCGGCCCGACCCCGGCAACTTGCGCCGCCGTCACGTACTCCTTGCCGAGCTCGCCGAGCGCGGACGCGCGCGTCAACCGCACGTAGCGGGGCAGGTAGACGATGGTGACGGCAATAATGGTGTTGGCCAGGCTCGGGCCCAGCACCGCGACGATCAGGATCGCCAGCACGAGGCTCGGCACGGCGATGATCAGATCCATGGTGCGCATAATTGCAGTGTCGATCCACCCTTTAGCGAATGCGGCGGCGAGACCCAATTGGATACCGATCGCGAGCGACACCAGCATCACGCTGGAGCCGATGAACAGCGAGATGCGCGCGCCGTAGATCAGCCGTGAGAGCATGTCGCGGCCGAGCGCGTCGGTGCCGAGCGGAAAGTTTGCCTGACCTCCAGCTGCCCACACCGGCGGCAGCTTAACAGCCTCGCGAAACTGGACGTAGGGTGAATACGGCGCGACCAGGTCGGCGATGATTGCCAGCAGAACGACCACGCAAAAGATAGTGAGGCCAACCACGGCGCCCCGGTTTTCGCGGAACGCCGCCCAGAAGACGGTCAGCGAGGACGGTGGCCCGGTTCCAGGCACATTCCCAGCTGCTGCTTCAACGGCCATGGCGGATCCTCGGATTGATGGTGCCGTAGAGCAGATCAACGCCGAGATTGACCAGGATCACGATCGAGGAGATTAGCATGATACCGCCCTGCAGCGCCGGGTAGTCGCGCCGCCCTATTGCTTCGATCAGCCACTTACCGACCCCCGGCCAGGAGAAGATCGTCTCGGTCAGTACGGCGCCGGCCATCAACGTGCCGATTTGCAGCCCTATGATGGTTACGACCGGGATCATGGCGTTGCGCAACGCATGCAACCCTATTACTCGGAACGGCGACAGACCCTTGGCTCGCGCCGTGCGCACGTAATCTTCATTCAAGACCTCAAGCATCGAGGAGCGCGTCATGCGAGCGATGATGGCGAGCGGGATGGTGCCGAGCACGATCGACGGCAGAACAAGGTGATGGAGCGCCGAGGTAAACGCACCGGACTGGCCTGAAAGGACCGAGTCGATCAGCATGAAACCGGTCACGGGCTCGAAATAGTACTTGATGAGATCGATTCGGCCCGAAACAGGCGTCAGCCCCCAGCGCTCCGAGACCAACATGATCAGCAGCAGCCCCCACCAGAAGATCGGCATTGAGAAGCCGGTGACGGACGCGCCCATGACCACATGATCAAAAGAGCTGCCGCGCTTCACCGCGGCGAGTACGCCGGCCGGAATGCCGATCGAAACGGCGAGCAGCATCGCCGCCATCGACAATTCGATGGTGGCCGGAAACAGCGCGAAGAACTCTTTCAGCACCTTCTCGTTGGTGACAACCGAGGTACCGAAGTCGCCAGTCATGAGATGACCGACGTAGTCGAGGAACTGCTTCCACACCGGTTGATCGAGACCAAGCTCGTGACGAAACTGCGCCAGTCGCTCGGGTTCTATGCCGCGCTCTCCGGTGCGGACTTCTACCGGATCGCCCGGTACCAGCCGGATCGCAATGAACGTGACGAACATCAGCGCGAAGAATGTCGGCAGCGTCAGCGCAAGGCGGCGGGCGAGGTACTTCAGCATTGACCTAAACGGTTGATCAAGCCTTCGAGGCGGAGCGAAATTGAACCGCTCCGCAGTTTGTTACGATGGCGCGAGGCAACTTACTTCAGGTCGACGCCGAAGAACTGGTGCCTGCCGAATGGCGAGATTTTATAGTTCACGACCTCGGCCCGCACCGGTTCAAAGACTACCGAGTGTGCGATCGTCATATCGGGAGCATCCTCTTTCATTATCGCTTGCATCTCCTCGTAGAGCTTGGTGCGCTCGGCGGGATCTGACAGCGCGCGTGCCTTGACCAGGCGATCGTCAAACTCCTTGTTGCACCATTTGGTCAGATTCTGACCACCGGGGCGCGTTGCCGCGCAGCCACGCAGGAAGAAGAAGTTGTCCGGATCTCCGTTGTCACCCGTCCAGCCGAGCTGCCCGGTCATGTGCTCACCTTGTTGCATGCGCTTGCGGTATTCGCCCCACTCATAGGTCACGAGTTTGGCATTGATACCGAGCTTGGCGAGGTCGGCCTGCATCATCTCGGCGATTCGCTTGGCGTTCGGATTGTAGGGGCGCTGCACCGGCATGTACCAGAGATCGATCTCCAGCGGCGTTGTCACGCCTGCCTCTTTCAACAGTGCCTTAGCTTTCTCAGGATCGTAAGGGTAGTCCTTGACGGTGCTGTTGTAGGACCAGATGGTGGGCGGGATCAAATTGATCGCCGCCTGGCCCGCTCCGAGATAGACGTCGCGGATGATCGAGGCCTTGTCGATCGCCATATTGAAGGCTTGGCGCACGCGCTTGTCATCGAACGGCTTTTTCTGGTTGTTGAGGGCCCAGTACGCAATGTTGAGACCGGGCTGGGAAAACAGTGTCAGGCTGGTGTCCTTTTTGATCTCCTCGAGATCGGCCGGTCGCGGTGCGATCATCACGTGGCACTCGCCTTTCTTCAGCTTGGCTAGGCGCGCCGTCGGGTCGGGGGTAATGGCATAGACGAGGTCGTCGATCTGCGGTTTGCCATTCCAATACTTGTCGAATGCCTTAAAACGGATCACGGCGTCCTTCTGATAGGCGACAAACTGGAACGGACCGGTACCAACCGGGATCTGGTCGAACTGCTCGGGCTTACCGGCCTTCATTAGTGTGTCGGCGTACTCGGCCGACTGGATTGTGCTGAAATCCATGGCAAGGTTGGCGACAATTGGCGCGGTGGGTTCCTTGAGCTTCATTCGCACAGTGTAATCATCGACCTTTTCAATCGACTCCAGGAGCTTCGCCATGTCCATGTCGGCAAAGTAATCATACTTTCCGCCGGAAACCTTGTGGTAGGGATGATCATCCTTCCATTGCCGATTGAAGGAGAACAGCACGTCGTCCGCGTTGAAATCGCGGGTCGGCGTGAAGTTGTTGACGCCGGAGTGGAACTTCACGCCCCGACGCAGCATGAAAGTGATGGTCTTACCGCCGTCGGTGATGTCCCACTTTTCGGCAAGGCCGGGGATGACCTTGGTCGAGCCGCGCTCGAACTCAACCAATTGATTGAAGAGCGGCCGCGAGGCATCAAAACTCGTGCCGGTGATATTGATCGCCGGCGTGAAGTTCTCAGGACTTCCCTCCGAGCAGTAGACGAGCGTCTTGGCTAGGGCCGAGGTGCCGCCGAACCCCAGGGCCGCGCAAGCAACGGCAAACCGCAGTGACCGACGCACCAGTGCCATGGCATCCTCCCAGTTTGAGACCCCGACCGGGGCGTACGGGCGTGAGTTTGGACTGGTTTTCCCCAGAATGGCAATGATCCCTGCGCCGAGGCGTCTAGACCCCGCCAGAAGGCCTTTCAGTTGCCTCCCGAACGGAGCGCTGTTCGCGGCCACGGCTTCTCAGATCGAGGGCTCGTTACCCAGACGCGATCCAGATTTTAGTCCTCCTCGGCCAGGTGCCTGGAGCGATCATCGGGTCGAAAATAGGACCACCGCTTGCTCGGTAACGAGCTGGGCCTGCGCGCCTCGGGATCGGCAAACGTGGCGACACCGACACCCCGCCGGCTTTGCATTCATCGAGCTCGATCCCGCATCACGCCTGTTAGGCAATTAGCGATCGACTGGGCTGGTGGCTGGATCAGCTCAGAGCGGCATGCACATCAACAAGATGCTGGTTGCGTTGGCACCAAAAATGGCGAGAATCGCGTGTCGTTGACCCGTGCTGATGGCGCCGATCACCTCATCTCCGCAACGCTGAACAGAGCCATCGCGTAGGGTACCGACTAGGAGTAACGCCTATGATGAGCATCTCGGCAAACCTGCCACCCGACAAACAGCGCGAGATGCTGCGCCTGATGCTGACGATCCGGCACTTTGAGGAGCGCGCCTCGGCCGATTACCATGCTGGCAAGATATTCGGCGTCGTGCATTGCTACATTGGTGAGGAAGCCGTCGCAGTCGGTGTTTGTAGTACCCTCAATCGCGGTGACCGCATCATTTCAACGCATCGCGGCCATGGCCATTGCATCGCGAAGGGCGCCGATCTGAACCGCATGGTGGCCGAGCTGTACGGTCGGCAAACCGGCTACTGCAAGGGCAAGGGCGGATCGATGCATATCGCGGACTTCGAGATCGGTATGCTCGGGGCGAATGGAATTGTCGCGGGCGGGCTGGCCATCGTCACCGGGGCGGGTCTTGCCGCGCAAATGGATGGAAAGGGGGGAGTGGCCGTCTCGTTCTTCGGAGACGGGGCATCGAATGCGGGTCCTTTCCACGAGTGTCTCAACATCGCCGCGACCTGGAAGCTGCCCGTAATCTACGTGTGCGAAAACAACATGTGGGCCGCACAAACTTCCGCCGCCGCGACGCATGCGCTGAGCGATGTGGCTGGACGCGCTGCCGGCTACGGCATTCCGGGTGTGGTTGTGGACGGCAATGATGTTTTCGCGGTCTTTCAGGCTGCGCAAACCGCCGTGGAACGGGCGCGCGGCGGCGGTGGCCCAACGCTAATTGAGTGCAAGACCTACCGCTGGCGCGCCCACACCGAGCGCCGCGGGCTGCCCGATCCGCGCGACAGGACGGAGGTCGAGGCATGGCAGCGAAGGGATCCGATTCGACTGCTCGAGCAGCGCCTGAGGCAACAGGGTGAGCTCGACGGGGACGGGCTGCAGGCCATCGAGGCCGAAGTGATGCGGGCGCTCGAAGCCGCGGTCGCCTTTGCCGAGGCAAGCGCGCTCCCGCTGCCCGAGCAGGCGACCGACGACGTGTTTGCGGCCTGAGCGAGGATTTGCATCGTGCGAGAGCTCACATACAACCAGGCTGCGGTCGAAGCTGTCGCCGAGGAGATGCGGCGCGATGCGAAGATTTTTTACATGACGACCGACCCGATAGAGCCGCTGCTTGCAGAGTTCGGCGGCCAGCGGATCAGGGCCACACCGATCGCCGAAGCGGCGATGACCGGTATGGCAATTGGTGCCGCCGGCTGTGGCTACCGCCCCATCGTCGATTGGCGGCAGGTGACGTTTTGCTTCGTCGCGATGGACCAAATCGCCAATCAGGCCGCGAAGATCCACTATATGTTCGGCGGTCAAGCCAAATTCCCAATTCTCTATCGAGCGGCAGTTGGCGGGGGCACGCAGCTCGCCGCGCAACATTCTCAGTCGCCATACTCGATGTTCATGAATTTGGCGGGCCTGAAGATGTTCCTGCCATCCACGCCGTACGATCTAAAAGGGCTCCTCAAAACCGCGATCCGCGATAACGGCCCCGTCATCTCGTTTGAATCGAACCGTCTTATGGCGCGAACCGGACCGGTGCCGGAGGAGGACTACACGATCCCCTTTGGCCAGGCGGACATCAAACGGACGGGCAGTGATGTCACGGTTGTCGCCCTGGCTTGGCTTGTGCATGAGGCGCTGGCCGCGGCCGAAGAGCTTGCCAAGGAGGGGATCTCGGTGGAGGTCGTTGATCCGCGCACGCTGGTGCCGCTGGATGCGGATACAATCCGCGGCTCGGTACGAAAGACGGGCCGGCTTGTCATCGCCGACGAAGCCGGCCCTACGGCTGGATTTTCGGCGGAAGTCGCCGCGGTCGTCACCGAGAATGCCGCCACATTTGCGCGGTTGAAGGGTCCTGTAAGACGGGTTTGTGCCCTGCAGGTGCCGATTCCCTACAGCCCGGTACTTGAGAACTACGTCTTCCCGGACCGCAATCGGATCATCGCCGGCATCCGTGACGCGCTTCAAGCCTCGGGGTGTGGCGAGGTGGCGTAGGCAGAGAATAAGATTAGCGGCGTCGCCTCACATCGCGCCGCGCGCAGGGCAGATCGCACCAAGCCTCGCTTCCTCGATCGCAAGGGTCAGGAGGCATTGCCGTTAGTGCCGGTAAACCTCCACGATCTCGACACGGCATCACCGCGCCGACGCTGCGCCTCGATCGGTATACCAAGCGCTCCTCACTCGCGGCGTGCGGAATGTTTGCTGCGACTTCGCTGCACACAAGGCGCCTATCCCGGGTCCCGCAACTATAGGTACTATGTAACGTGCTGATTGCGGGCGTGGTATTCAGGGACGCACGGTCGCGCGAAGGAGGACCCCATGCATCCGCCGCTCATTACCGCCACGTACCTGGCTGTGTTCGGGCTTATCTACACCGCCTTGAGCATGCGGGTAGTGTTGATGCGCCGCGGCAACCGTACCGCATTCGGCGATGGCGACAATGCGACCTTGCGTGCGGCGATCCGCGCCCATGCCCACTTTGCCGAGTACGTACCGATCATCGTCCTCATGGTTGGCGCGCTTGAGGTGCTGGGAACTCCCGCGGTCCAACTGCACATGCTGCTCGGGGCACTCCTCGTTGCCCGGATCATTCACCCTCTAGGTCTGCACGCCAAGCCGGGTACGCTGCAATTCCTTGTCGGGCGCGTATTCGGCATGGCGCTCACAGTCTTCGTCCTGGTGACAAGCGCCCTGCTTTTGCTGCGCAATCTGGTGTTGAGCTAACCGGAGTTCCGAGCACTTGGGTCACCCCTAGGGAAGGGCCTGGCTCGCCTGACCGCCAATGGTGTTGACGCCTGGCAAACGCTTTCTTGATGCGCGCCTGTGCCAAGATTTGACGAGCTGAGCGATCCCGCCGCTCCCAACCACGTCCAGGGCTCGGCGCAATCCCTCATAGCCTGACGGCCGCACGATCGTCTCACCGCTTATTGCCGATGCAACCCGCTCTTCATCGAAAATCGCATAGCCTTCGCGGCCCGACCGTCACGCACCTCCCGCGGGTTCGTTCCCTCTCAGGCTTTCGGACGCCGGCCCCAGTATGTGCCGCCTCGGCTCGATGGGCCGGGATCGGAAACCCTTCACAGAGTGGGCCACGCCTAGGGCTACCAGGGCGCCGATGCGGCCTGGTGATTGCCAGCTGCTGACGCTGCCAACGAAACTTTGCGCCCGCTGGTGAGGTCAAGCAACCGTCGTAGGACGCTAAGTTTCAGTAGAGCAAACTTTTCAAATCGTCGCACAACTGGTCGGAGGCGAGCGCACACGCCGAGGAGATCGCGGTGTAGCTGAAGAAGCCGTGGTTCAGGTTCGGATGCTCTCGGTAGATGAGGGGCACACCAGCCTCGCGCAGCTTTGCCGCATAGGCGACGCTGTCCTCGTAAAGGAAATCATGCGAGCCGACGCCAATGACAGCGGGCGCAACGCCTTTAAGATCCGCTAAAATCGGGGTGGCCTCGATCGTCTTCTTTGCTGCAGCGCCTAGATCAGGGCCGAAATACATGGAGGCGACGTCGGCACTACCCCCTCCAGCGCCTAGGGCGGCGTAGATCAGCACCTGCGCTCCGATCTTAATTCCCGCGTCGCGAGCGCGAATGGCGGTCACGGCAGTGAAGTTGCCACCTGCGCTATCCCCGCCGAGGGCCAGCGGCTTGTCGGCACCGCCGAGCTTGGCCAAGTTCTGGGATGCCCATTGTGCTGCAGCAAACGCGTCGTTCACGCCTTGCGGGAATGGGTGCTCGGGCGCCAGCCTATAATCGACATTGAGGACGACGACCCGCGAACGATTGGCAAAGCGTATGGCATGCGCCTGATGGCTGTCGATATCGCCGATCACGTACCCGCCGCCATGATAATAAACTAACGTTCCTATCGCTGGTCCCTCGACCGGTTCGACGACCTCCACGGCGATCGGCCCGTTTGGACCCGGGATTGTGAACCGTTCGAGCTTGCCGGTGGGCAGCTTGGGTTTTGGATAGAGCAACGCACGGACGTTTCGCGCGCGCTCCCGGCATACGGGGCCGTCGCGACCCACATAAAGCCCCGGAATGCCGCTCTCCCGCCAGCGGCGCTCCATCTCTGCAATGTCGGGATCGAGCGGTGCGATCAACTTGGCGCTCATGATTTCTGCTCCTGGCAGTGCGTTGGCGGCCGGCTGGTTGGTATAGGTAACCCTGTTGGCACGCTTAGCAAATATCCATTACCCCTCTAGCTGAGCCCGACGTTCCAGCCAATGTGCCGGTAGAGCGACCTTCTTGGTGCATGGCCAGAACCTTCTTGGCCTTCTTGTCCGAGGGGCGCTGACCAACCTGCCGGCCGGGCTTAAGGCCGCGGGTCCGGGGGTCGCCGGAGGCGCATCGCTCCGCTAGACTCTCTTCCATGTCTTCTGGTTTGCGAGGGAATGCCATGCGAATCGCCTTGCATTCGATTGTCGCCTTCGCCTTCGCCGTTGTCCTGGCGACGGCGCAGGCACCCGCAGTGGGGCAGACCTTGCGCATTGGTCTGCAGGAGGACCCGGATAGACTCGATCCGGCTCAAGGAGGGACGTTCGTCGGCCGTATCGTCTTTGCCGCGCTGTGTGACAAGCTCATCGATGTCGACGCAAAGCTGAACTATCGACCGCAGCTCGCAACGGAATGGGCCTGGAGCGAAGACGGCAAGGCTCTGACCTTGAAGCTGAGACCAGGTGTCGTCTTCCACGATGGCACGCCATTGGATGGCGAGGCAGTAAAGGTGAACTTGCAACGCTATCGAACGGCGGACTATTCACGGCGCAAGGGTGAGGTAAAGTCGATCGCTAATGTGGCCGTAGTTGATCCAATGACTGTTCGGATCGAACTGTCCGAGCCCGATGCGCCGTTGCTAAGCGTGCTTGCCGATCGCGCCGGCATGATGCTGTCGCCGAAGGCGCTCGCTGGCGCCGGAGAGAACATCGCCAATCAGCCTATCTGCGCAGGGCCGTTCCGCTTTGTCGAGCGCGTGGCGCAGCACAAGATCACGCTGCGGCGCTTCGACCAGTACTGGGATGCTGGTCGCATCCACTTCGACCAGGTCGTGTTCCAGCCTATGCCCGATACAACAGTACGAACCGCAAACCTGCTGGGCGGCGGACTTGAACTGGTCGAGCGGCTTCAGCCGACCGATCTCAGGCAACTCAAGGAGAACAAGCGCGTCAAGATCGTTGCCAGCACAGCTCTCGCGTACAACACGATCTCCATCAACATCAACCATGGCCAGCGCGCGTCCGAATCCGTGCTCGCCAAGGACGCACGGGTCAGAGAGGCGCTGGAACTCTCACTCGATCGTCAGGCGCTCATGCAGGTGGTCTTCGACGGTGAGTTCATTGCCACCAATCAGCCGCATGCCGTCGACAGTCCCTGGTATATTAGTGGCCGACCGGTTCCTGCGCGCGACTTGGCGCGTGCGAAGCAGTTGCTCGCCGACGCCGCCGTGACGCGTCCTTCGTTCACGCTCTCGGTGCCGAATAGCCCGTTGGAGAGCCACGTGGCGCAGGTCATTCAGTCAATGGTCAGCGAGGCGGGCTTCGACATGAAGATCGAGGTCCTTGAGGCGAACACGCTGACCGCCAACGCCACCAAGGGCAACTATGAGGCAGCCCTCGTGATTTGGTCCGGCCGTGCCGATCCCGACGGAAATATCAGCATCTGGCTCGCGTGCGATGGGTTTCTCAACTGGGGCAAACACTGCAATCGACAGCTCGACACTCACCTCGCGGCAGCTCGTCGCACGACCGATCCTGCCCTCCGCTTAGCGGAATACGCGGCGGCGGCGAGGATCTACCTCGACGACCGGGCACATATCTTTCTCTATAACTACAAATGGCTCTGGGGTATCGCCGATAAGGTCGAGGGCTTCACGCCGCATCCCGACGGCATCATCCGGCTGCAGGACGTGAGGTTTAGACTGTGAAGGTAGCCGATAGTTTGAGCGCGAGCAGGTCGTGCTTGGTGAAAATTCGCGGTCTGGTCAGTCGAGACGGTAGGCGCGGCGCGCAGTGCCGCTGAACAGCGCGGTCTTTTCGTCAGCCGACGCGGAGGCGGCGATGCGCTTGAACGCATTCCACAAGGCCGCATAACCGATTCCCATCTTGTCGACTGGGAAATTGCTTTCGAAGGTGCAACGCTGGGCGCCGAACAGCTCGATGCAAGGCTCGATATACGGTCGCCAGAATGCCGCCAACTGCTCGGAGGTCGGCGGGGCGGGCAGCGCGTTGTAGTCGTAGGCAGCGAGCCGCATCATCATGCCGCCGAGCT
>Ga0126384_10000296_pt1 | contig 26514 bp, 17 predicted proteins | sample PanSoiMetPlot_36_FD_92543 | JGI IMG/M metagenome (GOLD analysis project Ga0126384, IMG submission 92543) | Tropical forest soil microbial communities from Panama - MetaG Plot_36 | ecosystem: Environmental > Terrestrial > Soil > Tropical forest > Bulk soil | place: Panama | collected 2016-02-17 | reverse complement strand
CCTGCTCCTCACACGACGCCGGAGTCCCTGGAACTGAATGAGACATTTGCCGAAGCTCTACGCGCCGGAGCCAGCGAGGTGGTAATGGAAGTCTCGTCGCATGCGTTGGAGCAAGGCCGTGTCTACGGGCTTCACTATGACGTTGCCATATTTACGAATCTGACGCGCGATCATCTCGACTATCACCGTACGATGGATGCCTATGCCGCGTCGAAGCGGAAACTGTTTGAACCGAACGGCTCCGCTCCACCTCGAGTGGCGGTTATCAATGGAGACGACAATTTTGGCAATAGTTTTTATCAAACCGCCAAGCGCAGCGGTTCTGAACTCATTAGATATGGACTCAATCCTGCCTGTGATGTTATCGCGGAAAGTATCGAGCATTTACCGACGGGAACGCGCTTTCGCTTGCGTCTCGAGGGCAAATGTGTTCCGTGCGAATCGCGACTGATTGGTGAGATCAACGTCTATAACATGCTGGCAGCCGCGTCCGCAGCCTTCGCTCGCGGATGTACCCTCGAGCAGATTCGGAATTCAATCGCGTCGTTTGACCGAGTGCCCGGCAGATTTGAGTTGGTTGATTGTGGACAACCCTTTATTGTCGTCGTGGATTATGCGCACACCGATGATGCGCTGCGCAATCTCACAAGCATCGCCCGTCAGCTTCGTGACAAACAGAAGAAACAAGGCCGGATCATCACACTGTTCGGATGCGGCGGCGATCGCGATCGCACCAAGCGACCTCTGATGGGGCGTGCCGCCGGGGAGGGCAGCGACTTCGTCGTGCTGACCTCAGACAACCCTCGCAGCGAAGATCCGCAGGCGATTATTTCCCACGCTCTGCCCGGACTCCGGCAAACCAAAACTCCACACGCAGTCGAACCCGACCGTCGCAAGGCGATCGCCTTTGCAATAAACGAAGCTCGAGAAGGCGACATAGTTCTTCTCTCGGGGAAGGGACACGAGAAGTATCAGATCACCCGCGAAGGCACGTTCCCGTTCGATGACGTGCAGATCGCTAAAGAAAACCTGGCCAAGCTGGGCTACAAGACGCTCGTTCCTGAAGGAGCGCCGGTCGCATGAAGTTGCCGCTCTGGCGAGTTGCGGAATTCATCGAAGCGTCTGGCAACTTTGATGGCGAGCAGGTAGCTTCGGGCTATTCGATCGACTCCCGCACCATCCAGACAGGGGATCTTTTCTTTGCCGTCAAAGGCGAGCGTCTGGATGGGCATGAATTTGTCGCAGATGCGCTAAAGGCGGGGGCAGTCGCGGCCGTGATCGCGAACGATCAAGCTCATCGCTTTTCCAGCGAAACGCGAATCCTCGTCGTTCAGGAAACGCTAAAGGCACTCCAGCGCCTGGGAGCAGCGGTCCGCAGGCTTTGGGGCAAGCGACTGATCGGCGTCACCGGCTCGGTCGGCAAGACCACGACTAAGGATGTGATCGCGCATTTGCTCACGGCACGCTTCCGAGTGCTCAAGTCGCTGGGCAATCTCAACAACCATTTCGGACTGCCATTACAACTTCTGAAGCTCGAATCCGAACATCACATCGCAGTCATCGAGATGGGCATGTCGCATGCTGGGGAGATCGCGGCGTTGTGCGAGATCGCCAAGCCGGATTGGGGAGTAGTGACTGCTGTGGCTCCTGTTCATCTGGAGTTCTTTCGCGAGGGTATAGCAGGCATCGCACGCGCTAAATACGAGTTGATCGCAGCCTTACCCCCGGGTGGCGTGGCGGTCCTAAATGCGGATGATCCGTACGTCTCCCAGTTCGGGCGCGACTTTCATGGAAAAGTAATTGAATTTGGCATCGAACATCCGGCTGACGTCTGCGCAAAGCGGATTGAAGATCTTGGTCCGCGTGGATCCCGTTTTCAACTCGCTGCGAGTGGCGTAAACACTGCGATGGAGTTGCCGCTACTCGGTCGCCACAACGTCATGAACGCACTCGGCGGCGTCGCCGTTGCGCTTGAGGCAGGAATAACTCCAACGGAAGTCGCAGTCGCAGTCGCATCTCTCAAGGCTCCCGATAAGCGTGGTCAGGTTGTGGAAATAGCTGGCGCTACGATTATCAACGACTCATACAACTCAAATCCGAAGGCGCTCGATGCTATGGTGGATGTAGTCGCGGCATCGCCCGCCAAGCGTCGTATCGTTGTCGCCGGCGAGATGCTGGAACTCGGTCCAACGGCTCCCGAACTCCATCGCGCATCCGGGAATCACATTGCTCAATGCAAGATCGACATTCTCATCGGAGTGCGCGGGCACGCCCGTTTTATAGTGGAAGGTGCTGCAGCGGGAGGAGTGAATGCGACGTTCCTCGCTCAGCCAGAGCAGGCTGGAGACTGGCTGGCCGACAACCTTCAGCTAGGCGATGTCGTCCTGCTAAAAGCATCTCGAGGAGTTCGGTTAGAACGGGCTCTTGAACGGCTAAATGAAAGACTATATTCAAGCCAAATTGGCCGGGCTACGCGTTAGCGCCAAACACAAGATTATTCAGAAAAGTTCTGTCGGTTAGAGCGGAGGAAGATTGCTTTATTGGTTGTTGTATCAGCAGTGGCACACATTCTTTCCTCCGTTTCGCATCTTCAGTTACATCACTTTCCGTACTGCGTTCGCCAGTCTTACTGCCCTCTTCATGGGCATGATCGTAGGTCCGGCAATCATCCGCCAGTTGCGTGAGTTTCAGATCGGGCAATACATCAGAGAAGAAGGCCCGGCGGCCCATCAAAAAAAAGCAGGCACTCCGACAATGGGAGGAGTGCTGATCGTGGTTGCAATCATCGTCCCGACGCTACTTTGGGCGGACCTCTCGAACCGTTACATCTGGATGGTCGTCCTTTCCACCCTGGCATTCGCAGCGATTGGATTTGCGGACGATTATTTGAAGATCGTCCATCATCGCAACTTGGGCCTCACCGGCCGTTCCAAACTTGGTCTTCAGATCGCGGTCAGCTTCATAATTGCTGTTGTACTGGTTGCAATGCAGGCGACCGGTCAGTACTCCACGCACTTGATAGTGCCCTTCATAAAACGATTTCGACCTGATCTGGCCATCGAAGCGCTGTTGCACTCACCTCACCTTTGGATCATCGCTTTTCTGCCGTTCATCTTTTTTGTCGTCCTAGTGATCGTTGGATCGAGCAATGCGGTCAACCTGACTGACGGACTGGATGGACTGGCTATAGGCTGCACGATCGTAGCCGCCGCTGCTTTAACGGTGCTTACTTATGTGAGCGGACACGCGCGCTTTGCAGAGTACTTGGAATTGCAAAAGATGCCACAAGTGGGCGAATTGACCGTATTCTGCGGCGCCATGGTCGGATCGAGTATCGGGTTTCTCTGGTACAACGCACATCCCGCCGAGATCTTTATGGGGGATGTGGGTTCACTCGCTCTCGGCGGGGCCATCGGGACTGTCGCCGTCATTATCAAGCAAGAACTCCTACTGCCGTTTATCGGTGGAGTATTCGTACTCGAAGCACTGTCGGTGATCTTACAGGTAGGTTCTTATAAGCTCCGCAAAAAGCGAATCTTCAAAATGGCGCCGTTGCACCATCACTTTGAGTTGATCGGATGGTCGGAGTCTAAGGTGATCGTACGCTTCTGGATTGCCGCGCTCGTGTTTGCACTCTTTGCTCTGACGACACTCAAACTGCGCTGAAGTCCACAGCATCTCGTGGCAGAATGGCGGATGAGGATGGATGTAAAAAGCAAACGCGTGCTTGTCGTCGGATTAGGAAAATCCGGTGTTGCGTCGGCGCAGTTTCTCGCCGCTCGCGGTGCACGAGTTACCGTTTCCGACACTCGTAGCCAGAATGAGCTGAAGAATCAGATTCCTGCTCTCCTTGACCGTGGAATCGCAGTGGAAACCGGCGGGCACGGGGAGCGCACGTTCCGCGATCAGGACTTGATCGTAGTAAGCCCGGGCGTGCCCTCGAATATCCCGCAGCTGGCACGTGCTCGTGCACAAGGGATTCGCGTAATTGGAGAAATTGAACTCGCGACGCGGTTCCTCCGGGGAAAGATCGTTGCGATCACCGGCTCCAACGGAAAGACCACGACGACCACTCTGTGCGGAGAGGTGATAGCCAGCGGGAGCCAGAGAACACTCATTGGTGGGAACATCGGAACACCAGTCATCTTGCTGGTCGACGATTCGACCGATGACACCGTCAACGTGATCGAAGTCTCGAGCTTTCAACTCGAGACAATCGAAACCTTCCACCCTTCGATCGCAGTTGTCCTGAACATTACGCCTGATCATCTCGATCGGCACGGCAGCATGGAAGCGTATACAGCTGCGAAGGCTCGCATATTCGAGAATCAAGCTTCGTCCGACTACTCGGTATTGAACCTCGACGATCCCGGCAGTGCGGGACTTGAATCACGCACCAAGGCCCAGATTTGCTGGTTCACTCGCAAGCGGGAGCTGACCGGCGAACAGGTTGGGGCATTTGTACGCGGAGGCGATATCTATTGGCGTGACTTTAAGCGTGAAGACAAGATCATGGCCGTCTCGGAAATCCCGTTGAAGGGTGCTCACAATCTTGAGAATGTCTTGGCAGCAGTGAGCGTCGGCCGTCTTTGTGGTTGCGATGGCACAACCATTCGCGATGCGGTGCAGAAGTTCAAAGCTGTCGATCATCGCCTTCAGCACATCGCAACGGTTTTAGGAGTCGAGTACTACAACGATTCCAAGGCAACCAACGTCGATGCTACGATCAAAGCCATCGAGTCTTTTCCCGGCAACATTCACTTGATTCTCGGCGGCAAAGACAAAGACAGCGATTACACGCTGATGAACAATCTGCTGCGCGAGCGTGTGAAGCGGGTATATACGATCGGGGCAGCTGCTGAGAAGATTCGCTCCCATGTGCAGTCGGCGGTTGAGGTGCTGCCCTGTAAGACGCTCGACAACGCCGTCGAGCGTGCGCGCGACCTCGCCAGGCCCGGAGATGTGGTGTTATTAGCCCCTGCTTGCTCTAGCTTCGATCAGTTTGAGAACTATGAACACCGCGGACGTACCTTCCGCGCCCTGGTTGAGCAATTCGCCAGCCCTGCAGCCGCAGGGCAGGAGCACCGCTGATGGCGAAGCGCGTCAGCGTTGATCGCTGGCTGTTCGGCGCCACGCTCCTTCTCGTTCTTCTTGGACTGGTGATGGTCTTCAGCGCTTCGGCGGTGATGGCCAAAGACCGTTATGGCTCTCCCTACACCTTTGTCTTGCGCCAGATCGGCTTCGCTTTTGCCGGAGTGCTCGCGATGGTTGTGCTCATGCGAGTCGACTACCGCAAGTACAAGCATCCCGCTGTCGTTTTCACTTTGCTTGGCCTGACCACGGTATTTCTGGTCGCAGTCCTGTTTCTTGATCGTTCGCATAACACCCACCGCTGGATACGCTTCGGCGTACTTTCCTTCCAGCCGTCAGAATTGGCGAAGCCAGCGCTTATCCTTTTTCTAGCTTTCTTCTTGGAAACTCGTACACCAGCGATCGATGACTGGCGGCGGACACTCGTGCCCGCCGTGTTGCCAAGCCTGATTTTCTCGTTGCTGATTGTGAAGCAGCCTGATCTTGGCACCGCGCTAGTCTGCATGGCGATGACTGCATCGGTGCTCTTCGTCGCGGGGATGGAGCTGAAGTATCTCGGCTACGGCGTGCTTGCCAGCTTGCCTGCACTCTATTACCTGCTTTTCCATGTTGGTTTCCGCCGACAACGCATGCTGGCCTTTGTGAATCCTTGGGCAGACCCGCAGGGCGCAGGCTTCCACATGATTCAATCTCTGATCGCGGTTGGCACCGGAGGCATCACTGGCATCGGACTGATGGAAGGCAAGCAGAAGCTCTTTTATCTTCCTGAGCCCCACACGGACTTCATCTTTGCTGTCATCGCCGAAGAACTCGGCCTATTAGGAACGATGGCGGTAGTTGGACTCTTTGGTGTGTTCTGTTATCGCGGCATGCGGGCAGCCATCAGGACGTCTGATTTATTCGGTCGTCTCCTGGCAATCGGGATCACGAGCACGGTTGCCATTCAGGCGTTCTTCAACATCAGTGTCGTTTTGGGCCTTCTCCCAACCAAGGGAATTCCACTGCCATTTATCTCGTATGGCGGCACTTCATTATTCATCACTCTGGCCTGTGTAGGTGTGTTGTTGAACATTAGTCAGCAGGCAGATTAGTAGATGCGGGCGGCGATCGTAGGCGGAGGCACGGGCGGCCATGTCATTCCTGCGCTGGCAATTGCACGCGAGCTGCGGCAACTCTACTCCGCAGAGATTATCTTTGTCGGCACTAATCGGGGAATCGAGACTCGGCTTGTTCCGCAGGCAGGGTTTGAGTTGCGTCTGGTACAAGTTGGGCAACTGAAGGGCGTCAGCCTCACTCGTCGCGCTACAACGCTTGCGGATATTCCTCGCGGTGTACTCGCTTGCCGCACTATGTTCAGCGAGTTTCGTCCAAGTGTTGTAATCGGAGTGGGCGGCTATGCTTCCGGTCCAGCGATGCTGGCGGCTCTATTGATGGGTATTCCCACTCTTGCCTTCGAACCCAATCTCGTGCCGGGATTTGCTAACCGCGTGGTGGCGAGGTTTGTAACGGCCGCGGCGGTACATTTTGAGCAAACGAAGAAATTCTTTCGTAATGCGCGCGTGACTGGCGTCCCAGTGCGAAAGGAATTCTTCGATATTCCAGAGCGAAAGTTTTCGCCGCCTGGCTCATTGCTAGTCTTTGGAGGGAGTCAAGGTGCCCGCATTCTCAATCAGACGATGATCGATGCCATTCCCAAATGGCGGGAACTCGGCATTCGTATTCGACACCAGACCGGAGAACGCGATTTCGAACGGGTGGACTCTGCTTACAGGCAAGCCAATCTATCAGCCGATGTGAGCAAGTTCATCGACGACATGCCGGCTGCATTTGCTCAGGCAGACGCTCTCTTATGCCGCTCGGGAGCCAGCACCGTAGCAGAAATCACCGCTGCAGGAAAGCCCGCGATCTTCGTGCCGTTCAAGTTAGCGGCCGACGATCACCAACTCAAGAACGCTCACGCACTCGAGAACGCAGGAGCTGCGCGACTGATTTCTGAATCGCAGCTCAATCCAGAGTGCCTAACCTCAATAGTTGCCGAGATGTTCCGCGATCCAGCTGCGCTGGTCAGTATGGCTGCCAGAGCGAGATCACTTGCGCATCCGAATGCAGGGAAGGAAATCGCAGAAATGGCTCTGGGGGTGACAGGGAACAAGGGAAGAGAGTAAAGGCAAATCAGGTTTTCCGTGTCCCCTGTTCCATGTCCCCTGTACCCTGTCTCTAAATATGTTCGCCAAAGTTCAGCGCATTCATTTCGTAGGCATTGGTGGTATTGGCATGAGCGGCATCGCTGAGGTCCTGCTTAACCTCGGCTACAAGGTCTCTGGTTCCGATCTGCGTGAGTCATCCGTCACGCAGCGCCTCGCAAGCCTCGGTGCCATCATCTTCATTGGGCATCGTTCAGAGAACATCACAGGCTCCGAAGCTGTTGTTACCACCTCCGCTGTCACGCGCGACAATCCGGAGATCCAGGGGGCGCGAGCACAACACATCCCAGTGATTCCCCGCGCCGAGATGCTTGCTGAACTCATGCGGTTGAAGTACGGCATCGCAATCGCCGGGATGCACGGCAAAACGACAACAACATCGATGGTTGCTGCCGTACTCGCAGCCGGTGGACTCGATCCCACAGTTGTCGTTGGCGGCCGCGTTGATGCCATGGGCTCGAATGCGCGACTGGGGAAGTCGCAGTACCTGGTTGCCGAGGCGGATGAGAGCGATCGGTCTTTCCTCAAGCTCTCTCCAATTCTCTCGATCGTCACTAACGTGGATCGCGAGCATATGGATTGCTATCGCGATATGGATGATGTGGAGCAGGCCTTCGTTGATTTCATGAATCGTGTCCCTTTTTATGGCGCAGTGATCGCCTGCGACGACGACGAGCGCCTTCGCAACCTTCTTCCCCGACTCGAGCGGCGCGTGATTACGTATGGCACTTCGGAAGCGTCCGCGTTTCGCGCGCGTGTGCTCGGCGAAGGCTGCAGCTTCGCGGATGGGCAACCGCGTAGCCGATTCGGAGTCGTGAATCGCGGGAAGAAGATTGGAGAGTTCGATCTCCACGTGCCTGGCCATCACAACGTACTGAATGCCACGGCCGCAGTCGCGGCCGGAGTGGGATTGGACATCCCGGCAGAAAAAATCGCCGAAGCTCTTTCGCAATTCCGTGGCGTAGATCGCCGCTTTCAACTCAAAGGCAAAGTTGATGGCGTGAGCGTCGTCGACGACTACGGCCATCATCCAACAGAAATCCGCGCAACTTTGGCGGCTGCACGACAGTGTGGATTCAAGAAGATTCACGTGATCTTTCAACCACATCGTTACACTCGCACGCGTGATTTGATCGACGAGTTTGCCACCGCCTTCGACGATGCGGATACACTCCAACTGCTCGATATCTATGCTGCGAGTGAAGAGCCAATTCCGGGAGTTACGGCTGAGGGATTGGCGAAGCGCATCTCATCAGCGGGAACGCAAGCTGAATACGTTCCCTCTTTTGGGGATGCTGCCTCGAGCGCAGCATTGCAAGCTGAGTCTGGAGATCTTGTCCTCACGCTTGGCGCAGGAAGTGTCTATCAGATCGGACCGATCGTGTTGGGCGAACTTCGAAAGCGAAGTGCTCTCGGAAAGTCCGGTGATGGTGCTGCAAGCGCGTAAGGACGAACTCGATCTGCCGATGACCCGATCTGCAGAAAGTTTAGTTTAAAAAATCTTTTCTCAATCTCATTTCCTGCTCTGAAAATTTCTCATTTGCGGTTATAGTTGCGAGTACGGCGATTTTCTGAAACTCGATTAATGCCGCGAAACGACGCTCAGTACAAGGAGTTGGATTTTTCCACTCGCGTCGATGTCGCTTCTGCTGGCGACGACGAACTCAACTCAGAGTTCGGTGCGGACTCGTCTCTCGCCGATACCAGTCCTGAGCCACAATTTCGTCGCGCAGGCCGGCGCGTTGCTGTCCGCAAAGGCGCTCTGCCAAAAAAGACTGCCAGCCGCATACGAGTCGCCTTAACGCTCATGGCCGTGTTATCGGTCGGAGCAATCGCTTATGCGAGCGTGTATCGCTACGGAACTCGCAACTGGCGGTTTCGCGTCCTGTCGAGCGACGACATCACGATCAATGGTCTGGAGAAGGTGTCGCGCTCGCAAGTCATGGAAGTGCTCGGCGGAGACATTGGGCGCAACGTGTTCTTCATTCCATTGGAACAACGTAAAAAGCAGCTTGAAGAGATTCCGTGGATTGAGTCAGCAAGCTTGATGCGTCTGCTGCCAAATCGCATCGCTGTGCAGGTTCAGGAGCGCACACCCGTAGCCTTTGCCCGGATTAACGGCCGCATTCATCTCGTCGACGCTCACGGTGTGATCATGGAGCCAACGCGCAAAGCTCACTATTCGTTCCCAGTGGTGTTCGGTTTGAGCGATTCCGATCCGCTCTCCACTCATGGCGCACAGATGAAACTTTATTCCCGGTTGACAAGTGAATTGGATGCTGGCGGAAATCACTATTCAAACGACTTGAGCGAAGTCGATTTGTCGGACGCGGATGATGTGAAAGTCACAGTTGCCGATCCTGCCGGAGCGGTGCTTGTTCATCTTGGCGCCGATCAGTTTCTCTCGCGTTTCAAGATCTATCTGTCCCACGCAGCCGCATGGCGGCAGCAATTTCAGAAGCTCGATTCAGTCGATCTGCGTTACGACGGACAGATCGTCGTCAATCCGGATGGCAACCAACAGGTAGCGAACAGAAATTTCACCGCGGAGACACGGAGACACGGAGGAAAGCGGTGAAGCTCTTTTTCTCCGTGCCTCCATGTCTCCGTAGTGAATTGGGTTCTTAGAGAAGAATGGCAAAAGTAAACGACAACGCGATCTGCATTCTCGACGTGGGCAGCCTGAAGACCTGCGTTCTGGTTGGAGAAGTTAGCGAGGCCGGTCTGCGGTACAGCGGTCACGGCATTGCCGACTCTAAGGGCTCGCGCAAGGGTGTAATTGTTGAGCTCGATAAAGCTACCGCGTCGATTCAGCGTGCGGTGGAGCAGGCTGAGTCATCCGCCCAGATGCCCATCGAGCGCGCGACGATTGGTATCGGCGGTCCACACATTCGTGGGTTCAACAGCCGTGGGGGCATAAACCTTGGCTCAAGACCCCGAGAGATCAACCGCGACGATGTTCGTCAGGCCGTAGAGAAGGCGCGCTCCGTTTCCCTTCCTCCGGACCGCCAGACGATCCACTTACTGCCCCAGGAGTTCATCGTCGATGAGCAAGGCAGCATTCAGGATCCGATTGGCATGATCGGCATGCGGCTGGAAGTGAATGCCCACGTTATAACCGGCGCAACTGGAGCCGCGCAGAATCTAGTGACCGCGGCCAACAAAGCAGGCATTCACGTTGACGATATCGTCTTCGAACCGCTGGCTTGCGCTGATGCAACCCTCGATGCCGACGAGCGCGAGTTAGGTGTCTGTCTCATCGACATTGGAGCGGGGTCGACCGAGGTCGTGGTTTTCTACGAAGGGGCCGTTGCTCACACCGGCGTAATTCCGATTGGCGGCGATCACTTCACCAACGACGTTGCGGTTGGCATGCGCACGCCTCTGGCCGAGGCAGAAAAGATGAAGCGGATGTTTGGCTCGGCTGTTGTGACCAGCATTCCTGAGGGACACGAGATCGAAGTGCCATCGGTAGGAGAGCGGCCGGCACGGCTGATGTCGCAGCGAACGTTGTCGGAAATTTTGGAACCACGCGCACGAGAGTTGTTTGAGATGCTTCGCGACCAACTCCGCCAAGCCAGAGTCTTTGAAGGACTCGGCGCCGGCTGCGTTCTGATCGGCGGTGCCTCTCGTCTGCCCGGAATCTCCGAAATCGCGGAGCAGGTTTTGCGGTGTCCCTCACGATTGGGAAGTGTGAGCGGCATTCCGCGCATGCCCACGCGTCTGGCACAAACTGACTTCGCGAGCTGTGTCGGGCTATTGATGTACACGCATCGCGCACGCGTAGGCCGAATCAAGGAAGAGCAACAGAGTCTGAAGGCAAGGCTGAGAACACTGTTTGTAGGAGCGTGAAGCGACCGGGTGATCGGCCATTGGTGATCGGGTGAAGTAAGACTGGGAATTGGCTAATTCGTCCTTTACCCGCTGACGCGATGACCTGGTTCTCCAGAGGAACTGAATTTCAAAGGGAGAGTATCTAATGGCGAAAGGCAAAGGCGAAGGCAACACGGAAGATATCCGCATTAGCTTTAACGAGGATCCCCGCAATAACGCGAAGATCAAAGTGATCGGCGTCGGTGGTGGTGGCGGCAATGCCGTGAACCGCATGATTAACGCCAAAGTGGAAGGTGTTGAGTTCCTCGTGGCGAACACCGATCTGCAAGCGCTGCAGATGTCGCAAGCGCCGATCAAGATCCAGCTCGGCGTAAAGCTCACAAGTGGTTTGGGCGCGGGCGCCAATCCCGAAGTAGGAAGAAAGGCCGCGCTGGAGGACGCTCATCAAATCATCGAAGCGCTGGAAGGCGCGGACATGGTGTTTGTAACTGCCGGCCTGGGTGGCGGAACCGGCACAGGCGCCGCTCCGATCATCGCCTCTTTGGCCAGCGAGATGGGCGCATTGACGGTTGCCGTGGTAACCAAGCCATTCGCATTCGAAGGCAAGCGCCGCAAATCGCAAGCTGATCGCGGTCTTGACGAGCTGATCGAGTCAGTCGACACGACCATCGTGATCCCCAACGAGAAGCTGCTCGCGGTGGCGCAAAATGCCGGCTTCTTCGAATCCTTTCGTGTTGCCGATGACATTCTGCGGCAAGCAGTCCAGGGCATCTCGGACATCATCACCATTCCCGGAATCATCAACCGCGACTTTGCCGATGTGAAGACCATCATGCAAGGCATGGGTTACGCTGTGATGGGCACCGCGACTGGTCGCGGCGAGCGTCGCGCGCTGGAAGCTGCACAGGCGGCAATCGCATCACCACTCCTGGAAGCGGGCGCAATTGATGGTGCGCGCGGCATCCTGATCAACATCACGGGATCAAGCTCGCTGAAGTTGGCGGAGGTGAACGAAGCGTCGACCATCATCCAGAACGCGGCCCACGAGGATGCCAACATCATCTTCGGTGCCGTGCTCGATGAAAAGATGAAGGACGACGTAAAGATCACGGTCATCGCGACCGGTTTCAAAGATGAACATCTGATGTACCGCGACCGCTCGATGGGGGCTGCTGCTGCGGCCATCTCCAGCGCGCGTGCCATATCGCACCATGCTGCACCACAAATCGTGGCGCATGAGCGTCCGTCGCCAGTTGCCGCTCCTGATCACCATACCCACAATGGGCAAACATTCGAGGAAGAAATACGGGAGCCGGTAGGCGTCGCTGCCCCGGCACCGGTGTCCGTTCCAGCAATGTCGATGGCGGCTCGCGCTTCCGCTCCAGTGAGAGAAACCATCTCTCTGGACGCGGTTCGCAATAGTGTGAATGGCATCGATGGTGACGACCTCGACGTGCCGGCGTTCATCCGCAAGCGCGCGGAAAACTAAAGCGGGAAGAAGGGGACAGCCCAGGGATGAAATTTCCTGTAAGCTGTCCCCATAACTTTTTCAGAGCACTTCGGCCCCCCACTCTTCTTGAGGAGTTCCCCTATGAAGTCTCGTCTTACCTTGCTCTTCTTCGTAGTTTTGGCCGTGCCAACTGTAATCGCGCAAACATTTCGCGGCACCATTTTGGGCACAATCACCGACTCTTCCGGTGCCGTCGTTCCCGGTGCGAAGGTCACCGTACGTCAGGTGGCGACCGGTCTCGCACGAACCACCGAAGCGACATCTGACGGCAGCTACAGCGTCCCTGAATTGCCCATCGGCACATATACAGTGACCGTGGCAGCCGCGGGCTTTCAAACTTCAGTCACAAGAGATGTCATTGTTGATGTTGCGACGGAGCGTCGCGTCGATGCTCAACTGAGAGCGGGACAGGTCTCTGAAACCGTCGAGGTTTCCGGAGAGACACTGCCGCTAGTAGAGACTACATCTGCTGAACTCGGCGGAACACTGACGACCAAGGCGATCGAGAATTTGCCGGTCAACGGGCGCGATTACACCAAGCTGATTTACCTCAATCCCGGTGTCTCCGGTTCTCCAGACCAGATCTCCGACTCGCCGGGATCGTTTGGGACCTTCTCCATGAACGGTTCGCGCGGGCGCTCGAATAATTTCCTGCTCGACGGCACAGACATGAACGACGGTTTCCGCAACGATCCGGCGATCAACGAAGCGGGAGTCTTTGGCGATCCTGCAACGATTCTTCCGATCGATGCCGTTGCCGAACTTCGTGTGCTTTCGAACTACGAAGCCGAGTACGGACGCAATAGCGGAGCTGTGGTGAATATCGTCACGAAGAGCGGCACGAACCAGTTTCACGGTTCCGGCCTCGAGTATCTGCGCACCGGGCAGATGGGCGCGCGAAATTACTTCAACAATGTCGGCGGAAAGAATCCGTTTCACAACAACCAGTTCGGCGGCGCGTTCGGAGGGCCGATCATCAAGGATCGCACCTTTTTCTATGCCGACTATGAAGGACAACGCGAGAGCGGCGCCCAGGCAGGACTCAGTTGCGTTCCAGATCCCAAGGTCATTGCCGCCGATATTGCGGCGAACGGAAATCCCAATCCGGTAATCGCCTCGCTGCTCAAACGCAATCCCTGGCCGGCGCCGAACCTTGCGGTTGCTAGTGATGACTCAGGATGTCCGAACGGTGGGAATCTCTCCACCGCAACGCGCTTCAAGAATCGCGTGGACAGCATGATCGCGAAGATCGATCACAACTTCGACAGCAACAATCTGCTTACTGGCCGCTACTACTTCGGTGATAGCGATCAGAGCTTCCCCTTTGCCCAGCTAGCCGGGGGCCTTCTGCCTGGATTCAACACCGTGACGCCGACACGCGTGCAGCTAGTTTCGTTGTCCTACGTGAAAGTAGTAAACGCGAAGCAAGTGAACGAAGCGCGCCTCGGTTGGAATCGCTTCGCTGAGGGCTTTTTTCCCGAAGATCAGGCCTTCAATCCAAGCTCCATCGGCTTGAACACTGGGACTCAGCCGTACGATGGCGGCTTGCCGAAGATTTCCGTTGCCGGTTTCTCAGTAATTGGTGCGACAGCCAGCGTGCCACGCGACCGCGTGGACTCGAACTGGCACTTCATCGATAACTACACGTGGAAGCTTGGAGGCAACGATTTCAAGTTCGGTTACGAGTACCGCCGCACGACGATCCGGCTTGTGCAGGACTCGAACTTCCGCGGCAAGCTATCGTTCGATACGCTGAGCGATTTCCTGCAAGGAAATCCAAGCGGCGGGTCGCAGGCGCAGGGGCATACTGGCCGGCATTCTCTCGAGAACAATCACAGCTTTTATTTTCAGGATAGCTTCCGCGCCACTCCTCGCCTCACCCTGAATTTCGGTATGCGCTGGGATTACTTCGGCGTTGTCAGTGAAAAGGACAATCTTTTCTACCGCTACCTTCCTGCCAGTGATGCGGTTGTGCAGGTTGGAACTAGCGGAACTTCCTCCAGCCTATATCAGCCTGACCACAACAATTTCGCTCCACGTCTAGCCTTCGCCTATGACGTAGGTGGCCAGGGAAGAACCGTTGTTCGTGGCGGATGGGGACTCTTTTACGACGCGTTTTCGCAGGACATATTCCTCGGGCATGTACCTTTCAATTGCACCTTCTGCCCGGGACCTGCTTACTCGGGAATCGGACCGGCCGCTATCTCGTTTGCGAGTTTAGGTGGAGGGCCATTGGCTGCGAATACTCCCGTGTATTCGAGTCCTACGCCTCTGGGAGACTTCTTCGGAGTCGATCCAAACATCCGGACGCCCTACATTCAGAATTTCAATCTGAACATCCAGCGGCAGATTACTAACAGGGCCGTTGCCCAGATTGGATATGTCGGCGCAAAAGGAACGAAGCTGTTCCGGTTTCGGGACATCAATCAGCCCAGTCAGGCGGCGATTACTGCGTCCGACCTGGCAAACGGAATTCAAAGCTTTGGAGTTCCCAGGCCATCCACCAACTTCTTTTACATCAATCAGGAGGAAGCAAGCGCCAACTCTATCTATCACAGCCTGCAGACGAGCTTGAGGCTCAGCGCTTTCCACGGCATTACCTCGCAGGTGAATTACGTTTACTCCCATTCAATCGACAACGCCAGCGACAGCGAAGACTTCATTCCCAATGCTGCGCAGCCAAACAACAGCCTCGCTCCCAATCTGGAACGTGGAAACTCCAACTTCGACATCCGCAGCCGCTTTACTTGGAACTTCACTTATGAGTTCCCGAGTCGCAGGGGAGACCATGCAAAACTCACAGATGGCTGGGGCCTCGATGGAGTCCTGAACCTGCAAGATGGCCAGCCGTTCTCCTTCAACTACAACTTTGAAGGTGATTTTTCAGGGGCTGGGGAGGGATTTGACCGTCCCGATCTCGTTGGGCCGGTTCGCTACGGCAAAGTGCCATTCAACTTCATCGATCTAACATCGTTCCGCGTGCCCTGTACGATCGCCGCCGGAGTCACTTCTGCCTCCGATACAGATTGTGTGCCCGGCACTCGCCACTTCGGCAACCTTGGACGCAACTCGCTCCGCGGGTCCAGCTTCAAGGAGTTCAACGCAACTATCTTCAAGAACACGCCAATCACGGAGCATGTAACGCTGCACTTGCGCGCGGAGTTCTTCAACCTGTTCAACCATCCGAACTTCGCCAACCCAGCGCTCCCGAACTTTATCGCCGATCCAGCAGTAAACGGACTCGACGGCGCGGGCCGCGGTATTGGTTCGTATGCGCTCACTGCTACTGGCGACGTTGGGATCGGCAATCCATTTCTCGGCGGCGGAGGGCCGCGGGGATTGCAATTCGCGGCGAAGATAAGCTTCTAACGACGTGAAGAGACGCCCGTCTTCGCTTCCTTCTCTAAGTTATTTTGGTTGAGGATTTGATTCTGGAATCTCCTGCCCGTCGTACAGGATCTTCGTCTCCGAGCCAAAGCGCTTGTAGTCCGTGTACTTAATGATCACGCGGATATCTACATCGCCTCCCTTGAAGTGCAGCGTATCCCTCGCTGTGGTGTAGGTGGGGAACCAATACACATTGTCGATCTGTTCGCGATATGTAGTGAACCGCGGAAACAGGTTCTCGTCCTTGCCGCTGCGCAGATCGGGCACTGACTTTCCGTAGGTCTTGACGATCTGGAAATCGTGGTTGTCCACCCAGATGCGACCTTCAAACCGCCGATGATTCTTGTCGATCTGCTTTGGCGAGATGTCGAACACATACGTTTGCAGCTCGTCCTCGCGCTGCTGACCTAAGTAAAGAATGTTGTAGTCGGGAATCTCGTCGGTGCTGAGTACAAAAGGCATCACGTTCTGCAGGTCGTTTGTGTCCTCGCTTGTCATTGAAATGCGCGAGAGCGTGGGCGCGGGGGCATAGGTAACCGCGATCGACCGCTTTCCGTGACTGTCGAAGTTTACGTCCCAATCCTGGCGATACTCGCCATCCACAGTGCTTCCTTCTAAAGTCTGAATAATATTCGACTGTCGATAGGTGTAGCGGGCACGCGCGGCTCGAAAGTCTTTTTCCTTGGTGGCAAACCTCTGGATGATCTGGTCTACCGAGATCCCCTGCGGAGGCTGATTGACCAGATTGCCTTCTCCGCGCTGCGCTTGTGCCCGAGGTGCAAAAGAAAAAATCAGCATTGCCACAAAGCCGAGCAGAATCAGAAACCTGGGCAGGGGGAATGGGCGGAAGAATGCTGGATTGTGAATACCACGAACAGGCATCTATCAATTTAGACGTGCCAACTCCCCACCAGGACGCACAAATTCGCGTCCACAAGCGCCAGTGGAGAGTTGCTGGTCTTCTCCCGTCTTTGTTTCTTCTTATATAGACGCAAATGTATCGCAGCAGTTGCGGTTGGCGGGACGATTTTGCGCTACGTGTTCTTACAGTTGACAGCTATCAATCCTTTCAAGGCCGATCTGCAGGATGGCCGCCCTGTCCCTGCCTCGCACACTCCTAGTCTTCCATCAGCGAGATAGCCGGAGATGAGGCCTTTCCCTCCCTTCCTGCGACGGATTTAAACGCTCGAATGCGGGTAGTCCCATTATGGAACTTATTCCAAATCAAATTGCTAAAGATTCTGATAGCGACCGTCATCTCTTAGGTGGCCTACTGCTGATAACGGGAGTTCCACGGCGATCAATCGCGAAAGTCGTGCGGGACTAGCCGAGAAGCATTTGTGATGAACGAACGTCACCACCGTCTCATGGCAGCCAAGTACAAGCTGCATGTGCCGCGCTGGATGAAACGCAATGTATGGCGAGTTAGACACGATGAAGTTTGAACCAGAAGTGGAGAAGTTATGAAAGTCGTTTTGCAAACGGCCCTTGCTGCGATATTGTTCGCGGCGTTGTTGTCGCCCGCCGCGGCGCAGGAGAGAATCTATAAGTCGTTGAACGTGGATGTGCCATTCAAATTCAAGCTGAACGAGAAATCGAGATCCTTCCGTCCAGGCAGCTATAAGTTTCTCTTTGTGGGAACCAACCTGATGGCGCTCAAAGATGCGAAGGCACACATTGTGGCTTCGCTCCTGACGCGAGACGTCAAAATCGGAAGCGCATCGCCGGCCACGAAACTGATATTCGAACATAAGAAGAAGAACTTTTACCTCGCTCGCATTTTGATTCAAGACGAGAGTCGGGCTATCGACGTATTGGGAGAGGAGTTGGCGATTCCTTCATCTTCGCCTCCTGCCTTGTTACCTCCGGAAGGTCTTTCGTTCAACGATAGGATCACAGGTCCGCGCCTTCGCCATTAGTCCCAGCGAACGGCGGAACCCTGTCACTTTTCCTGAACCCAATCCGATTTCCATGAGTGGCAGGAAAACCGAGCTTAGTGCGCGCGATCGGCCGCTGGAGCCTCGCCGCGCTGATGATCAATGCCGTGATTGGCAGCGGCATCTTTGGATTGCCGTCCCACGTAGCCTCGCTCACAGGCAGGCAGAGTCCATTCGTTTTTGTGATTGCTGCCGTGGGCATTGCGGTCATCGCCGGCTGCTTCGCCGAGCTAGGCTCGCGATTTTCCCAGAGCGGAGGGCCTTATCTTTATGCTCGAGCCGCATTCGGACGATTTGCAGGCATACAGACCGGATGGTTGAGCGCTCTCTCGCGTATCGCATCCACGGCGGCAAACGTAAATCTGTTGACCTTGTATCTGGGGGAGTTTTGGCCGGGCCTGGAGCGCCGCGCGGCTACAGTCTTCACGATCACGATTCTGCTAGGCGTTCTTGGCGCGTTTAACGTCCGCGGCGTGAAGATGGGCGCTGCCGCGAATAATTTTCTGGGAGCGAGCAAACTCGTTCCCCTGATCGCTTTTGTCTTGCTGGGATGCTTCTTCATAAGTACGCGTGGAACTCCGCTGTTCATCCCTCATGAGTCGCATGACACAAGCGCCTGGTTGAACGCAATTCTGCTGGCAATCGTTGCTTACGCTGGCTTTGAGGGAGCGTTGATTCCCGCCGGGGAAATAAAGAGTCCACAGCGCGATGTCCCGATCGCAATCCTCATTGCCCTCGCCACCTGCACGCCGATCTATGTGCTCGTTCAGTTCGTGGTTGTCCAGACTCTATCCGATTCGGCCCGCGCGCAACGCCCATTACTGGCGGCGGCACACATTTTCGGCGGAACGCCGCTAGTAGCACTGATCGGAATCGGTGTCGTCATGTCGATCCTGGGGTTTCTTGCGGCGAGTATGATCGCCAGCCCCAGGATATTGTTCGCTCTCGCCGAGCAGAGGGATTTTCCGCAATGCTTCGCGGCTGTCCATTCCCGATATAGGACGCCCTACATCTCAATCATCACCTTCGCCGCGCTGGTATGGGTACTTGCGCTTGTCGGGAACTTTACCTGGAACGCGAGACTCATGGCTGTCTCGCGGCTCGTTACTTACGCTTTGTCATGCGCCGCGCTGCCAACGCTTCGCCGCAAGAACACGGAGCAATCGGGATTCCGATTGCCCGCAGGGAACGTTCTGTCGATCGTTGGCATACTGTTCTGCGGAGTGCTCATTAGCCGCATCGGGAAAGCCGAGCTTCTGATTTTGGGTCTGACGCTGATGGTTGGTTCGTTGAACTGGCTGATGGTTACTCGCCGCTCTGAGCCGCAATCTGACGCGATCACTGAAATCCTTCCCTTCGACTCGATCCTGGGTCGCGATTTGCAGCGCTGAAGTCGTTTGAGTCAGTATTATTCCCACTGCAGCCTCCCTACACGAGCTGCGGCAGGTCCGAACTGGGAAGCCGACTCCGCCGATGATTACGATTTCTAAGGAAGATTATTTAAAAGCCATCGCTGAAGCCGAGGCCGAGGGCCAGGCTGTTATTCCTGCTACGCTCGCTCATTGGCTCTCGGTAACCCGTCCCGCGGTGACCTTCGCTCTCAAGCGTCTGAAGAAAGACGGTCTAGTCGCAGTCAATCCCGATGGCCATATCCGGCTCACTTCGCAGGGGCGGGAGATCGCGGAGCGCACGATTGTCCGCCATCACTTGATTGAGCGAATGCTGTCCGAGATCTTCGGAATGGAGTGGTACGAAGTCCATGACGAAGCTGAGCGACTGGAACATGCGGTGTCGCCGGCATTCGAAAGCAAGCTTGTGGAGAAGTTGGGACACAAAGAGACCTGCCCTCACGGTAACGGCCTGGGATTGCGAAGTTCCGCAGAACGGCGCAAAAAGGGACTGTGCCTGCTGACTGAGGCTGCGGTTGGCAAGGGATACAAGGTCGCGAGCGTGTATGAACGCGACCGTAAATTGCTGGAGTTCTTCGACAAGGAAGGCATCCGCCCAGGTGTCCGTATTGGCGTGAAATCCCGAAACTACGATGGGACTATCTCCCTTTCCCTGGATAAGAAGCAAATCCGTCTCGGCGGGTCGGCTGCCGACAAGATCTGGGTCTCTAAATCATAATTTCCGCAGTATTGTTAACTATAGTTAACATCTCTCGTGTATCCTGATACCTTCTCGTTGGCGATAGTCCAAGCGAGGCACCCGCACCAGGTTCGACATGAGATCGTCTGCGTTCAAAAGGTTGCTGCACATCCTGCTTTGGGTCAGCCTTTCGATCGGTCTTGCTCTGCTGGCGCCAATCCACGTATCCGCACAAATAGCCACAATCTGCGGCGTTGTGAAGGATCAAACGGGAGCCGTTGTCGTGGGAGCGGCTGTGAAGTTGAGCACGAACGATACTCGGTTCGACGGCAAGACAGACGCTGGCGGGCAGTTCTGCTTTAATCGCGCCGAGACGGGCAAGTACGATCTCACGGTGCAGGCGCGCGGCTTTCTGCCGACGCGGCAAGAAGTCGTTGTGTATTCAGCAGAGTCCGTTCATTTGACGGTTTCCCTGCAGATCGAAGCTGCCATACAGGAAATCACGGTAGCTGAAGGAGCCGCTGATGTAGCGTCACTGAATGTGGCTCAGACCCGAATCGGCTCCGGACTCATCGAGAACCTGCCCAGCGAAAGCGTCAATGCAGCATTGAGTTCCGTGTTGACACTGGCCACTCCCGGTGTAGTGGCAGATTCGAATGGAGTCTTTCACCCTCTCGGTGAACACGCGGAGACCTCGTTCAGTGTCGACGGACAGCCGATTTCTGACCAGCAGAGCCGAATTTTCTCGAACCAAATTTCTGTCAGCACAATTGAAGAAATGCGGACGCTTCAGGGCGCGCCGCCGGCGGAATTTGGCGACAAAACAAGTCTCATCGTCGAGGCACGAACGCGGTCGGGCTTGAATGCTGGAGGCCCTCACGGCGAGGTCTCGGCCGGATATGGATCCTTTGCTACACCGATGACCAGCATCACGCTGGCTTCGGGGTCCAAGTCGGTTGGCAATTTTGTGGCGCTGGATGCGCTGAACAGCGAACGTTTTCTGGACGCGCCGGAATTTAAGCCGCTTCACGCGACCGGCAATGCCGAAAATGTATTTGACCGCGTTGATTGGCAGCGGAGCAATGCGACCTCGCTTCATCTGAATGCATCGGCGGCGCGGTCATGGTTCCAGGTGCCTAACACCTACGACCAACAGGTTGCTGGCCAAGATCAGCGGCAACACATGACGAGTGTCAATCTGGGACTGGCGCTTTCGAATGTTCTCAGTTCGTCACTACTGGTTACGGCTAATACCTGGGTTCGCCAGGACCGTGTGAGCTACCTGCCATCGGGGAATCTGTTTTCCGATCAACCGGCAACGCTTTCCCAATCCAGGAGACTAACGAGCACCGGTTTTCGAGCCGATCTCACATATTCTCGCGGACGGCATACGGCCAAGGGAGGCATGCAGCTTCAGATCACGCCACTATCCGAGGCATTCAATACCGGACTTACCGATCCAGCCTTCAATTCGCCGTGTCTGAACTCAGCTGGAACGCCAGTTGCCGATCCCTCGCTGACTGCCCCGATCCAATGTGCGCCACAAGGGTACGCGGAGAACACGTCGTATCAGCCTGCATTGCTGCAATACGACCTCGCACGCGGAGGAAGGCCTTTTCGTTTTCGCGGCGCGGCGACCATTCACGAGGAAAGCGGCTACGTTCAGGACAGCTTCAAACTCGGCGCCCTGAACCTGAATCTCGGTTTGCGGTATGACAACTATCACGGGCTGAGCAAAGGCCACGGCATTCAGCCGCGCACCGGCATCGTCTATCAGGTGCATTCTACGGGAACAGTTTTGTACCTCTCGTATGCACGAGTGTTCCTCACCCCTTATAACGAGAACCTCGTGCTCTCCAGTGCAACTGGCGCCGGCGGACTGGCCAATGGCTCGCTCGGTGCAACCGACATTCAACCACTCACGCCTGCGCGGCGAAATCAGTTCAACGCTGGCTTCGAACAGCAGTTCACATCTAAATTCGGCGTTGCGGCGGAATATTTCTGGAAGTTCACATGGGGAGCGTATGACTTCAACACCATTCTGAATACGCCGCTGAACTTTCCCATCCAGTTCCGAAAGTCAAAGATTGATGGGGCTCTTGTGCGAGCGACTCTCAGCAATGTGCATGGCTTCAGCGCATTCACCGTCCTGGGACGCAGCCGGTCGCGACTGTTCAGTCCGGAAATTGGTGGCATTAACTTCGGCACCGCTTACGCTCCGGTAGCCCGTCCAGATCACGACCAGGGATTTGAGCAGACAACAAACCTGCAGTACCAGCCCCCGCAGAGAAATATGCGCGGGCTCTGGCTCGGCCTGACCTGGCGGTTCGACAGCGGACTGGTCGTCGTCAGCGTTCCCGATTACCCAACCGCGCTCACGCTTAGCGGCGATCAGCAGCAGCAAATGGGGCTGTATTGCGGCAGCGTGCTGGCGACGGTGCAAGTCCCAATTCGGTCCTGCAGTTCACCGAAGCAAGGCGCCAGACTTATTCGCATCGCGGCTCCCGGAACCTACCATCCCGATAAAAACCCCTCGCGCATTAAGGCGCGGAACCTGTTCGACGTCACCTTAGGGTCAGACAGCGTATGGAAGAGAGACCGCTACTCCCTTGGAGGGAAGCTAACGGTCGTGAATCTGCTCGATGAAGTTGCCCTATACAACTTCCTTTCCAGCTTTTCAGGGACACACTTCGTGACGCCGAGAACCGTCCAGGCAGAAATCACATTGCACTTCTAGAATCACTATTCACAAAAGATATTCATAGAGGTGTGCGCGTGCGAGCATGTCCGTTCTCGGCAGAATGAGGCGATTGCAGCTGTAAGCCTGATCGCTAGCTGCTGCTGTTATCCGATGGTGGTGCTAAGACGGATGCGACGCTTAGCGTCTCACCCCAGACCTTTTGAACATGGCGCCCTTGCCGCTCCTGCTTGCGCTGGGAACTCTCGAAGATCAGTGAGACGATCAGCATCATTATCGCCGCGCCGAAAATCGCGCCGCACCAAACTCCCTGTATGAAACCGGAACCATCCATTAATAGATACGCGAACTCCCGTTCGCGCCCCCTGACGCTGCCTACCGATTGCAAGCAGGTTGCCAATCAGAATCACTGCCGGTTGCGCGGTGCTCACATTAATCCGACCTTTCGAAGCGCCTGAAGGTAAAGCCAGTTCTGAAGGATTGAAACTTTTGGTTCGCAGAAAAATCAAAGTCAGTGAAGTGTTGATCGCGAACCGATCGGTTAGCGAACACGCTGATCGGTTAACTCCACTGCACCACTCACACTTCACCTGCGGCTGTCGGGACCCGCTGCAGGAGGTTCTGTCATGAGCTACTTTCTGCGGGCCACGAACCCAAAAGTATTGGCGTTTCCAAAGGGGGAATACAAAAACACCCTATCGTGGGATGCATTCCCTGAAGACATCTGCGAAAGTTTAAATGCAAGAATTTCGTCTTGCTGCCTTCCCCATGGGCACAGAGATCGAACGAGGTGTGTTGTGAAGGCAATGGAAGTGAATGGCTTTAATCACGGCCCGGTACTGATCCCGGCCACAGTTCCTCGACCTGAACCAGGGGACGGCGAGTTATTGGTTTGTGTGCGGGCCGCCGGCGTAACTCCTACAGAACTACTTTGGTATCCCACCACCCATACAAAGCACGGAGACAGGCGGACCAGCGCCGTACCCGGGCATGAATTCTCCGGAGTGATTGCAGCACTCGGGAAAGGTGCACAGGACTTCTATCTGGGAGAAGAAATCTACGGCATGAATGATTGGTTCGCAGACGGCGCCACTGCCGAGTTCTGCCTGACCCAGCCGCAGAACATTGCACGCAAGCCGAGATCATTGAGTCACGAATGTGCGGCCACCGTACCGATCGGAGCCCTGACCGCATGGCAAGGTCTCTTCGATCGCGCGAAGATGCGGTCCGGCGAACATGTATTGATTCACGGAGCTGCCGGCGCCGTAGGCCTCTTCGCGGTTCAGTTGGCCCATCTTCATGGCGCCCACGTGATCGCCACGTCATCCGCGGACGACGTCAACTTCGTGAAGCAGCTCGGAGCAGATGAAGTAATCGACTACGAAACGTCACGTTTCGAGGACCAAATCGGGAGCGTCGATGTAGTATTCGACGGAGTCGGCGGCGAAACCCTCGATGGATCCTGGTCCGTGTTGAAGCCAGGCGGACGCATGGTGACAATCGCCGCCGACAGCGAATCCACAAAGGACCAGCGCGTGAAAGATGCGTTTTTCATCGTCGAACCGAATCAGCAACAGTTAAATGTAGTTGCGAAGCTGCTCGACTGTGGAACTCTGAGGGCTTTCGTCAGCGCGGTCCTTCCACTCGAGGAGGCATCGATCGCATACAGCAGACGTGTCCGAAATAAGCGGAGCTACGGGAAGGTTGTGATCGCTGTCGCGGCGTAACGGGAATAGCTCCTGATCGCAGTTGAATTGATCAGCCGTGACCCACACGTTGAGTTGACGTTCCTTAGGTCGCAGCGTATTCTCAGCTCGGCGTGCAGGACGCCTCCCGTTCGCGGGCAGGACTGAGTCCACCTGAGCGAAAACACATTTCATTCCGGTTCTTACGAACCTCCTTTTTTCCCGCGTCAGCGAACCGCGGACCAATACAAAGGAGGCTCGTGTGCCTGAACGCAGTCTGCCCGTTCGCCCTGACCTTACTCAACTCAAGAACCAAGCAAAAGACTTACTGAGCGGGTTGCAGCGCGGTGAAGAAGCAGCCGTCGCCGACTTTCGCAAATTCCATCCAGGGAACATTGACCCTGCTTCCGCCAAACTGGCCGACACGCAACTGGCGCTGGCGCGCAGCTATGACGCGCCAAGCTGGCCGCGGCTAGTGCAAGCCTGCAAGCTGATCGACGCCATTTGGCGTGACGATCTCGAATCGGTCCGCGAGCTGATAACGCAGAATCCGAACCTGCTGCACGAGAACTCCAGAATCCGGAACGACAACTGGGGTCCGCCGATGAGCTATGCGGCAAACATCGGGCGCGATCGCATCATTGAAATGCTGCACGCGATGGGTGCCACCGATCACCTGCCTGCGATCATCCGCGCCGAGTTGCAGAGCCAGATCCCCACCGCTCGCTTGTTACACAAGCTGATGGGTTCACCTGTGCTCACCGACGGACGCATGTTCCTGCGTGATCCCGCTTACACGCTCAGCGCGTCCGGCACCGCACTGGCGCTGGAACTCGGCGCGCAGGTTCAAGATGAATACGGCCGCGCCGCACCAGTGGACGTCGTGCTCGAAACCGACAGCCGTAACCCCGAAGCCAAGCACGCGATCCTGGAAATGTATGTTGAGCACGGCATCGAACTCCCCGACACCCCCGTGATGGCTTTGCATCGCGGGCGCATTGATTTACTCGAAAAACATCTACATCGCGACTCGTTACTCCTGCGGCGCACCTTCAGCTATCAGGAGATTTTTCCACCGGACCTGGGCTGCCACTACTCGGAAGAAGGCGATCCGCTGGCGACTTTTGCCACTCCGCTCGGTGGCACAACGCTGCTACATATCGCGATTGATTACGCCGAACTCGACATCGGCCGATGGCTGCTGAGTCACGGGGCTGACGTAAACGCCAAGGCCGAGGTGGATCATGACGGCTTCGGAGGACACACGCCTCTATTCAATAGTGTCGTTGCCCAGCCGAACTTTTGGGTGAACCATCGGAAGGACAACGACGAAGCCCGCTTTACGCGATTGCTGCTTGACCACGGCGCTGATCCGAGCGCCCGCGCTTCCCTGCGCAAGAGACTCCATCCCGGCTACGGCCCGGACACGTTGCACCAATATCGCGACGTCACGGCACTAGACTGGGGCGAGGGCTTTCACCGCCAGAAATTCGTAAGCCAACAAGCATTGCGGCTGATCCGCGAACAACAAAGCGATAGGCGTAGCCCCGGGGAGGGTGGCTCCGCTACTTCCATACCCACTTAATTCACGCTGTCGTCTTTTTCTCTCCGTTTCCGATATTCAAGCAGAAGGGGAAAACAGGTCTGGCGCCAGGCTCTTATGGTCTGGTGTGTCGGGCCTGTAACTGTTGTCGCGCTGCGTGCGGATTGACGCTGCGTTGGGAGATGAAATGGTACTCAACGAGACTCAGGGAAGAATCATCAGCCGATTCGTAAGTCTTGCATTGTTGTTCGGGCTGCTGAGCGCTGCTGCCGGCGCAAGCACGATTGTTCGAAAGACGTCCTTCGCTGCTGCGCCGGGATCGCCCTTTCACTCTGGTGTCGGCGATGCTCCAATTTCGGTAGCGGCAGGTGATTTCAATCGAGATGGTTTTCTTGATCTCGCCATCGCAAATTCCAGTGATAACTCCGTAACCGTTCTCCTCGGCCACGGAGATGGCACCTTCACTCCTCACGCAACACTCGACACTGGAGGAAATCTCACTACTGCGGTAGCGGTTGGCGACTTCAATAACGACGG